>Ga0075421_100005547_pt1 | contig 15284 bp, 11 predicted proteins | sample SoiMetdeltSBSDD5_FD_75292 | JGI IMG/M metagenome (GOLD analysis project Ga0075421, IMG submission 75292) | Bulk soil microbial communities from a Populus tree surrounding site in Tennessee, USA - Soil MetaG P. deltoides SBSDD5 | ecosystem: Environmental > Terrestrial > Soil > Tree plantation...
AGCGGGAATTCCTTCAGAAAGATTTATTATTCGTAACGGCAGTCTGAACGGCGCGCTTCGTCGGTGCCCTGAAGAATTCCAGAGAAGCGACAAGATGCTTTCCTCCAATCGCCCCATTATCGCGCCTGACGCGCCACGACTTGCCGGCCGTGCGCGTCGGCGTGACGGAAATGTTCCTCGGCCGCGGCCTGTTTCTGCGTAAACGGCTTTCCACCCAGCTCCACGTAAGCCTTCTCGACCTGGCCGGCGAAGCCTCCGCCGATGTACCGCGCGATACGATCATTCTTCCGCACTGTCTCCTTGATTGTGTCCACGGCGGCCTTGACCTCGTCCGGAGATTTCCTGGCGTCAGCCATTTTTTTGACTTCATTGCGAAGGGCGATGAAAAAGCTTTGCTGGTCTTCGAGGACTTCCGGACCGCCCATCGGGCCGTGGCCGGGGCAAACAACCTTTGGCTTCAGTTTCTTCGCCTCTTCGAGTGTTTTGATCCACTGCTCGATGTTGCCGTCGCCGACAAAGTTGTAGGCGCCGTTGACCGCGGCATCGCCGGTGAACAGGATTTTCTCTTTCGGCAACCACGCGAACCCATCGCCGTGCGTGTGTGCCACGCCGAAATGCAGCAGTTCGACGCGATGTTTGCCGTCGTCGAAAATCATGTCCTTGTTGTAGAGCAGGGTGGGGGGCTTGAGCTTGCTGGCGGCCACGTCCGGCCGGTTCTTCGCGGTGTCTTCCCAGCGGCCCGGTTTGCCGCCGTAGTGACCGGTTTCGTACTTCTTCATCTCTTCAATCACACCGGCGTGGCCGACAGGTGTGGCGCCGTTGTCCACCCAGGCCTGGTTCGCGTACGCGTGGTCTCCGTGGTGATGGGTGTCGAAGGCAAAGCGGACCGGTTTGTCGGTGATCGCTTTGATCTTGGGAATGATTTCCTGCGCGCCGCTGGGAAAATTGGCGTCCACGACCAGCACGTAGTCGTCAAAGACAATCCAGCCGTTGTTACAGTGACCCTTGCGGCCGATGTCACCCTCGTGGAAGTAAACGTCGTCGGCGATCTTTTCAACTTTGTTGACTTCGCCGGAGCAGAAAGCAACCGGCAGAAACGTTGCCACGACTGCGAAGAGGAGAACTTTTGATTGGGGAGAGTTCATGGCGCAATTGTTGGAGAATGGAGGGTTTAGTCAATGGCGATCCATGGGCCGATTTGGAATGCGGACGCAGTGAGCCAACGATGCCGAACAGAGAACCGCAGATAGACGCAGATGAACGCAGATAAACAACAGAGGCCGACACGAATCGTGCGAATTTGCGCGAATGGACGGAAAGCTGTTTTCATTCACGACAATTCGCGCAATTCGCGTCCAGCTCGGTCAATCTGCGCTACTATCCCGCAAAACCTTCGCCGGAAGCGCATCCCCCGACCGCGGGACGGAGTGCGGCCGTCCTCGGCCGCAGCAACTTCCGTAGTCGTTGGCGTTCGGGACACCGGGGCGATACTTCGTTCCTGCGCCCGGGACGGGCGCACTCCGTGACGCTGCGGCTCCGCCGTGCTGAGTTCGTCGGCGGTTCGGGACCACTCATGCAATGAAGGCGACGGTCGGGCGCGTCGTTCCCGCTCGCTATTTTCGCCTTCCTTCGCCCGCCCCGAGGAGTAAAGGTGTCGTCATGCTCAAGAAGCTTCTGGCTGAGTCAGCGGTGGCCGCCGCATTCGTGCTGGGTCCTGTCGTTGTCTTTGCCGCGTCGCCGTCCGAGGCGACCTTGGCAAACGCGTCGCAAGCGCCGGACGGGTGGGCTCCGTCCGCTCCGCGGGAGGAGATTCGGCCCCGTTTTTCAGTCGATGCAAAGGGCGGTCACAACGGCAAAGGCAGCTTGGTCATCGAAGCGGATGAACGCGATGGCTTGCACGGTTGCTGGACGAAGACGTTTCCCGTCGAAGGTGGTCGGGTTTATCGGTTTCAGGCATTTCGCAAGGCGGCCAACGTCTCGTCGCCGCGGCGCAGCGCCTTGGTCAAGGTGACGTGGCTGGACGCCACAGGCAAGAAGTCCGCGAACGATCGCCCGCTGGTCACCAATTTCCTCGCCGGCTTTCAGGCCGTGGCCGAAGCCGAGCATCCCGTGGACAAGGAGACCGATGCGCGCGGCTGGACTGAAGTATCAGGCGCTTACCGCGCCCCGCGAGAGGCGACGCAGGCGAAGGTCGAGTTGTGCCTTCTGTGGGCGCCGCGCGGCCGGGTCGAATGGAGCGAGATTTCCCTCCGCGAGACCGATGCGCTGCCACAGCGAAAAGTCCGGCTGGCCACGATTCATCTTCAGCCCAAGGGCAAAACGCCCGAAGGCAATTGCCGATTGTTCGCGCCATTGATTGAGGAGGCGGCGCGACAAAAGGCCGATCTGGTCGTGTTGCCGGAGACGCTCACCTACTACGGCACCGGCATGAAACCGGAAGAAGTCGCCGAGCCGATTCCCGGTCCGTCGACCGAGTTTTTCGGTGCGCTGGCGCGCAAGCACAATCTCTACGTCGTGGCGGGATTGTATGAGAAAGCGGGTCATTTGGTTTACAACGTTGCCGTCCTGCTGGGGCCGGACGGGTCGGTAACGGGAAAATTCCGCAAGGTCACGCTACCCACGGGTGAGGTGGACGCTGGCGTAGCGCCCGGCGCGGAATATCCTGTGTTTCAGACGCGGTTCGGGAAAGTGGGAATGATGGTTTGTTACGACGGTTTCTTCCCTGAGGTGGCGCGCGAGTTGAGTAATCGCGGCGCTGAAGTGATCGCGTGGCCCGTTTGGGGTTGCAATCCGGAGCTGGCGCGCGCCCGCGCGGCGGAGAACCACGTGTATCTCGTCAGCAGCACCTACGAAGACATTTCGCGGAACTGGATGATCTCGGCCGTATTCGATCACACCGGCAGATCGATCGCGCTGGCGAAGGAATGGGGAACCGTGGCCGTCGCCGAAGTGGACCTCGATGAGACGACAGAATGGCGGAGCCTGGGCGATTTCAAGGCGAAGATTCCGCGGCATCGTCCACTGATCGATGCCGAGCGTTGAGCAGAGTTCGATTAAATTGGTTTCAGTTTCAAGGTCGGTTGCGGTTGTAGCGGCGCTCTGTGAGCGCCGATTTCGCGCCAGTTCCACAGCTTTCGGCGGTCACAGGCCGCCGCTACAAAGGTTAGGAAACCAGTTCCAAGTCAATTCACAAACGAGGCCTCGTTCGTCAGCAGGAGCGCGTGGGCGTATTCCTGCCAGCCGCTGAGCGGCTTGCGAGTGGTGCGCGAAGGCTGAGGTCGCTGTAACTGGCGCCTCGGTCTGTTCGCCTGGCCGGCCACATTGTTTGCCGGTTCAAGGACCGGTGCTTCGGAGACAGTCCTTTCGGGTGCGGCGAACGCGGCGACGAATTCGACGCCGTTACGGATTTCCTCCTGCAGCGGCAGGCGCTGGAAGAAAAGTTCGTACAGATACCGGATGCGGTCTTCGTCGGTCTTCTGCGCCTTGAATTCTTTCCGGTCAACCACGTTGCGGACCTGCTCGATGACCAGTGGACTGTTCATGAGGAAGAGGGCCTGTTGTGGAACGGTGGTTTCGTAGCGTTTGCCGGTCGGCATGTCGGGGCTGGCGAAATCGAACGTGTTCAACACTTCCACCAGGTCGGCACGGTCGATGTAGCCGTAGATCGAGCGCCGCGGCTCGGAAGGAAGTTTGTATTTCCCGGTGCGATCGAGCATCGCGGCGTAGCGCTTCTGCGTTCGGTGGGTGCCTTCGGACAAATCCACCGGATGCCCGCCGACAGTCAGATCGAGGTTACCGCCAAGGTAGAGGATTGAGTCGCGGAGCGGTTCGAATTCCAGGCGCCGGACATTCGCGCGCCAGAGGAGCCGATTGTAGGGATCCTTCTCGGCGTAGGCCGGATTGTTGCGGCTGCTCTGCTGGTAGGTCGCGGACAGGACGATCTGCTTGTGCAGTTTCTTGATCGACCAGCCGTCTCCCATGAAGCGGCTCGCGAGATAATCGATCAACTCCGGATGACTCGGCGGCGCGGACTGGTTGCCGAAATCGTCCGGCGTGGTAACGAAGCCCTCGCCGAAGTGATGGAGCCAGACGCGGTTTACTATCACGCGCGCGGTCAGCGGGTTGTTCTTGCTGGCGATCGACTGGGCGAGTTCGAGCCGGCCGCTGCCGTTCTTGAAGGCAGGGCGGTTCGGACCGGACAATACTTCGAGGAACCGGCGCGGGACAAGGTTGCCTTTGTTCTCCGCTTCGCCGCGAATGAAAATCGGCGAATCCTTCGGACTCGGGCTGTCCTGCAACACCATCGCGCGGGCCGGCGCGGCGGGATGCACCATCTCCAACATGTCACTCTGTTCGCGCAGCGCAAAGACCTGACCACGCTGTCGATTCGGCAGGACGCGCAATGCGGCATCGGTCAGGCCCGAAGCCAGCGTAGCCTGCCATCCCGAGTCATTCTTGGCGAAGAGCGTGCCGTAAATCACGGCTACCTCCGCCATCGAACGCGGCGTTGCGCCCTTGAATGCCTGCAACACGTGCGGATTCAACTGCCGCGCCCGGTCGCCCTTGTCGAGGTTGGCCAGGATGCGCGGGGCCTGTTGGGCAAATCGGCTGGGCGGAATGCGCGACAGAAAATTCCACGGGCCGAGAATCGAAGCCGCCTGTCGGCCGCCGGCCTTCACCAGGCGCTGCCAGTTCTTCAGCAGATCGGGATCGGCTCCGCTTTTCGTCAGATAGTCGTCTCGGTCCTTCACCGGCATCTCCGTCGCGTGGAGATAAACACCCGCCAGCCGCTTGTAATCGCCGAACGCGGTCGTCACCACCTGCGTCGTCACGGTCTGGACCCGCTCGTCCAGCTCGGCGCGCTTGGCAAGGTAGTCCTGATGGTTCGTGCTCGTGCTCGTATTGGCGATGGCGGGACCGACCGACGGCTCGACGGAGCTGGTGAAGATGCCGTGCAGAGAATAGTAATCCGCCGTCGGAATGGGATCGAACATGTGATCGTGGCACCGGGCGCAGGACACGGTGAGACCGAGGAACGCTTTGGTGGTCACATCAATACGGTCGTTGATGATGTCGTTTTGATTGCCGTTGAAGTGGTCGCCCAGGGTCAGGAACCCGACCGCGGCCAGGGCGCTCTTGTCGCCGCCTGGCGGGAGTTTGTCCGCGGCGAGTTGCTCGATGATGAAACGGTCGTACGGTTTGTCGGAATTGAACGCATTGATGACATAATCGCGGTAGGTCCAGGCGTAGGGATAAATGGAACTCTCGCGCCGCCGGTCGAACTGGCCCTTGGAATCCGAATAGCGCGCCACATCGAGCCAGTGCCGGCCCCAGCGTTCGCCGTAGTGCGGTGAAGCGAGCAGCCGGTCCACGACCGTCTCAAACGCCTTGGGTGAATCGTCGTTCAGGAACGTGTCCACTTCTTCCGGCGTCGGCGGCAGACCGATCAGATCGTAATAAACGCGACGAATCAACGTTCTCTTATCAGCCGGATCGTTCGGCGTCATGCCATTCTGCTCCAGCTTTGCCAGAATAAAGCGGTCCACATCGTTCCTGATCCATGCCTCTTTCTTTACTGTCGGCGGCGAAGTTTTTTTCACTGGTTTGAAGGCCCAATGGTCTTTGCCTTTTTCGCCATTGTACTGCGCCGTGGTGACATCGGCAGCGGGACGCGCAGTCCGTGGATCGGGCGCGCCCATCTTGACCCAGGCGACCAGATCGCTGACCTGCGCTTCGGAGAGTTTCTCGCCCTTGGGCGGCATTTGCAAATCGGGATCGGTGTAGCGGACCGCCTTGATGAGAAGACTTTTTTCGGGATCGCCGGGAACGATCGCCGGACCCTTTTCGCCGCCCTTTTCCCAGCCGCCTTTCCAGTCGAGTTCGAGTTCGCCTTTGATCTTGCCCTTCGCGGGGCTGTGACATTTGGAGCAGTTCTCAGCGAAGATCGGCCGGATTCTGTTTTCGAAGAAATCGAGTTGGGCTTTGGTCGGCTCGGCGGCGAACGTCGTCGAGACGGTCGAGATCGCGAGCAGCAAGAGGCTGGTCGAGAGGATAAGTGGCAGGCTCGCCCTCACCCCAGCCCATGGAGTTTCTATCTTTCGCCGAGACTTCGTCCGCAGCCCCAGGAGAGGGAGAAACATTCGGCCCTGATCGGTGATGAGGGACCTTCGGGTTATCGAGTGCGGCCTAAGCTCGATGACAACCGTGCGGCGTCGATCGTTGGCGCATGTGAATTTTCCGGTCGTGTGCCTATGCTCTCCCTCTCCCTGGGGGAGAGGGCTGGGGTGAGGGCGAACGTTCATTCTGCGGCCTCTGGTCCGCGACTCATTTCCGGCAACCTGTGCGAGTGAAGTCGTCGCAAAACGTTTCGTTCTCATATCCACGCGCCGGTTCAACTTAGAATTCCATTGACGACTTTCCCGAAATTGTCGGTCAACCGGAAGTCGCGGCCGTTGTAACGATACGTGAGCTTTTCGTGGTTGAAGCCAAGCAAGTGCAGCATCGTGGCGTGCAGATCGTGGACGTGCACCTTGTTCTCCACGGCCCGCGCACCGAACTCATCCGTCGCCCCGTAGATCGTGCCGCCTTTGACACCGCCACCCGCGAGCCACACGCTGAACGCGCGATTGTTGTGGTCGCGACCGGGATTGTCGTTGCCGTTGCGGTCGCGCGTCACAGTGCGGCCAAACTCGCCGCCCCAAACCACGAGCGTGCTGTCAAACAACCCGCGTTGCTTGAGATCGGTGAGCAACGCCGCTGCCGGCTTGTCAATTTCCGCCGCGCTCTGCTTGAGGCGTTCTTCGATGTCCTGGTGGTGGTCCCAGCCGCCGGCCCAGACCTGCACAAAGCGCACGCCGCGCTCGATCAGCCGCCGGGCGATGAGCAATTGCCGGCCTTGCGGCGTGCTGCCGTAAAGCTCGCGGATGTTTTGTGGCTCCTTCGAGATGTCGAAAGCGTCCGTGGCCTCCATCTGCATCCGATAGGCCATCTCGTACGCCTCGATGCGCGCTTCGAGTTGCGGGTCTTTCTGGAGATGCCGGGCGTGAATCGTGTTCAGCTTTTGCACCAGGTCGAGCTGGCGCCGCTGTTCCTGCTCGGTGAAATACTGGTTCCGGATGTTCTGGATCATTCCTTCAACCGTGTCGGCCTTCGTGTTGATGCTGGTGGCCTGAAAATTTCCCGGGAGGAACGCCGATCCCCAGTTCAACGCGCCGCCCGGCGCCGATCCGCCCGGTCGCAACGAGATGTAGCCGGGCATGTTTTCGTTTTCGCTCCCCAGCCCGTAAAGCGCCCATGCCCCGACGCTTGGCTTGGCCATGCGCAACGAACCGGTGTTCATGAACACCGTCGCCACGTCGTGCGCCGGGATGTCGGTGTACATCGACCGGATGACGGCCATGTCATCCACGTGATTGCCGATGGCATCGAACACTTCGCTCACCTCGATGCCTGACTTGCCCTTCTTCGTGAACTTGAACGGCGAGGGCATGGCCACACCGTTCAGGCCGGGCAACGACTGTTCTTCGTACTTCGCCAGGACTGGCTTCGGGTCCCACGTGTCGATGTGCGATGGCGCGCCCTGGGCGAAGATGTGAATGACGTGTTTGGCTTTGGCAGGGAAATGGGTCGGTTTGATTCCCGCCGCCGAGCCGGCCGTCGCGGCGACAACTTCTTCGGAAAGGAGACTGGCGAGACCGAGGGCTCCGAGCCCCATGCCGCAGCGGGCGAGGAATTGGCGGCGGGAAGAAAGGACCTCCTCAGGTCGCATCCGATTATTGCACAGGTAATCGTTCATAAGCCTTAAGCCTAAGCAAGTTGATGAGCAACTCTTACGCCGAAACAGACGGTGCCAACCGCAGGAAGGTAACAGGATAAATGCCGGATGCTGAGCGCAATGGGCCGAGGGACCATTCGGGGTGCGCCGACAAAGCAGGAGTCGAAGTCCCCCGCCCGTGAATCCTGGTCGGGCGCGTCACTCCGTGCGCGCCGTCGTCCGAAACTGCCAGACCGGGGTCGCAGAGGACTGACGCGCCCTGGTTAGGCCGAGACGCAAGCTCTAATTCTAAAACAACAACGGTGCAAACTGCGCCAGATACCTCCGCCACACCGGCCAGCTATGGTTGCCTTCGGTTTCCAGAAACTCGTGCCGAAAGTTCTTTTTCTTGAGCAGTCCGGAAAGTTCGCGAGCGTTTTCGATCAAGCGGTCGTCCTTGCCACAAGCGATCCAGAGCAGTTTGAGTTTCTTGCTCGTTGCGTCGGGATTGGCGAGGGCTTTGGCGACGGCGGCTTCGGGATTGCGCACGAACGAACTGAAACCGCCCACCCAGGCGAATAGGTCCGTGTGATTCAATCCGATGGTCAGCGATTGCCCGCCTCCCATCGACAGCCCGGCGATCGCCCGGTTCGCGGCATCCTTGCGCACGCGGTATTTCGCCTCCACGAACGGAAGCACGTCCTCCAGCAAGTCGCGCTCGAAGTCGGTCACGTTTCGCGAAATCATGTCGGGACTGGGCATCCCGGTGGTTTGCAGTGACGCCGCGTGGCCGTCCGTCATGACGATGATCATCGGCTTGGCCTTCTTCTGCGCAATCAGGTTGTCGAGAATCCAATGCGCGCGGCCGAGCACCGTCCAGGTGCCCTCGTTATCGCCGGAACCGTGGAAGAGATAGAGCACCGGAAAACGGCTTCGGCCCTCGTCGTAACCGGGCGGCGTATAGACGCGCAGGTGCCGCAACCGGCCCAGCGATTTGGAATTGTAACTATGCGACCGCACCGTTCCGTGCGGCACGTTCTGAAACTCATGGAGCAAGGGCGGGTTGCCTGGAATTTCCAGAATGCTCGTGGTCGGCGACCGCATCGGCTTCACCTCGCGATTCATAGGGTCGGCCGTGCGGAAGCCGTCGATAGTGAAACCGTAGCCGTAGAGTTCCGGGTCGAGCGGGCCGAGGGTGACGCTCCAGACGCCCTGGTCGTCCTTCGTCATTGCTTTGGTTCCTCCGGGCCATTCACCGGACACTGTGACTTCACTCGCCTTTGGCGCGCGCACGCGGAACGTGACCGTGCGATCGGCACGGATTTCGGGCGATAGCGGTGGCGGCGTGAATGCGGGGCGGTTAGTGGCCGGTGGAGCCTGGCCGATTGCATTGAGCGGGGCGAGGCATGCCACGACGATCGCAAGACCAAACCATTCGCTGGGTTTTCTAGTCGAGGAGAGAGGAATCATGGCGCCGACGGTATCTGTTCCCGCTGAGCGGCTCAAGCCCCGTCCGGGAAGGGCGCGCGGCCAAAAAAGGTTCGCTTGCCGGGGCCCCTTTCCGCATATTCGCCGCACGCATGAAATCGATGACGGGTTACGGGCGGGGCGAATGCGCCCAGGATGGTTTCAAGGTCACTGTGGAACTCAGCTCTGTGAACCGCAAGCAAACTGAGATTTCCGTTTATCTTCCCCGTGAGCTGGAGGCGCTGGAATCCCGTGTCCGTGACGAGGTGAACCGCCAGATTTCACGCGGACGCCTTACGGTCAAAGTTTCGCTGCACGCCGCCGACGGCAACCTGCCGGGCCGCGTTCGCCTGAACGCGCCACTGGCGAAGGCATACGCCCGCGAACTGAGCCGGATGGCCAAAGAGCTGAAGCTTTCGGGGTCGGTTACGCTCGATCTTGTCGTGCGCGCCCCGGGAGTGTTGCAGACGGACGATGAAGTGACCGACGCGGAGGCATTCTGGCCGGCGGTTGAAAAGGCGTTGCAAAAGGGCCTGGCCGCCCTGGTTAAAATGCGGGAACGGGAGGGGGCGCATCTCCTGAAGGATTTACAGAAGCGGGTTGTCACCATCCGCAGATCCGTCGAACGCGTCCAGAAGCAGGCGCCCGAAGTGTTGAAACGTTATCAGGAACAACTGCGGGAACGGGTTCGGAACGCCGGCCTCGAAATGCCGGCCGTCGATGATGAGCGGCTGCTCAAGGAGATCGTCTATTTTGCCGATCGGTCGGACATTTCGGAAGAGGTGACACGACTGCAAAGCCACTTTCAGCAGTTTGAGGATTGTGTGAAGTCGAAGGAACCGGTGGGCCGCACGCTGGATTTCCTGACGCAAGAGATGAATCGCGAAGTGAACACCATCGGTTCCAAAGCCAACGACAGTCTGATTTCGCGCGAGGTGGTCGTGCTCAAGGCGGAGTTGGAGAAGTTCCGCGAACAGGTGCAGAACGTGGAGTGATGAAGGTCGAGAGCCGAGAGTCGAGAATGGAGAGCAGAGTCGATCCGCTTCTCATTGTGATTTCGGCGCCGTCGGGCGGCGGCAAGACGACGCTGTGCGAGCAGTTGCTCGCCACTCGTCCCGGCATCGTTCGGGCAATCACCTGTACAACGCGTCCGCCGCGCAGCGGCGAACGGGACGGTGTGGATTATTTTTTTCTCGCCCCGGACACGTTTCAAAAGCGGGTTCAAGCAGGCGAGTTTCTGGAACACGCGACGGTTCACGGCAACAGCTATGGGACGGGGAAATCGGAGGTTTTGGACAAGCTGCGCCAGGGGAAGGACGTGTTGCTCGCGATCGATGTGCAGGGCGCGGCGGCTGTTCGTGCCAAAGCGGAAGAGGACAAGGACCTCAGGCAGGCGCTGGTGACGGTCTTCCTGACGCCTTCGTCGGTCCGGATCCTTGAAGAGCGGTTGCGGCAGCGCGGGACGGATTCGGAAGCGGTCATCCAGAAGCGGCTGGGTGTCGCGCGCCAGGAGATTGCGGAATGGAAGCGTTTTGATTATTTGCTGATCAGCACTACCGTTGCGGAGGACCTGCGGCGCATGCAGGTGATATTGGAAGCGGAAGGAATGCGGCCGCATCGAACGGCGTCGCCGCGAGTCGATTGAGGTTTCGGCCAGGATTGTGAGTAACACGAGAAACATTGTGCTCGGCGTGACCGGCTCGATTGCGGCGTACAAGGCCGCGGACCTGACCAGCCGCCTGGCCAAACAGGATTGCAGCGTCAACGTCGTCATGACGGCGGATGCGCTGCGGTTCATCACTCCTCTGCCTTTCAAAACGTTGTCGCGGAACCCCGTGGTGACTGACCTCTATGACGAGGAGGAAGGCTGGAAACCGACGCACATCCGGCTCGCCGACGAGGCGGACCTATTGCTCATCGCTCCGGCAACGGCCAACATCCTGGCGAAGCTGGCCCACGGCATCGCGGACGACGCGTTGACGTGCATCGCGCTGGCCTTGAACCCGAAGGCAAAGGTGCTCATCGCGCCGGCCATGAACGGCAAGATGTGGCTGCATCCGGCGACTCAACAGAACGTCGCCACGCTGACGTCGCGTGGCGTTGAATTCATCGGACCGGAGGAGGGGATGCTTTCGTGCGGGTACGAGGGGTTGGGGCGGCTTTGGGACGCGGAGAAAATCGCCGCGTGCGCACGGGACCTGTCATCGCGGGGGAAGTAAAGTTTTTTTGATCCGGTTCTGCCCATGAATCGCTTTGGTCTGCCAAACTTGAAGGCGCTTTTCTCGTTCCGGTCGTCCGGTTGGTTCCGTCTGCCGGACTGGCTGGTGAGCCGCGGTCCCGACGCGAGCGAGCAGTCCGCGCGGATCCGGTTCATGGAGCGGAACATCGTCCTGCCGGTCAAAGGGTGTGTTCTGTTGTTGCTGGCGTATTACCTTTTTTTCTCGAACTGGTTTGACGACGTTTATACATATCGCGAGGCGGTGCTTCTGACGGTCCGTCTGTTCTTTCTGATCTACCTTGTGGCCAACCTGACCGTGGGCATCATGCTGGTCGGGATGGACGAACTGCCGTTCAAACTGATCTGGGAGTTGGTCCTGATGGCGGCCTTGCTCGACGGGCTGTTCTGGGGAGCATTGACGATGGTGACCGGCGGTTTCGACAGCATGCTCTACTGGGTGTTTCTGGGACTGATCGTCCGCAATGCGATCAGCATCCCTGTGGCTTCGACGCAGATCGTGTTGAACCTTATCGTCTGCGCCTGTTTTGTCGCCGGCGGCCTGGCGGAGTACGGAATCACCAGTGTCGAACCGGAATTCTCCGAAGAGAGCAACGAACCCTACGTCTTGCGGGTGGTGGTGCTCCTCCTCATGACTGCCTGCTGTTATGGCGTTCAGGTGTTGTTCGACAAGCAGCGGAAGGTGGACGAGGAAGCGCTTGAATTCGCGCAGCGGCAACAGCAGTTGCAGTCCGCCGGTCGGCTCGCCGCCGAAATCGCGCACCAATTGAAAAACCCGCTGGGCATCATCAACAACGCGGCGTTCGCGCTTCAACGCACGGTCAAGGAAGGGAAGACGATCACTCAGCAGATCCAGATCATCCGCGAGGAAGTCGAACGTTCCGATCGCATCATCACGGAGCTGGTGGGCTACGCGCGGCTCGTCGAGGGCCGCGTCGAGAAACTGGACGTGGCCGAGGAGCTCGACGCGGCCCTCGCGCGCGTGTTTCCACCCGCGGCGAAATACGATGTGGAGATTCGCCGCGATTATGCGGTCGCGCTGCCGCCGCTGCTCATGCAGCGAACACACTTTTACGAGTCGCTCGTCAACATCCTGCAAAACGCGCGGGAGTCGATGAACGGCCACGGCCTTATTGAGGTGTCGGCCCGGGTCGGAGACAATTATTCGGTCGTTGTCGAGGTTCGCGACAACGGGTCTGGCATTCCTCAGGAGAAGATCAGCCAGATTTTTGAGCCGTACTTCACCACCAAGGACAAAGGGACCGGCCTCGGCCTGGCGATCGTCAAACACAATACCGAGATTTACGGAGGAACGGTTCGCGTGGAATCTGAGCTTGGAAAGGGGACGCGGTTCACCTTACAGTTCCCCGCCAAAACTGTGATGAAATTGCGCAAATAAATGAGTGCAAACCTGCCACCGTTGCTGGTCGTTGATGATGAGAAGAACATGCGGCTGTCGCTGGAGGCCGTCATGGCCGAAGAGGGTTACCAGGTCCGCGCCGTCGATTCTGCCGAACAGGCGATTCGGTTGCTGGAACAGGAGGAGTTCTTCATGGTCATCACCGACGCGCGACTGAACGGCATGAGCGGTTACGAGTTTCTCGGCCACTTGAAACAGCGCTGGCCCCAGGTGCCGGTACTCATGATCACCGCGTTTGCGACGCCGAAGCTGGCGGTCGAAGCGATCAAGGCGGGCGCCATCGACTACCTGGCCAAACCCTTTGCGCCGGAAGAACTGTTACACGCGGTCGCGCGGTGCGCCGAACGGCATCGTCTTTTGATGGAAAACGCCGCCTTGCGCGCGCGCGCCGGCGAACCGTACACGATCGACCAGATCATCGGCGAATCTCCGAAAATCCGCGAGCTTCGGCAGCTTATCCAGACTGTTGCCCCCACCAACGCCACGGTCCTGATTCTCGGCGAAAGCGGTACCGGCAAGGAACTGGTCGCCGGCGCTTTGCACAGTCTCAGCCAGCGCAGCGCGGGCAACTACGTGCGCATCAATTGCGCGGCCATTCCGGAAACGCTGTTGGAGAGCGAACTGTTCGGCCACGAGAAAGGCGCTTTCACCGGCGCGCTGCGACAGAAGCCGGGGCGGGTCGAGGAGTCCGACGGCGGGACCATCTTCCTGGACGAAATCGGCGACATGAGTCGCCCGCTCCAGGCGAAGCTGCTCCGATTCCTCGAAGACGGAACGTTTACCCGCGTGGGCGGCAACCAGGAATTGCGCGTGGACGTGCGGCTCATCGCGGCGACCAACCGGGACATTATCGATGCCATCCGGCAAAACCATTTCCGCGAGGACTTGTATCACCGTCTCAACGTGGTCCAGTTCCGGCCACCGCCGCTGCGCGAGCGGGGCGAAGACGTGTTGCTGCTGGCTGAGTATTTTTTGAAACAATTCAACCTCGGCATGAACAAGCAGGTTAAAGGGATCTCGAGGTCCGCCCGGCAACTGCTGGCGGCCCACCATTGGCCCGGAAACGTGCGGGAACTGCGGAACGTTATCGAACGCGCCGTAATCCTGGAAACCGTGGAAGAAATCCAACCGGCGAGCCTCCCTGATTTCCGCCATGAAACACGCCTCCGCAAAGGGGAAGCCCCCGCCGCCGCAGTGACCGGCTCACTGGAGGAAGCCGTCTTCGAATTTGAGCGGGAGCTGGTCATCTCCACCCTCGAGCAGAATCACCATAGCCTTGCCAAAACCGCCGACCAGTTGAAAATCACACGCCACGCTTTGCGTTACCGCATGCAACGCTTGAACATCAATGCCGATGCCGGCCCGGACGAGGACACGGTGATGCCGACCCGAAAGGACGCCCCTCAATGAGCAGTCCTCTGGTTCTGCTGGCGCAGTTGGAAGGGTTGAATCCGTTGAACCCGACGGCGCCGGTCGGCAAATCGACCGGCCTCCTGTTCAAGGACATGATGGTGATCATCGTCACCGGAATTGTCCTGGCGTTGCTTCTCATTCTTTGGGCGCGGCGTTACGTGAAGAACAAGAAGCGTCATCGCCGCCACCATCATTTCGAACGCATCGCCGAAGCGCCCGCGGCTCCAGCGGAGACAGAAGAGGAAGAAGAGGGGGATGAGCATGGACGGCGTCACCATCGCCGCCGTCGTCGTCGTCGCGATCATCGCCTGCGCAATCCCACTCTCGCGGAGACCGGCGGCCTGCCGCCGGCCAAACCCGAAGAGCCCTCCGCGCCTTCTCTGTGAACACGCCGGTCAGCCAGGCCGTCACGCGCCGAAGCGCCTCCAACCTCGCTCTGGCGTTCGTGCTCCTGCCCAAAGCGAAGCGCGAGGGGATGTCTGCCCTTTACGCCTTCTGCCGCGAGGTGGACGACGTCGCCGACGATGAATCGGCGCCGGTCGATGACCGGCGTGCGCGACTGGCCGAGTGGCGCGACGACGTCCGCAAGGCCTGCGAACAGGGCGCTCCATTGTTTCCGGTCAACCAGGAGTTGAAGGCGATCATCGACCGCTATCAGCTCCGCTTCGAACATTTCGACGAACTGATTCGGGGCGTGGAAATGGACCTGGACATCAAGCGCTATGCGACTTACACCGAACTGGAGCAGTATTGCTATCGCGTCGCTTCGGTCGTTGGGCTGCTCAGCATCGAGATTTTCGGCTACCGCAATCCCCGCTGCCGCGACTACGCGGTGTCTCTCGGCAAGGCGCTTCAGATGACCAACATCCTGCGCGACGTGCGGACCGACGCCGAACGCGGGCGAATCTATTTGCCGGGAGAGGAACTGGCGCGCTTCTCCGTGCGTGAAGAGGAGATTCTGAACAGCGAATACTCTCCACGGTTTCGTAATCTGG
>Ga0075421_100005548_pt1 | contig 15282 bp, 15 predicted proteins | sample SoiMetdeltSBSDD5_FD_75292 | JGI IMG/M metagenome (GOLD analysis project Ga0075421, IMG submission 75292) | Bulk soil microbial communities from a Populus tree surrounding site in Tennessee, USA - Soil MetaG P. deltoides SBSDD5 | ecosystem: Environmental > Terrestrial > Soil > Tree plantation...
TTCCACCAGCCGTGCTGCAGCCGAGTCCGCGGCGCCGGGTCGCGATGATCCCAGCCGAATCGTCCCGCACCAAGCTGTAGACACTCGAGGAGATGTCGGGACGTGTGTGGTTGCCCGGTCTCCGGGTCGACCTGGGGTTCGTTGCGAACCCGCAGGGCAATGGGGTCGACGCCGCACGCGACGGCGAGCTCGTCCATGGCCACTTCGAGCCCGAACATCCCGGGGCACGTGCCGGGCGCCCGCATCCAGGTTGGAACGGGAACGTCGAGGACCACGGGGCGATTCGTCGTCCGACGCTGCGGAGCGGCGTACATCATGCGGGCCGGTGCGTCGGATCCCTCGGTGAACTCCTTCGTTCTGGAGCTCTGCTCGAGCACATCGACGGCCACTGCGGTGAGTGTGCCATCCAGGTCGGCCCCGAGCCGCACGTGCTGGATGGTCGGTGGACGGTAACCGCTGAGCGAGAACATCTGCTGCCGGGTCAAGGCCACCTTCACGGCGCGACCGGGCAGTTCGCGTGCCGCCATCGCCGCGAGGACGGCTTGCGCGTGAACTTCGAGCTTTGAGCCGAATCCGCCGCCCACGTACGGCGCGATGACCCGGACCCGTTCCGGCTCCAGGCCGAACAGCGGCGCCAGGCCCGCTTGGAAGGAATGAACGCCCTGCGTCGACTCGTACATGGTGAGGATGCCGTCATTCCAGATCGCGACCGACGTGTGAGGCTCCATCGGCACGTTGTATTCCGGCGGCGTCGTGTAGGTCTGGTCTACAGCCGTCGCCGCCGCCGCGAGTGCGGCCTTGATCTCGGCCTCGCTCACCTGCCGCGGAGGGCCCGGCGCGCTCCCCGGTGAGACGTAGCCATGCTCGCCCGCAAGTGCGGCCTCGATCTCGGCCTCGCTAACCTGCCGCGGAGGGCCCGGCGCGCTCCCCGGTGAGATGTAGCCATGCTCGCCGACGCTAAAGGCCGAGTTATGGGGCGCGGGCGCATACGCGACTTCAACCAGAGCGGCGGCGTGTCGCGCGATCTCGGAGGTTTCCGCAACCACAGCGGCGATGATCTGACCGCGGAACCCGACAGCCGCTGATTGTAGGACCAACAGCTCCGGGTCCTGCGTGTCAATCAGTCGGGGTGCGTTGAGATGGGTCAGCACGGCGAGAACACCGTCCAACGCTTCCGCCGCTCCGGTGTCAATCCGGACCAGCGTTCCCCTGGCGATCGTTGCCTGGGCCGGATGAAGATAAGCAGGCTGCGGCACGGGGTGCTCATACGCATACAGGGCTGTTCCGCGGACTTTGGGGACGCCGTCCAGCCGTCCCAGGCCGACACCGATCGATTGACCACGAAGGGCGGTGCTCACGGTTTCTGCTCCTGCCCGGCGAGGTCGCCACCTATATCTCCGACCTGGCGTCGGGTGAGATCGGCGAGCAGTGACGCGACCGTGTTGCGCACCATGGTGATCTTGAATGCGTTGTCGTTGAGTGCCTCCGCCTGGGCGAGCTCGACATCGGCAGCCTCGCGGAAGTTCTCAACACTCGCGGCCGCGCCGCGCAGGAAGTTCTCGGCTGCAGTGGCGCGCCATGGTTTGTGAGCAACTCCACCGAACGCAATCCGGACGTCTCGAATGGTCGGACCCCCCGCGCCGTCCCTGTGATCGCTCAGGTCCAGGGCAGCCGCAACTGAGATGAGGGCGAAGGCGTACGAAGCACGATCGCGGACTTTGCGGTAGGCAGAGTGACGTGAGAACGAAAATGGGGGCAGATCGACCGCGGTGATCAGCTCCCCGTGCGTCAAGACCGTGTCTCGATGGGGGGTGTCGCCGGGAAGCCGGTGCAAGTCGACCAGCCGAATGCTTCGCTCACCGGTGCTGCCCGTGACAACCACCGAAGCATCCAGCGCGGCCATCGCGACGGCCATGTCCGAGGGATGCACCGCAATACAACCCGCTGACCCGCCGAGGATCGCGTGGTAGCGGGCATAGCCCTCCCGCGCAGCGCAGCCCGAGCCGAGATCGCGCTTGTTGCACGGCATGCTGACGTCTTGGAAGTACACGCATCGGGTCCGCTGCAACAAGTTCCCGGCCGTGGTCGCCAGGTTGCGCAACTGGCCCGACGCACCGGCCAGCAACGCCTGGGCCAGGACCGGATATCGCTGCCGAATCATGAGGTGCGCCGCCAGGTCGCTGTTGCGAACAGTCGCGCCGATCCGAACCGTGCCATCGGGCAGTTCGACGATCTGGTCCAGCGGCAGGTGGCCGATGTCGACGACCAGGCTGGGCGTGGCTACTCCCAGCTTCATGTGGTCGACCAGGTTGGTGCCGCCGGCCAGGTACACGGCATCGGGGTGGTCGGCCACTGCCGCGACCGCGCCGGCGACGTCCTCGGCGCGTCGGTACTCGAACGGCCTCACGGCGCGGACTCCTCGCAGGCGACCCGTCGGATCGCGGCGACAATGTTGACATAAGCGCCGCAGCGGCAGAGGTTGCCACTCATCCGCTCGCGAATCTCATCATCGTCCAACTCGGTTCCGCCGACGAGATCTTCGCTCACATAGCTCGGGGCGCCCTCTTTCGCCTCGGCCAACATGCCTACCGCCGAGCACACCTGACCGGGTGTGCAGTACCCGCACTGCAGCGCGTCCATTTCAAGAAAGGCCTGCTGGATCGGGTGAAGCGTGTCTCCCAGGGCCAGACCGTCGGCGGTCGTGATTTCTGCGCCGTCATAGGCGACCGCTAGCGCCAAGCAGATGACGGCCCGCCGACCGTCCAGCAACACAGTGCACGCGCCGCACTGACCGTGATCGCAGCCCTTCTTCGGCGACGTCACTCCGAGTCGATCCCGAAGCGCGTCCAAAAGGGTCGTGCGAGTGTCAACGGTTATCGACCGGTCTTTGCCGTCCACCCGAAGGGAGATCCGTGCGTCCACTTGACCTGGACCTCCCAACCCGCCGATCGATCATGCACCGACCGGATACTCTCCCATTCCCACCGGATGCAAGGGGAGCCAGCGCAGTGATGCTTGATGTAATCGCATTCTGCACCATGTCCACCTCTGGGTGGCGCTCACCGGCTGGTTGCCAAATGGTGCTGCGGCCGCTGAGCAGTCGCGCCAGCAGTTGTTCCGGTGATAAGTCCGCCTCGAAACTCGAGGGCATGCCTGAGACGCATCCGCGTCAGGGTGCACGGCGTTCCCGCCGAGCGTCACTATTTGCTACGAGGTGCGTGACATCGAGCGTCGGGCCACGGAAAGCATCAAGTTGGTAACCGTGGCTATGGCCAACGAAGCGCCCAGCAGGTGGAGCGCGACCAGCCAGATCGGCAGCCCCATCTGGTACTGGGCCATACCGATCCCGACCTGCACCAGTTCGACCAGGAGTAGCAGCACTACGGCCCTGCTACGCAACAACACGAAGCAGATCACGCTCGCGGCGACTGTCGCGTAGACCACGCTGGTGTGCAAACGGGTCAGCAGCATGCCGTCCAGGGCATTCCGCGGGGCATTCTCATCACCGGCGTGCGGCCCACTGCCGGTTACCAGAGTCCCCAGCCAGACCGCCAGCCACATAAGCCCGAAAGTGACCCGAGTCGTGATCACTGAAAGCGTTGTCGCAGTGACAGCTGCCAGGTGCCAGGTCATCCGCACCAGTAAGACTGCGAGAGCGATCAGCACCATGGACAACAGGAAGTGCAGCCCCACCACGTAGGGGTTGAGCCGGGTGAGTACGGCGATCCCGCCGATGACACCCTGCAGCGGAATGCCCAGCGCGAGGCCACCAGTCAGCCACCGCATATCTGTCCGCGGCCGTCCATCCTCTCGGTAGACCAATGCGCTGACGAAGGTGAGAACCGCCGCGACAACCAACACCAGGGTCAGCAGCCGATTGCCGAACTCGATGGCGCCATGAATGCCAAGTTGGGGATGGGAGACGTAGGAGTCTTGGGTGCACCGCGGCCATATAGGGCAGCCAAGCCCGGAGCCGGTCAGCCGGACCAGGCCGCCGGTCACGACGATGACGATGTTCATGATCAACGAGACAACTGCCCAGCGTCGCAAGGCATACGGCCCGCGGACAATCCGCAGCACGAGCGGGCCGTTACCCGGAGCAGCTTCGGCCTCCGGGCTTAGCTGCTTCACGACGTCCAACGAAAGCCCTTCCACGCGGCGAGGCCAGCGGCCAGGAGCCAGGCTAACAAGACCAGCGTTGCCCAGCCCAGAACCTGTCCATTCGCGGCGGCTCGTAATCCCTCGCCCAGCGCGGCTGTCGGCAGCGCCTCGATCACCGGACGCAGCACGGCTGGGTAGCGTCCGACAGGAATGATCAGGGCGCCACCGATGAGCAAGATCACATAGATGAGGTTGGCGAGTCCGAGCACGGACTCGGCACGGAGTCGTCCTGCGAGCAGCAGCGCGAGGCAGACGAAGGTTGCAGTAGCCAAGATCACCAGCAGCACCGCGTACAAAGCCGAACGCGCTGTGAACGCGGGCCGCCAGCCGAGGCCGAGTGCAGCACCCGACAAGATCACCAGCTGTCCGAGCATGATCATGATCACAGCCAGCGACTTGCCGGCCAGCAGGCCTGGCTTGCCTAGAGGCGTGGTCGCCAGCCGTTCCAGAACTCCGTACCGTCGTTCGAAGGCAGTTGTAATTGCTGTGGAAGTGAAAGCTGAGGACCACACCGCGAGCGCCAGCACCGACGGCCCGAGCACATCCAGATTCCCGATCGAGGCCTTCGTGAAGCGACTGGCTATCAAGATCGCCAGCGGAATGACCAACGCCAGCAGCAATTGTTCGCCATTACGGATCAAGAGTCGGGCCTCTATGAGTCCATGCCGGATGATCCGTTTTGCAGGTGGGGCGGGGGCGGGCGCGGGAGAGAGGTCGAGTGCTGTCATGACGCGGCTCTCGCACTGGTGTGGGCGAGGAATACGCTTTCCAGGCTGCCGCCTGACTTGGTGAGCTGACGCACCGTGCCGGAGATCGTCACCCGGCCGCGGTCGACGATGAACACCTGATCGGCGAGGGCTTCGGCCTCATCCATGGCATGAGTTGTGAGCAACATCGTGACGCCGTTCGCGCGGAGTTCGCGCATCAGCAGCCAAGTGGCGCGACGAGCATGCGGATCCATGCCGGCTGTGGGCTCGTCCAGGAACACCAGCTCGGGCCGCCCGACCAGTGCGCCAGCCAGATTGACGGCCTGTTGCTGGCCGCCAGACAACCGCCGATACGGGGTTTTCGCGCAATCGCTGAGTCCGAGGCGCTCGACCAGCCCCGGCACCGGCAGCGGATGGGCGTACAGGCTGGCCAGATAGTGCAGCAGCTCGACCGCTTTGATTCCTGACCAGGACCCAGCACTCTGCGGCATCAGCCCGATCCGGCCGGCAAGCTGACGGGAGCCAGCCGCCAGTCCCAGGATGGTGACGGCACCTGCCGACGGTCGGATGAGATTGGTGCAGCAGCGAATCAGCGTTGTTTTGCCTGCACCGTTGGGACCCAGTACAGCGGTGAGTGCCCCAGTCTCGGCTTCCAGCGAAAGTCCGTCGAGAATCGCGCGACCGCCGAATTTGACGACCAAATCGGCTACCCGAACGGCGCTGTCGGGATTGGGCACCGATGAATTCTAGACGGAGGGACTGAGGGCATCGGAGCATGCTGTCTGAGCTTGTCGACGACCGCCCTCGACGGGCTCAGGACACGGTCGACCTAGGACAGCGCGGGCTACAAACGGCGTCCGGAAGACCCCACGATCATGGTCATGGCCGTCACCGCCGACGCCAGCGATTGATTGGCATTGCCGGAGCCGTGGGTCGCCGTGGCCACCGAGCCGGCGACCGAGGTATGCGGTAGCGAAGGCAGGTTGCAGTGCCTCGAGCGCGATAAGCCCAGCGGCATCCGCAACGTCGTTGAAGGAGTGCCAGGTGCCGAGCGCATGCAGCGATGAAGGTGCCGTCGCGATCAGCCGTTGCAGCTCATCGATCGCTTGCGGCCGGTAGATCTGCTGCGCCGAATAGGTATAGGTGCCGCTCCCGTTGCGCTCGGGTGTTGCTATCGAAGCCGTGAACTTCACCTTCCCGCAGCGAGGATGTCGGCGAGGTCGTACCTGACCGGCTCCTCCAGCTGCTCGTACGTGCAGGACCGCGGATCGCGGTCGGGTCGCCAGCGGAGGAACTGGGCGGTATGCCGGAACCGGTCGCCTTCCATGTGTTCGTAACGGACCTCCACTACAAGCTCGGGTCGCAGCGGGATGAAGGAGAGGTCTTTCTTGGCGTTCCACCGGCTGAACTCGGAACTGCGTGGCGTACGGGTGCCTTCTTCCTGTTTGGCCCATGCCCAGGGATGATCATCGAAGGTGGTGACCAACGGCTGCAGCTCGGCGAACAGCTCCTTTCGGCGGGCGGCCGGGAAAGCGCCGATCACTCCGACACTGGCCAGCTCACCGGAGTCTTTGTAGAGACCCAGGAGCAGCGATCCGATGCTGTCCGGCCCGCTCTTGTGCACCCGGTAGCCGGCCACGACGCAGTCAGCGGTGCGCTCGTGTTTGATCTTGAACATGGTTCGCTTGTCGGGCTGGTAGGTACCGCTGATCGGCTTGGCTACCACCCCGTCAAGCCCGGCACCTTCGAACTGGGAGAACCACTGCACCGCCAGATCGTGATCGCGGGTGGCGGGCGTGAGGTGGATCGGCGGGTCCGCTCCGGCCACCGCCTCCTCGAGAGCGGCGCGGCGCTCTGCGAACGGACGCTGGGTGTAGTCCGTGTCGTCAAGCGCCAACAGATCAAAGGCAATGAAGCTCGCCGGGGTCTCCTCTGATAGCAGTCTGACCCGGCTGGCGGCCGGGTGGATGCGTTGCTGCAGCACCTCGAACTCCAGCCGGTCCCCGACCACGACGATGATCTCGCCGTCGATGACGCACTTCTCGGGCAGGTTGGCCGTAACGGCTGCCACGATCTCGGGAAAGTAGCGAGTCATCGGGCGCTCATTGCGCGAGCCGATCTCCACGTCGTCTCCGTCCCGGAAAACGATGGATCGGAACCCGTCCCACTTGGGCTCATAGACGAAGGGACCCTCAGGGATCCGGGCTACCGCCTTGGAGAGCATGGGCGCGACTGGCGGCATGACGGGCAGCTGCATGCTGGCTATTCTCGCCTACCGCTACTGGCCAACCGGCCCTGACTGTCAGCGCCGGATGGGAGGCTAAGGCTATGTCAGATCCAATCGTCGCCGTGCCGGATGCCGTCCTGGATGATCTTCGGGCGCGATTGCAGAACACCCGATGGCCTTCAGTGGTGGAAGGCCAAGGGTGGGCGAGAGGAACCGATCTTGATTACCTCAGGCAGCTGGTCGACTACTGGCGGACCGGCTTCGACTGGCGTGCGCAGGAGGCTGCTTTCAGTCGCTTCAGTCACGAACGCGTCGGGGTAGCTGAGGTGTCGCTGCACCAGATCCATGAGCGGGCGGCAAACCAGAATGCCGTGCCGATCGTCTTGTTGCACGGCTGGCCCGATTCTTTCCTGCGCTACACCAAGGTTCTGCCGCTGCTGGAGAACTTTCATCGAGTGGTGCCCTCGCTGCCAGGATTCGGCTTCTCGGAGCGTCCGACCGGTCCCGGCTGGAACTCGATGAGGACGGCGGATGCCATTGCCGAGCTGATGACGGCGAACGGCTACGACCGCTTCCTCGTCTCCGGCGGAGACGTCGGTGGCTCGGTAGCTGAACAGCTGGCTCGTCGTCATGCCGATCGGCTCATTGCATTGCATCTGACGGATGTGCCGTATATGCATCTCTTCTCGGTAGACCAGCCCGAGCTGACCGACGCGGAGCGGGCCTACCTTGACGCCGGACGGGCATGGGGCATGAACGAAGGCGCGTACGCGATGATCCAATCAACGAAGCCCACGACCGCAGCCGTCGGACTCGCCGACTCACCCGCCGGTCTCGCGGCCTGGATCGTTGAAAAACTTCGTTCCTGGAGCGATTGCGACGGAGACCTGGAACGGCGTTTCAGCCGCGACGAGATCCTCACATGGGTCACTCTCTACTGGGTGACGAACACCATCGGATCGTCGTTCTTGCCCTATGTCGAGTACGACCCTGGCAGTGATGAGAAGGTCACCGTCCCGACCGGGGTGACGATCTTTCCCAAGGACTTGGTGACCGCTCCACGGGAGTTCGCACAGCGCTTCTTCCGGATCGTGCGTTGGACTGAACTGCCTACGGGCGGTCACTTCACGGCATGGGAAGAACCTGAAGCCTTTGCTCGCGAACTGTCAGCTCTCGCACGAGAATGCGGCGGGTGCTGACCACAATCGCGATCGAGAACTACCGATCCCTGCGCGACCTGCGACTCCCGTTGCAGAGGCTCAACGTCGTCACCGGAGCAAACGGTACCGGGAAGTCCAATCTCTATCGCGCGCTGCGACTGCTGGCCGACTGCGCTTCGGGACGCGTGATCTCGTCAGTGGCCCGCGAAGGCGGACTGGACTCGGCGCTATGGGCCGGGCCTGAGCAGCTTGCCGCCTCAGTCCGCTCAGGGCGGCATCCAGTCCAGGGCACCATACGATCGGGCCCGATCAGCTTGCAGCTGGGCTTTGCGTCCGAGGACTTCTCATACTTGATCGACCTCGGCCTTCCCACACGACATGGATCTTCTGCCTTCAACCTCGATCCGGAGATCAAACGCGAAGTGGTGTGGAGCGGGCCGGTGATGCGACCCGCGAGCATGCTGGTCAGGCGAAAACGTGCCCTCGTCGAGATCCGTGGGACCTCGTCGCGCGGCGATGCGTGGGAGCCTTTCGAGAGCGCGCTGCGGCCGTACGAGAGCGTGCTGACCGAGGCGCTGGACCCCGTACGCGCGCCAGAACTGGTGGCGGTCCGGGAACAGATCCGCGGCTGGCGGTTCTACGACCAGTTCCGGACCGACGCCGACTCTCCGATTCGGCAAAGCCAGATCGGAACCCGTACGCCAGTGCTGGACGGGGACGGCCGGGACCTCGCAGCGGCGCTGCAAACGATCGTCGAAATCGGCGATGCCGATGCGCTGCATGGCACGATCGATGATGCTTTCCCGGGCTCGCGCCTTGAGGTGGTAGAGACACGCGGCCGCTTCGATCTCGAACTGCAGGCCCATGGTCTGCTGCGGCCGCTGACGGCGGCAGAGCTCTCCGATGGCACGCTCCGCTACCTTTTGCTGGTCGCCGCCCTGCTGAGTCCGCGGCCGCCATCGCTGATGGTGCTGAACGAGCCGGAGACCAGCCTGCACGCCGATCTCGTGCCGGCGCTCGCCCGACTCATCGCCCGCGCGAGTGAGCACACCCAGATCGTCGTGGTCACTCACGCTCGAGATCTTGTAGCTGCCTTGTCCACCGCCGGGGCGCAGCCGTTGTCCCTCGTGAAGGAGTTTGGTGCCACGGCGCTCGGGGGGGTAGCGCCCTTCGAGCAGCAGGCGTGGACCTGGGGGTCACGCTGACCCGAGTCACGGAAGGATGTACTCCGTGGCCGATTCCGCAGCCATCCCGCTGATCGGCCGTGCTACCGAGCTCGATCGCGTACGCGCTGCGATCGAACGCGCATCTAGCGCGGCGGGTAGCACGCTGTCCGAAGTTGAGCTTTGTCGCGGAACATACGATCCGGACAGGCAGCGGCGGTGTTCACCGGCTCGACGCGTACCGGGAGTGGCTAGCAGACATCGGCTTCAAACGGCCCGAGATTCACGAGTTGCTCGGTGATTTTCCTTTGAAGTTGATCATCGCTCGCAAGCACGGCGGCAGATCGCTGGGAGCTGCGTCCCGATGAATAACCCGACGGCGAGGAGAGTCCACCATGCGCGAAGTTGATCTCACGACAAGTGATGGTCGTGTGCTGCACGCCTACGACGTGGGGGCCACTGGTCACCCTGATGAGCTGGCCGTGTTGTGGCATGGCGGCACGCCCAACACTGGCGCGCCTCCCGAGCCGCTCTTCGAGGTAGCCCGTTCTCTGGGATTCCGTTGGATTGGCTATGACCGACCCAGTTATGGCGGCTCCAGCCCTCATCACGGTGCGAATGTTGCCTCCGCCGCATCCGACGCCGGTCAGGTCGCGGATTACCTGCAGATCAAGAGGTTCGCGGTTTTCGGCCACTCCGGCGGCGGTCCGCGCGCCCTCGCTTGTGCCGCGTTGCTCCCTGATCGAGTACCTGCGGCGATCAGTGTCTCCGCCACAGCGCCGTGGCCGGCACCAGGCCTCGACTACTTTGCTGGAATGGCAGCCGGCACTGCCCGGGAGCTGCGTGCCGCCGCTCAAGGCCGTGCCGCGCTCGAACAAGTCCTTGCTGAGAATGAGTTCGATCCGGAGTCGTTCATCGCTGCCGATTACGCAGCACTCGATGGGAGCTGGTCCTGGTTCAACGGCATCGTGCAGGCCGCGACAGTCGATGGGCCGGGCGGCATGATCGCGGATGATCTTGGCTCGATGGCTCCGTGGGGCTTTGATCCCGCGCTGATCACGATACCGACGTTGATGATGCACGGTACGGATGACCGGATGGTGCCCAGCTCACACGCGGGATGGCTCGCAGCGCGCTGTCCGGCCGCAGAACTGCGCCTGGTACCCAGCGAGGGCCACGTCTCGGTGCTCAACTCCGGGTCCGACGCACTCGCCTGGCTCCGCGATCGCTGCTGAGCTTGTCGAAGGGTCGATGTAGCCTCACCAAAGGTTCAAGCCCGCATTGAGCGACTAAGGCGAGCCTTATTTGAACCCGCTCAGCGAATTAAGGCACACTGGTGTTGTGAAAAACTTCCAGCGGGTCACCACAGGTGCCGCTGGGGTTCCTCAGAACGCAGAGACCGACGCATCGACGCGGCACCGGGTAGCCAGCTCCATTCTCGAGCACGGGCCGTCGACTGCGGCAGAGTTGGCTGAGCGGCTGGGGCTGACCCCAGCGGCGATTCGGCGCCACCTCGATGTCCTACTCGCCGCTGGGAATCTTGAAGCCCGCGAGCAACGTGTCTACGGCGCACGCGGTCGCGGCCGCCCTGCCAAGGTATTTGTCCTCACCGACGCCGGGCGGTCGGTGTTCTATACCGCGTACGACGACCTCGCCATCGAGGCCCTGGAATTCCTCGCAACATCAGCCGGTCCTGACGCCGTCACCCGGTTTGCAGAAGCGCGGATGGCCGAGAGCGAAGAGCGCTACCGGGAGCGAATGGTCAACGCCACACCGGACACCACCCCTGCCCAGGCACTCGCAGTCGCCTTGTCCGAGGACGGATACGTGGCGTCCACTCTGCCTTCGGCAATCGGTGAGCAGCTGTGCCAGCATCACTGCCCGGTTGCGCATGTAGCCGAGCGCTTTCCTAAGATCTGTGAGGTTGAGACCGCCGCGTTCTCGCGGCTCCTTGGTGTCCATGTGCAGCGCCTCGCCACCATCGCACACGGCGATGGTGTCTGCACGACTCATGTTCCACACGTGTCCGCACCATCTGGGCGCAGCACGATGACCGATATGACCACATCCGAAAGGCCATGATCATGACCCAAACTCAGGATCCCGCTGTTACCCGACCAGTCGGCACCGGCCAGACCCAAGATCAACATCTGGCAGCTCTCGGTCATTACGAGTGGGGCTGGGCGGATAGTGATGTCGCTGGAGCCTCGGCGCAGCGCGGCCTGACCCCTGAGATAGTCGCTAATATCTCCAGGCTCAAGAACGAGCCGAAGTGGATGCTTGATCTGCGGCTCAAGGGCCACCGGCTCTTCGGCCGCAAGCCGTTGCCCACGTGGGGGGCCGAGCTCGGCGAGATCGACTTCGACAACATCAAGTACTTCGTGCGCTCCACTGAGAAGCAGGCGACGTCGTGGGATGAGCTGCCAGCCGACATCAAGAACACCTACGACAGGCTGGGTATCCCCGAGGCGGAGAAGGCGCGCCTGGTGGCTGGTGTAGCGGCACAGTATGAATCAGAGGTGGTCTACCACAAGATCAACGAAGAGCTCGAGCGCCAGGGCGTGATCTTCCTCGACACCGACACCGGGCTCAAGGAGCATGAGGAGCTCTTCAAGGAGTACTTCGGCAGCGTGATACCGGTCGGGGACAACAAGTTCGCGTCGCTGAATACCGCAGTCTGGTCCGGTGGCTCCTTCATCTACGTGCCGAAGGGCGTCCACGTCGAGATCCCGCTGCAGGCCTACTTCCGGATCAATACCGAGAACATGGGCCAGTTCGAGCGGACGCTGATCATCGTCGACGAGGGCGCGTACGTGCACTATGTCGAGGGCTGCACCGCGCCGATTTACTCCTCCGACTCGTTGCACTCGGCTGTGGTAGAGATCATCGTCAAGAAGAACGCGCGCTGCCGCTACACCACGATCCAGAACTGGTCGAACAACGTCTACAACCTGGTGACCAAGCGGGCCACGTGCGACGAGGGCGCGACCATGGAGTGGATCGATGGCAACATCGGATCCAAGGTCACCATGAAGTACCCGGCGGTCTACCTGATGGGGGAGCACTCTCGCGGGGAGACGCTGTCGGTCGCTTTTGCCGGCGAAGGTCAGCATCAAGACGCTGGGTCCAAGATGGTGCACTGCGCGCCACACACCTCGAGCTCGATCATTTCCAAGTCGGTTGCTCGGGGTGGCGGGCGCACGTCGTACCGCGGCCTTGTCCAGGTGCAAGAAGGTGCCCATCACTCGGCCAGCACGGTGAAATGCGACGCGCTGCTGGTGGACAACATCAGCCGCTCCGACACCTATCCCTACGTCGACGTACGTGAAGACGACGTGTCGATGGGTCATGAGGCGACGGTCTCGAAGGTCAGCGAGGACCAGCTTTTCTACCTGAGGAGCCGAGGCTTGGGTGAGGACGAGGCGATGGCCTTGATCGTCCGCGGCTTCATAGAGCCGATTGCGCGTGAATTACCGATGGAGTACGCGCTTGAGCTCAACCGGCTGATCGAACTCCAGATGGAGGGTGCGGTCGGCTGATCACACATCGCTGAACACCCACCAGACGGAACCGGGAAGAGACTTTTCGACGTGACCCTGCTTGATCAGGCTGCCGCACGAGTAGCCGATGCGGTGGAGAGCCGCCAGAAGGTGGCGAGCCGGCTGCACCCTCCCGGCTCCTTCGACCTCGCTGATCATCCTATGCCGACAGGCCGGGAGGAAGCTTGGCGGTTCACTCCGATAAAACGGCTGAAGGGCTTGCACGACGGCACATTCGTGCCCGGCGGTGATGCGCGGATGGAGATACAAGCGCCGCCGGAGGTTGTGGTGGACATGGTGGAGCGCGATGATCCGCGCCTGGGCATGATCTACATCCCCAACGACCGTGTCGCAGCCCAGGCCTGGGACTCTTTCGAGCAGGCCCGGATCATCTCAGTGCCACCCGGCGCAGAGTTGGACGAGCCGGTGGTGGTGAACGTCGTCGGCACGGGCAGCGAGGCCGCGGTGTTCGACCATCTTGTCTTGGACATCGGCGCCAATGCTCGAGCCACCGTCGTGCTGCAGCATCAGGGCTCGACTGTGCGCGCCGGCAATGCGGAGATCATCGTCGGGGACGGCGCCTCGCTCATTCTCGTGTCGGTGCAGGACTGGGAGGACGACGCGGTCCATCTCGCGCACCTCCATGCGAGGATCGGACGCGACGCGAGCTATCGCCAGGCGCTGGTGAGCATCGGCGGCAACGTGGTCCGAATCTCGTCCTCAGTCGACTTCGCGGCACCGGGCGGGGAGGCAGAGCTGCTAGGCCTGTACTTCGCCGATGCCGGTCAGCATCTCGAGCACCGGCTGTTCGTCGACCACAACGCCCCGCGCACCCGCAGCAATGTGGACTACCGGGGCGCGTTGCAAGGGCAGGGAGCACACACCGTCTGGATCGGGGATGTCCTGATCCGGAAGATCGCCGAGGGCATCAAGACCTACGAGTCCAACAAGAACCTTGTCCTCACCGACGGGTGCCGCGCCGACTCGGTGCCGAACCTGGAGATCGAGACCGGGGAGATCGAGGGTGCCGGCCACGCATCCACGACTGGCAGATTCGACGACGAGCAGCTGTTCTACCTGCGAAGCCGGGGAATCGAGGAGGCCGAGGCCCGTCGCCTGGTTGTGCACGGGTTCTTCGCCGATATCATCCGCAAGGTCGGCGTACCGGAGATCGAGAAGCGGCTGCTTGAGGCTGTCGAGGCCGAGCTGGCGATCAACATCGGACTTCCGTCGTGAGCACGCTGGTTCGCGTGTGCTCCGTCGATGACGTGCCGCCGGAGTCGGCCATTCCGGTCGAGATGCCACAGAACGCCAGCCGGATCGAGCTCGCCATCGTCCATAGCAATGGGAATTTTTACGCGATCTACGACGAGTGCTCCCATGCCCAAATCCCGTTGTCGGAGGGAGATGTCGGCGACGGCGAGATCGAGTGCTACCTTCACGGGTCGCGCTTCGATCTGCGCACCGGTGAGCCGATCGGTCTGCCGGCGACAGAGCCGGTGCCGGTTTTCCGCTGTCTCGTTGAGGGCAACGATGTCCTCGTCGACGTCTCCGCACCTTTGGATCCAACGACTGCGGATCCGACCGCTACGCCTACCTACGCACAGGAGTTCTGATTCCTTATGTCCACTCTCGCTATTCGTGATCTGCGCGTTTCGGTCGACACCGAGACGGGTCCGAAGGAGATCCTGAAGGGGGTCGACCTGACGGTCAGCAGTGGCGAGATCCACGCGATCATGGGACCCAACGGTTCGGGGAAATCGACATTGGCTTACTCGATCGCCGGCCACCCGAAGTACCACATCACTTCCGGCAGCGTGACCCTCGACAATCAAGACCTCCTCTCGCTCACCATCGACGAGCGCGCTCGCGCAGGTCTGTTCCTGGCGATGCAGTACCCGGTCGAGGTTCCCGGAGTATCGGTATCGAACTTCCTGCGTTCGGCCAAGACGGCCCTCGATGGGGAGGCACCGAAGCTGCGCACCTGGGTGAAGGAAGTCAATGCGGCGATGGATCGGGTTCAGATGGATCCAGACTTCGCGAACCGCAGCCTCAATGAGGGCTTCTCGGGCGGAGAGAAGAAGCGGCACGAGATCGTCCAGCTCGAACTGCTGAATCCGCGCTTTGCAATCTTGGATGAGACAGATTCCGGGCTGGACATCGACGCCCTCCGCGTGGTCGCGGCCGGCGTGAACCGCTTTGCCGCCCAAGGTGACCGCGGAGTCTTGTTGATCACCCACTACACCCGGATCCTTCGCTACATCAAACCGGATTTCGTGCACGTCTTCGTGGCTGGCAGGGTAGCGGAGCAGGGCGGCCAGGAGC
>Ga0075421_100005550_pt1 | contig 15281 bp, 20 predicted proteins | sample SoiMetdeltSBSDD5_FD_75292 | JGI IMG/M metagenome (GOLD analysis project Ga0075421, IMG submission 75292) | Bulk soil microbial communities from a Populus tree surrounding site in Tennessee, USA - Soil MetaG P. deltoides SBSDD5 | ecosystem: Environmental > Terrestrial > Soil > Tree plantation...
CACGAGCCGCTTCCTCGTCATTCCCATGATCGCCCGGGGCGAGACCGTCGGCGTGTTCGCAGGGGACAACAAGCCCAGCGGGCGACCGATCGGGAGAGAAACGGTCGAACTGCTGCAGACATTCTCCTCCCACGGCGCGGTGGCGATTGCCAATGCGCGGCTGTTCCAGACCATCGAGGAGAAGAGTCGCGAGCTCGAGGTGGCCAGCCGGCACAAGTCCGAGTTCCTCGCCAACATGTCGCACGAGCTGCGGACGCCCCTGAACGCGATCATCGGTTTCTCCGAGGTTCTCGGGGAACGGATGTTTGGCGAGCTGAACGAGAAGCAGGACGAGTACCTGAAGGACATTCACGCCTCCGGGCAGCACCTCCTGTCCCTCATCAACGACATTCTGGACCTCTCGAAGATCGAAGCAGGGCGGATGGAGCTCGAGGTGAGCGACTTCGACCTGGCCATGACCATCGACAATGCGCTGACCCTGGTCCGCGAGCGGGCTGCACGGCGGAGCATCGCGCTCACCACGGCGGTCGACAAGCGGGTCGGGCAGGTCCACGCCGACGAGCGGAAAATCCGTCAGGTCCTTCTCAACCTGCTGTCGAATGCGATCAAGTTCACGCCCGAGGGCGGCCGCATCCACGTCGAGGCGAGATTAGTGAACGAATCCATTGAGGTCTCGGTCACCGACACCGGAGTCGGCATCGCGCCGGAGGATCAGGAGGCGGTGTTCGAGGAGTTTCGACAGGTGGGGACGGCCGAGAAGAAGGTCGAGGGCACCGGCCTTGGCCTGGCGCTGTCGCGGAAGTTCATCGAGCTGCACGGGGGCAAGATCTGGGTCGAGAGTCAGGTCGGGGAAGGCTCGACGTTCACGTTCACTGTGCCGGTCCGCCGTGGCACATGAGCTGAGATTAGGGGGGTGATGACGGAGCTGGGGCAAATGAGGGCCGTGACAACCTGATGTTGATTCTGCTGAGGCTGATCATCAATGCGGTGGCTCTGCTAGCGACGGCATGGATTATCCCGGGTATTCGTCTCGGCGCCGCTGGACCCCACCCGACGAAGAACGACTGGGTCACGCTGCTGATCGTTGCGTTGATCTTCGGGATCGTGAATGCGGTGATCCGCCCGATCCTGATTCTTCTGTCCCTACCGCTAGAAATCATTACCCTGGGTCTGTTCACGTTTGTCATCAACGCGCTGATGCTGCTCGTGACCAGTTGGATTGCACAGGGCTTGAGTCTCGCCTTCCGTGTTGATGGATTTATCACTGCGCTGATCGGGGCTCTGGTTGTTTCCGTGATTAGCTTCGTCTTGAGTCACGTGCTGTCGGAATGATAGGGGCGGATGGACCGACGCCATTTCCTCGCTGCCTCTGTCGCGCTCCTCGCCGCGCCGCCGCCGTCGCATCAGGCTTCGGGTTTCGGTAGTATCCCGGCGTGCCGACTGCTAGGAGAAGTGAACGACTCTGATGCGTTCGCCAGACAATCAGCGGGCCATTGTCGTCGTGGATGCCCGGTTCGCGATGTTCTGGGCTCGTGTGCTGATGTGGCTAGGCATGCTGTTCGTCGTGTTCGGCATCATCTTCTCGGCGACCGCGCTGGTATTAGATATGCCGTGGGGAAAGCTCACGGGACAGGCCGTCGTTGAACGGATACTAGCGATGGTCGTGCTTACCGTAGCGGGGGTCATGGCCGGGGCGGCGCTCATCATCATGGCCGAGATGATGCGTGTGATGCTCGATCAGCGGCAGCTGCTCCGCGAAATCAAACGTGAGCTGGGAAGACGACACGACGAGGGCAAAGAGTAGTCAGATCGCCCGATCGGAAAGCTAATAACCACCACAATGGACCAAGCCGTTCGTTATCAAAGGCGATAAACCGTCCAGGGCCTCTTGCAGTCCTTCTCGTTCTTGTGGACGAGGACCTTCCCCGAGGCGACGCCTGGTTTGGGCGGCCGCCCCGCGACGATAGCTGTCGTGAACAGCTGAGTTTTGAGAATCGGCTGATCGCACTTTGCACAAGTCCAAGGCCGAGTCATGCGTTACCCTCCGCGATCCACCGATACTAACGTCCGTCCCGGTGTAGGAGGGTGGAATGGACAGACCCGCCGTGCGCCCCGAGCTTCGCGCGAAGCGCTGTCTCAAGAATCTCAAGCGACTCGGCCGCCTCACACTCCACGACTATGCCGTCGGCCGTTATCCCGCTTTTCAGTCCCCGGATGCTGGCAGAGGCCGTCGGTGATGACGTCGGGACGCCGACGCCTAGACTACGACGCGGCCCTATCCCGAGATGTAAATGCCGCAGATAGGGCAGACTTCGCGGTTCAGAGCGTATTTCACACAAGTTTGATGAATCTTGTGGCCGCTGACGCACCAACGGAGTGGAGTACCGGCAACCAAACTGAGTCTGCACTGACTGCAACGACCGGCAGATTTTCCCCGGAGCCGATGTCCGAGACCAGCGAACGCGACGGTAAGGACGGCCGGGATCCGGAATGGCACCCCGGGAACCTATCACCCCGCTAATCCCACCGCATCAGGACAAATGGCATTGATGACGACCACCCGTCGCGGCATTAGGCATGGACCCCTGGGAATTGTAGCGGGTTGCCGGGTGTCGGTGGCGTTGCTACGGTTCCGCCGGTCTCTTCCATGCCCTCTTCGCCGGACGCGGCAGAGAAGATCCGTGAGAAGCGGGCTGCGGGAACGCTGCCTGATGCCGGCGCGATAGCGTTTACCGGCTTCGGCACCGGCCAGATCTGCGACGGCTGTGACACGCCGATCCTTCCCGCGGAGATGGAGTACGCGGTTGAGGCTCGCGACCGCCGCACCTTCAGGTTTCACGTCAGGTGTGTCCTTCTGTGGCAGATGTACGGACGGCAATACCGTGGCTGATGCTCTCAAACAGTGGCCGACTATCGGCGCTCGCGATTCACCTCGACGAACACGCACGTCGCCTGCGTCATGCTGTTCAAGGTCATGTCGGGAACGGCGTCGTGCGCCTCGACAAAGGCAGCCGGGCGGCATTGTTGCCCGATTACCATATGACCCTCACGCCGCGTGCCATCAGCCACTCATGTACCCGCTCCCAGGCGCCAGGCGCGTCTATCTGCCAGCGCGCGATTGCTTCCGGTGATACTGCGACAACGCACAGAGGGCGCTGATGAACTCGCCACACCAGCTTCGCCAAATCGGTTCGAGTGCTGCGAAGCTGTAGCAGCAGTTCTTGGGTCGCCGCGTCCGATTGTTCGCCGAATCCTCGCGGTTCGCGAGGATCGCTCGCCGTCGCAATCATGTCGCGCCCCCGCACGCCTTGTTACCGCTTTACACAGGTATTTGGCAATACATCGAAGGATCACTAGTAATACATCGAAGGATAGAGGCGCCGAGCGCGGCGATGCGGCAATAGATGCAATGCAAGACTGTCGGTTTTAGGCTTCGCCCTTTGCTGGCCGAACACCGAACAGCGAATACACGAGCGTCCACATCTCGCACGCTTTGCAGTGACCCATGTCGCGCTGCGCCGTGAGTGTCTGCTCGACTCGTTTTACCGTCGGCTCGATATCGGCAACCGCGAATCCGCACTCAGCCGAGATGCAAAGGGCGCACAGGGGGCCCCGTTCGAGCAGCAGCTTCGCCAGAACGGCTGTTTTGTCTGGTGGCGAAAATTCCGACATTCGCACCAAAAGCGTAACAGACTCATAGGAGTCCTTCCGCTCAGGAAGGACCCGAGGGCCAACTCGGGAAAGTCCCCGTCGCCGGCCGACATTTTGCCGAGTAACGTGGCGCCATGCACTCCGAGCGTGCTGCGGCCTTGCTCGCCGAGCTCCAGGGCCATTCCAGGCGGCAGGCTCTGCGTGCCGTGTGCGAGTGTCCGGCTCCACGTTGACCGCGAAGACGTGCTCAAGGCCACTCGAGAACTCGTGGCAACCGGGCATGTCATGGCCGGGATATTTCCCTGTTCGTTGTGCGGCATATCTCAGGCCGTGGCTGGTTGCGGCCCTTCGGGTTCTTCGGATTCACATCGCGAGAGATTTGAGCGCGCTTTTGCACCGCTGCTTCGACAACTGGCGCGGCATCGGCGAGATCGTGGCGGGGATGGCGCGCCAAGAGTACGACCTCGAACTACAGCTACGATGGCCTGGGCTAAGTGCGTCCCTCGAGTCGGGCTAGTTCATTTTCCCAGGCGGCGAATAATTGGCCGTTTGGATGACGCACGAGATAAAAACAGTCTTCGGCGCCGCCGCCGGATGGCCCCAGAAACTTGACTTCCTCGATGACACCGCTCATCAGAGGGTCTGGAATGCCGTTCGGGCCTCGCCTTGCAACGGGATCGCCGACTTTAAATTGACAGGGTGCCGCCATGTCTCTGCCGCGGAGAAACGCCCCCGGCCATCCCGGGGCGCTCCGAACCAGCGCCGCCCCCGCGCGGAGGGCAGCGCAAGTCCGCCACACTGTGAGTTCAGATGTGTGCGATGGAGTTGGACCGTATCAACAACTGCGGCTGGTGATCTATGGGCCTATCGGAGCATGCCCATCGGGAGTGCGAGACGCGCGGCAGGCGATTCCGCGGTACACCGGATCGCGCAGCCGGCCCTCCATGATCTCGCTGTAGGGCAACTCGACGCTCAGCGTGGGCTCGAGCCACGTCACGCCGCGCGAGAGCCGGAAGTCACGGCGACTATCGTGCCGGAATCGTCAAGCGACTCGGGGTCGAGCGGCAGTTCCGATGCTTGAGGGAGATTGCAGACGACCGACCGATCGTCCCCGCACTTTACAAGCCAGTCGCTCGAGAGGCTACCCTCGGCGATCAGAATCGAAACGAGATCCCGCTCAGAACGTCGTACGCCTTGACGTCGGTGGAGGAGCCGCCCTGATGGTTTCATCGCATGCTCCAGCTCCAGCCCCCGGCGACGACGCTACCAAGGAGATGAGCGAGAGCCCATTGCCTCTTGGTCTTGGATAGATAGGTCCTACGCCTCATGCGCGGCCGGCTAATGGGCGACAGAGCAGAGAGACGGGCCGGGCAGCGAACCCAACGGGCGAACTTATCGGTCAAGAGCGCGCATATTTCCGATGGTTCGGATTATCGCCAGCCCGGCCAGTCGCTGGAGTTTAGCTGCAAGCTGAACGCAAGTGACTCGCGTGGCAGGTGAGACTGCTACCGCCGAATTTTTGGGGCGAGTGAGGTTATCTCCAGCGTGCGCTTACACATCTCGCACTTGGCGGGTCGGCGCTGAAAGCCAGGTTCGATGGCCAACTTCGATGCGGCCTCGGCCGCTTCCTCAAGGCTGACTCCAAACTGCAAAGCCAAGCAAGCATCGCAACAAGTCAGCGGCTCACAGCACGAGAGAGGATGTTGGCCTTCAAGGAGTCGCCGAACATCGGAGACCAATCGGCCGGCGGACGATCGCTCCATACTATGCGCCCCTTGGTTTGTAGCAAATCCTCGGAAGTCGAGGAGCCGCGAGCGTACGCGGGCGTGGCAATCAGACGCTATAGGCGAGAGGTAATAAAACTCTGGGTATGGGAGCATCTGCCGATCGGATGGCTACGCAGGACGAACGGCACGATGCGAACGAGAGACGATCGTGACTGTCATCCCCGACTATCGCGGCTACCGGATCGAAGTTGAGGCGGTCGCCACCGGCTTCCGCTGGAACGCGACAGTGACGATTCGCCGCATCCGCTCACGGGACCCGTCGCGCGTGGAGATTGTCACGTGCCTCAAGTTCACCCCGGAGCTTGCTGAAAGTGCCGGCGAGAACTGGGCGAGGCGCTGGGTTGATCTCAAGGTCGAGGAGGAGGCCGACTAAATGGCGGACGATCCGAAGTACGCGGCCGCGCTCTCACTCGCGAAGGAGCATCTGACGCGGGCATTCGAGATTTTTCGCACGGATCCGAGAATCCCATGGACGGAATTGCATGGGACGGCGGCAAAGGCGCAGGCGCAAGTCTGGGTTGACGCTCTAAAGGACGCGCTGGAGCACCATCGGCAAATCGAAGGCTTGCTCTCGTGATCGCCACCATCTGTGCGGTCACGAGGCTCGCCGCCCTGTTCGCCTGCTGACGCCGTTGTCGGCGTCGGCCGAGTACGCATGGGTATTGTGGGCCGATGCCAGCCACTTCGACAGGCCGCTACCGCGCGAAGGGTAACCCATTCGACCGCGTCGGCCTGGGGCTCGCGCCGCGACTGTGAGTCCGCCCGAATTGCGTATCTGAAAGTTCTCGAGCGAATGACAGATGTAGAAGTCACGCGCCGGCCTCCGTATTCGTCAAGTGGCCCGACGGCACAAGCAACAGCTATTTGCCTCGCTGTCTCCCCGACACCGTGGACCCGCGTGGACTGAAGCCCCGGCTCGCAATGATCGTCGTCCCCGACTATCGCGGATTCCGCATCGAGGTGAACGCCGTCGCCACGGATGGCCGGTCTAACGCCGAAAGTTCGCCTGCTGCGCCCGTTCTCCCGGGATAAGCCGTAGCCGGCCCTGCATCATTTCATTCAAATTTCGAGTATGCTCCAGCAATGACAAGGATTCGTAATGCGGTCTGCCCGGCCTGCAACAAGATCGTTACTGTCACCTACTGGCCGTTCAATGTTCCCTTGTACAGCCAGCATTCAATACCCGGCACGCCGCGCGATTGCGAATTGGCGCTACGTCCAGTCAAGGCAAATTAATCTTCATTGCGAACGGGAACTGCCCGGTCACGGTGTCAAGAGCACCAGATCTCAGCCATCTGGGCCAACACACTAACTGCTATCTCAGCCGCCTGAGAGACCGCACACGATTCACGGATCAGCCCGAGGCGCCGACTCTCTTCTACTGCCGCCCAGTGCGTCTATTGCGGAGAGACGGCCCGACGACGTCGTCGCGTCGCCGTTTCTAGCGGCGGGTCGGTAGCGCAGCGCTACGACCAATCGATCCTCCAGATCGGGCCCATGAGGAACAGTGGGCCCTCGAACTTCAGGAAGGCCGGCGCCTCGCCGCTCAGGATCCAGACCTTCCCGTCCGGCAGATCGGTCACCAGCAGCGAGGCGAAGAGGCCGAGTTGCGGCTTTATCAGGAACCGCGTGGCGGGCACCGCCACCTCGCCGACCATCACTGTCTCGTCGCCCGCCGGCGTGAGTAACATCTCCACCAGCCGCGGCTTGGGGGTGAACGCGATGATGTGCACGGTGCTCGCCGTCCCCGGCGGCATGTTCTTCATTAACACGCAGAGCAGGCCGTTGTAGACGTCGCTCGGCAACTCCACCTTGCCCTGCAGGACTTCTTCCGTCGCCTCCTCGTCGCCCTTGTAGCGGACCTCGTAGCGGCCACTCTCGCGGTCGATCTTCGCGTCGATCGATTCCGGGAACGCGGGGCCCTTCTGCACGAGCTGATACGACATCAGCGTGAATGTGTCCCGCTGCGAGAACACCACGTGCTCGTCGTAGAGCGATCCGTCACGGAACCGAAAGGTGAGCCGGTTCTCGACGCGGTCGCCCCGCGGAATTTGGATCAGCTCACCCTGGGCGAGCTTCTCGCCCCCGACGGAGCGCAGGACGAGGAAGGCGTGCGCGACGCCTTCCGTGAACTTGACCGCGACGGGTTCCGCGAACGCGAACCCCCCCATGCCAAGCATGAGAGCACAGGTGAGGATGGCAATGGCCTTCATTGGAACTGGCCTCCTCAACCCGTGCAGCGACTGCGGGTCCTTCAAGTCTGGTCGGGGCTGGGGGAAGCGTCAATGGACCGAATGATCTAGCCCTTACGTCCAACGGATCGGGCCGCGACAATCGCGCAAGCGCGATCGCAGAGGACGCAGTGTGTGCAAGCGATACAGCGCGGGCACAGCCGCTTGCTTAACCGCTTGATATGCCTCACTCGGAGCGGCGCGCACCACTACGTCACGATGGGATCATGCATGCTGGCCGAAGTGACGAAGACGACCGCTGTCGGCCTGATCGCGCAGACGAAGACGGCGAGAGCACTCCGCATAAGCTGCCTTCAGCAACTCGGTCAGGACTGTATCGTTTGCGCACGTCCTCGAGGACGAGGGCCATCAGATGTGTCAGCGGACTGGGCCGCTAAGGTGCGAGTGTGCCCGTGAAACTACTCGGCTTGCCGTCGATCGTGACCGTCCCGTTCACCGTTCCATGTGCATGAACACCGACGTCGGACGGAATACCTTTCACGGTGACCGTGGCGCCCTGGATCGCCTGCGACAGCGCGTGGAAGCCGTAGACCGTCGCGCCAGCCGTCACAATCCCGATCGCGGTTTGTGTGGCGAAGGTGCCACCGCCTTGCACAGTGCCGCCGCTTGACGCCACGACCTTTCCGTTCTCGTCGACTACCAGAATCATCCGGCTCGAGGACAGAAAGTCTCCATGCTTGATCACGTAGACGCGATTCTTTTCGACGACGCCAACGGCCGACATGCTTGTGCCGCAGCCAGCCAACATGAAGCTGAGCGCGAGGATGATGAGCTTGGACATCATCGCTGTCCCTGCCGGTGTTCTTCTGTCGGCCGACGTGGCCTGCCGTTGCCATAACCGCGGGCCGAGGCGTCCGCTTACGTAAGACCGGAACAGGCGATAGGCAAAGGCCTTTCGGTAGATGGCAGCATGACCAAAGCGCCGGGGTCGGTCAATAGACCGCAGGGTTTATGTCGAAGGTCCTGTTGTAGTCCTTCTGAAACCAGACCTAGAGTCGTTCAGGCGCGGATATGAGGCAATGACCCCTTCGCCATCGTCGCAGCTCCCCGACCTCTCCGGCTTGACCGTGCTGGTCGTCGATGACGACGAAGATGCCATCGAAGTCCTCACCACGATGATGACCGCGTGCGGTGCTGAGGTCCTCTTCGCCCGTTCCGCTTCGGAGGGATTGGCGTATCTCGATACCACGCCCCAGCTGGATGTCGTGGTCACGGACATCTCGATGCCCAGGATCGATGGCTACGAGTTCACTCGGAAAATCCGCGAGCATTCCTCCCCAGCGCACAGGTCGGTGCCGGTTATCGCGCTCACCGGGTTTCATGAAAGGTACGTGATCACGGAGACATTCGACGCCTTTTTGCAGAAGCCCGTGGATCTCGACAGGCTGTGCGCCGTGATAAAGATCTTGCGGGCGAGAGGCCGCTGGTCGTCCGAGCTTTCTGCGTGAAGCCGTCGAGCCCTCCGGTGTTATTGGCGCAAACGCGGCGTGACTTGCTCAGTAGCCTCCCTTGATGCCGCACGCGCGAACGGTGATGCCGAGGAAGAGGACTCGCCGGTCGAGGGGCCGCGTGATTAGCCCAGGTCGTGGGACGAGGCCCGCTCGGACCGACGGAGGCATAGCCGTCCGGCGCGACGTGACTGCTCTGAGAGCAACGTCAACGCCACAGAACAAGCCGCGTTATGTCACGCGGCGGGTTGCTAGCGCGGGCAGACGCGCGCGGTGCCGCCGCCAGCGATAGAAGGGTACGTCGCGCGCCGTGCGACGCGAGTATCGGCGGCGAGCAGCGCGCATCCGACGCCCATGAGCGTAGCTGCGACGATTCCTGCGAATACCATTGGCTTTCCCCCTCAGGGAGGGGGCGTTTAGAGCAACCGTGATGCCACTAACGGGCCTGACAATTCGTCACTGACTCGACGTGCCTGATTCCCGCGCCCGACTGCGCTCCGCGCCGCTCGCGACGTTGGCGCTCAGACAGGCGTGGTATGCCTGCGCATCTCTCGTCTCAAATGCCAGAAGAACATTTCGCGAACCAACGTAATCGAGCGAAAGCGCGTTCGTACGAGCATCTCTAAAGAATTGGTCACGGCGAATCGAAGTAAGCTGAAGGCGTTCATGGCGCACGGTACCTTGGCGGAACACTGAAACAGAAGATAATTCGCCGGAGTCTCAGACGGGCTCGTTTATCGTCTCCCGCGGTTACAAAAATTCAGTCCGGGATGATTCGAGACCGTGGGCTTCAGCTGATGAGTCAGGTGGCGCTCTCGTTTCCTCGCGCTCGAACCGCGCGAGCCCGAGCTACGGCTGCTGTGTAAAATCTCGCCAGCTGTCTTTCCGATGGCCCTCGAGGGAGGTTGCATGAGGCGGCCCTCAGCCACGGTTCTCGCCTTTCTTATCGTGCTGCTCGCAGTCACCATCGTGCCCGCGCAGACTCGCCCCAACCCTCCACGGGCTGACGAACTCGCCTCACCGGGCCATCCGGGCTGGTCCGTAGACATCCAAAACGGATGCTGGGTCTGGAATTCCAATCCGCAACCCGGGACAACAGTGGCCTGGAGTGGGACGTGTGCTTTGAATGGTCGCGCGAGAGGGCGCGGCATCGTCGAGTGGCACTGGGAGGACGACAGATCCAAGCTCGCTCGCTACAACGGAGAATATCTCGATGGGCGGAGGACCGGCCACGGAGCATACATCGACGAGAATGGCGACAGCTATGAGGGCGAGTGGCGAGACGACAGGCGTAATGGCCGGGGTGTCCTCGCGAATAAAAAGGGCGAGCGCTACGACGGCGAGTTTCGAGATGGCAAGGTCAACGGCCGAGGCGTTATGACGCTCCCGGACGGGACACGCTACGAAGGAGAGTTTCGCGATGGACAGGTTACCGGTCGAGGCATTATGACGCTCGCGGACGGGAGTCGCTACGAGGGAGATTTTCGAGATGGCAAACGCAACGGCCGAGGCGTCTACACTTTCGCCGACGGCGACCGCTACGAAGGCGAGTGGCAAGATGGCTTGCGCCATGGTCGAGGCATTTTCACCTTCGCCAACGGTGATCGCTACGAGGGTGACTTCCGCGACGGCAAGCTCGATGGCCGAGGCGCTTACAGTTTCGCCGATGGCGACCGCTACGAGGGCGAGGTTCGAGATAACAGGGCCAACGGCCGAGGCGTCGCCACTATTCGCGGCGACCGCTATGAAGGTGAGTGGCGAGAAGGCTGCTTCCGCGAGGGTAACCGGCGTGCAGCGCTGCGACCGCCGTCCGAGTGCCCGTGAAGGGCGGTGACGCCTCGACGGTCGCGTAACGGGCCCGTCATCGGTCAGACGCGCTGCCGGGATCTGTGGCTGGAACCCGGGTCGAGTTGGACTTAGCCCGCGCCGGTCGACAACACCTTCATCCGCGACGCTCTGCTAAGATTGCAGGGCGGTGAGTTCGTTATCCTCCTTGACTGCGGCGAGTGCCGCGGCCCTCACACCCCAACGTGCGTGGCTGGACCGCCTCGCGCTGGTCGTCCCCGGCCCAAGTGCGAGCCGCTGGCTGCTCTTGGCCGATGCGGTGTGCTTGATTGCTCTGGGGCTGCGCACCCGCCATCCGATGTCGGGGGTGCCCCTCGCCTTCGGCACGGGCTTCTTAGTCCTGAACGTGCTCGGCATGGGCTTCACCGACTTCTATCTTGGCCTCGCCGCTTTTCACCTTCTCGTTGCTGTAATCACCCTGGCCTTCGTCCCGCGCCGCTGGCTCGGCGCCGCCGCCCTCGCCCTCGCTCTCGTCCTCGGCGTGGCGACGTAGTTCTCGCGACTCCGAAGTTGTCTGCTGCTACAGGCCTTCCATCTGCTTGTGGCACTCGCGGCACACGGGCACCACGCGCGCCCGCACGATGAAACGGTTGGTGGCGTCACTACCGGCGATGTGAGACACGTGGCAGGTGATGCACTTGACCTCCACAGTATCGTGCTCGCGGATCGCATGGTATGACGTGCCGCCGCGGCCCTCGCTGACCGCCTCCGCGGCGAACGTTGAGTGCTCGCTTGGGTCCACACCGCGTGTGGCCTCGGAGGCCTTCCGCGCGGTGGCCGGCTTGAGGATCGGCGTGTGACACTGACGGCACTCGACATCGCGGAGTGGCAACCGCATGTGATCCGGCTCACGGTAGCGACCCACGAGAAACTTCAGGGTGTCGACTCCCGCCACCGTCCACACGCGCAGGCGCATGCCGAGATCGGCACCGCCATGGCAGGCGATGCACCCGACTTCCGCTTTCTTGTTGTGATGGAGGCCGGCGAGGTCAGCGGCCGAACTCGCAATCAGCCGTTCGAATTTCTCGTCATGAAGATGGCAGGCGACGCAGAAACGGTCATCACGCTCCTTGGCGGCGAGTCCAGCCAGGAAGAGTACGCCGACGATGAAGGCCCCTATGATGGCAGCCACGCCCACCGCCAGACGCCGGGCGAGCGAGCCTGCCATCAGAGGGCTTTCCGCCGGATGCTTAGCGCACCGTGACGCTCATCGGCTTAGCGAACAAGATCCTCGACGAGGGCCCGCCTGGGCCGCCGCGCGGCATGACCGCGCCCGTCGGCGTTGGAACCGTGCCCACGGACGACGCGCGCTCGGTGCCGAAGTGGAAGGCTGCCGTGACCGAGTAGGTGCCCGGCTCCTGGGGCGCTTTCACCGTCCAGATGACCTTGCCTTCTGCGAACTTCTTCGCGGTGAGGTCGGTCTTCTGATCGAAGATGACGGCGCTGTTAATGTTCTTCTTAAGGCCAGCAGCACGGCTGTCTACCCACTTGGTCTGTTCCTGGCCGTCGCCGCCCCAAATCTTCGGCGCTCCCACGATGACCCAGCCATCACCGTTGAGTGGCCTGGCCTGAAAGCGTAGGTCTGTGTCGACGAGGAAGACGCCGACGACGCCCTGGCCGCCCTTGACGTTGACGCTAATCTGCGCCTCCTGCCCGGGCTTGAGACTCGAGGGAGCGGTGAGCGTGATGGAAGCGTTCTCATCCATCGTCCGCACGTCGGCGAGAAGCTTCTGGCGATCGGCCGGCGACATGTCCTTGTAGGGGCCGATGCCCTCCTCGATGGCCTTGTAATGCTTGTTCTCCTTCAACTGGCTGGTGGCGAACGCCTCCGGCTCGTTGCGGAGTTGCTCGCGGTTGAAGGATGAGTGACAGCCGGCACAGGTCGGCGCCAGATCAGTCACATTCCGGACCGGCCCGCCTACATAGGCGTAAGCGATAGAAGCGATGGAGCCTGTCCACGTGACCACGAGAGCGGCGACGAATCGTCTCATGGGGGCCTCCCCCTCGCGGTGGGTTGTGCGGCACTCGAAAAGAATAAACTGCGCGGGGACGCCGCCAGTCCGAGCGCGTAAGGCCGGCGCGGAAATGCCCGGTAGCCACTGATCGTACCGCAGGCTCGGACTACAGGAAATCGCAGTCGCTGCCGACGCCCCGACCGCGGCGCAGTGCCCAGTCTTTCTCGCCACATGGCGGCATTGGCCGAGCTCGCGCAGGTCAGCGGCGGCCGTTCTTTCCTACCTCTCCGCGCGCGACGCCGCGTTCTCGACCGCCCAGGCCGACGAGGCGGGCATCGCAGAAATCGCTTCAGGGACGGCAAATACACGTTCGAATCCGTCTCGGCGCCACGGCTAAACCTTCAAACGGCAGTGCATGGAACACGTCTGTATGCCGAATCCCGTTTGGGATTCGTACCCGTGTTGCCTCGTGGAGGAGAGCGGAGGCGGAGATGGCGCCCTGCCCCAGACCGCCTCGACGTGGCGTATCGTACGGGCGGAGGATGGGCTCATGCCGGCCAACCTCACGCCCGATTACCTGGCCGCCGAAGCCGCGTTCCGCAAGGCGCGGGACCCTGCGGAGCGCCTGGCGTGCTTGCGGGAGATGCTGCGACTGATCCCCAAGCATAAGGGGACCGACCACCTCCAGGGCGACATCAAGCGGCGCATTAAAGAGCTCTCCGAAGAACTCGAGCGGCCGCGGAAAGGGGGCGCGCGCAGCGGCCCGGCGCTCGTGATCCGGCCGGAGGGTGCGGCACAGGTTGCGCTGATCGGGCCACCGAATACGGGCAAGTCGTCGCTGCACGCACGGCTGACGGGCTCTGGCGCGCATGCCGCGGCATACCCCTTCACGACGCAATATCCCGAGCCGGGGATGATGCCCTATGAGGACATTCACTTCCAGCTCGTGGACCTTCCGGCCGCCTCGCCCGAGCACCCGGTGCCGTGGTTTGCGAGCGCGCTGCAGACGAGTGATGCGGCCCTGCTGGTCGTAGATCTCGGCGATCCCGCCTGCGTCGATCAGGTCGACGCCCTGCACGCCGTCCTTCGCGAGCGGCGTGTGAGTCTCACCGACCGCTGGGAGCGCGGATACGAGTCGAGGGAGGCGGCAGCGGCGGACGAGGAAGATCCATTCGCATTGCGGCTTCCCACGCTGTTCCTGGCGAACAAGGCGGACGGCCTCGCCGACGGCGAGGCCGAGCTGCGGGCGTTCCTGGAGATGACCGGGCTCCGCTATCCCGCGCTCGCCGTCTCGGCCACGACGGGGTACGGCCTCGGACAGATCGGTCGGTGGCTGTTCGGGCATCTCGACATCGCGCGCGTCTACACGAAGGCGCCGGGTCGTCCGCCCGACCGGCACCGTCCGTTCATCTTGCACCGGGGCCAGACCGTCGAAGATGTCGCGCGCCTCGTGCACAAGGACCTCGTGCACTCGCTCAAGTACGCGCGTGTCTGGGGCAAAACGGGCTTCGACGGACAGCACGTCGGGCGCGAGCATCCCGTGACCGACGGCGACGTGGTCGAGCTCCACGTCTGAAACGGCCCCCAAGGGGGGCGGCCAACGTTAGCTATTCAGCGGAGGCGCGCGGACGATCGACTCAAGCCGAGGCCGCGATGCGGCTGGCTGGACTGCCGCAGGGAGTAAGGCCATGAAGCACATGATCGCCACGGTCCTTACGGCCACCGTTCTGCTGCTGCTTGCCGTCGATCCGGTTCACGGTATGGGTCGAACGCGAGGAACGAAAGGGCGCGGAACGCCCGTTGTCATCGCAGCGCAGCAGACGTTCGTTCTTTCGAACCATCAAGCGGTGATCGTCCCCCGACCGTTCCTCTTTCCTCAGCGTGGGTTCTTAATTTCAGCCGGCGTGGCGGTGCCCTCCGGCTTTGTTGCGTTCAGAACCTTCCGCTTCGGCCCGGGGATCGGCGGGAGCGGATTCGTGGGCGCCGATGTGGCGGCTCCGTACTATGCCTATCCCTACCCGGTGGACGCGGCACCGCACCGATCTATCAGCCGGTTCCTGCCTATCAGCCGCCGTCGGTCGCGCCGCCGGTCTTCTGCTACGTCGGTGGGTGCTACCACCTTCAAGGGGATGGCGTCAGCGTCCCATATACTTCGGCCCCCTCCGAGAGTCGTCGTCGAGCAACCGCCAATCTACATCGAGCAGGGGAAACCGTCGACGCTACCCGGGTACTGGTACTACTGCGCAAGCGCGCAGCGATACTATCCGGACGTCGCGACGTGCCCAGAGGCCTGGATCAGGGTGCCGCCGCGGCCGAATTAGCCAGCCGGTGGTCTACGCCATC
>Ga0075421_100005551_pt1 | contig 15280 bp, 15 predicted proteins | sample SoiMetdeltSBSDD5_FD_75292 | JGI IMG/M metagenome (GOLD analysis project Ga0075421, IMG submission 75292) | Bulk soil microbial communities from a Populus tree surrounding site in Tennessee, USA - Soil MetaG P. deltoides SBSDD5 | ecosystem: Environmental > Terrestrial > Soil > Tree plantation...
GGGCCATAACACATGGCGCCGTCGCAGCCCTGCTGCGTCTCGCGTCCGACGAGGTTGATCTCGCCGGTGTCCGTACCGTACTCGTTGCCCGGCACCAGGTTGCAGGTCAGGCCGCAGAACTGCGGCGCGATCTGACACCACGCATCGACCTGTGCCTGCGAGCTGCAGAAGAGCGGTGGAACGTCGCCCCCGGAGGCGTAGCCAGCGGTCGTGGTGGTGCCGAGCGCTTGCTGCGTGAAGCCGAATCCGATCGGCCCGCTGACCATCGCACCGCTCGCCGGCTGGCTGGTCGCCTCGAGCGTGGTGAGGTCGATCTCGAAGACAATTGGCGTGAAGCTGTTCGGCACGGCGGTGTAGCCGCCGGCGACGCGCATCTGCTCGTGTGTCTCCTTCGAGATCGTCAGCGTCCCCGTGTTGCCGCTGGCCGACCAGGTCGCGGGGAAGGCCGGTCCGAACGCCTGCCCGACGGTGCTGAGATTGCTCGACTGTTCCACCTGCACGAAGACGTTGCGCGGTGTCGGGTCGGTGACGTCGAGGGGCGCTCCCTGCGCCAGCGCAACGCCCGGCACGAAGGCGAACGGAATGGCCAGGACGAGAAAGCGTTCAGCGCGCCGCATCGCGACGACCGAGGCGCAGCGCGAAGGCGCTCGCGGCCAGCAGGCCGATCAGCAGGATGGCGCCAGGTCCCGGCAGCGCCGGGACCTCGGCGGCCTCGGTCAGCCGCAGGTCGCCGCGCTGGGTGAAGAAATCGAACGGCCCCTGACACACGCCGCCGTCGCACCCCGATTGCGTCTCGCGGCCGACCAGGTTGATCTCGCCGGTGTCGGGATCGTATTCGTTGCCGGGCACGATGGTGCACGTCTGGCCGCAGAACGAGGGGACGAACATGCAGAACATGTCGATCTCCGCCTGCGAGGTGCAGAAGAGCGGCGGCACGCTCGGGCCGGCATAGCCGGCAGTGCCCGTCGTGGACAGCACCTGCTGCGTGAAGCCGAGACCGAGCTGCCCGCTCTGGATCGCGCCGCTCGCCGGCTGGCTCGTGGCCTCGAGGGTGGTGAGGTCGATCTGGAAGACGATCGGGTCGAAGGTGTCCGGTATCGGCTGCCAGTCGCCGGCGCGCATCTGCTCGTGCGTCTCGACCGAGATCGTGAGCGTGCCGGTGTTGCCGCTGGCGGACCAGGTCGCGGGGAAGGCCGGCCCGAACGTCTGGCCGACGGTGCCGAGGCTGCTCGAGCTCTCCACCTGCACGAACACGTTGCGCGGTGTCGGGTCCGAGATGTCGAGCGGCGCACCGCCCTGGGCGTGCGCCGGACTCGAGAGGAGGAGAGCGAGCGCGGCCGCGCCGCCGAGTCCCGCGTGACGCATGCCGGTGACCTCCGGGCCGCTCCCACTCTACTACGGGCCACCCCCGGTCGAGTCGATGATTTGACCCGTGACCCAACGCGCCTCGTCGCTCGCCAGCCACGCGACGACGCGCGCCGCGTCGTCGGGCTCGCCCCAGCGTCCCAGGGGGTGCTGCGCGCGGATCGCCTCGTGGAGGCCGGCCGGTGCCCAGCCGGTGTCGGTGGCGCCCGGGTTCACCGCGTTGACGGTGATGCCGCGCGGCGCGAGGTACGCCGCCAGGCTGCGCGTCAGCTGGTGGAGCGCGCCCTTCGACGCGACGTAGGCGAGCTCGCCCGGCATGGCGCTGCGGTGCTGTCCCGAGATCATCCAGATGACGCGACCGCCCGCGCGTTCGGCCTCGTGCTGCGCCGCAAACGCCTGCGCAAGCAAAAGGGTCGCGCGCACGTTCACGTGCAGGTGTCGGTCGATGTCCTCCGCGCGCAGGTCCTCGAGCGCGCCCGAGCCGCTGTGCGCGTGGTTCGCGACGAGCACGTCGACGTGGCCGAGCTGACGGCGCGCGTCCTCGACGAGCCGCGCGGGCGCCGCCGGGTCCGCGAGATCCGCCTCCGCGTGCAGCACGCGGTGCCCCGCCGCCCGCAGCTCCGCGACGAGCGCGTCGCGGTCCGGGTCCGCGCCCCACGGCTGACTCGCATCGTACGGCGCGTGCCCCGCAGTGAAGAGATCGGCGCCCTGCGCGGCGAGACGCTTCGCGATGGCAAAGCCGATGCCGCGCCGCCGGCCGACCCCCGTCACCAGCGCGACGCGGCCGGCGAGAACCTGCGTCACCGGCGCGCCGCCAAGGTCCAGCCGACGAGCCTTCCGCTGAGCACGCGCCAGCCGAGCACGAGTGGCACAAGGAGCCACGGCAGGTTGAACGGCAGGTAGACGGCGAGGTCGCCCGGCGGGTGCGGGCCGAGGAAGGTCTGCACGAAGTAGAAGAACATGTTCGTCACCGCAGCGCCGACATAGACGAGCGACAGCGGCACGAGCCACGGGCGCGGGCGGATCAGGCCGTAGATGATCAGGGTGAGCACGGGCGCCTGGAAGAGGCCGTCGAAGAGCGTGCTCGCGATGAGCGTCGGCGGCGGATCGAGATGCTGCGGCTCCTGCGCGACCGCCCAGCCATGGAGGCTCCGCAGCGGCGGCCACGGGCTGTCGGGCGCGACAGGCACGCCGAGCCCTTCCGGCAGGCTGAAGAGGAAGCCATAGAGCACGGAGACCATGAAGAAGGCCACGAGCGCTACGTCGAGTGGCCGGCGCCAGATCGGAGTCACTCAGCTCTCCTCGCGCGGGTCCATGCGCAGGAAGTAGAGCTTCGGGCGGGTGGCCTCGGGCTGCGCCGCGAGGTCGGCCCAGAAGGGCGACTTCTGCGCGAAGGCGTCGAACACCGCCTGCCACTCGGCGGGATCCTCGACCAGCACGGCCTTGCGCTCGTAGATGCGGTCGCCGATCTCGAGGCGCACGCGGGGGTCGGCCACCACGTTCTGGTTCCAGTAGCGCTCGTTCGGGAACTCGCCGCGCTCGCGATACACCGACGGGACATAGAGCCGATCGCCGATGCCGACACCGACGACCGTGACCGAGTGCGGGATGCGATACCACGTGCTCGTCTCGACGAAGATCTCCGGCACCGTGTTCACGAACGTCCAGTCCGTGACCGGCTCTTCCACGACGTCGCCGCGGAGCCAGAGGCCCGGGCGGCGGTCCTGCGGATCGCAGGCGAGGCCTAGCAGCGCGACGCAGGCGAGCGTGAGGCGGAAGCGCGAAGTCGCCACGGATGCACCCTCCAGTTAGGAGCCGTGGCATGCTACCGGACGCATGGTGTGGGTGGCCGGGGCAGACGGCTGCAAGCGCGGGTGGTTCCGCGCCGCGCGCGAGACGGGCTCGGGCGAGCTCCACTTCGAGGTCTTTTGCGAGGCCCACGCGCTGCTGCGCGCGGCGCCCTCCCCGCGCGTGCTCGGCCTCGACATCCCGATCGGGCTGCCGGCGAGCGGCCGGCGCGCGTGCGACGAGGCGGCGCGCGGCCTGCTCGGGCCGCGGCGCGCCAGCGTGTTCGACGCGCCGATCCGGCCGGCGCTCGGTGCGCCGTCGCGCGAGGCGGCGAGCCGCATCACGGCAAAGTGTGATGGTGGCCGCAAGGTCTCCGCGCAGGCGTTCGGGATCTATCGCAAGGTGCACGAGGTGGATGCGCTGCTCGTCACCAGCGGCGAGGCGCGCGCGCGCATCCGCGAGGTGCATCCCGAGGTGTGCTTCTGGGCCTGGAATGGCGAGCTCGCGATGCGCGCGTCGAAGAAGACGCCGGCCGGTCTCCGCCAGCGAAAGGCGCTCGTACAGAAGTGGCTCGGCGCGGGCGCGCTCGCGAGCGCGCGCAAACGCGCCGGCGCGGGCGTCGCCGAGGACGACATCCTCGACGCCATCGCCGCGCTCTGGACCGCCACGCGCATCGCCGAAGGTCGTGCGCGCACTCTCCCAACGGTGCCGCCCGTCGATCCGACGGGACTGCGCATGGAGATCGTGTACTAGAGCCGCGTGTGAGAGAATGGGAGCGAGGAGATCTCCCATGCCCCGCTTCAATCACATGGAGCTGACGCTCCCGCCCGGCGAACTGACCACGCGCCGCGCCGAGATCCGCGAGTTCTTCTCCGACGTCTTCGGCTTCGATTCGCTCGACGTGCCGATCGTCGGACAGACGGGCCTCTTGTTGCGCACCGATCCCGAGACGAGTCAGTTCATCCTGGTGACGGAGCAGCAGAAGTCGCTCCAGTCGCCGGGCTACGACCACCTCGGCTTCCTCTACGAGACGCGTGCGGAAGTCGACCTGCTGCTCGAGAAGGTGAAGAAGCGCCAGCAGCAGGATCCTCGCGTGCAGATCAAGGAGTACGAGGACCTGGTCGCCGGTCCCGTCACCATCCACGCGTTCTACGTGAAGTTCCTGCTGCCGATCTGGTTCGACGTGCAGTCGATGGAGTACGCCGCCGGCGCGGAGCCGAAGAAGGACTGGCATTACGCGTAGCTAGTTCGCGGTGGTCTCCAGCGCCTGGAGCACGGCGTCCAGCGAGAACGAGCCGACCCTCTGGCTCGGCGGGAACTCCTTGAACGACCCGATGAACTTCGCGACGTATTGCTGCGCGGGGACGAGCAGGAAGACGTGCTCGACCCACCAGCGATTCCAGTCCATCGCCTCGTGGTCGCCGATCTCGAACGGGTCGGAGCGCACGTTGAAGATCTTCGGCGTGCGCAGCTGCGTGAACGGCTGGCGCCAGACGTCCGCGCCGTGCGCCTGCTGCTCGGCGAAGACGAGCTTCCACTGGTCGTAGCGGAGGCCTACGAGCTGGCCGTCGTCGTTCCAGTAGAAGAACTCGCGGCGCGGGCTCGGCGCCTTGCCGGCCAGCGCCGCGCTCAGGTCGTAGCCGTCGAGATGGACCTTGAACGTCTTGCTGCCGACCTTCATGCCCTTGCGGAGCTGCTGCGTCACGTCGGTGACGCCGGCGGCGGCCAGCAGGGTGGGCAGCATGTCCTCGTGCGCGAAGACGTCGTTCAGCACCGTGCCGGGCTGGATGACGCCGGGCCAGCGGATGAACGTCGGCACGCGGTAGCCGCCTTCCCAGTTGGTGTTCTTCTCGCCGCGGAAGGGCGAGGTGCCGCCGTCGGGCCAGGTGAACTTCTCCGCGCCGTTGTCGGTCGAGTACATCACGATGGTGTCGTTCGCGAGACCGAGCTCGTCGAGCGCGGCGAGCAGCTCACCGACCTGCGCATCGTGCTCGACCATGCCGTCGGGGTAGATGCCGAGGCCCGTCTTGCCGCGCGACTCTTCCTTGAGGCGCGTCCAGATGTGCATGCGCGTGGAGTTCCACCACACGAAGAACGGCTTGTCCGCCTGCTTCGCTTCCTTCATGAAGCGGATCGCGTCGGCCGTGACCTCGGCGTCCACCGTCTCCATGCGCTTCTTGTTCAACGGCCCGGTGCTCTCGATCTTCTGCGTGCCGTCGGGGTTCGCCCAGGTGTGGATCACGCCGCGGGTTCCGAAGCGCTTCTGCAGCTCGGGGTCCTTGAAGTAGTCCTCGTGCTCCGGCTCGTCCTCGGCGTTCAGGTGATAGAGCGAGCCCTTGAACTCCTGGAAGCCGTGCACGGTCGGCAGGTGCTCGTCGAGATCGCCGAGGTGGTTCTTGCCGAACTGCCCGGTCTGGTAGCCCTGCGCGCGCAGCAGATCCGCGATGGTGACGTCGCGCGCCTGCAGCCCTTCCTTCGCGCCGGGCAAGCCCACCTTCAAGAGGCCCGTGCGAAAAGGCGTCTGCCCGGTGATGAACGCCGCGCGGCCCGCGGTGCAGCTCTGCTGGCCATACCAGTCCGTGAAGAGCGCACCTTCCTTCGCGATGCGATCGATGTTGGGCGTCTTGTAACCCATCATCCCCTGGTTGTAGGCGCTGACGTTCCAGTAGCCGATGTCGTCACCCCAGATGACGAGGATGTTCGGCTTCTTCGCGGCGGTCTGCGCCGCCGCCGCGAGCGGGAACACCGCGATCCATGCGAGGAGCAGGAGTGCGATTCGATGTGCGCTCATTCGGCCTCCCTTGCGACGTCACCTTCGCCTTCGAACGCGAAGATGCGATTCCAGTCGTTCTTCATGCTGATGACGATCCAGCCCTGCTTCTGGGCCTGGTCGTAGAGCGCCTGCGGGAAGGTGCCGACCTTGCTGGCGGGCAGGCCCTTCGCGGGGCCGTACGCGTACTCGCGCTCCTTGTCGTCGTGCAGGACGATCATCGCAAGTCGCGTGTTGCCGCCGGACTTCGTGTACTCGAGCATCTCCTTGTCGCCAGCCGAGTTGCCGAAGGCCGCGACGGGACGGCGCCCGATCATCAGGTGGATGCCCTGCACCTTGCCGGCCTTGTCGTCGTTCAGGATCAGCTTGGCGTCCTTGAGGTTGGTGTAGGGCTGCTGCCAGCGCGGATCGTGCGCGCTGTCGAGCCACGCCTGCACCTGCGCCTGGAAGTCCTCGACCGTGACGCCGGTGAGCGTCGCTGCCAGCAGGGTCTCCAGGTACTTCAGCGAGAGCTTCGCGATCTTCGCGGGGTCGCCGGAGAGCACTGTCTTGTAGGGCTCGACCTTCGCGAGCGACGGCTTCGCCGCGACGACGGCGGGCACGCGCGAGAGCACGTACATCACCTGCGCGTACATCGGCTGCTCGACCCAGAGCGTGCCGTCCTGGTCGAACACGGCGATGCGCTCCTCGGCCGGCACGAAGGCGTCGCTCGCCGAGTCGGTCGTGACGCGCACGAACTCGACGATCGCCTGCTTCGCGGCTCCGTCGTTCCAGGAGGCGAGTGCCTCGGGCTCGACAGCGTGCTCGGACGGGCTCGCGCAGCCGAGCAGCGCCATCAGCAGAACAGGGAGGAGGGGGCGCATTACAACACGTCGCCGCGGGGCAGACTCACTCCGCGTCGAACGCGAAGATCCGCTTCCAGTCGTTCTTCATGCTGATCACGACCCAGCCCTGCTTCTGCGCCTGGTCGTAGAGCGCGGGGGTGAAGGTGCCGACCTTGGTGTCTGCCAGACCCTGCGCGGGGCCGTACGCGTACTCACGCTTCGCGTCGTCGTGGAGCACGAGCATCGCCAGGCGCGTGCCGTCGCCGGCCTTCGTGTACTCGAGCATCTGCTTGTCGCCGGTCGAGTTGCCGAATGCGGCGTGCGGGCGGCGGCCGATCATCAGGTGGATGCCTTCGGGCTTGCCCGCGTCGTTGTCGTTCAGCAGCAGCTTCGGCTCTTTAGTCAGGAACGGCTTGCCGTTCTTGTCGTAGCCGTATTTCGTGGCGCCCGCCGTGCCGACCACCTGCTCGGGCGGAATGCCGTAGGTCTTCTCGGAGTACTGGCGCACGAAATCCTGGCCGCCGCCGGTGACGATGTAGGTCTTGTAGCCATTCGCGCGCAGGTACTCGAGCACTTCCTGCATCGGCTGATACACGAGCTCGGTGTACGGGCGCTTCCAGCGCGGGTCCTTTGCCTCGGCCAGCCACTTCGCCGACTCGGCCTCGAACTCGTCCGTCGACATGCCGGTCAAGGTCGCGAAGAGGATCTTCTCGAGATCCGGCATCGTCAGCTTTGCCATCGCCTCGCGATTGCCCGACATCACCGTCTTGAACGGCTCGACCTTCGCGAGCTCGGGTTTGGCCTTCACCAGCGCCGGCACGCGGTCGAAGCAGTACACCACCTGCGAGTACATGGGGTGCTCGACCCAGAGCGTGCCGTCCTGGTCGAAGGTGGCGATGCGCTCGGCCGGCGGCACGAAGGAGGGACTCCCTTGCTCGGTCGTCGCCTTCACGAACGCGATGATCGCCTGCTTCGCAGGGCCGTCGTTCCAGGAGGGCAGATCGTCGGCGCGCGCGCTAGCCGCGACGATCAGCGCAACGAGAAACAGCCGTTTCACGATGGCTACTGACTGGGGTGGTGGTTGGACATCTGCTTCACCTGCTGCATGACCTGGTCGAGGTTGTAGCTGGCCGGATCCTGCATCGGCGGGAACTTCACGTAGGACTCGAGCTCCTTGAGCCAGAGCACCTGGCCGATGGGAAGCATGTTCCAGTCGTAGACGTAGCCGGTCACGGGTCCCGCCAGAGCGCCGCCCATCCCGAAGAGGGTCTTGAACTGCTGGCCGATGGACGTTTCGAAGGGATCGCGCTTGATGTTGACGACCTGGGTCCAGTGATAGGGCATCACGCCGGTGATGAAGCCCGCCGGGTCGTCGGAGACCATGGCGAAGTACATCTTCCAATTCTTGTACCGCACCGCCGACGGATCTTTGCCCGAGTAGTAGAAGAAGGTGTCGCGCGCCGACTTCTCGGTCTTGCCTTCCAGATAGTCGCGCTGGTCGACGCCGTCGAGCGTCGTCTTGACGATGCCCGGGTAGCTGCCGCCCTCGATCTGCTTCTTCAGGCCGTCGCCCTTGGGACCGCCGGCGATGTTGACGAACGTCGGCAGCCAGTCGAGCGAGGCGAAGATCTCGTTCTTGACGGTGCCCGGTTGGATGACGCCCGGCCACCGGATGACCATCGGCGCGCGCATGCCGCCTTCCCAGGTGGAGAGCTTCCCACCCTTGAACGGGGTGGTGCCTCCGTCGGGGAAGGTGATGGTCTCGGCGCCGTTGTCGGTGGTGAAGGCGACGATCGTGTTCTCGGCCTGACCCATGTCCTGGAGCTTCTGGAGCACGAGGCCGATGTTGTCGTCCATCTGCTTCATGCCGGCTTCGTTGACGCCCCAGTCCTTGCCACCGGGCTCGCCGACCATGGCCATGTATTTGGGCGACAACACCGTCGTGATGTGCATGCGCGCCGGGTTGTACCAGATGAAGAAGGGCTTGTTGGTCTTCTTCGGATCGTTGCGGTCCATGAAGTCGATGACCTTGGCCGAGATCTCCTCGTCCACCGTCTTCGAGCGCTCGAGGGTCAGCGGGCCCTCGTCCTTGCAGGTCTGATTCTTCGCCGTGCCGTCGGCCGACGTGCAGTGCATGACCGGGCGCGGCGGGGTCAGGCAGATCGCCGTCCTCGGGTCCACGGCGCCGGGCACTTCGGACATACCGGGGATCGGCGTGTTCTTGCACGGCGGCGCGACGGTCTGCTCGGTCGGCGTCTTGTTGATGTCGGGGAAGCTCACCCCCTGCATCGCATCGAGGTGATACAGGTAGCCCCAGAACTCCTGGAAGCCGTGCGCAGTCGGCAACGCGTCGGTGTGGTCGCCCAGGTGGTTCTTGCCGAACTCGCCGGTGTTGTAGCCGAGATCGCGCAGGAACTTCGCGAGCGCCGGCGTGCCGGGCCGCAGATAAGAGGGGCTGCCCGGAAGCTGCGGCGGGATCATGCCCGTGCGCAGCGGATGCATGCCCGTGAAGAACGCGTTGCGGCCGGCGGTGCAGCTCTGCTCCGCGTAGTAGTGCATGAAGATCGCGCCCTCGTTTGCGATGCGATCGATGTTGGGCGTCTCGCCGACGGCCAGGCCGCGGTGATAGACGGACGGCTGCATCCAGCCGATGTCGTCGCCCATGATGAAGATGATGTTGGGCTTGTCGGCGGCGCTCGCCGTTCCGGCCAGGCCGACGCCGGCAGCCAGTGCGATGACGCTTGCGAGAGTTCCGATGCGATTCGCCACGAGGGACACCTCCTGCGCAGACTTCGTGAAGGGGCGGGCGCGGAGCGATTTTGGACCCGCCGCGCGCGCGCCCACAAGTGGCAAACATCGAAAAATTCGCGCGGTCGCTCATGCGAATGCGCGCGGGCTTGAACGGCCGCTGCGGTCAACCCGCCGGAAATGGTGTGTTTTTGCGACAGCTGCTCGTTACGCCCAGCAGACCGCCACGTGACGCGGTCCCTCGTACGGCGTGCGCCCGTGCGAGACCGAGTGGTTGTCGATGGCGACAGCGTCGCCCTTCAGCCGCGGATCGATGACGGTGTGGCGCCAGCCACATCGCGCAGGTGCTTTAGATCGGCGTCAGGAATCTCTCCGCCGTCCGCGTGCAACGACTTACGCCTGCGCGATCAGCCGCAGCGCGCGCTCGAAGAGCGCCACCGTGGTGGCGTGCAGGATGTCACCCGTCGCCTTCGGAGCCTTGCCCGCGCAGGCGCGCGCGTGCGTGCCCTCGAGGATGATCCCGAGCTTGTAGCAGGCGAGCACGCGGTACCAGACGAGCGCAGAGAGATCTCGCGAGGTGCCGCGGCGGTAGTGCGCGATCAGCTCGTCGGCAGTCGGGAAGCCCTGCCATGGCTGGACGGCGATCGAGCCGGGTGTCGGCCCCTCGTCGGGCGGCCAGGTCGCGAGCAGCCCGCCGAGATCGAGCAGCGGGTCGCCGAGCGTGCAGAGCTCCCAGTCGACGATCGCCGCGAGCTCCGGGCCGTCGTAGCGGAACATGGTGTTCGCGAAGTGATAGTCGCCGTGCAGGATGCCCGGACGGAAGCTCGTCGGGCGCCGCTCCTCCAGCCAGCGCGCGACGCGCTCGACGCCGGGGATCTCGGGTCCCGGCCAGCCCTCGAACTCCGCGTAGCTCTCGAGCTGCGCGCGCCAGCGCGGCGCCTGCCGCTCGAGGTAGCCCTCCACCTTTCCGAAGTCCGCGAGCCCCACCGCGACGTGGTCGACGCGTCCGAGCGCGAGGATGCCGTCGACGAGTGCCTCCCCCATCGCGTGACGGATCTTCGGATCGCCCGCGTGGAGCTCCGGCAGCCCGCGCGTCGCGTTGAAACCGTGGATCGGCTCCATCAGGTAGAACGACGCGCCGATCACGTCCTCCGACGGACACGCCGCGATGAGGCGCGGGTGCGGGACGTCGCTGCCGGCGAGCGCGGCGAGCACGCGCGCCTCGCGCCGCATGGTTTCGTTGCTGTTCTTGCGCAGGTGCGGCGGCGGACGCCGCAGCACGTAGTCACGGCCTGCGCGGCGCAGCAGCAGCAGCACGTTCTGCGTGCCGCCGGCCAGCAGCTCGACGTGCTCGAATGCGCCCGCGCCGAGGCCCTGGGCGTCCATCCACTCCGCGACGCGCGCGAGATCGACGACCTCGCGCGGGACGGCCTCCTGCAAGGCGCTCACGGCAGGCCGCCGTCCACGCGCAGGATCGCGCCGCTCGTGAAGCTCGACGCATCGCTCGCGAAGTAGAGCGCCGCGCCGACGACCTCCTCCGGGTCGCCCGCGCGTCCGAGCGCGAAGCTCTCGCGCGCGTGCTTCGTGAACCACTCGCTGCGCGACCAGCCCTTCGACACATCGGTGTGGAAGGGGCCGGCCATGATGCAGTTGACCCGGACCGTCGGCCCGTACTCGTGCGCGAAGGCGACCGTCAGCGCGTTGAGCCCCGCCTTGGCCGCCGCGTAGGGCGCCGTCTGCGGCGTCGGGCGGATCGAGGCGGTGCTGCTGATGTTGAGGATCGAGCCGCCCGCGCCTGCGGCCATGCGGGGACCGACGAGCGCCATCATGCGGAAGGGGCCCTTCAGGTTCACGCCGAGCACCTTCTCGTAGAGCGCCTCGCTCGTCTCGGCCGAAGAGGGCGCGATCGGCGACATGCCCGCGTTGTTGACGAGCACGTCGACGTGTCCGAAGTGCGCGTAGGCCTCGTCGACGAGGCGCGCGCACTGCTCCCAGTTCGCGACGTGGCAGGCGCATGGAAACGCGCGCCGCCCCATCTTCTCGATCTCCGCCGCGGCGGCCTTGCAGGAGTCGAGATCGCGGCTCGCGATCACCAGATCTGCGCCGGCCGCCGCGAAGCCCTTCGCCATCGCGAAGCCGAGGCCACGGCTCCCGCCAGTGATCAGCGCGACCTTGCCCGCCAGCGAGAAGCCTTGCATCGCCGTCAGAACTTCATGCCGACGCCGATCGTCGGGCCGTGCAGCCAGGTCTTCATCAGGAAGCCGCCGTCGGGGTCGTAATCGGTATAGAGCCCGCGATAGCCCACGGCGGCGAAGGCATCGCGACCGAAGAGTCCGAAGTCGTAGACGAGGCTTCCCCACTGCTCGCTCGTCAGATCGGAAACGATGTGGAAGCCGCCTATGTCGCCGCGCAGGAGGAGATGGAGGCGATCCGTGATGTCCCAGGTCCCGCGCGCGCCGAACACCACGTCGGCCCATGTCTCCGTGCGGTCGACGTCGCGGGAGAGGTCGTCGAAGATGGGGCCCGGGGTCGAGAGGTCGAAATCCCCATTCAGCGAGAGGATCCACATGCGCGTGCCGCCGAGCAGGTCGAGCGCCAGGCCGTGCTTGGGCATCCCCTTCTCGACGACCGGCGCGCCGATGTCCATGCGCCAGACCTCGCGCATCACCATCAGGTCGAGAATGACGGTGTCGGCCGTGACGTCCCCATTGAGGCGCACCCCGAGATCCCCGCTCAGGTGGAAGTCGTCCTCGACGCGCAGCCAGGTGGGATCGGCGAGCAGGGTCCAGGGGCCGTTGCGCGCCTGGAAGTTCGCCTCGATACCGAGCACCGAATCGTTGTCCTCGAAGAGATCGAAGATGTTGGTGTCGACCGAGGTCTGCTGCCCCGCGACCCCGAGGTCTCCCGTCAGGTTGAACAGCCACAGATACGGCGTGACGGTGATGGTCCAGTCGGAGAAGAGCGAGGAATCGCCAGTCGTCGCGGCATCCTGGCTCCAGGCGGGCGGTGCGCACAGCGCACAGAGCGCCAGCATCGCGATCGTGCGGCGTGCGAAACGGGGCATCGGCGTCTCCTCGGTGAGGCCGCGCATCTTACGACAGCGCGGCGGCCCGGGACGACGGTAGAATGCGCGCGCCGATGGGGGGGAACATGCGAGCCGCAGCCGTTGCGTGGTGTTGCGTGGCCGTGCTGCTGTGCGCGAGCGCCGCGCGCGCCGAAGACGCCTGGGTCGCGCTGGTCGGCGCGGGCGCCTTCGACCTGCCGCTGCCGACCGACGACGAGGACATCGCGCCCGCGTACGCGCTGGAGCTGCGCATGAAGCCCGGGCTCTGGCACTTCCACCCTCACGTCGGTTTCCAGGGCACGACCGACGGCATGGTCTACGGCTTCACCGGCGTGCACCTCGACTACCCGATCGGCGATCACGTTCGCGTCGTGCCGAGCGGCTCGATCGGCCTCTACAACAACGGCGGCAACGGCAAGGACCTCACCGGCCTGATGGAGTTTCGCATCGGCGGCGGTCTCGCCTGGCGCTTCGACAACGGCATGCGCGCGGGCGTCGTCTGGTACCACATGTCGAATGCCGGCACGGCGAACGAGAACCCCGGCGCCGAGATGATGTTCCTCGAGTTCGGGTACGCGTTTCCGTGAACCGCGGGTGGGTGGTCGGCTGGATGGCCGCGCTGTGCGCGGCGCCCGCGCTCGCCGCGTCGCCCGAAGGCGAGTGGCCGCTGCACGGGCGCACACCCGACGAGCAGCGCTTCAGCCCGCTGACCCAGATCGACCGCGCGAGCGTCTCGCGCCTCGGGCTCGCCTGGTCGTACGACACCGGCGCGCGTCGCGGCATGGAGGCGACGCCGATCGTCGTGGACGGCGTGCTGTACGCCACCGCCAGCTGGAGCACGGTCTACGCGCTCGACGCCGCCACCGGCCGCACGCTCTGGACGTACGACCCGCAGGTGCCGAAGGCCAAGGGGCGCGACGCCTGCTGCGACGTCGTGAACCGCGGCGTGGCCCTGCACGAGGGGCGCGTCTACGTCGGCGCGCTCGACGGGCGCCTCATCGCGCTCGACGCGCGCACGGGCAAGCCGGTCTGGCAGGTGCAGACGGTCGACGCGTCGAAGCCCTACACCATCACGGGTGCGCCGCGCATCGTGAAGGGCCTCGTGGTGATCGGGAACGGCGGCGCCGAGTTCGGCGTGCGCGGCTACCTCAGCGCCTATGATGCGAAGACCGGCGCGCTCGTCTGGCGCTTCTACACGGTGCCCGCGAGCAAGCAGGGTCCGCACGAGCACCCGGAGCTCGAGCTGGCCGCGAAGACCTGGCCCGCGGACGCGGTCTACGAATCGGGGCTCGGCGGGACCGTCTGGGACTCAATGGCCTACGACCCGGAGCTCGACCTGCTCTATGTCGGCACGGGCAACGCCTCCATCTACGACCGCGCGCGGCGGAGCCCCGGCGGCGGCGACAACCTCTTCGTCTCGTCGATCCTCGCGTTGCGCCCCGACACGGGCCGCCTCGTCTGGCACTACCAGACGACGCCCGGCGACGCGTGGGACTACACCGCCACGCAGCACATCGTGCTGGCCGAACTCGAGCTCGATGGCGCGCGCCGCAAGGTGCTGATGCAGGCGCCGAAGAACGGCTTCTTCTACGTGCTCGACCGCGCCACGGGCGAGCTGCTCTCGGCGCGGAACTACGTCGACGTCTCGTGGGCCAGCCACGTCGATCTCGCGACGGGACGTCCCGTCGAGCGCATGCAGGCGGACTGGAGCCAGGAGATCCGCATGGTGACGCCGAGCATCATCGGAGGTCACAACTGGCACCCGATGAGCTTTTCCCCGCAGACGCGGCTCGTCTACATCCCGTCGATCTCGTCGGCCTATCCCTTCGTCGCGGACAAGGACTTCCACTACACGCCCGGTCGCACCAACACCGCAGAGAGCTATCCCGAGCTGGCGCGCACCATCGAGGGCTTCGAGGACGCCTTCCGCCCCTGCGCGCCGAGCCACATCACGGCGTGGGATCCCGTCGCGCAGCGCCAGGCCTGGCGGGTCGAGAGCCAGTCGCTCCTGCCGGGCGGCGTGCTCTCCACCGCAGGCGGGCTCGTCTTCCAGGGCCAGAGCGACGGCACGTTCGCTGCATTCGACGCGCAGACGGGGGCGCGCCTGTGGGAGGCGCGGACGGGGGTCGGCATCATGGCGCCGCCGATGAGCTACGCCGTCGGCGGCGAGCAGTACATCGTCGTGGTCGCCGGCATCGGCGGCTCGCTGGCGATGGACGCGAAGCGACACCAGGTCGTGAACGAGGGCCGCGTGCTGGCCTGGAAGCTCGACGGCAAGGCGCCGCTGCCGCCCGTGCAGCCGCTACCGCCCGGCGTGGTCGCGACACCGCCGCTCGACGCGACACCCGAGGACGTCGTTCGCGGGCGCGATCTCTACGCCACGCACTGCCTGCGCTGTCACGGCATCAGCGCGAAGAGCAGCGGCATGATCCCCGACCTGCGCTACGCCAGCCGGGAAGTGCACGAGAGCTGGAACGACATCGTGCTAGGTGGCACACGCGCGGCGCAGGGCATGGCGAGCTTTGCCGACCAGCTCACGCCGGACGACGCGCGCGTAATCCACGCGTACATCGTCGAGCGCGCGACCCACGAGCCGACCCTGGTCGAGCGCGTCGCCACCTGGTTCGGCGAGAATGCCTGCGTGCCGGTGATGTGGGTGGTGGACTAGCAAGCCGCCAGAGGCGGCGCGCAGCGAGCCGCAGGCGAGCGAAGCTCAGAGGA
>Ga0075421_100005554_pt1 | contig 15277 bp, 10 predicted proteins | sample SoiMetdeltSBSDD5_FD_75292 | JGI IMG/M metagenome (GOLD analysis project Ga0075421, IMG submission 75292) | Bulk soil microbial communities from a Populus tree surrounding site in Tennessee, USA - Soil MetaG P. deltoides SBSDD5 | ecosystem: Environmental > Terrestrial > Soil > Tree plantation...
CCGCTCAGGACCGGGGGCGCACCATCGATCTTGACGTCGAGCGTGCGCGCCGTCTCCTCGTTGCCTGCGGCGTCAGTCGCGGAGAAGCTGACCCTCGTGACGCCCGCCGCGGCGACTCCGAACGAAGCGGAGTGTCCGGGCACGACCGTCTCCGCGCCTGTTTGCGCACCGGCCAACGAGTACCGGAGCACGTCGACCCATCCGGGCGGCGTGTCATTCAGGCCGCTCGCGAGGTCGGTCGCCTCGAGACCCACGGTCACGGCGGCCTGGTTCCACCCGTTCGCGTTCGGCGACGGGCTCACAGTGGCCGTGGTGACCGGATCGATGGCGTCCGAGTAGACCGCCAGGTTGGTCGCCTCCAGACGCGGCGGGTTGTCGGCGGGCACGTTCACGAGCTTCCGCAAGTGCGTCACTGGGTCTTCGATCGCCATCGTGGTGGAGCCGCCGCCGTCCAGGTTGAGCGCGTTCCAGACGCCGTAGTCGTTCGTGAGCAGGTCAGCTACCTCGCCCACCTGCATGCCGTGACCGCCGTTGGTGCCGTCGACCGTGAACAGAACCAGCGTCCGGCCGTCCTGGGTCACGCCAATGGCCGTGCGCGCGTTGCTCAGGTCATACCAGTGACGCCCGGCGCGCGCAGCTCGGTAAGACATCACACTTCCTCCGCCATCGAATGCCCTCGTTCTGAATCCAGCGGCTCGATGCGCGTGAACCTTCTTGGACGGCAGGCCGGACTCCCAACCTGCGAGTATCGAGAAGCCTGATCCCGCGCACGCTCGATGAATGGATGAAACCACTCGCGGCTGGCGAGTGCCGCAGGCGTCAATGCGCTGAACTGCCGGAACTCGGCGATCATGTGCGACTGATCGGCATAGCCCATCTCGACGGCAGCGTCGGCCCAGGCAACCCTGTCGCGGCAGCCCGCGTACACCAGCCCCGACTGAAAACGAGCGATCCGCGTATACAGCTTGGGACCGATGCCGAGCTGCGCGCGGAACTCACGTGTCAGATGTTGACGTGACACTCCCGCAGCATGCGCCAATCCTTCGACGGTGACTCGCCCTCGTCGACGCATCACGTGTGCCGCCAACCGTGCGACATCGACGGTTCCTGTTCTCCAGCGACCGATTCCGAGGCGTGCGAGAAGCGCGGATTCGACGTGGGCGATGCGGTCCCCCTCAGCCAGTCCACAGAGCTCGCCAGCGACGCGCGAACCAGGTGTCCCCCACAGGGCTTCGACCATGACGGCCCTGTCGGCGAGGTCCGAGATGGCGATGCGAAGAAACGGCGCGACCCCGGCCGGCCGAAAATAAATGCCGATCATCTCGGGCCGATCGCTGCCTTCGGTACGTCCGACGCCACTCATCGGCCCGTTCACGGTTCCGCGGAGGGCGGTCGAATCGGCAGCCCAGCGCCCATCGCCGTCGCACGTCCGTCCGAGCTCGAACACCATCGAGACGTGCCCGTCGGCAAACTGGGGGGAGCAGAACGTCGCCTCCTGAAATGCCACCTCGCGGAGGACCGCACGATGTGGCGCTGTGCAGACATGCGCAGGCGCGAACGAGAAGATCGCGGAGACATGCGCCCGCAGCGCCTCACACGGAAGGAACTCCCGGTACAGCGCAACGGGTTCCCGCACGATGTCTGTATAGCACGCCGGTTCCATTTCTCCTATCTCGTCACCGGAGGTCGATCCTAGATTCTGGAGCACCATGGAGGCACGTGCATGTATCGACAAGCCAGAATTGCCGTCGTGCTGATAGTGTTCGGAACCCCCGTGACGTTCGGGCAGCAAGCAAGGGGCGTCGGAGCCGATACCATCATCGCGCTCGAACGCAGCGCGCTCGATCGGTGGGGCCGCGGCGATCCGTCCGGCTACCTCGAGCTGTACTCGTCGGACGCGACTTACTTCGATCCAATGCAGGAGAAGCGCGTCGATGGCCTTGGGGCCCTGAAGAAGCTGTTAGAGCCACTCAAAGGAAAGATCAAGGTCGATCGCTACGAAATGATCGCGCCGCGTGTCGACCAGGAGGGAGACCTGGCAGTTTTCACCTACAACCTGGTCAGCCACGGCCGGCGTCCTGACGGCCGCCCCACGGAGACGCGCTGGAATGTCACCGCCGTGTACAGGCGCGAGGATGGACGGTGGCGGATCGCCCACCACCACTTTTCGTTCACCAAGCCGGAGCTCAAGGAGCCCCGTCTTGAACTACCAAAGCGGTGACGGCAACGCGATCCGCTTGCTGCCAGCCGGCGAGGACCAGGTGTTCGGAGTCCCTGTTGCCTCCGCCAGTCACCTGGCATCGAGCACGGCGCGAGTGGCGTCGCCGGGCCCCACCGCCATCGTGGCGCGGACGTCGCGCGGCGAGCCGCCAATGGTGAACTCGCAACGGCAGAAACAGAAGTTCTGGTCGTAGCCTGTGCCCCCCATCCGTCCGGGCTGCAGGCTGGCGTCCGAGGTCGTCGCCAATACCGCTCCCGTTGAATCGACCACGCGTGATGTGACCGAGATCGGCTCCGCACCGACATTGGTCACGAAACACCATGCGGTGTCGCCGACCGTCACCGTCAGGCTGCCGGTGGAGAGAACACTTGGACCTGGCGCGGGGCTGACCGCTTCGAGAATCGCGTCGAGCTTCGCCTGGATGACGTCGAACGGGTTTTCGCCCCGGGCTCGAACCGTTGTCGTTCCGACGAGCAGGAGAAGCACGCCCGCAACCAAGACGGTTCCGGTGCGGCGGATCGGGGTCGTCATCCAGGACATGATGAACTCCTTGTTGAATCCGACTGGAGCGGCTGGAGGGTCGCGATACTACGCCCTAACGGATCGCGGCACAACCGTGTGCGCTTCCGTACCCGGACTGCGGAGGCGATCAGGCACCATGAATCGGTCCAGAGAATCATTGCCCAATCACGGGGCGATCGACTGCCATTCTGCGCGGCCACCCGTCGACCGCGGTATCCTCTCTGCCATCACAGCAGCCAACGTGCTGACACTTGTCGCGGCGATGACCCTTCGAGCGGAGTAGAACCATGTTCGAGGCCTTCCGTCAGGATCTCCGGCACGCCATGCACCATCTGCGGCGCTCGCGGACGTTCACATTCGGCGCGACGTTGACACTCGCGCTCGGGATCGGCGTGAGCGCGGCGGTGTTCAGCGCGCTCAACGCGCTCGTGTTGCGGCCGGCGCCAATCAAAGACCCGGGCGGCCTCATCGGGGTGTGGCCGCTCAGTGCGCAGGGTCAGCGCACGTCGACGCTGGCGCCGCTGGCCGACCTGCTCCAGGACGGACCGCTCGAGGAGGTGTGCGCGTACGGCAGCAGTGCGGTCGGCATGGAAGCGAACGGGATTCCCGTCTATGCCGCGGTTGAAATCGTGACGCACCAGTGCCTGGCGACCATTGGCGTCCCGCCGCTGCTAGGACGCGTGTTCACAGCGGAAGAAGCTCCAGCCAGCCGGCCAGGCGTACGCGTGGTGGTCATCGGCTATGACTTCTGGCAGAAGGTGTTCGGAGGCGATTCGGACGTCGTCGGCCGCAGCTTCCGAACTGACGGCGACTCGGTGACGGTCATCGGAGTGATGCCGCGCGGCTTCCGCGGTTTGCGCGTGGACGACGGCGTAGACATCATCGCGCCGTTTGGAACGGTGATTCCCAGTCCGGCCAATCGACTGCTGGCCAGTTACATCCTGGGCCGGCTCCGTCCCGGCGTGACACTCGAGGCCGCGCGCGCGGAGCTCGTGACCCGGTGGCCGGGGATGATGGAGCGCGTCGTTCCGACCACCCTGTCGCCTGCCGAGCAACGCAACCTCCGCGACGTCACGATCCGCGTGGACGCGGTGGGCACCGGCTTCTCGGGCCTGAGAATCCGCTATGAACAACCGTTGTGGATTGGCAGCGCGCTGACGGTGGGTTTGCTGCTGCTCGCGTGCGTCAATGTCGGAGGCCTGGCACTCTCGCGTGTGGTCGCGCGCGGCGGCGAGCTCGCGGTGCGAGCCGCGCTCGGTGCCAGCCGCCTGCGGCTGGCGAGGCAACTGGCGCTCGAGATTCTGGTGGTCGCCGGCGCCGGGACGCTTCTTGGGATCGGCGTGGCGTGGGTCGCGGTGAAGCCGATCGCATCGGCGCTCCCCTTCGGCGGACTGCAGCCCACGCTCAACGTCGCGCCCGACGCGCGTGTGTTGTTCGTGACGGCGCTGGCTGGGCTGGGCACGGGGCTTCTGGCCAGCCTCCTCCCGGTGTGGCTGGCGACCCGCCGCGGGACGCTCCAGCTCTACACTGATCGCACTGTCGCCGCGACATCGCGGCCGGCCCGCGTATTGCTCGTCGTACAGGTCGCGCTGTCAGTCGCGCTGCTGATGGGCGCCGGCCTGCTGATCCGTTCGCTCGACCTCCTGTTTCACAACCACCCTGGCTTCGACGGGACCGAGATCCTCAGCGCGCGACTGCGTCCGCTTCCTGGTGCCTACCGCGATCGCGCGTTCGACAACGGCCTCAACTATTACCCGCTGCTCCTGGAGCGCCTCGCTGCCCTGCCCGGCGTGCGGTCCGTCGGCTACGCCCGCGCATTCGGCAACGTCGTCAGCGACGACGTGGGCCGGGTGCCGATTGGGTTCGTCGGGACGCCGCCGGGTGACCTTACCGCGCAGTTCGACGTCGTGTCACCGGGATTTTTCGAAACGATCGGCATTCCGATCCTGCAGGGGCGTGGACCGCGCTGGTCCGACACGCCACAAGTACCGCGTGTGGCGGTCGTGAGCGCGAGTCTGGCGCGTGCGCTCGGCGGCGACGTCATCGGGAAACACGTCTGGTTTGCGTTTGGCGCCGACCCGCAGTTCCGGAACGTCGAAATCGTGGGGGTGGTCGGCGATGCATCGCTCGGCAATCTGCGCTCGCCGGCGCCGCCTGTGTTCTATGGTGTCGCGACGCAGTTGGGCCCTTATGGCTTCTACTCCACGCTCGCGATCGCAGCCTCTGGCGATCCGTGGCGCCTCCTCGATCCGATGCAGGACACGTTGCGGAGCATGGGCCGCGAATACGCGTACAGCATCACCACGCTCGACCAACGGCTGCAACGAAACGCGGTCAACGAGCGAATGGGCGCGACACTCGCGATGCCGGTGGCCACACTGGCGGCGCTCCTCGCGTTCGTCGGGGTCTACAGCCTCTTCGCCTACGCCGTTGTACGCCGCAGGCGCGAGATCGGCGTGCGCGTCGCCGTCGGGGCCACGCCCGGCGCAGTGCAGCGGATGGTACTCCGCGAAAGCATTACCCTCACCGCGATCGGTGTCGCAATCGGTATTCCCACGGGCATCATGGCGAGCCGATGGCTGCGGGCGTTGCTCTTCGGAGTGACCGAATCTGATCCGCTGGTTGCCGCATCGGTCGCGATGTTTTTCCTGGTGCTCACGATCGCGGCCGTGCTCATTCCCGCGCGGCGCGCCGCACGCCTGGATCCGGTCGCCGCTCTCCGCGCTGAATAGAGACTCGCGTCGGCGGGTCTGTTCGGGTGCGGACCGCGGCGCCAACTGGTACCCTCCTCGATAGTTCTTGCCACCGCCGCACCGCGCGGCCTATGCTTAGGCTCGCTATATATAGGGAGCCTTACCACAGTGTTCAGCGCAGAACTGAAAAAAGGGAGCAGCGAGATGCTGATCCTGTCGCTGCTCGAGGCCCGGCCTCGCCATGGCTATGAGATCGGCAAGCTGATCCAGGCGCGTTCGGGCGGGCGGCTGACGTTCGCCCTTCCCACGCTCTACCCGACGCTGCTCCGCCTCGAAAACCGGGGCTGGATCAAGGGTCGCTGGATCGAGAAGCCGGGTGAGCGACGACGCTGCTTCTACCGGCTCACGCCCGACGGACGGCGAAAGCTGGTCGAACAGCGCAGGACCTGGGAAGCCTTCATCGACACCGTGAAGGCGGTGATGGGGCCCTCCCGTGCGTGACTGGGACCACTACGTCCGCACGCATCTGTCGCTGCCTGCGCTCGCCCGCGAACGCGAAGCCCGTATTCTGCGCGAGCTCTCGTCGCAGCTCGAAGACTTCTATCGCGAAGCCATCGCCGGCGGCATGACGGATGCCGAGGCCGACGCCTACGCTCGCGCGCAGGTCACCGACTGGCCACAGCTTGCCGCGACGCTGACGGATGTCGATCGACCTCACGCCCGCGGGCAGCTCGGTCGCTGGTCGGACCGGCTGGACGATCACGCCCGGGAGACACGAGGCAGGTGGCTCACGGTGGCTGATCTCTGGCTGGACGTTCGCTACGCGTGCCGTCGGCTCCTCGCGCAGCCCCTGTTCACTGCCGTGGTGGTCCTGACGCTGGCGCTCGGGATCGGCGCGAACACTGCGATCTTCAGCATCATCGATACGCTGCTGCTCGAGTCACTGCCAGTCGACCGCCCGCGCGAGCTGGTTCTGCTGAACCCCGATGGCCTGCGCAACGGCTGGACCACCGGAAACCTCACCTGGTCGTACCCGGCATACCGTGGCCTTCGCGACGCCCAGCGTGTCTTCTCCGGCCTGATCGCCGAGCGGACCGACGGCGTGAACCTGACCATCGATGGTGCCACCGAGCGCGCGACCGCGAGCATCGTCAGCGGGAATTACTTCGACGTGCTCGGCGTACGGCCGGTGATCGGCCGGCTGCTCTCAGAGACGGACGACCGAACGCGAGGCGGCCATCCGGTCGTCGTGTTGAGCTATGGGTTCTGGGTCGAACGCTTCGGCATGCGGCCGGAGATCGTTGGCCGCGACGTTCGCATCGGGGGGCACCCCTTCAGCGTCGTCGGCATCGCCGACCGCCATTTCAACGGACTGGAGGTCGGCGGCACGGTCGATCTCTTCGTCCCCGCCATGATGCTGCCCCAGGTGGTGAACTACCGCGGAGCGCTCGATTCACGGACGGCCTATATCTTCAACGTTTACGGACGGCTCGAAGGCGGCGGCGGTCGCGCGCAGGCGGAGGCGCAGCTTCGACCGTTGTACCTCACCGAGCTCGAGCAGGACGTGGCGGCGATGGCCGCCCGTCAGCCTTCGAATGATCGCTGGAGGCAGGGCCGGATCGTGCTGGAGGACGGGCATCGCGGAACGTCCGCCTTACGGCGAGATCTCAGAACCCCCCTCTCGGCCGTCATGGCGATGACCATCCTCCTGCTCGCGATTACCTGCGCAAACATCGCCAGCCTGCAAATCGCACGAGCGTCGGCGCGGATGAAGGAGATCTCCATCCGATTGGCGATCGGCGCGTCGCGCAGTCGCGTCGTGAGGCAGCTGCTGATCGAAAGCGCGGTAATTGTCTCCCTCGGCGCGGTGGCCGCCGTCATCGTCGCCGACGTCACCGTGCGCGGGCTGCTCGGCGAGATGGGCGAAGCCGCGAACCGGCTGGAACTCGTGACGACGTTCCTGGACACGCGTGTGCTGATCTTCACGGTCGCGGTGGCCGGAGCGACGACGGTGCTGGTCGGGCTGGTGCCGGCGCTGCTGACGACCCGTCCGGCGGTGTGGCCCGCGCTGCGTGCCGGCGTCGCGGCCGAGATCGGCGGCCAGCTGCGTGTCCGTCGGGTGCTCGTCGTGGCACAACTTGCGCTGAGCCTCGTGCTCGTGACGGCCGCGGGCCTGTTCGGCCGGACCGTCTACAACCTTCGCCATGCCGACACCGGATTCCAGACTGATCGCCTCGTGCAATTTCAATTGAATCCTGGCGCCGCCGGGTACGATCCGCAGCAGTGCGTGGCAGTCTTCGGTCAGGCGCTCGACGCAATTCGAGCGCTGGCTGGCGTGGACGCGGCCACGCTGGCCGTGGCGCCGCTGCTCGACAATGCCCTGATCGGTTTTGGTCTGGACGTCGAGGGCTATTCGAACCGGGATTCCCGCGCCCGCGCCGGGGCCACCGTGGTGGCGCCAGGCTACTTTGTGATGGTAGGCACTCCGCTGCTGCGGGGGCGGGACTTCTCGGACGCGGATACGGCCGGCTCCCGTCGCGTGGCCATCGTGAGCGAAACCTTCATGAAGCGGTACCTGCCCACAGTCGATCCCGTAGGCCGGACCATCACGTTCGACTTCGGCGGCCAGAAACGGTTTCAGCACGAGATCGTGGGTGTCGCAAAGGACGCCCGGCTCAACAACCTCCGCGACGCGCCCAGGCCGACGTTCTATCTGCCCTACACCCAGTTCGACGTCCTCAACAACTCGTTCTTCATGGTGCGGGGGGCCGTCGATCCGAGTCGACTGCGGCGCTCCATCGAGGAGGTAGTGCGCCGCCTGGACGCAAACCTGCCGGTCATCGGCTACATCACTCTCGACGAACAAATCGATCGCCTGCTGCGGCCGGAACGGCTCGTCGCGTCGCTGTCGCTCTCGTTCGGGTTGCTGGCGACCTTGCTCGGGGCCATCGGGCTGTACGGCGTGATGACGTTCGCCGTCGTCCGACGCACCCGTGAGATCGGCCTGCGCATGGCGCTTGGCGCCGACCGCGCCGCCGTGGTTCGGATGGTCCTGCGCGGCGCGGCCGGCATGGCCGTCGTCGGCATTGGTCTGGGCAGCGTCCTCGCGTTCGCGCTCGGCCGCTACGTGGATTCGCAGCTCTATGGGATTCGCGGTGGCGACCTGGTCACGCTCGGAGGCGCTGCGGCGGTTCTCGCAGCCGTGGTGCTTGCCTCGGGCTGGCTACCCGCACGGCGCGCGAGCCGCGTCGACCCGATGCTGGCGCTTCGGTATGAGTGAACCAACCGCGCTCGAATGAAGAAAGGACGGCCGCTCATTCATGGACGGCATGGGTGGCCTGAGCTATCTCGACCATCGGGTCCGCCACCCCACCTGAATGCGGGGTTTCGTCATTCGTCCCACCCTCCGCAAATCTTACCGTCCTAACCGACACGATTCTGCATCGGCGACGGTACAATGAAGTGCTCCCCCAGAAACCGGGAAGGTTCGATGGTTTGGTTTTTTGCGCGCGGCCACGAAGCCGTGCAAGTGGAAACTCGATTCGACAACGCGTCAGGCGAATACGTCCTCGAAATCGGTTGGGCAAATCGGCCGCTTGAAACGGAACGCTTCCGCGATCACTCAGCCTTCGAGGCGCGCGTCGCCAGCGTCGAGGCGCGACTGAGGGCGGACTCGTGGGCCCAGGTCGGTGGACCGGAGATTCTTCCCGACGGCTGGCGCGGACCGTTTACGAACTGAGCGTCTCCGCGACAAATTCACCTGTCGTGTGCGGGTCGAACGCTCGTGACATTCGCACGGACATTACAGAGTTGTCGAGTGGGTTACGGTCTGGTCACGTGCGGACTCGCCGGATGACCACCAAACCGCAGTCAACCTCCACGCGCATCACGACTTAGCGGAAACCCCGAATTTGTCAGGACTGGAGCGTGGGTTGCAATCGCGCAAGGACCCCGCGAATGGCCGCCCCCTCATCAGCGCTGTCGGCGCAAGCGACTTCGACAACGTCGTCGGGCTTCGCCGACGGACTCGGCCGGCGCATCCTGGCATTCGATCGCGAAGAGGGCGTGATGCTCGAACGGCTCGTGCTCCGCCCGGAGCTCGTGGCGTTCGAACCAATCCTGCGCGACCGGGTCGAACGCCTTGGCAGCCTCGAAGACGAGCGTCTCGCCCGGCCAAGAACGATCGACCGTGAGGTCGCCGGAGTCGTGGTCGTATCCGAGTTCGTTCCGGGTAGCCGCCTTTCCGACCTCCTCGAGACGTCCGCCGAGCTCGGACATGCGCCCGGCGTCGATGCCGCGCTCGGATTCCTGCTCGACATCCTTCCGGCGCTGTGCGGTCTCCACGCCGCCGTCGGATTCGCGCACGGCACCATCACTCCCTCGCGCACGGTCCTCACACCGGCCGGACAGATCGTCCTGCTCGATGGAATCTACGCCGATGCGCTGACACACCTCCGCTACAGCCGCAGCAAGCTGTGGCTGGAGTTCGGCATCGCCACATCGCCAGGCGCACCACGACTGGACGAGCGCGCCGACATCGCGCAGGCCGCGCTTGGAGCGGTGATGCTGATCGTCGGCCGGCCGCTGCGGGCTGACGAATACCTGTCCGGCTTGTCGGGTGTACTTCGTGAAGTCGTCGAGATCGCGCAGATCCGGAGCACGGCCGCATTTGCCGAAGGCTTCCGCAACTTCCTGGAGCGCGCGCTGCCCCGCGTCTCGCCGAACCGTTACAAGACCGCCGACGACGCGCTGTTCGACGCACGGCAGCTGGCGAACGAGCTCGGGGCGCAGGCCTGCCGTCGAGCGCTCGTCGAATTCATCGAGCAGATGGAGTCTCCGACGCCGGGCAGCGGCGCCGAGCCGCAATACGACGATGTCGCCGCCGCGATCGAGAGTTACGACTTCGGCGCACGTAGTAACACCGTCGCGCCGGAAAACACCGAGCCCGACCTGAACAGCAGTGTCGAAGCGGAGCTCGACCTCGACAGCCTCGTCGAACCCACTCCCTACGACATGACCTCCGGCGTTGCGATCGAGTTCGACGAGGCGGAGGCGGCAGGTACTGTCGATGACGAAGCTGTCGACTGGGTGCAGCTTGCTGCCGCATCGGCAGCGCCACGCTCGGCGCCGCCCCCGGTATTCGAACCGCGACGGGTCGAACCGGAGATCGTCGAGCGGCCATTCGCCCCGCCTGCGGCCGCACCACCCGTCATTGAACCAAAGGTCGTCGAACAGAGACCCGTTGAAGAGAGGGTCGAACAGAGATCCATTGAAGAGAGGATCGTCGAGCAGATTGTCGTCGAACCAAGAATCGTCCCGACGCCGATCGAAGCCGATTCGATCAGCCAACGGGAGCCGGTGCGACCTGAGGGCGCCCGGGAAACGACGGCTCCCGCCGGCCAGACGGCGGAGCCTGTGGCCGAAGTTGCAGCCGCGCCACCGGCCGCTCTTGATCCAGTGGCCAGCGTCGAACCCTCCGATCCGGACGATCCGTCCTCGACCGACGAACCGGTGTCCGGCCTGGCGCTCCGCTGGCGGCGCGCCAAGCGCGCCACGCGATCGGTGCGCGCGCGCAAGGACAAGCTCCGATCTGTCTCTGAATCAGATGCGCCGGCCGTGATCCACGCGAAGCCGCCCGCACCTGAACCGCTGCCGCCGCCCCCGCCGCCGCCCCCTGCTCCGGAGCCGAAGAAGCCGGCCAGCGGATCCTGGCTGGTCGCGCCCGATCGCGCTGCGGCGTTCGAGCCGGTGCTGCCGGACTCACCAACGTTCGCATCAGAGCCGCAGCTGGCACCGCCGCCGCCGATCTACACACCGCCGCCGGCACCTGTCTACACGCCACCGCCACCCGCGCCGATTCTGGCTCCGCCGCCAGTACCGCTCTATGTGCCGCCACCCGCGACGCCGGCCCCCACGCCGGTCGAGCCTGTCTTCTCGCGCACCGTGGGATCGGTTGCGCCGAGCTACGACACTCCGCCGGCGTGGACGCCTCCAACCGTCAAACCGGCATCGCCAGTACCGGTGACGCCGCAGCTGTCCGCACCCAGGTTGAAGGATGCACCGCCGCGACCTCGACCAACGCGCGCACCCGATCCCGTTGCCGACATCTATTCGAGCTCGCCCGCGGCTTCTCAATCCAGCGAGCCGACCGGTTTTCCGTGGAAGCTCGCGGCGGCCGCGGCCGTCATCATGGTCGCGGCAATCGTCGGCGGGAAGGTCTACCTGCCGGCGAAGGGCGAGCCCACCGAAGGAGCGGCGACAGCTCCTGCCTCGACGAGCCCGTCGCCCGCGCCGTCAGGTGCCCAGGCTGGACGGCCTGTGGTCGGGAGCGTGGTCGCGAACACCGGCCGGCTCGAGGTCGAGACCCAGCCTGCCGGAGCGCGAATCCTCATTGACGGGAAAGCGGCGGGCGAATCACCGGTAGCGCTCGACGGGATCCCCGCAGGCCGCCACACCGTGACGTTCGTCACGCCTTCCGGGTCGGTCAAGCGCACGATCCGGATCGAAGCCGGCCGCACGACGAAGCTCGACGTCCCGATCTTCTCTGGATGGGTCGGGATCTACGCGCCGTTCGTTCTGGAAGTGATCGAAGGTGGCCGGGTGATTGGCACGACCGAAGAGTCCCGGATTTTGCTGAGCCCCGGGAAGCACGACCTCACGCTCGTGAACCGCGAGCTCGGGTACTCCTCGGCGCAGACGGTCGAGATCGAACCGGGAGAGGTCAAGTCGATCAGCATTGACCCGCGCGGCCAGGTCAACCTCAACGCCTCTCCGTGGGCGGAGGTCTGGATCGAGGGACGGAAAGTTGGCGACACCCCGATCGCGAACCTGCAGCTGCCGCTCGGCGTTCGTGAGGTGACGTTCCGCCACCCGCAGTTCGGAGAGCGCAAGGTCACCGTCACCGTGAAAGGAAATGCGCCCGCGGCGATCAGCATCGACATGAGCAAACCCTGACGTTTTCGTGATCCACGGACGCTTTTTGGGCGCGTGTCCAAGAGTCATTTCCGGTTTTTCAACAGCGATCCTCGTAACTGCCAAACAATCTCCTCGCGCTCCCCGCGCCGCACGCTGGCATCTCCCTTGCCCCCCGCCTGCTCGTTTCGTAATACCAGCGAGGTCAATTATGTGGAGATGGATCGCCTGCTACGTGAGCGGACACGACTACGCAGTCGGGTGTGAAAAGGGCTCGATGTTCCTGCGCTGCGTGCTGTGCGGCCGACGTTCGCCGGGCTGGCTCGTGCATCAGCACGAGCACGAAGCGCGCTGAGCTGAGCGGTCCGCCTCCGCCCTGCGGGCTGCGGCGTGACCGGCGGTTGACCGCATACCGCTCGGCTGCGGACAATAGCGGAATGACACCCTGCGTGCGACCCATCGGTGCGGTGAACCGCCGCGCTGCTGTAGCTGCCGGGTGACCCCTTCGGCGTTCTCTCACCTCCTCCGCCGGCTGGGCGATTACGCCGAGATTCGCGGCGCGGCCGAAGAGGCGACCGCCTGGCGACGGCTCGCCGGCGACCTGGACCGACTGGGCTCATCCGAAGCGCGTCGACTCACCGATCTCGTCCACAGGGACGCGCTGGCCGATCTCACCACCCTGCCTTCCTCGCTACACTGGAAGCTTCGCGAAATCGTGCTCGACGGACCCGACATGGCCGACGTCGGTCCTGACTCCATCCCCTGGCTGCTGCATCGGCTCGTGGAACTTCGCAGCGTCGATACCGACAAAGCCGCTGCGCTTGCCCGGCTCGGCATCGTCACCCTGAATGACCTGGAAACGGCGCTCGAAGACGGCCGGATCGCCACACATCTTCAAGCCAACGAGGCAAACCTGCGCCGGGCCGTTGCCGCGATCTCACGCGAGCATCTCCGGCAGCCACTCGGGCGCGCGCTTGATTTCGCAGAGAACCTGATCCTCCTCATCGCCGCAGCCTGTCCCGAAGTCGAAGGCCTCGTTCCGGCCGGGGATGTCCGCAGGTTCGAACCGATCGTCGAGAGTCTCGTGATTGTCGGATCCGCGCCGGATCCGCGGTCAGCGTTGGAGCGCATCTCCGCGATTCCGATGATCCAGTGCGCCGTCCACCGGACCGGCCGGCGCGCCCTGGTCCGGTATCAGCAGGCCGAAATCGACGTCCGCATTGTCACGCGCGACGAGTACGGCTCGGCGCTCCACCTCGCGACGGGTTCCGCGGCGCACGTCGCGGCGATTCGTTCGAGCCACCCTGCGAGCGGCGTCTTTGCCCGCGAAGAGGAGGTCTACTCACGCGCAGGCCTCGCGTGGATCGCGCCGGAGCTCCGCCAGGCTTCCGGCGAAGTCGAAGCAGCCGCCTCGGGATCCCTGCCGCGTCTGGTGACGCGATCGGACATCCGTGGCGACCTGCACATGCACACGATCTACAGCGACGGCCGCGACAGCTTGTCGGCAATGGTCCACACCGCCGCAGCGCTCGGCTACGAGTACATCGCGATCACTGACCACTCGGCACGCGCCGCCGCGTCGCGAACGGTGACGGTCGACGCGCTGGCGCGGCAGCGTGACGACATCGCGCGCATTCAAGAGACGGTGCCGTCGATGGCGATCCTTCACGGCATCGAGGTGGACATCATGCCGAACGGGCGGCTCGACTTCGACGACATCGTCCTTGCGTCCCTGGACATTGTCCTGGCATCGCTGCACGACCGCGCGGGCCACGATGCGGTGCGGCTCACACGCCGCTGTCTTGGAGCGATCAGACATCCGCTCGTCACGATCGTCACGCACCCCGCGAACCGGCTCGTCGGACGCGATCCCGGATACGATCTCGACTTTCCCGCGATATTCGCGGCGGCCGCCGAAACCGGGACCGCCCTGGAAATCGATGGCGCGCCGAGTCATCTGGACCTGGACGGCGACCATGCCCGGGCCGCTGTCGCCGCCGGGGCGACTGTCGCCATCGACAGCGACTGCCACCGGGCGTCGCTTCTCGATCGGCAGATGCGGCTCGGTCTGGGGACCGCCCGGCGAGGCTGGGTCGAAGCGCGCCACGTTCTGAACGCGCGTCCCTTGTCCGAAGTCCGGACCTTCATAGACGCAAAACGCGGGACGCGACGGTAGTACACTGCCAGTCAGCGTCCAAATGGCCAGACCAGCGCGATGCCCGCGGTCCGGTCTGGAGACCGACCCTACACATGCGGCACGGCGCGAATCTCTCGATTTTCCGGGTACACCTGTCACTGGCGGCGGTGGCGCTTCTCACCTGGACCCTGACCGCCGCGGCGCAGAGCCGTCTGCCCTCCCAGCCTGTTTCCACCCCCATCGCCCGGCCCCCGGCCGGCGATGTCGGCGTTGCCCTCCAGCGGAAATACGACGCCATCAAGGATTTCTCCGCGTCGTTCATCCAGACGTATGAAGGGGGGGTGCTGCGCCGCAAGGCGTCCGAAAGCGGCACCGTCTACGTCAAAAAGCCAGGCAGGATGCGGTGGGACTACACGTCGCCGGAGAAGAAGCTGTTCGTCTCCGACGGTCACACGATGTTCCTTTACTTTCCTGCCGACAAGCAGGTCATGAAGAACCCGGTCCCGGCCCAGGACGAGGCCACCAGCGCGGTCCTGTTCCTGATGGGAAAAGGCGACATCGTCCGGGATTTCAACGTCAAATGGGCAGAAGGCGGGACCGAAAACACCTACCGCCTGCGGCTGGATCCCAAGACCCGGCAGGCGGAATACGACTGGCTCGAGGTGGCGGCCGACCGCCACACTCTTCAGATCGTGGGCCTGACCGCCGCCGATGCCCAGGGGGGCCGATCGGCGTTCTCCTTCAGTAACTTCAAGGAAAACGTCGGATTAGCCGATAAGATGTTCCAGTTCA
>Ga0075421_100005557_pt1 | contig 15276 bp, 5 predicted proteins | sample SoiMetdeltSBSDD5_FD_75292 | JGI IMG/M metagenome (GOLD analysis project Ga0075421, IMG submission 75292) | Bulk soil microbial communities from a Populus tree surrounding site in Tennessee, USA - Soil MetaG P. deltoides SBSDD5 | ecosystem: Environmental > Terrestrial > Soil > Tree plantation...
CTCTTCCCGCGGCGGGCATGACTTCTGCGTGGGATTTCTCGACCGCTCCGGTTGCGGTGCTCGCGGTTCAGCTGCTGTTCGTCACCGCCCTCACGATCGGCTTTCGTCATTCGATCCGCGTGCCGGCGGATCTGGGTGCCAGGTGGCTATTTCATCTGATACGGCCCGCGAAGCATGACGTGTATCTGAGGGGCGTCAAACGCGCCGCCGTCGTCAAGCTGGTGGTGCCAGCGCTGCTCGTGTTGCTTCCGTTTCACCTGTTCGCGCTGGGGCGGCAGGTTGCGGCAATTCATTTCGCGTTCGGGTTGCTGAGCGCGCTCGTTTTGCGCGAGGCGTTGCTGCTCGACTATCGCCGTTGGCCTTTCGCCGCCAACTACGTTCCCGAAACAACGATGACGACGTACGGGGGGCCCTACGTCTTTGGCTGCCTCGTCAGCGTGTACACGGTTGCGTGGCTCGAGCATGTCGCGCTGACCAGCACGAGCGGCACCGTCGCCTTGTTCATCGGTGCCGTCACCAGCTTTGCGGCTATCCGAGCCATCGACATATGGCAACGGCGTCATCCTCGAGAAGTCGACCTCGACGAGCTCGTCGAGCCCGCGACGTTGCGCCTGGGGCTCACGGATTGACGGCGGGCAGGCTGCCGCGATCGATCAGACTCGGCCCGCCCGTATCTCTTCTTTCAGAAAGTCCATCGTCCGCCAGCACATCGCGAGGATCGACCAGGTGGTGTTCTGGGTCCCGCCGGACACGAAAGGGCTCGCATCGGCGAGGTAGACGTTCGGCACATCGTGGAGCCGGCAGAACTTGTCGGTCACCGACGTTTTCGGATCGTTCCCCATCCGCGCGGTGCCCACCTCGTGGATCGACCAGCCTTCAGGCAGCACCTCGCGAGTGATCCGGATGTCTTCGGCGCCGGCCGCCCGCAGCATCTCCTCGAGTGAATCGGCCATGTCCCTGGCCATCTTCCGCTCGTTGTCGCCGAATTTGAAGTCGAACTTCAGCACCGGTACTCCCCACGCGTCTTTCACCTGCGGATCGAGGGTGACCCGGTTGTCTTTCACCGGCAGCACCTCGCCGAACCCGCCGAGGCTGAGAAGCGCCGGATAGAACTTGCGGACGTTCGACTTGAAGGCCTTGCCGAAGCCGGGGATCGTCGTGGCGAAGCCGGGGTATTCGCCGGCGCCACCTCCGCCCTGGAAGTGGTATCCGCGGATGAAGTCCGGATGCTTGTCGGTGACGTTGCGGAAGCGCGGCACGTATGGGCCCACGGGCCGGGCGTCGTCAATCGTCGGCTCGGTTCCGATGCGAGTCGGGATGAAGCCCGATCCGCGGATGCCCATCAGGTGCTCGCTCAGATATCGCCCGAGCGCGTCGGAGGTGTTGCCGAGTCCCGTCGGGTAGGGCGACGACTTGGAGTTGAGGAGGATGCGGGTGGTATCGAGGCACCCCGCGCCGAGCACGACCACGCGGGCGCGGAAGTCCATCACCTCGCGCGTGGCCATGTCCATGACCCGCACGCCGCTCGCTTTGTTCGTTCCCTCGTCGAGCAGCACCTCGGAGACGATCGAGTAGGGCCGTATGGTGAGATGCCCGGTATCGCGTGCCGGATAGATCAGCGCGGTCGGCGAATGGAACGCCGCATTGAGATCGCATCCGCGGCCGCAGCGTCCCCGCGCCATGCAGCGGCTGCGGTACTTGTTGTGCAGCACGCCATCGGTGGTGACGCCGGCCCGACCCGGTATGAAGTGCCGCCCCATCTTCGCGATCGCCCGCTTGAACGACACCTCGACACAGTTCAACTTCGTCGGACGCTGGAAGACGCCGTCCGGAACCTGCTGCAGGCCTTCCATCGTGCCGGAGCAGCCGAGCAGCCGATCGACCTGGTCGTAGTACGGCGCGACGTCTTCGTAGCCGATCGGCCAGTCGACGTCGAAGCCATCGAGAGTCGCCGCCTTGAATTGCAGCGGTCCGTAGCGCAGCGCGCCGCGGCCCCAGAAGTTGGTCTTGCCGCCGAGCACGCGCGCGCGCACCCACGCGTACGGCGTGCCTGTCGTCGGATGTTCCTTCTCGTTGACGACCCAGTTGTGCGTGAACGCATTGCCGGCGTACGACGTCAGCTTCTTGTAGTTCGCGAACCGCGGGTCGTTGCCGTAGGGCCGATCGACGAAGTTGTACTCGGCGATGGCGAGCGGCCGTTCGTCCGGCGGCAGGCGATGCCGCCGCAGGGATTGGTACGGCCACTCCATCGTGCGGTATTCCTTCGGGACGTCGATCATCCGCCCCGCCTCGAGCAGCAGCACCTTGATACCGGCGGTGGCGAGCTGAAAAGCGGCCATGCCGCCAGCTGCTCCGGAGCCGACGACGATCACGTCCCATGGGCCGGAGCGCGGTGTGATGAGGTCGGCCTGCTTGCGCGACTCGGCGGTAATCGCGGACAGATCGAGCGTCAAGGTCGGATCAGCCGCGGGTTGACGACCGGTGGATGCTTGGAACATATGCGCTCCTGAGTTCGCAGCCTTCCCCTACAGCTTGCGGTCCGACGAGGGAACCGGTTTCTGTCCGCAATGCGGACAGTCCTGTCCGTCCTCGGTCAGGCAGCCGTGGAACACCGCCAGCACTTGATTGCCCTTATAGCGAAGGTCTTTGTGGATCCCGATCTCGGACGTGTAGTAGCCCGCGATCGTCGCCTGCTTCGTCAGCACGAAGAAGCGCTCGAGCGCGGTTTGCGGCTGTTGCTCGTTGCGGCTCGCGTCCGTGAGGAGCTGGTCGAGCCGCTCTGCCGGAAGCTTGGCGACCGGCATGCCGAAGCGGGCCACGGCCTCGGCATCCATTGCCGCGAGGCCGTCGAGCCATTGTTGCCTGAGCGCCTCGTCTCCTTCATCCAGCAAGAGGTCGATGTAGTCGGACACTCGTGCCTCGCGTGCGCCCGGTGATCGCTCGTCCGCAGGGATGATCGCTTCGACCAGCGAGTCGAGCGCCGCGTACTGGGAGGCGCTCAGGACTCTCGGCTGCGGAGTTGCCGCGGTCTGCTGAATGCTGACGAACGCCTGGACGCCTTCTTCGGACAACCACGGCAGCAGCGCGGCCGCACCGACACTGGCACCGAGCGATTTGAGGGCAACACGTCGGCTGACCGGCTTCTTCATTGGACTTGCCTCCCATCCATCGTATCCGCGCCAGCCCTTTTCTTCTCAGCCGCCGGGGGAGCCTGGCCCGAGTAAACAGCACGCGCGATCTTCTCCATGTTCAGCTCGATCAAATGGCGCGGTCCAACCAGGATCGCGCGTGTGCCCCGGGACACGCCCGCCAGGAGCTGAAAGGAATCGTCGAGCTCGACGATCGGCCAGCCCTGGCTCCCGGCGTAGGCCGACACGATGCGGTCGCGCAGCCGCAGCCGGATCAGTCCATCGTGCGATTGCTCCGTCATCGCGCGGCGGAAGTACGCGGGAATCTGCCGTGCGTCGATCGGGATGTCGTCGTGCGAGACCGAGCTGTTGCGCGGATCGACGACGGTGTGGTGCCGGCGGCCGTCCTCGGACCAGTCGATCGAGAGAAGCGGTCCCGGTCCGCTGTCGACTCGCTCGAAGATCGCCTTCGGCGGCAGACGCACGGTCCACGACCCGCGCGGCTTGTCGTCGTCCTCGAGCGAATAGAGCGTCCCGTCCGCCACGTACGCGGCCGGGCCGCCGGCAGTCCACTGCAGCAGCCGCGGCACGTCGGGCTTGGCCTGGAACGGCGGCGCGTGCATGTCGGCGGCACGGCCGGCCTCGTCCCACCACATCACTCCCGCGGATGTCGGCACGAGCGTGAACGGCCGGCGGTTCTTGGTGCCGGTCACGGGGGCGCCGATGATCACCTCGTCGGTGAACCGCCCATCAACCAGGCGGCGCTCGCCGGCGCGCGCCGCGCCTGCGGCCGGGAGCACGCGGAACGCCGAGCCGTCGCGCGTGTAGCGCCAGAAGCCGCTGCGGGCAGCGACGACGGGGCAGCCTTGCGTTCTGCGGGTGACGCCATTCGGCGAGAGGCGTACGAATTGTCCATCGAGGCCCTGGAGGCACAACTCCGGCTCGTTGGAGTCGCGGTTGGCATACAGCTTCGCGACATCCTCCGGAGGAATGGACCCATGATTCGGCCGCGACAGACGATCGAGTGCCCCCGAATCGATTGGCAATGCGAACCAGCCGCGTGTGTTCGTGGCGAGATGGATCCGGCCTTGGAAGACCGCCATCGAATTGATGGCATCGAAGTCGAAGCGTCCGTTGGCGATCGCGATCGGCTCTCCCTTCCAGGTGCCGGAGAGCCGTCCGGCGCTGGCCCCGGTTCGTCCGGTGATGCGCCATGTCCAATAGTTGCCGTCGGTATCGAACGTGTGCTCGGCAAAGGGGTCGCGGTCCAGGCGATCCGCTGAGCGCTCGGCTGATCCATCGAGCGCGACACGATAGGCCCGCGCGCCGTCGTAGCGGAAGTAGGCCGCGCTGCCATCGACTCGGAGGTCGGTGATGGTTTTTCCTGCATCGCCAGGCACGCCGAGGGGGACGACACGAAACGCGTCGGGATTGAAAGCCCAGTTGCCGCCGTGGCTCACGAGGCCGGCCGGCGTCGCAACCCACAGCGAATCTCGATTGACGGCGATGTCCTGCCAGACGTCGATCGCGTAGCGATTGGCAGACACGTCCCACGCGAGCGGCGTCCAGGTTCCCGCCGGCATGCGCATCTCGAATCCCGGCGCCCCTCCTGGATGACCGCCAGGCGCATGACGCACGAGGCGCAGACGCTGGCGCTGCAGGAGCGGCGGGTTCGCGTCGTAGTCCGCAATCGTCGCCGTTTCCGCGGCGTCGGTCACGATCGTCCAGTCCGGATTGTCGAAGCGCCACGTGCGGGGCCCTTCGATCGCGTACAGCCCCGGCCGGAGCTCGCGATCGCGAGAGCGCAGCATCGGTACCGGACCAGCGACGCCCATGAGCCTGACTGGCAGCGCGAACGCATGGTTGCGCGCACCGGCGAGCGCGAGGCCGGTTGAATGAACGCCCACGTAACGGTCCTGCCACACAGTGAAGGTGTTTCCGCCGAACGAAACGACTTGCCCGATGTCGTCATGCGAGAGCGCGCCGGCGACGAGCGTCACGGGCGGCGCGCTGGCTCGAGTGCCGGGAACCGGCGCGACGACGTAGCGTCCCGATAGTCCCGACGTGTCGACCTGCCATGACCAGAACTCCGAACGGGCGCGCAGCCGGCACGACAGGGCATCAGGCGGCGCAACGACGAACGCCGACGCCGTATGCTTCGTGCAGCCGCGCGGTCCGCAGGCGACGGCCGTGCCCGGACTCTCGCAGGATTCTCCGACGCGCTCGATCGCGGGCGACGCCGGCGATTGGCCGGCCGCCAGCGTGACGAGCCGCGCGTGTTCCAGCGCGAAGTCGGGGCCGTCATACACTTGGAGTCCCGCATCCGTTCCAACGTAGACCGCGTTGCCGACGACGGCGATCGAGCGGACGACGTCGAACGGAAATCGGCCGGTCGAGAGATCGATTGGTATCCACGAGAGCTGTCCCTGCACGTCGGCGACGCGCAGCGCGCCTTCGATCACGCCGCCCCCCCGCCGCAGCCGAAAAGGACCGCTTTCCGCCACGACACGCGGCTCGAGCGGGTTCGCTCCAGGCTGAGCCGGTTCAAATATCTGGCGCTCGGCATTCCACAAGGACACCGATCCGGAGCGTGTGAGCCACAGTGCTTCGCGGCTGTCGATCGTGGAGCTCTCGAGCGTGTCCGCGTCCGGCGCCGCGTGCACCGCGCCTGCCCTGAGCAGAGTCGAAGGGCCTGTCCTGAGCGCAGTCGAAGGACCTGCCTCGCCGAGCTCGACAAAGCCATGTGTGAGCAGCGCGGTACCCGTTCCGTACGCCGCGGCGTCGCGGAGTTGATCGATCGCGAGCTCGAATCCACGCGCGCCGGTCGGGACCGAGACGCGCCGCGCGCCGACTACCGTTTCCACGACCATCGATCGGTTCCGCCGAACCCACCGCAGACCTTCGTTTTCCGCCACCACGACGTCGGCCGAAGGCTGCGACGCCGGCTCCCACACCCCGGCGGCGACGCGGCGATACCAGCGATTGCCGCGCAGCATGCGCGGCACGAGATCTGGCCCCGAGGTCAGCTGGTCGGCCGCCGAAGGGACGCCAGGTGGTCCCGGATCGAAGCTCGAGAAGCCGGCTGGTCCGCCTGACGCGTGAATTCCCGCGTCGGTCAGGAGCAGCGCGCCCTCGCGCCCGATCGCGATCCCCCGTCGTCCGCGATCCCATGCGAACGCGCGGTTCTGGTACGCGGCCGTGTAACGACCGTCCTCCTGCTGCAGGATCGCGAGCAGCCCGTGCGACACGTTCCGAAAGAACGTGACCGCGCCGACTCGGAACACCAGGGGTTCCGCGCGACGATCGCTGGTGGTCCCCGTCAACGTTGCACTGCTCGATCGAGCCAGCGCGATTCTCGATTGACGGCCCGGCTCTGTCGTGACGGTTCCGCGATAGACCTCCGAGGCCACCGTCTTCACCAGGACGACAACCTCGCCGGGCGCTGAGTCGAGATCGATCGTCACGTCTTCCGGCATTCGGCTCGAGGCGGGGTATTCGAGGACGGTCTCGAGCCATGCGTGACTCGCAAGGTCGTACTGCCACAGGCTGCGGCGTGTTGCCACCCACAGCATCGCCGGCGCGACGTCGGGGAAATGCCAGGCGCGCACCAGGTCCGCTTCCGGTGGTCCAAGGCTCTCTGCCACGAGCCTTGGCGCGGTTGTGGTTTCGCCGACGTGCTCGACGCTGCCGTCGTCTTTCAGGACGTACGCCTGCTTGCCGGCCTCGTCGACGGCAACGCTTCGCGCCGTGATGACGTCGGGCGCTTTATCGACGCGCGCAGGCGCGCTGGAACAGCTGTCCGGCAGCGTGATTCCGGAGCGGACGATTTGGAGCGTCCCGTGCAAGTCCCAGATGAGGAGCGTGGATCCGAGGGCGGCCAGAGTGCCCCGTCCCGTATTGGGCAGCAGGCCGGCGGCGTCGTACCACGAATGGCGCTCGCGACTGTGGAGCCTGAGCCCGGCGTCCGTGGTGACGGCGACCAGACCGTTCGACAGTCGTCGTGCGTCGTGCAGGACGCCGGCATCGACTCCTGCACTAGAAGCGCGGAATAAACATGACGTCGTCGCGACCGCCGGCGCTGACTGCGGTACTACCGACGCCAGTGCGCGCGTTTCGAGATAGCGCCGGCCGCGCTTCTCGCGCGTGAGCCACAGGTTTGGACCGCTCGCGAAGATGCTGTGCACGCCGCGCGCAATCTCCTGCGACCCGACGCGCGCAACTCCCCCCGCGAGACTCAGTGGCGCTGCGCCGGCGACCCCGGCGAGCTTGGGCGCGTCGGCCGAGTCGATCGTCCAGCTGCCCGACACCTGGCGTGAACGCAGGTCGTAGCGCTGGATCGTTCCCGGCCACGACAAGTAGATTTCCGATCCCGCCTGAAGCACGTCACGCGGCGGTTGGAGCGGCATCCGCTCGGCGCCACCGATGAGAATCGAATGGCTGCCGCCGAGGGTTACGAGGCGGTTGGCTTCCGAGCGCGCGATCCACGTGCCCTTGCGCTCGGCGATGTCGATCGGGCGCTCACCTGCCGCGGTGGCCAGGGGATCGCTCCACGACCTGGTCCGCATCGAGTACAGCCGCACACCGTCCGTGGTCGCGGCCGCGAGCAGGTCCGCTGTTCCTGCGACGTCGATCAGGCGGGTCTGAGCCATGGCGCTCGATCGACCGCCGGTGAGCGGCGTGACGCCCGACGCCGCGATCGATTGCACACGCCCGTCACCGTCGATGACCCGCAGCACATCGCGGCTGGACGCATCGATCGCGCGAATGGGACCGCCGATTGGAAACGGTTTCGAGGTATTGAAGAAGAGCGTGCCGGTCTCGACTTGCTGCTGGGGCGCGACGTGCGCGTCGTACGCCAAACCGCGCGGTTCGAGCCCGAACAGATACGCACCCGACGCGGCGATGATCGACTCGCGCGATCGCAACCACGCCGGAACGGCGGGTAGCGTCGAGTAGCTGCGCCGCACGACGTCGTGCAGCAGCGCGCCCGGCGGTCCAAAGAACAGCACCTTGTCGCCGAACGTCACCGCGTTGCGATAGCGGTCGAGTGGCGCCGGGGCGGACGTCGCCGGGTTGATCAGAGTGGAAACCGAACCCGTTCCGAGGGCGTAGGCGCGTCCTGCCGCGGTCAGCACGGCCGCCGTTCCCGGCGCTTCCGCCGCGATTCGAGTGGGCTGCTCGCCGGCGAGCGCCCATCGCAGCGGTGCCTCTCCGGTCATCGTCTTCGGTGTGAAGAGCGCAACGCCCGGCGTGCGCCCCCCGTATCCGTAATAGAAACACGACGAGGCCCCGCATCCACCAATTGCGCTGACGGTTTCGGCGGCTTTTCTCTTCCACGCGCGCAGCCGCGCGTCGTAGTCGAAGATGCCGCTGCCTCCCGCCAGCAGCAGGTGCTCCTGCCATTGCACGGCGTAGAACAGACGGTCGAGGCTCAGCTCGCTGTAGCGCTCGGCCTCGTCGATGAGGACCGTCGGGGCCGCGAACGGCCTGGCGATGGTCGAAAGCCTGAGGCATGCCGGCGGCCCGTTCTCGCACGGCGTCGTCTCGAGCACGAACAGCCCTTCGGTCGACGTCGCCTCGAGGGCCACGACGGCGCCGTCGAGTCCTTTCACGCGCCGGAAGGCGAGCGGCCTGCCTGCCGCGAGCCCCGTCGAGGGGCGATCGATGGCCAGCTCCGACACGCCGTCGGGACCACCGACGTAGAAGCGATCACGCCACCACACCGCTTGCGTCACCGCCGACGGACTGTCGGTCGGCGAGATCTCGTCGCGTGAGAGCCATCGCCGCCGCTCGAGATCCTGGACGCCCACGCCGTCGCTACCGGCGGCGGCGAGCAGCCACTTGCCATCCGATGACGCGGCAATCGCCGAGAGCTCGGCCTGCTGGACGGGCGTTCCTCGCTTTCCCAGGAACTTCGTGTCGCTGACGACGACCTGCCAGCGTCCGTTCAGACGCCGCACGAGTCCACCGTCGGCGGTGACGCCCCAGAGCGTCCCGTCGGCCGAAGACGCGAGCAGGCGGACGTCGGGCCGCGAGAGATCGTTCGGTCGGAATGGACGCTCGGTCGACCACAGGCCAGTGTCGGGATCGTATGAATGGAACGCACCTCCGGTCTGTGAGACGACGAGTTGGCGATCGGGCGTGTGGAAGATGGCGTCGAGAAACGGCCTGGCGTCGAGGCCGCGACGAACGTTCTCGAGGAAACGCCGATCGGGCAGCGCGCGTGCGCTCCAGCCGGCCGGGTCGCCCGGGCTGACGAGCAGCACGACTGTCGCCGTCACGATGCCGTAGACCACGCTGGCAGCCGCGAGGCCGGCGATGAGCACAGGGTCCACGCGCATTCTGAGCGGCAGCGGGCGTTGTCTGATCCGATGCCGCAGACGGCTGCTCAGATCCCGCTCCGACCGGCCGGAGGCCGGTCTCGCCGAAGCGCGGAGCGCGGAGGCGGAAGCGCGGAGCGCGGAGGCGGAAGGGCGCACCGCGAAAGCGGAGGCGTCGTGCAGGCCCTCGATTCCGATTCGCTCGTGGCCGGCCGCTTCCTCGAGCACGGAACCGCTCAGGCTCTGAGCGTCGCGCCGCTGCCGATGACGCTCGGCAATCTCGGCAGCGATTCGGTAGTGATCGCCGCCCGGCGCGTCGGCGGTGAGCGCCCGCGCGACCCGAGTGCCTTCGGAGCCGGCAGTGCCGAGGTAGCGCACGAACGCCATCGCCTCGAAGGCCCGCAGATACGCGGCCGCGAGGTGCACGTCGTCGTCGCGGGACGCGGCATGCATGCCGATGCTCGAGACGAGGATCCCCTGGGCTTCGATGACGTCATCGGGAGCCGTGGCCGACAAGTTCGCCGCGCTGTTCTCGTTGCCGCCATGCTCGGCGAACGACCAGAGATCGTCGAGCCGCTCGAGGATCGAGCGAACGAAGGCGGTGCTCTCCGCCTTTGCGCTGCGCGCTTCGGCGGGACCAACCTCCGGCCGGCCCGTACGGCCGTCGGCGTAGTCGACCAGCCAGCGTAGGTCGCCTCGCAGTCCGGTCGACAGCGCGTCGCCGTCGACGTCATCTACGCTGTCGAGACGATCGAGCAGCGATCGGCCGGTGGCGGCGAGCGCGGTGAAGAGCTCGGCGATTGCGCCGGTTCGCGGAGCCGCTCCCGCGCGCCGATCGATCCACAGCAGCGCCTGGTGCCAGATGGCCAGCGATTTCCAGCGATCGCTGGCCCGCGCCCCGGCGGCGCTCGTGAGCTTCGCCAGGAGATCGGTCAGCCGCACGAAGCGCATGGCCGCGCTCTCGTCGAGCGCCGCGCTGGCGCCGACGATCTGGTTCAACGCCTCGGTCTGCTCGAGCCGCGCGACATCCTTCAGGAGCTCAGCACCGAGCGTCCGCGCGGCGAGCCAATCCACCCCTGCCGTCAGCCACGCCACGTTCCGCGGCGCGCGGTTCGATCGCGCCACGAGGTTGACGACCACGACGCGGCAGAGACGCGCATGGAGCGCGCGAACGGCGGAGCGCCGGGTGAGGAACGTCGCGAGCCAGACGACCAGCGCGATCGCCGCCAGGCTCCACCACGTGATGCTGTACGGCGCGAACAGCGTCCAGGTGTATCCCCAGAAGGGCAGGGCCGCGTAGTCGTGCAGGACATAGAGGATGTCGAACGCCGGCGCGGGCACGAGCCCGGCTCGGGCCAGGAGGACGAGCGCGACGCCAAGCGCGGCAATGCCGGCGATCGTCGCGCGCCGGCGGCGAAGAATGCCAGGCGTTTCCGGATCACGCCAGTCGGCGAGCGCTCGCAGCAGCGGCGACCGCGGGCGCACGACGTGGTGGCTCGGCGTCGGCGTTGTCATGGTCGATTACGCCCGGGGTCCTCTGCCGATGCCGCGGAACGCGAGTTTGAGCGTCAGCCACCAGCACTCGAGGCGCAATCGCAGCACCGTCGGGTGCAGTCGAAGACCCGACGACCAGCGCCTGAAGGCCTCGGCCGCTGCCGCTGGACGAGTGGTCGGTTGACGGCTCTGACGCTCGGCGATGGCGCGGCGCCAGTCTTCGAGCGTGGCGCCGTGCCGACGCCACCACGCGTCCCGATCGGACGCCGCCTTCACGTGCGTCGCAATCGATCGGCGGGTCGATTCGATCTTGGAGATCGTTCGCTCCAGCCGCCGTTCGCGGTTTCGATATCTAATCGACATTTCGCTGCGCTCGCTCGCGACTTTCTCAGCCCCCTCGCTGCAGGCGCTCGCGCAGGTCGGCGCGTCTCGCCTCGAGCGACTGGATAAACGCCTCGACCCGGCGCTGCTCGTCGTCGGACTGTGCCTCCGCTTGCTGAAGCGCGGTGCCGACGTCGCGCTCGAGCACGCGCACGCGATCGGTCAGCGCCGACGTGAGCCCCTCGATACCGTTGAGGAGGTCGCTCACCGCCGCGATTCCCTTCGATCGTTGCCGTATGTCGGCGAGGCCCTTCATCTCATCGTCGAGCCCCTTCATCAAGTCGATTGCGTGGTGCGCGCGCTGGAGCACGTCGAAGGTGCCGCGGTTGATCGAGCTGACGACGGCGTCGAGATCCTTCATGAAACGCTCGCGCGTGCGGGCGGCGTCGCGGAGGAACTCGCGGCGGGTCGCGGCCGTGGCGTCGGCGGCATCTGCCGACAGCGCATCGGCCCGAGCGGTGGCGGCGGCGTCGCGCACGAGGTCCGCTACATCGAGGCGCCCGGTCACCGCGATGTTGTCGTTGAGCCAATTGACCGATGCGTCGATGGATTTGAACGAGTCGCGCTCGAGCACCGTCAGCGCGAGCCTGGCGGCGTCCTCCGTAGCGCGATCGAGCACGTAGACGAACGCGCCGCCCGGCTTTGCCGCCGCATCGGCGCCGAGCGCGGGTCGGCCCTGGGCCCTGTCGAAGGGCTGGGCAAAGACGCGGCGCAGGTGCTCGTCCATGTCGGTGGGGATCCAGGCATGAAGCGGCGGCGCGAGCGCGGTGCGTTCGGGGACGAAGACGCACGCCGCGGTCCCGGCTCCGTCGTGATAGTGGTGGCCCCAGGTCGGGTCGAGCCAGAACCGCATCGGCGGCGAGCTCTCGTAGAGCGGTAGCGGATCAGGGACGCGCCGCACCGCCTCGGGGTCGATCCACAAGAAGTGCAGGCCTTCCGGGTCCTCCGGCGTGGCGCGAAACGCGTAGCGCACGTGCGGCCGTGTGTTGAAGAGCGAGTCGGGCGCGAAGCTGTAGATCGTGTGCGCGAGCGCCGCGAGCTGCGACGCTGTGAAGCGCAGCAGGCGCGGCCGCGGGCGGTGGAGGCTTTCGGCGTATGCGATGCGCTGCACCAGGTACGCGTGCTGGCTCCGCAGGCGATCGAGATCGCGTCCGACTTCCTCGACCGCGCGCGTGCTCTCGAGCGTGAGCCGATAGCCCCTCGACGGCGCCTGTTCGCGCAGGCCTTTCATCAGGTTTGGCTCGGCCGCCCGGGACGGCGTCGAGATGCGCACCGACCCCTCGAGTGCGAACCCGACCTCCATCGAGTCGACGAAGGCGCGCGCCGGGATCGCGATCCGCTCGAACCGGCTCGCTTCGCGATCCGTGCATGCCAGCACATAGAAGCGCTCGTCACGAGGTCCCTGCGGGCCGAGCGCGAGCAGCGACGCCGCTTCGTCGTTCGACAGAAGACGCCACAACGGCCATAACAGATCGGCCGGCAGCGATAGGCCGGCGGTCAGGAACAGACGGCATCCTTCCGTCGCGTAACCGTTCAATGGTTGCCAGGCGTCGAACAGTCCGAGCGCCTGCAGGCCGGCAAATCCCGAGTGACGTTCGCGATCGACGAGCACGTGGAGCAGCCACACATTGCCGGCAGGGCCGCCAGGGGCGCCCTCCTCGGATCGCAGCCGTGCGACGCGGGCCGGTGTGGCAAAGCGCTCGAGCCGTCGCAGCGTCGCGACTACTTCGCCGTCGGACACCTGCGAGGCTGTCGCCGTCGTTGCCGCCTGGGCCGCCTGGGCCGCCTGGGCCGTCGGGGCCGACGTGGCCATGAAAAGCCGCTCGTGCGATGGCTCTGCGGCGCGACGCGGGTCGGCCGTGGCCGTCGTAACGTTGACGAGCAGGCGCGCGAGCCCTTCGTCGATCCCCATCGCCGATGCCGGCGGCTGCGATTGTCCGACGAGGTCGGGAACCCAGAGGGTGATGCGACGGTGCACACTCGAGTCGAAGTCGAGCCGGATGCGCGACCAGCGTTCCTGTCCCAGGTCGGCTTCCGACGCGAGACGCTCGAGCGCCTCGCGCTCGGTGCACGCGTGCGGGCGATAGACGTCAGCCATGCCAGATGTCCTTGATGAGCCGGTCGAGCCACGACGACTGCAAGGCACGCGCGAGCGCCGCGCCGTCGTCGGACGACGCCGGCGTCAGTGCGCGATACGGATCGGAGTCCGAGCCGTACCGCCACGGCCGCCCGCGATCGAGCTTGCCCGGGACGTAGGTGACCGACGCGTGGCACCGCCGCCGGTAGCCGAGGCCAAGACCCGCTCGAAGTCTTCCGAGCCGTCTCGCCCCGTCGGCCGCGGCGTTGGGCCCGTCATCGATCGACGGGTGAAACACCATGACGTGCACGAACGAGAAGCCGGCAACCGCTGGCGCCGGTCTGTCCGATCCTGCCTGGCGGTCGGCGTAGGCGCTCCATGCGGCGAGCGTCCAGTCGTCGGCGCTCGCGAGCGTTTCCGTCGGAAGCGGACGGAAACCGGCGCGTCTCTCGAAGTACTCGGGCACCCATCGCGACAGCGTCAGGAAAGCGTCGCGAAAAGTCTCGTGCCGGTTGACGGCCAGCTCCGCCGGCACCTGACCGAGTGGAAACGATGAGCGGCGTGCGCGGCCGCCCGCGTCTCCCTCGATCCAGCGGAACTCGCTGTCCTGGAGGCGCGCTGCAGACAGGCGTCGTGCCAGCCGCGTCATGCAGTCGACCCAGCAGGCCTTGGCGAATGCGCCGTGCGGCGTCGCGCGCACGTCATGAGGCATCAGGCCGACGACCAGTACGTCGCGCAGCTTCGCGCGTCGCGGCCGGCGCTCGTGCACCAGATAGCCGGAGTTGAGCAGGCGATCGATGAGGACCAATGGATGGTTCAGGAACTCGCTCAGCACCATCGATCCGAGTTGGCCCTCGCCGCGCCCTTGCCGCAGCCCCTCGACGCGGCCGCCGTGTCCTTCAGGTGCCGGCCGACGCTTGGGCACGAAGCTCGGCGCGGGAGTAGATCGCGACGCGCGTTCTGGAAAGTCGACCTTGGCACCCAGGGCGAGAAGCAGCGCGAGGCTCTCGCGATCGATCTCGGGCACGAGCGCGCGCGATCGGCCGTGCTGTGACGGTTCGGACAACGCCGCGACGACGTTCCCATGCTCGGCGGCGAAGAGCGGCCCCGAGGCAAGCTCCTCGGCGACGCGCGCCGCGATCCGCTCGAGGCTGATGCCGTAGGTCGCGTACTCGTCGGCACTGACGGCGCCGTCGATTTCGTCCTGGCACAGCAGGCACGCGTAGCCGAGCTCGGCGCACGCCTCGCGCACGATCGGCTTGACGAGGTTCAGGGCGATGTAGATGGGAGCATTGCCGGCGACGAGCCCCGATCGCTCGGTGCGCGGCAGGCGCTCTTGAAGCCGGCGAAAGAGCCTCGGCCACACGCCTGCCTGTGCGGCACCCTTTCGCGCGAACAGCCGCCCCAGTTCGTGAGCGAGCTTCGGCGTGATGCCGATGTGCGCGTCCTGCAGGACCCACAGCGTCGCATGCGCGAGCCGAGCAGGATCGGTCCACGGATCGCTCGCCGCGCCCGGGTCGGCATAGCGCGCGACTTCAGGCTCCCATACAGACGGCGGAACCAGGCGGACGTCGATCATGCGACCGCCCCGCGATGCTCGTGCCAGTCGGCGATGGCGGCGTAGAGCTGACGCACTCCTTCTTCGTGGCTCTCTTCGTCGAGGAAATACTTCGGCAGGAGCTGAAGCTCCTCGGGCCGGACAGTGATTGCCGACGTGCGCGCGTCGCCGGTGCGCACGCAGTCGTACACGCGATGGACGAGCATCACGTAAATGAACTTGACCATCCGACGGTTCGAGACCCGCGAAAGGCCGTGGGTGCGCGCCAGCTCGACCAGCTGGGTCAGGATGCCGAGGGTGTCGTGCTCCGGATCGAAG
>Ga0075421_100005559_pt1 | contig 15273 bp, 8 predicted proteins | sample SoiMetdeltSBSDD5_FD_75292 | JGI IMG/M metagenome (GOLD analysis project Ga0075421, IMG submission 75292) | Bulk soil microbial communities from a Populus tree surrounding site in Tennessee, USA - Soil MetaG P. deltoides SBSDD5 | ecosystem: Environmental > Terrestrial > Soil > Tree plantation...
GCGGACGGCACCCGGCGGTCTCGGCGGCCCTCGTGAGCATCTCGGGCAGCGGATGGGACGGCTCGAGCTCGTACGCCGCCCGACTGAACACGAGACTCGCGTCGCACACGAAGTCCTCGTCCGCCCGACGCAGCCGATCGAGAATGGCGCGCACTTCCTGCAACCCCGCACCGACCGGCTCTCCTGGGAGCGTACGCCGCTCGATCTGCAGGCTGCATCGGTCCGGATAGCTGCTCAGCTCTCGACCACCGTTGATGATCGACGCGTGCAGCGACCCTGTGCCTAGCAACGCGTGGGGCCGCTGCGACTGCAATCGGCGGTCGAGCGACTCCAGACGGCTTAATACGCGACCCATTCTGAGAATGGCATCGCGACCGTCACGAGGACGACTCCCATGTGCGGCCCGGCCGAGCGTCTCTACGCGGACCCATTCAAATCCCTTGTGTGCCACAGCGATATCGAGATCGGTCGGCTCGGTGACGACGGCCGCGTCAGCGCGCCACAGCGCAGCCAACGCTTCGGCACCAAGACTCGCGTGCTCTTCGTCAACAACGGCAGCAACAATGAGGCGGCCGCGCGTGCAGATATTCTGCTCGGCAATCTGCTGCGCAGCTCCGACCATGGCAGCGACGCCGCCCTTCATATCCTGTGCTCCACGTCCGTACAACCGCCCGTCGCGGTGAATCGGCCGGAAGGGGTGTTCCATTCCTGCAACGCCGACGGTATCGAGGTGGCCACAGAACATCAGTGTCGGCCCTGGATTCGGGCCGTCGAGCACTGCGACGACGTTCGGGCGCCCGGGCGCGATCTCGCTGATAGTGACCTCTAAACCGGCGGCGGTGCACTCAGCTGCGATGCGACGCGCGATTTCGGCCTCTCCGGGTGCGCCCGCCACCAGCGAAGGGTTCACCGAGTCGATGGCCACGAGATCTTCCAGCAGCGCGATGGTTGGATCGGTCTGAGTCACTACGGAATGTTCCTATGACGCGTCCGATCGAAGCACAATCAGTAGCGCCATGTCACTGGCTCTTGCCTCGACCATAGCTCGAGCCGTACGAGCCGCCGGTGGACGCGCCGTCATCGTCGGCGGCTGGGTACGCGATCGCCTGAGGGGTCGTCCTTCGAAGGATATCGATCTCGAGGTCTTCGGAGTTCCGCAGGAGCAATTAGCGGCTCTGCTGCAACAATTTGGACGGGTCGAAGCGGTCGGACAGAGCTTCCCTGTCTACAAGGTGATCGCGCAGGGGGAAGGGGGAAAGGGGACGGCGGAAGACGAAAGCGGGACGGCAGAAGACGAAAGCGGGAAGCGGGAAGGGGCACTCGATGTCGCCCTGCCCCGACGTGAATCGAAGTCCGGGCGCGGACACAAAGGCTTTCATGTTGTCGGCGATCCCTTCATGACGATCGAGGAGGCGGCCCGGCGACGCGATTTCACGATCAACGCGATCTCGTGGGATCCGCTGACTGACGCTTATGAAGACCCGTTCAATGGCAGGGCTGATCTCGACCGTCGCGTGCTCAGGGCCGTCGATCTTCGAACTTTTGGAGAAGACAGCCTGCGTGTCCTGCGTGCGGTCCAGTTCGCCGCGCGTTTCGAGTTCACCCTCGACGACGCGACCGCCGCGTTGTGCCGAAGCATCGCGTTGGACGATTTGCCCCCCGAACGGGTTTGGACGGAGCTCGAAAAACTGCTACTGGCCGCAGAGCGGCCTTCGATTGGACTTGCACTCGCGCTCGATCTTGGCGTCGTCGAGACGATTCTGCCCGAGTTGAAGCCTCTCGTCGGCTGCGAACAGGAGCCCGACTGGCACCCCGAAGGCGACGTCTGGACGCACACGCTCATGGTGGTCGACAAAGCGCGTCAGCTGAATGCGGATCTCCAGCGTCCGCAGCTGAGTGCCGTGATGCTGGGCGCCATCTGCCACGACCTCGGCAAACCTGCGACAACAGCGATCATCGACGGTCGGATACGGTCAATGAACCATGAAGAGGCGGGCGTCGAGCCAACACTCAGGCTGCTCGATCGATTGCGCGTCCACGCGATCGAAGGCTTCGACGTGCGCAGCCAGGTTGTCGGACTCGTCGCGCATCATCTGAAGCCCGGGATGTTCTATAAAGCCGCGCAGGTTGGCGATGGGGCGTTTCGACGGCTCGCACAGAAGGTCGACCTCGAGCTGCTTGCACGTCTCGCGCGTGCGGACTGTCTGGGACGCACGGGCAACTTTGATTGCTCGGCCATGGACTGGTTTCTTCAGCGGGCGCGATCGCTTGGCGTGGAACATCGTCCGCCGGCGCCGCTGCTGCAAGGCCGGCATCTGCTCGCTCTCGGGCTTTCACCCGGACCTCAAATTGGCGCCATCTTGAAGCAGGTGTACGAGCGACAACTGGATGGGGAGGTCAGCACAGTCGACGAAGCCATCGACGACGCGAAGCGGTTACTAGCGTGACCCTCTCAAGTCACAAGGCACAACGAATTTGTGACTTGTGATGTGTGATTTGTGACTTGAGCACGCTTATGCGATATAGCGTGCGTAATCCTCGGCCGAAATGTTGCCGCCCGAGATCACCGCCACCGTCCGTCCGTCGCGAGGCACTGATTTCAATACCGCTGCGACCGTGGCGGCGCCACTCGGTTCTGCGACGATCCGCGCCTCCCGAAAGAGCCACCGCACCGCACCGGCAATTGCCTCATCGTCTACAGTGACGACGTCGTCGACGAATGCCTGGACGTGCGCGAACGTGAGATCGCCGGGCTGCAGCGGCAGCAGCCCGTCTGCAATGCTGGACGTACGTTCGAGCCTGACTGGATGACCGGCGCCGAGCGAGGCGCTCATCTTGGGCGCGCCCGCGGGTTCCACTCCAACGATACGCGCGGTGGAACGACGTCCCCGTAGAGCGGCAGCGACTCCCGCAATGAGCCCACCTCCACCAACGGGCACGTACACCGCTGACACGTCAGGTTGCGCGTCCAGTATTTCGAGCCCGCAGGTTCCAGCGCCCGCAATGATCCAGGGGTGCTCGAACGGCGGAACGATCGTAAGACCGCGAGCAGACGCTTCGGCCTCCGCTCTGGTTCGACGATCGACTGACGTCGTTCCAGCCAGAATCACCTCGCCCCCATGCCGTCGTACACCGTCGACTTTTACTCCGGGTGCGGTTTCGGGCATCACGACGACCGCAGGGATGCCCAGCCTCCGGGCGGCCAGAGCAACAGCCTGCCCATGGTTGCCCGAAGAGTACGTAATGACGCCCGCGGAACGGAGATCCGGAGAGAGCGACGCGATCATGTTGTAGGCGCCGCGGATCTTGAACGCGCCCATCGGTTGCAAGTTCTCGCACTTCAGACCGATCGTCACCGGCGGCGTGGAACGCCGGCCGTCCTCGACGGCCACCTCGATGAGAGGTGTGCGCACCGCCACGTCCCGGATGCGCACCGCGGCTGCCTCGATATCGGACAGCGCAACCAGCGTCGTCGTCACTGTGTGGAATTCAGCCTCGGGCGGGCGAACTGTTCGTTGGGAAGGTACCGAGGCATTTCAGGAGCGTTTGCGATACGCCACCCAAGTTCCGCGAGAAAACGCATGTCGTTGACCGCGCCCGTGTAGTCCCACGATGGAAGCACCTCGTCGTCCGGCTGATGGTAGCGCTTGTCGTCGTATTCCATCTTGAGCCGCTTCGCAGCGTCGCTATTCGGGCCCACATACTCAGCCGGATCGCTCAACGACAACGCAGGGACGCCGATCTTCGCGAAGGGAAAATGGTCGGAGCGGAAGAAGTGTCCGCGCTCCGGCTGCGGGTCGGGCCCGACGATTCTGGTCTGCTCGCCCGCGAGCGTCGAGGCGAGCGCGCCGAGCGTCGAACGCTCGGACCCGAGCAGCACGATGTCGCGGCTCGGTCCCCCCAAGTTGAGCGAGTCGATATTGATATTGCCCGCCCATGCGTCAGCCGGAAGCACCGGATGTGCGGCGAAGTATTCGGCGCCGAGGAGACCCGACTCTTCTGCTGTCGTGAACAGCACATAAATCGACCGGGTTGGGCTCGCCGACGCGACCGCGAGCGCCTGCGCTATCTCGAGCGTTCCGGCCAGGCCGGATGCATTGTCGATGGCGCCGTTGTAGATCCGATCCGCATCAGGCGCATCGCCAGGCTGCGGGTCGCGCACACCCAAATGGTCGTAGTGCGCCGTGTAAATAACGGCTTGCGACGGATTCGTGCCGCGAAGGACCCCGATGACGTTGGGCGACGACGTCTTCGCGACCGTCTGGTCAATCATCGCGGTCGCACGGATCCCGAATGGTGTTGGCATCGCACCGCGCGCGCTCGCGGCTTTCCGCAACGCGTCGAGGTCCTTGCCAGCGCGCTTCGCGATTTCCCGTGCCGCCTGATCGGTCACCCACGCCTTCAGTGCGAGGCGCGGCGCGCCTTGAACCGACGGGATGGAATACTGTGTCCCGCTCCACGAGGACTGCACGACCTGCCACGGATATGTTGCGGATTCATCCGTGTGGATCAGAATGGCGCCCGCAGCACCCTGCCGAGCCGCTTCCTCAAACTTGTATGTCCACCGCCCGTAATACGTGAGCGCGCGGCCGGCGAATAGTTCCGGCTCTTCGGCGGTAGCGGGTGGATCGTTGACCATCACAAGGGCGATCTTTCCAGCCATGTCGACACCCGCATAGTCGTTCCAGCGGTATTCGGGCGCGACTATGCCGTGGCCCACAAAGACGATTTCTCCCGAGGCCTCGACCTTCGGCTCCTGAATGTCGCTGAACGCCACGACGTCCTTCAAATAGGTAAACCGCGGGCCGGTGCCAGCAGCGAGGGTAAATGACGGCTTCACCACCGATTCAACGATCGCGACATCCTGGAAGTAGCTGCCGTTATCGCCGGCCGGCTCGAAGCCCAGGAGGGCGAGCTGCGAAGCCAGATACTTCGCTGCCAGCTGCCCGCCGCGGGTTGAGGGCGCACGCCCTTCGAGCAGATCGTCTGACAGAAACTGCAAGTGGGCGGCAATATTGTCACCGCGAATCTCATCCAGAGCCGGTCCGGCGGTAGACGTGGGCTCTGCGGAGAGCGACCCAAAGCGCGTTTGAACGGCCAGAACCGTGGCAATCACAAGGGCCCCTGCGACCACAACCCAAAGAACTGTGCGCATGCGGCCAGTATATGGGGCGACCGACTCTCGACGCATGTCGAACGGATGAGCCTCGCCGTTTACAGGAACTTTGTTTGCACGCACCTCACCCGTGCCAGATCTGCCCGGCCCCGACGACGTTGCCGGCGCTACCTCAACCGGAACCGACGCCGAGCCATCGTCGCCGAGTGCGGTAGCCCCGTTGCCAAGCGAGCCGCCCGGTGACGACGGTGAGCCGAGTGCACCGCCCCGGCCCGAACCACCTGGTGAGCCACATATCGCACCGCGCACGCCCGTCGAGCATCGTGCACCCACCGCTCCCTACGGGACGTTTCGTGACCTGAACGATCGGCTCGTTTGGGATCTGATCGAAGCCGTGAAGGCCGTCCTTCGACGGGAAGCCTCGGACCGGCTGCGTGACATTTACATGATTGGAGACATCGAAAAAGACCCCGCCCGGAACGTGATCGAGCGGATGCGGGAGCTGGCCAACGACGACAACCGGCCGATCACGCTGTACATCAACAGCGCCGGGGGAAACGTGACCGACGGCCTCGCGATGCACGACTCGATTCGCCAGATCGTCCGCCGCGGCATTGAGGTCACGATCGTCGTGCAGGGGATGGCGTATTCAATGGCGTCGGTAGTCCTCCAGGCCGCGAGCCCGGGCCGCCGGTTTGCGCAGCCGCACTCCTGGATCATGATCCACGAGCCGGCAAAATGGGCGGGGTGGCAGTCCACGTCTGCCGCCGCACAGCACCTCGATCGGCTCAAGCAGATGCAGGCGCAGATTTACGAGATCCTGTCTGCGCGCTCGGGCCGCCCGCTCAACAAGATCATCCGCGACACCAAGCGGACGGATTTCTATCTGGATGCGACGAAGGCGCTGGAGTACGGGCTGATAGACGGAATCATTGAGTCGTAAATAGTTGTGAGTCATGAGTTGTGAGTTCTGAGAACTCCTCACAACTCACAACTCAAGACTTCCTAGATCAGTTCAGAATGTCGAACTGCCGGACGTACTTCACGATGAACGCCCGATTCACCGGACCAAGCCCATTCAACGCTTCCGTGTTGTTGTAAACGACGAACAGACCCGTACCGGCCGTTTCGAGCCAGTGGAACCGCAGGTTGGTTGACCACCGGTTGGTGCGGTCGTTGTACTGCAGGAGACTCTGCACGAACACCGACGGGCTGAAGTTGTAGGTCACCCGCATGTTGCCAAGATTGGTGTGGAACGCGCCCTGCGGCAGATCGATCTCCCGGTAATTCCACGTCGCATCGAGCGTGAACCGGCCGCCGTCGCGCAGAATTACCTGGAACGTCGGACTGCTCTGCCGGCCGTTGAGGAAAGTCCCAAGGTCCCACTGCAGGCGGCCGTAGATTGGCTGTCGGCGGTCGCTGTTGTAGCGGAAGGTCGTGCGGACGCCGCCGTGGTCGCCGGGCGGTACTATGATGCCCGGATAGACCTCGAAGGGTTCGCGCAGCCCGTCCCATGTTCCGTTGAGCCCCACCGTAATGAACTGTCCGTTTTCCCAGTCCCAGTGATTGTCGACGTGGAGCTCTGCGTTGAGCAGGCCCCCGTCCTGGTAGTCGAAGCGGGTGTAATTGAAGTGGGGATTCAGCTCGCGGAAGCCCGCATTCCTGATCGCCTGCTGCCGCCACACTTCCCCATAGCCGACGCGGTAACGTCGGTACCCGCCGGGGGTTTCCAGGAAGCCGACCTCCGGATTGAAATTCTCGCCGGTCTCACCGTACTCCAATTGGGCGTCATGACGGCCATCGTCCCATCGCGCGTTCGCGTTGTACGCGAAGTCCCGCCCCAACCGACCCGGCGTTTCGGTGCGGGCGCCGTAGCCCGACAGCGTGAAATGTTCGCCAACGCCCAGTCGCGCGTCGGTCCCCCATGTGCGGTTCCAATTGCTCCCGCTCGCACCGTCTCCCGTCGCCGAGCGGTTGATGAACATCACCCCCACTCCGGACCGGTTGCGAAGCTCGCGGCTGGCGCGAAGCACTGAAAAGTTGTTGGCCGGCGTCGCCACCGTATCGTCGGTTTGCATGTTCAGGATGCCGACGTTGAAGCCGTTGACCTTCCCGGTGAGCCGCCCGCCGGCACGGATGGGCACGAGATTGCCGTTGTCGTCGAGGCCGATGCGGCGGCTGAAAAAGAGATCAACCTCCTGGCCCTGGCCGATGCGGAAGAGACCTGAGTTCTCCTGGAAGAAGGGCCGCTTTTCTGGAAAACGCAGATTGAAGCGTGTGAGGTTGATCTGCTGGTTGTCGACCTCGACCTGCGCGAAATCGGTGCTGTAAGTGGCGTCGAGGTTCAGGCTGGGCGTCACGCCAAATTTCGCGTCGAATCCGAAGTCGCCGTTGGTGTCGTTAACGATACCGCTGCGGGTGTAGTCACGATTGGCCGAGCCGATGACGTACGGCAGCACCTTCAAATTGCGCGGCGTCTGCAGCTTCAGGCCGCGCAGGTCTCCTGCCGAGGAGAGTCGCCCGATGTCGTATACACGCGCGAGCGGCGCCCAGTAGGTCCGCTCACGTGTGCGCTGGATGTTCCGGTACGCGTTGATCCCCCACGTCTGGGGCGCCGGACCGTAGCGCAGCGTCCGCAACGGAATCCTGAACTCGGCAGTCCAGCCAGATTCGGTGACGCTTGTCTTCACGTCCCAGCTTCCGTCCCACGTGTTGCTGGCCCTCCCCTGGTCGCGCACCTGCGCGTCGTACTGGACCCCCTGCGCGTTGGTGCCAAACACGAACCCGTTCTGCTGGTCGCGGAAGGTGTCGAAGATGATCTGGAACGAGTCCATCTCGTTCAGGTCCGCGTCGCGCCGCGTATCAGTGGTCACGATTTGGGACGGATCACTGTCGTGCAGCGTGACGCCCACATAAATCGCATCGTCGTCGTAAAGGATTCGGACGTCGGTGCCCTCTGAGGCGGGCTCCCCCTCGAAAGGTTCGGCCTGCATGAAATTCGTGAGCGGCGGCGCCTGCTGCCACGCAGGCTCGTTGAGCAGCCCGTCGATCATCGGCGCCTCGGCAATCGCGAACGCCGTGGCCGCCTGACGCCCTTCGGACGGCGCGTTCGCGCCAGTTTGCCCGGCCTGCACCTGTGCTACCGGCGCCTGTAGGACCTGAGCTTGTGGCTGCGCCTGGGCCTGTCCGGCCAAGGCGGGTTCCGTCTTCGTTCCTATGAATAGGGCCACGACCGTCGTACAGACAACGAGCGCACGCCGAGTAGACCGACGAATGGACATAAATTTGTGGAGTTCCTTGGTGGATCTGCGCTGAACGATCCAGGCCAACCGAGCCTGGCGAATCCACCGATAATAGCCAAACGCTTGTAAATACGTCAATTACGGGCGCCGCGTTTATCAAGCCACGGTCCGGCTTGGGCCCAAGACAAGTCACAAGGCACAAATCGCAAGTCACAAGTCACAAGTCACAAATGCTGAAAGCCTTCGCATTCGATGCTTACGGAACGCTCTTCGACGTGTTCTCGGTTGGCGCATTGTGCGAACAGTTGTTTCCCCATCACGGCGTAATGGTCGCGCAACTCTGGCGCGCCAAGCAGTTGCAGTACAGCCTGTTACGAAGCCTGATGGGACGCCACCGCAATTTCTGGCAGCTGACAGAAGACGGGCTCGTCCATGCGTGCAAGAGCCTCGGCCTCGAGCTAACCCCGGAACGGCAGCAGCGGCTCATGGACGCCTATCTCATGCTGGATACATTTCCCGACGTCCGACCGGGACTCGAGACGTTGAAGCAGCAGGGCGTCCGTCTGGCAATTCTGTCCAACGGAGAGCCGGATATGCTGCGGGCGGCCGCCCAACACGCCGGGATTCTGCCGCTCCTCGATGAGGTCATCAGCGCTGAGGAGGTCGGGACCTTTAAGCCGAGCCCTCGCGTTTACGAGCTCGCTTCGGCGCGAATGTCCCTGGCGGCTGAAGAAATTGGGTTCGTTTCGGCGAATTCCTGGGACATTGCAGGCGCGGGATCGGCTGGTCTGATGACGTTCTGGGTTCAGCGAACGACAACCGAGACTGGCGAGGAGCTGGGATTTCCCGCCCATCACGTCATTCGGGCACTCACCGACCTCACACGCTGGTCCGGCTGAAGCCGGATACTACGTACGACTCGCCCGCGCGTGCCCAGTGGATCAAACGTAGCGCGTGGGCTTTAGCCCAGCGTGTGGACGCGCAGGCTCAAGCCTGCCGCTACGTACGTGAAAACGCCTGTTGACGCGCAGGCTGAAGCCTGCGCGCTACGAACCGTGTGTTAAAGCGCCAGCATGTATGTCAGTTTTGCGATGAGCGCCCGATCGAGCCGCGAATTGGTGCGTTCGTCGCGCCGCTCGTTGTACACGAGGAAGAAGTCGCTCAGCGGCCGATGGATGATGTTGAATCGGACGTTCGAGCTGAGCTGCCGTGTATCGGTGTTGTACTGCACGAGCGCGTTCAGGAAGGCGTTCGTGGTGAAGCTGTAGTTGATGCGCGCCGTCGCAAGCGTCGAGACATAGGAGACGCCAGGTAGATCGATGTCGTTAATCTGCAGATTCAACGACGCATTCAGCCTTTCGTTCGGACGCACCGACGGACCGATCGAGTAGGACCGCTTGTACCCGTCGTAAAACGTGCCGAACGAATAGCGCACGGAAGGCGTGATCGGCGCGGCCGGATCGCCGTTGAAGAGCGCGAAATACTCGGTAAATTCATGGCGTCCCGTCGATACGACGGCCTGTCTGGGACCGTTCAGCGTAAAGGGCGAGTCGATGACTTCCGCGAAGGTGTTCACCCCCACTTCAATGAACCCGCCGCTCGAGAGCTCCAACGGCAAGTGGTAGCCACTGAAACGCTGATCCAACGCGCCGTCATCCTGGCCCGTATACAGCTCGAACTCCCAGTGCGGCGAGCTCTCCCGCACCCAGGCAGGGAACCAGGACGGCCGGAATGCCCGGGAGATGTTACTCGACTGCACGTTCACCCCGCGCAGCGGCGTGAAGCCGAGATCGTTCTCGAACTGCCCGCCGATGGCGTCGAGGCCCCACCGGAATCGCCAAATCCGATCTCGATATTCCGCGAAGCCACGCGCAGTGAACTCGTTACCGGCGCCGGCCACACGCGGCTCATCCGACATCGACTTTCCGACGACGCCATTGAGGGTCAGGTACCCGAACCGGAAATTGGCGTCGACACCCGCCATCCGGTTGTACCCGGGACCTGCGTCATCCTTGTTGAGCAGCACGGCGCCGACGTCTGAGTTCGCCAGGATGTCGCGACGCAGCCGGATCGCGGTGATGTTCGCGTCGGGGATGCCGGTAGCATCACCCTGCTGGATGTTCAGTGCGCCAACAGAGTACGCGCCGGCGCGTCCCGATAACCGCGTGCCCGCGACAATCGGAAGCACCTGACCGTCTTCGGAAAGCCCGATTCGCCGGCTGAAGAACAGCCGCATCTGGGGCACCCGCGACAGCCGGCTGCCATAGAAGATGGCGCCCGTGTTGTTCCCAAAGAAGCCGCCCGTCGAACCGAAGTCGAACATCCCCGCGTTTTCGAGGAAGAAATCGCGCTTTTCCGGAAAGAACAGGCTGAAACGCGTCAGGTTCACCTGCTGCTCGTCGGCTTCGACCTGCGAGAAGTCGGTATTGACCGTGAAGTCCCACACGAGGCCGGTGGTCACGCCGTACTTCACGTCGACGCCACCGTCAAAATCGCCCTCGGTCGGCAGCTGGCCCACGGTGTTGCCGCTCGTCGAAACATAGGGCTTGATCCGGAGGTTCCTGCCGGCTCGAATGCCACTCAGGCCATTGAGCGTACCGGCCATCGAGACGCGCTCCAGCCCGTATATGCGCGGCAGCGGGGACCAGAAGCTATCTTCGTTGAGACGGCGCACCTTGCGGCGGAAATTGATCCCCCATGTCTGCGGGTCGCGATCGGCGAACTTGAGGGTGCGGAAGGGGATCACGATTTCCGCCACCCACCCGTTTTCGTCGATCCGCGCCTCGACGGCCCAGATGCCATCCCAGTTCACATTGAAGTCACGGCCTTCATTGGCGAGCTGCGCATCCCATTTCGCGCCGGCCGGATTGGTGGCGAACTGATAGCCGTTGCGGCCATCGTGAAACGTGTCCAGCAGGATGACGAAAGCGTCACTGCCGTCCACCGCGTAATCCTTCTTGAGGTCGGCGACGATGATTCTGGACGGCTCGGGATCGGCGGCGACAACGCCGAAATAGATCGCCTCGTCGTCGTAGACGACGCGCACCTCGGTGTCGAAGGTGGCCGGTTCGCCTTCGCGCGGCTCGTTCTGGACGAACTGGCGCGCGACCGGCGCCGCTTGCCATGCCGCCTCGTCGAGACGGCCGTCAAGGACAATCGGGCTCGCAGCGCGCGAAGCAGCCGCGGTACGTTCCTCCGAAGCTCCTTGAAGGTCCTGCGCCAGCGCGGTGCCGCCGCTGCAGGCCAGACACACAGGTATTAGGGCGAAATGAAAGCGCATCAATGATCCTGTCCACCGCCATATCGTTCAGGCCGCGACTGAAGAATCTATCAGAAAGGGGTTTGATGGTAATTTCGTCGCCGGCTGACCCATGAAAGCCGTTGTGCTTCGCGAACTTGGCGACCCTGACGTCCTGCAGCTCCAGGACGTGCCGGACCCTCAGCCCGGCCCCGGGGAAGTTGTCGTGCGCCTCCGGGCGGCGGCGTTGAACCGCCGCGACGTCTGGATCCGGAAAGGGCGCTACGCCGGCATCAAGCTGCCGGTGATTCTCGGATCGGACGGCGCGGGCGAGATCCTCGAAACCGGTGAGGGCGCCGATTCGGCACTGATCGGGCGAGAGGTCGTCATCGACCCCGCGTTCAACTGGGGCGACGACGAGCGGGCCCAAGGGCCCGACTTTCAGATCCTGGGTCTGCCGCGCGACGGCACCTATGCCGAACGGGTCACCGTTCCGGCCGCCCACGTGCACGCAAAGCCGCCGCACCTGTCGTTTGAGGAGGCCGCCGCGGTGCCGCTCGCCTCGGTCACGGCATTCCGGGCGCTCGTGACCCGCGCGCGGCTCGGTGCGGGCGAGACGCTGGTCATTACAGGCATCGGTGGAGGGGTCGCGACCTGCGCCCTGCTCATCGCGACACGCCTGGGCGCTCGCGTTTACGTGACGTCAGGCACCCCGGCAAAGATCGACGCGGCGAGGGCCCATGGCGCGGCAGGCGGTGTCGACCACAACGATCCCGATTGGCCACGGGCGCTGACGACGCTCATCGGAGGTCGTCCCGACGTGGTGATTGACGGGGCGGGAGGCGAGACGTTGAATGCCGCGCTGGACCTTGTCGCCCCAGGCGGGCGCGTTGTGTCCTACGGCGCGACGCTTGGACCCGCGAAAAACGTGGAGGTGCGGCGGATCTTCTGGAAGCAGATTAACGTGCTCGGGAGCACGATGGGCACCAGGGGCGACTTCGCTGCAATGCTCCGGTTGTACGCCGCCGGACTGCGTCCCATTGTCGACCGCGTATTCACTCTCGGCGAAGCGGCGGCGGCGCATCGCCGCATGGAAGAGGCGAAACAGTTCGGAAAGATCGTGTTGAAGATGTGAGTAGCGCGCAGGCTTCAGCCTGCGCGCCCTGTCGTCGTCAGAACCCTGCCCGGAACCCCAGTTGGAGCACGCGGGGCGCGTAGGCGATGTTCGCATACGTATTCGGCTTACCGAACCGCGCGTTGGTCTCGTTCAACTCGTACGTCTCGTAGTTAGCCCGGTTGAACAGATTGAACACCTCGAACATCCCGTCGAGGGTCGCCCTGCCGCCGAACCGGAAGCGCCGCTGGACGCGTAAATCCACCCGGTGCATCGACTTCCGATCGAGACTGTTGCGCTCGATGAGCGTGCCATCCCGGCGGAGACGGGTGCCCGCGCCACCGGTCGCACGGACATCGGCGCCAGCCAGCGGCGTCTCCCACCCTTCGTCCCCGAAGAAGTACAGACCGCTCAGCTGGAAACCGTAGCCTGCGTCCAGGATGCCATTGAATGTCACGCGGTGACGCTGCTCGTTGGACAGGTACCAGTCGTTTTCCGCAATGTCTTCGGCCAGCGTAATGGGCACGTCACAAGTGAAGCCCGTTGCCGCTGTGTATGTCACTGGGTGCTCACAACCAGGATTCAGCGGCAGCTGATCGAAGTTCCACTGCGCGCCGAGCGAATAGGTGGCCGACGCCTGCCAGCGATTGCTCATCCGCTTGGTGAGACCTACCTGCAACGCGTGGTAGCTGTTGTCCGTGTCAGGGCGGTTGATGCTGAGATTGCCCCAGGCGCCATACGGACGCCGCGTGACATCGGTGAAGGCGAAGTTGGCGCCCGTCGCAGGATTGTACGCAAGGTTGATGTTGCGTGCGGTCAGGATGTCGCGATTCCCGGTGTACACCCAGTCCGCCTCTACTGCCAGCGTGTCAGCGAGCTGGCGCTGGAATCCCAGCGACGCCTGGTGGCTGAACGGTGATTTCAGGTCGGGCGCGACGAAATTGCCAACGTTGGCGCGGAGGCAGTTCGCGGCGCTGTTCACGGTGCACAGCAGCCGCGCCGCCTGGTCGTAGTTCGGCGCCGGACCATTGAACGGGTTCGACGCGAAGTCCGGCCGCCCGTCGTTCAGAATCTGCGGCGTAATCTGCTGCACGTTCCGCAGGGTGAAGACCGCCGGCTGGCCGGTCACTTCCGCGTAGTACACGCCGTAACCACCGCGGACGACGGTCCGGTTCGTCAATGCATAGGCAAACCCGATCCGGGGCCCGACGTTGTTCGTGTCGTTCGGACGATCCGCTTCGATAAGCGGCGGGAAGGCCACCCAGTTGACGAACTCACCGATGGACAAGTCGTACCGCAGTCCAAGATTCACTGTCAGTTTCGGCGACATCGCCCAGTTGTCCTGGAACCAGAGCGCATATACGTGACGCGGCGCATACTCGGTGAAGCCGGAATTCCCGGCCGGCCGCGAAAACGGCGAGCTGTCCATCCCGATCGCGCGCTGATAGAAGCGTGCGATGTTCGAGAGCGGAGCCAGGTTCCACGTGGACACGTCGTTGACGTCGACGATCAGCGATTCGATGTTTGCGGGTACGGGACCATTGCGCAGGTCGAGCTGCCCCATGCACTGGTTGCACACGGTCTCGAACGTGAAGTGGTACATGTACTCGCCGCCAATCCGAAGGTCGTGACGGCCGCGACGGTTGAAGGACACGCTCAGATCGTCGCGAACCGTGTAGAAGTCCTCGCCGATGTCCTGCGGCGTGATGGCGTGGCTCTGGCCGAGCGTGAAGCCGTTCATCAGGATGTTCGGCGCACCCAGACCCTCCGTCATCCCCGGCAGCGAGTTCGGATTCTTGACATGGGGGAACTGGTTCCAGTGGAACATGCTGTGTCCCCCCTTGACCTCGTTCACGCTGGAATTGCTCAGCACCTGCGTCCACGTCGCCAGCGCCTGTTCGCTGCGCCGGTTCGTCCCGATGGCCGACGCCATCGTTCGGTCCGATCCGCCCGTGTACCGCGAGTCGTACGGTATGCGGTTGTCGTACCGCGACAACCGCACCGACAGACGGTTTCGCGGTGAAAACTGATAGTCGATTCGCCCGAGTTCCTTGTATTCCGTCCGCGTACCGGTCAGCTCTCCGTTGAACTTCGGATAAGGTGTGTTGTAGACGTATGTCTGCGGCTCCCGCTCGTACTCGAAGCTCCCGAAGAAGTGGAACCGGTCCCGCTGAATAGGTCCGCCAAATGTCGTGCTGAGCTGCTGGTTCGAATATGGCAATACTTTCCCGGTGACAGGATCTTCCGCATTGAAGCGATCGTTCCGAAAATAACCGGAGAACGAACCTTCGTACCGGTTCGTGCCAGACTTGGTAATCGCGTTGACCTGCACACCCATCGAGCGCCCCTGGCTCGCATCCACGCGGCCGGTGTACTCGAATTCGGCAATTGCGTCACGACTGTAGCGCGGCTGCCCGAAACCCAGCGCCACCATGTTGGTGACTTGCTGGCCATCCAGGTTCATCTGCACGCCGACGCTGGACGCCTCCGACGTAATCGGAACTTCGCGCACCGCGTTAACGCGGCTGCCCGGCGCGAGCATCGTCAGGTTCATCCAGTTGCG
>Ga0075421_100005560_pt1 | contig 15272 bp, 9 predicted proteins | sample SoiMetdeltSBSDD5_FD_75292 | JGI IMG/M metagenome (GOLD analysis project Ga0075421, IMG submission 75292) | Bulk soil microbial communities from a Populus tree surrounding site in Tennessee, USA - Soil MetaG P. deltoides SBSDD5 | ecosystem: Environmental > Terrestrial > Soil > Tree plantation...
GGTCATTTCAGAAAGTCAGGAATCCCGGTTCCGCAAAATGTTTTTAAAGAAGATCTTCAACGCTTATTTACACAGATACTTTTTTTCAAAGCAGAACGGCTTATCATCGCCGGCGATCTTTCACACAGCAAGTCAAATAAGGAAATGGACCTCTTTAAAAAATGGCGGCATGACCTGGAGGCGCTGGAAATTGCCCTGGTGAATGGCAATCACGATATTCTTGATGAACAATGGTACAGGGAATTAAGGATCGACACCAAGGATTGCCTTGATATTGATGATTTTTCTTTTTGTCATGATCCTGAAGAAGCATCTGTGAAAGATCCAAAGCATTATACTTTTTGCGGTCATCTTCATCCGGGCGTAAGTATTCGCGGTCGTGGCCGGCAATTTTTACAGTTCCCTTGTTTTTATTTTGAAACTAATATAGGTATCCTTCCGGCATTTAGTCGTTTTACAGGTTGCGTAAGCATAGACATACAAAAAGGAGAAAATGTTTTTGCGATAGTGGACAATGGAATAATGCAGGTAAAATGATCAGCGTTTTTTCTTCAGCGTATTATAATCGATAAAGTAGATAAATCGAAGAGTTAGTTCATTCCCGTGACGCAGATCAAGGGTCTCCCCGAGATTTTTCAAATATTTTCTATGAATAGTACCATCGACAAACTCTTCACTGCCAAGAAAATTTTTCCATCCCAAAACGATCCGGCTACCTAACCTGAAATCCCAGGTAAAGAAGGCATCGAGATTAAAAAAGTTCACGTTCTCATCCTGGTTGGGGATAAAAGCTCTAGGCACATCTCTTCCTTTGGCATCCACATTTGCAAATCGTTTATAGATCACTTTACTCCAGTTATGTCTGATACGCATAGTCAGGTTCATTCGCGGAGTAAAATTGTATATCCCCGAATAAATGGAAGTGATATCGGTAAAATCGACAAAGCTGATGATAGGCTCGCCGTTTAACTCCCTTCCCGCAAAAACGATGTAGTCGGTCTCCATTTCATTTCGGTGCGATAACTGCATGGTCACTTTATTGCTAAACCTGTACCTGAGACCCAGCTCGATAATATGGTAATCATGTTTTTCAGGAATATGAAAAGCGCCCTGTAAATATTCGTAACTGAAAAAAAGTCTTTTGCGGCTGTCAGTACTTCCTTCCAGTTGCGCATAGCTCCATGCCGGCCTCTTGGCATAACGCGCCGGTGTGTTTAAAACGAAATAATCATTTTCACCAAAAGGCATAGATCCCAGACTGAGACTTACATCCCAGAAATTTTTAAATACCCAAAAGCCATTTAGTGATGCGGACAGATAACGGAATGAATAAGGCCTGTAAAGCCACACATAGCGTGATGTTACATTGTAGTTATACGTTAAGAATTTTCCTTTTGGCGTGAATTGATTATAACTTATCTGCCCGGAATAAGCGACTTCGTTATTATTAAATAAGATCCCAAGGTCATTAGGGTCATATTTGTGTGAAAGAATACTATTCTGTAAATAGTATTGAACTTTTCCACTCACCTTACCAAGGCGGAGCAGTGTGCTGAATCCGTCGTAACCATTGTCGCCAAAGATCTTACTGTATCGTGTCGCACCACGAACATTGTAATTATTTTCTTTATTAAAAAAACTAAAATCAACTGCAGAAACATTGGCATCACGGTTGGCGCCTTCTCTTATTACATTAGTATTGGTGAAGGTTACATAAGACCTGTTTTTTAATGCCTGGTCTACCACTACAATATTGTAGTTGGCCAAAGGCTCGGTTACAATAATGCTGTCGCTTTTTGTAACATTATTCCTGAGGATTGCGGTTTCTCTTTGCCCGATTGCATTAAAAAATCCAAGACCCAGTTTATTTTTTGTGCGACCCGACAGTTTTATTGCGTTATATAAATTAGTGACTGCGGGATTTTCAAGTATCTCGTATTTTGGATTGTTTTGAACAAAGCTTTGAACAGTTCCAAATCGCTGTGGCCTTTCACCTACACGCCTTGAATAAAATAATCCCGCCTTATTAAACAGTTCTGTTCCTTCCGTAAAAAATTGCCTGTTCTCATCAAAGCGTATTTCATAAGGCGTAAGGTTGTTCACTACGTTATCTGAAACTACCTGGCCAAAATCAGGAATAATGGTAGCATCAAGCGTAAAGCTTTCACTGATCCCGTACTTAACATCCATACCTCCGCTTTTCAACCACTCAGTTTTATGACCAGTAACAATTGGTGAAATATTGACACCAGTAGACAGGTAAGGGGAAAAACTTAAACGAAGAGGTGGTTGAATATCTTTAAGCGCGGTATAGTCGCCGAACTGATTCAGAAAGCCATTTACATTCGGATCAACAAAATTCCAAAATGAACTCTCATTATTCCTTCTTGTAAAACGCAGGAACTGGATACCCCAATCCTGCAGATCACGTTTGGCAAACCGTAAGGAAAAATATGGTATTCTTATTTCCGCGATCCATCCCTGCTCTGTTATACTTGTTTTACTTTCCCAAACAGCATCCCATGTTTTATCACCATATTCACCGAAGTCGCCGTCGAAGTTGGGAGATAACCTTGCATCAGTTTGCACATTTGCGGAAGTAACAAGGAATTGAAATCCGTTTTGATTGTCGTTATACGTATCAAAGAAAACAGAAAAATAATCGGCATCAGTTTGTTGTTCCCCATCCCTTGCTGTTAACTGTTTTCGGATCAATGAAGGATCATCATGCAACAATGCGCCGATATATATCGAGGAGTTGTCATAAAGGATCTTCACTTCTGTAATTACAGTTGCGGGTTCACCTGCTTTGGGAAAATTTTGAATAAAATTTGTTGCTACAGATGCATCTGACCATGCCGGATCATTGAGATTGCCATCGATCTTTATTACTCGATCTGTTTTAACTGCAGGCAGGCTTTTAAGTTGTGAAAAGCTATGGAGGGACAATGCCACCATCACGGGTACCAGAAAAAGACCTCTAATCACCATGCAGTTAGTTAATTAGCTAACGACAAATATAATTGAATAAATCCTGCTGACATAGCAGTGGCTTTGGAAAGAATACCTAAAGCCCTGAGAACAAGCACGTTTGTGCAAAACAATGTGAACAATAAGTTGTTGTAACTGTTATCTTTAGCCTATGGAAACAGTGTTGATTTCGGGGGGCACAGGCATGATAGGCAGGGCCTTGTCCCAGGCATTGACTGAAAGGGGATATGAAGTCATTGTGTTAACCCGTAAGATTCCGGGTACGGGACACGCGGTACAAGATAAATCTCAAAACACGAATCCCGAATCCCGAATCTCGTATGCAATATGGGATGTCGAAAAACAAAATATAGATAAGAACGCTGTTTCAAAAGCTGATCACATCATTCATCTTGCGGGCGCCAACTTTGCCGACAAACGCTGGAATGAAAAAACAAAAAAAGAAATTGTGAACAGCCGTGTTGATAGTGCAAGATTGATAGTCGAAGCGCTAAAGTCGATTTCCAACAAAGTAAAAACTGTTATCAGTGCATCTGGGATCAGTTGGTATGGAACTGATGATGAAAATGACACAAAACCTTTTTCAGAAGCGGATCCGCCTGCCAATGATTTTATGGCGATAACCTGTAAGCAATGGGAAGCCGCAATTGAACCGGCATCATTTCTTAATAAGAGATTAATAAAATTCCGCATTGGGCCGGTACTGAGTACAGAAGGAGGTGCTTATGTTGAATTCAAAAATCCAACACGATTTGGTCTTGCGGGAATAATCGGAAACGGAAAACAAATTGTGAGCTGGATACATATCGATGATCTTGTAAGGGCCATTCTTTTTGCGATGGAAAATGAAAAAATGGAAGGAGTGTATAATGCTGTGGCGCCGGAGCCTGCTTCAAATAAAGACCTGGTATTAAAGATCGCAGAGAAAAATAGGGGTAAGGCTTTTATTGCTGTTCATGCACCGTCTTTTGCATTAAAAATCGTTTTTGGTGAAATGATAAATGAAATATTAAAAAGTACAACGGTGAGTTCAGCAAAACTTCAGGAAGCAGGTTTCATTTTTCAGTACCCCGATATTGAATCTGCTATTCTTCAATTATCCCACCAAAAAAATCCTCGGGTTTAACATTTGCATGATCATCGTGCCAAACGTTGGTGAAATCACCAAGTATCGCTTTGCCATGATGAAATTCCAAACGGTGAAGATTTAATCCTTCAATATCTTCCAATTTTACTTTTCTATACATCGGGTGCATGGTACCACCGGTAGTTCCTGCCGGTTTTGAAGGATCGTATTGATATTGCGGATCCACCAAAGTACCTCTTGGATACATGATACCCGGAGCACCGCTGCCACGTATATCTAAAATGGTTGGATGATTAAGACCGATGGTATGGCCATATTCATGTGCTGCAGTAGTGGAACCTTTGTACAGATTTTCGAATTTGAAATAACCACTGTTACAATTCAATCCGTCAACAAACGAAATATGGTTGTGAGAATATTCTTCAATGCGGAAATAATTATTCTTTGGATCGAGATTTCTATAGATGTCAAGTGGATCAATTGATGGATTATACCAGGCATGAATTTTAAATCGAACCTCAAACGTCAAATTCTCAAATCTCACACTAGCTTGTGGCTCATTCCACATCGTCTCAATCTCTTCTCTTATTGATTCAGTGATACCAGGTTCGGCAGCATTGCCATAGGTAATGATATTGGAAAAAATCATAAGTTGACGATGATGTATGTCTAATTCTGCAGACCCCATTATTCAAAAATTACCGAGTACAATTTTTCTTTTTCACTTTTTCCCTTGAATTCCATTTCCCCGATCTCATTTACTTTATAGGCAAATGGAGTGGAGAAGTCATGGAGAAAATCACCGGATACAACAAAGGGTTCTTCCAATTCATGGCATTTACTTCTTATTCTTGCTGCCGTATTTAATGTATCCCCGCTATACACAAGATCTTTTTTTATGATCCCGATCACCCCGGCCGTTACTTCACCGGAGTGAATACCTGCTTTGAAACTAGGCGATACTCCATATCGCTTAATGAATTTTGCCTCTCTTCTTTTCAAAAGAAAAAATGCCTGACGCAAAAAGCGAAAACAACGTTGTTTATTGTGCGGTGTATTTTTCCAGGAAAGAACAACTTCATCGCCAACATACTGGTATATCTCTCCGCCGTTGGCCAGTATGGGAATTGTTATTTCTGCAAAGAAATCCCTGAGCAGCCTGAAATATTTTGTGTGGCCCAGCTGTTCCGCAATGGTAGTTGCATTATTGATATCGAGGAAAATAAATATGCGATTCTCAATTTTTGGTTTTGCGTATTTGCCTCTCATCATACTCCAAAATCCGCCGGGTCCGTATTTATCTGTTACTTCAAGGATAAGGATCGTAAGAAGGGTCATTACTGCAAGATCGAGGACGAATATGAGAAATGTTCGCGTAAGAAAGACTTCCCGATAAAAACTGCCTGCAAATTCATTTAATGTCTCGTCCCGACTGAATACATAGTAAGCGGCCAACATCGCAAAAGCCATCAGGACAAATAACCCAAACATAAGGGCCATTTTTATCAAAACCGAAAGCCACATGGGATAATGCCTGAAGGCAGATTTCAAATAAAAGACAAGAACAAGTGATATGACAAAACCCATAGTAGCAAAGGCGACTGAGAACAGCAATATGGATTTACCTGTCAAAAGACTACTCTCAATAAAAATGATATTGTACAGGAAAAGAAATGCAAATACAACCCAGATGATGGAAATATTTCCAAGGATAAGAAACCTGTACCGAAGAATTCTGCGTGAAGCCATAAACGTTCAACACTAATAAAAATATCAATTTAATTCTAAAGAATACACTTTGGATTTTTCTTTGCGCCCTTTAAATTCCATTTCACCAATTTCATCGATAAGATATTCATCAGGAACTTCAAATCCATGAAGGAAATCGATCGATAAAATAAATGTATGTTTCAATTCATGGCATTTGCTTCTTATCCTTGCGGTCGTATTCAATGTATCTCCGCTAAAAACAAGTTCTTTTTTAATTATCCCGATATAACCGGCCGTTACATTACCTGCATGAACACCAGCTTTAAACGTGGGAGCTACTCCATATTCTTTTAAGTAATAATCTTCTTTGTGCTGGATCGCTTCCACGGCATCTTTAATAAATCTCAGGCACCTGCGTTTGTTATTATTGGTATTTTTCCAGCACAGTACTACTTCGTCGCCAACATATTGATAGATATGTCCCCAATTGGCAATGATCGGTTCTGTTATATCGGCAAAAAAATCATGAAGCATATTGAAATATTTTTCATGCCCGATTTGTTCTGCTATCGTTGTCGAGTCGTTAATATCAAGAAAAAGAAATATCCTGTTTTCTTTCCGGGGTTTATTATAGCGACCGCGAATTAAATTTCTTAATCCGCCGGGTCCGTATTTATCAGAAACCTCGAGTATGAGAATGGAGAGAAAGGCAAGTACACCAAGATCGATCATTGCCATCAGGAAGCTGGGAGTAAGGATCACCTTTTGAACAAAATTCTTTTCAAATTCGACAAGACTAAGTCCCCCATCATACCGGAAAATGTAATAGGCTAGTAATAAAATAACTGACACCAAAAGGAATAGCAAAAATGTTATTGTCATTCGCAATGCAGTGGAAAGCCAGATCGGTAATTTTCGAAAAATATTCTTAAGAAAAAATGCTTCCGCGCCCCCAACGATCATTCCAATTATTGCAAATGCGAGTGAAAAATAAATGAGGCGTCTTGACGCTAACACATCCCTGTCAACTTTAATAATATTATAAAGAAGGATAAGACTAAATACGACCCAAATGATAGCAATATTCAAGACCAGGTAAAGCCGGTAGAAAAAAACTCTTTTTAAGATCATAATTCAGCCACGGTTTTGGTATCGTTAAAATTATTAATAACGGGAAAAAACCAATTTAATACTTCTTACTTCAGGCCCCTGTTAGCTCCGGAAGGATGTTAATCTCGATAAGGATCAAAATTATAACATCAACAAGACTATTGATAAAATTAACAAACAAATTAGAAGAACGGGCCTTTATCATTGTCCTTATTTATCCATGACTAGGTATTTTTGCACTCCATTAAAAAAATATCAAAGGCTATGAAAATATTGTGGCAACTGTTGTTGATGAGTTCAATTATAGTAATGTCATGCAAAAAAAATGACACTCCTGCACCCAACCCTGGCTCTTCAACCCCAACAAAAGAAGACCTTTTACGGGATTCAGTTTATTTGTATACAAAGGAAGTTTATTTATGGCAGGAAATAATTCCTGCCTATGATCAGTTTAAGCCGCGACAATATAAAGGTTCCACTGAACTTGAGTCGGCACAAAAGGTAATGACGGCTATTAGAAACCTGCAGCCTCTTGATAGGTTTAGTTTTGTAACCACCCGGGAACAATCAGACGGTCTTCAAACAGGTGAAGACGCAGATTTTGGCTTTTTTATAAAAGCTGCGTCGATAGATGCAGTTGCTCCAATTGATTCGGTTTATTGGTTTGTTACCTATGCTTATGCTCAGTCTCCGGCCGGAATTGCCGGCGTTCAACGGGGTTGGTATATTTCGAAGATCAACGGAACACCGATCGGATACGATCAGAATAGTGTAAATATTTTGAATGACGTTTTTTTTGGCGCTGCGACAAATGCAAATTTTGAATTTAGAAAACCTGATGGAACTGTGTCAGCGTTTAACTTAAGCAAGACCAGTTTTACTGCCAATTCCGTGCTTTATAAAAATGTTTTTGATGCAGGTGTAAAGAAGGTTGGATACTTTGTATTTAACCAGTTCTTTGGACAGCCATCAAGGAATGAGCTGGCCCAATTATTTACTTATTTCCAAAGCCAGAATATAAATGAACTGATCGTCGATCTTAGATATAATCCCGGTGGCTCTGTTGAAACACAAGATACACTTGCCGACTTACTTGCACCCGTAGCTGCCAATAACCAAACAATGTATAAATATATATTTAATCCGACCTTACAGAATAACCAACACCAATTGATACGAAATAAATTGGGTTACGGAAACATGTTCACATCAACGGCCAATACTATAAAATTTGAAAAAGCAGGCAACCTCAACTTGTCGCGCATTTTTGTTATAGTATCAGGGGGTTCTGCATCGGCCAGCGAATTACTTATTAATAATCTTAAGCCTTACATGGATGTAAAATTGATTGGGGATACAACTTACGGTAAACCTGTTGGTTTTTTCCCTATACCAATCTACAACTACGACATATATCCAATCTCATTTAAAACGGTAAACAGTGCCGGAAATGCCGATTATTATTTAGGCTTTTTCCCTGATAAACTTGCACCGGACGGCGTAGATAAGAACTGGGGGAATGTAGAGGAACCTTGTCTTGCTGCTGCTTTAAAATATATCACAACAGGGAGTTTCAGAATTTCAACTAATACATGGCAGCAAGATCTTCGGCTTCAGGCCTCAAAACAAGCTGAATTTTTCAACCGGTCCTTAAGTGAAAATAAATTTTCGGGAATGTTTATTGAAAAATAAGAGGGAGAAAAAGAATGTAAAAGGGCAGATTTATCTGCCCTTTTTAATTTGGCGCCGCGAAGATTTTTTTGACGATCCGATAATGTCTTTTCTGCAAATCGAATCTCTTGAATGAAGAAATACCGGAGTATTGTTTAATTGATCTTTTTTATTTTTTACTCCGAGTATAATATCTCCCTTGGATCCTTTATCAATTATCTTTTGCGCAGGAACGGTATCTTTTGATTGAGCATGCAGGGAGCAATTCATAATGAAAAGAAAAACAGAACAACAAATAAAGTTAATGCTTCTCATAGTTGTACTTTTTACTTTGATGATTTAACTCAAGATAAAGATCACAAAGAGAAAGCAAATATTTGTTAAAGAATAGAGTACAAATTCAATTTCTGACCGGCTTTCCACCTTTTAATACAGACTGAATTCTTTCCAGTGTTTTCTTTTCACCGCAAAGCGAAAGGAAAGCTTCTCTTTCCAGGTCGAGCAAATACTGTTCTGACACTAAAGAAGGTTCGCTCAGATCACCACCACACATGACATAGGCCAGCTTTTTTGCAACTAATGCATCATGGTCAGTGGCATAATTAGCCCTCCACATTCCATTGATACCGGCATACAACGCACCGAGTGCAGACCGGCCTAATACTTTTATATCTTTTCTTTGAACAGGGGTTGAATAGCCGGAATCATAAATCTCGATCACCGATCTTTTTGCTTCGGCAATCCGGCGGCTTTGATTCATTACCACTTCATCCAATCCTTTTCTGTAAACGCCAAGTTCAAAACCTTCAAATGCAGAAGTCGCGACCTTTGCCGTCGCAATAGAGAGGAACCTGTTCTTCAGCGTAATTGTCTCCGGTTCATCTTCGTGCATTTCATCGGAAGCTCTTAACACAAATTCTTTTGTACCACCGCCACCGGGAATCAATCCAACACCCAATTCAACCAAACCGGTATATGTTTCTGCTGCAGGACAACATTTATCAGCATGCAAACTCAGTTCACAGGCACCGCCTAATGCTAAAGCATGAGGAGCTACCACCACCGGCACAGACGAATACCGTGCACGCATCATTGTATTTTGGAATTGCCGGATACCAAAATCAATTTCATCATAATCCTGCTCGATCGCAAACATAAATATCATACCTACATTGGCGCCGGCGCTAAAGTTGGCCCCTTCGTTGGCGATCACCAGCCCTTTATAATTTTTTTCTGCTTTTGCAATTGATGTTTGGATACCCTCCAGCACATCGCCGCCGATGCTTCCCATTTTCGTGAACCATTGCAGACCCAGCACATCATCACCAAGATGGTACAGCCTGCAACTACCATTTTTCCAGATAAGTTTATCCTGGTAATTGTTCATTACAATAAATGCATCACCGCCGGGTAATGGTTTATATGTTTTGCTGTTTTGATCGTAGTATAATTTCTTACCATTCTCAATTTTATAAAACGACTTGTTTCCGCCTGACAGCATTTCATCTACCCAGCCCGCCACCTTATAACCGGCATCTTTCATTGCTTTCACCGTCTTTTCTACACCGAGCACATCCCAGCTTTCAAAGGCGCCAATCTCCCATCCAAAACCAGCCATCATCGCATCATCGACACGGTAAAGCTCATCACTGATCTCAGGAATGCGATGCGAGATATAAGAAAACAACCCATAATGAAAATGACGATAGAATTCACCGGCTTTATCATTGCCGCCTACAAGCATTTTTAATCTTGTAGTAAGATCATCAACAGGCTTTGCTGCTTCAACACTTGCAAACCTGGGTTTTATTCTTGGAACATATTCAAACTTCTTCAGATCGAGTACCTGTATCTCTTTATCTGATTTTCGTTCTTCAGGACTTCCTGCCGTTACAGGCAATTTTATTTTTTTAAAAAAACCCTGTCCCGTTTTATCACCCAGCCAATTGTTCTCAACCAATTTATTTAACCATGTCGGAATAGTAAATACATCCCGCGCTTCGTCGTCAGGACGATTTTCATAAACACCTTTGGCAACTTTTACCAACGTGTCGATACCAACAACGTCAGCAGTGCGGAAGGTGGCAGATTTCGGACGGCCAATAAGCGGTCCGGTCAATGCATCAACTTCGTCGATCGTTAATCCAAGTTTATCTACTAATCCAAAAAGTGACATGATACCAAATACACCGATACGGTTTGCAATGAATGCAGGAGTGTCTTTACATAAAACAGTTGTTTTACCAAGATAAAGGTCACCATAGTTCATCAGGAAATCGATGACAGCAGGATCCGTACCGGGCGTTGGAATAATTTCAAGTAGTCTTAAATAACGGGGCGGATTGAAAAAGTGAGTGCCGCAAAAATGTTTTTTGAAATCATCGCTTCTTCCTTCAGCCAGCATGTGAATGGGAATGCCGGATGTATTGGATGTGATCAGCGTGCCGGGCTTGCGAAACTTCTCTACTTTTTCATACACCTGTTTTTTTATATCCAGCCTCTCTATTACTACTTCAATTACCCAATCGCAGTCGCTTATTTTATTCATGTCATCATCAAAGTTTCCTGTAGTGATCTTTTTGATCACATTCTTATGATAAACAGGAGAGGGATTTGATTTTACTGCTGCGGTCAGCGCATCATTTACGATCTTATTTCTTTCAGCCGGTTTTTTACTTTCACTGGCTTCTTTGGGTACGATATCAAGCAATAAGACTGGCAACCCAATACCTGCAAAATGACAAGCGATACGTGAACCCATAACTCCGCTCCCTAAAACAGCTACTTTCTTAATGGTCCTTTTTTCCATAGAAATTAGTTAGTTAAACAACTATTTGAAATCGAAGGTAAGTGATTTTACGAAACAGACGACTTCCAGTTTTAGGACAATTACGATTTTATAAACCCATGAATGACATAATGCTTAATCAAAGTCATTTATTTAACCTATCGGGTAAAACTGCGTTGCGGCATACAAGATTCATCTGTAATATTCGTTTTAATTATCCGAATCAAGCATCCAATGAAAACCAATTCCTCTGCTAAAAAGAGCAAGCAGGTCCTTTCTGTTCGTCACAAAACTTCCACCGAAGTTCCTGACCCATTACATTTTTTACCTGATGCCGTATTTACTACCGATCTGTCGTTTAACATTACCGGCTGGAATGATGCAGCTGAAAAACTGCATGGACTGCCTGGTGCAAGAGGAAGAAATCTTTTTCAGCTGATCAAACTGGACCTGCTTGACTCAACCGCCGAATTGATCGGCGAAACATTATCAAAGAAAGGAACATGGGAAGGTGAAGTGGTCTATCACCGCCATGATGACGAAAAATTTATTTTTAAAACAACCGCTTCAGCGATTGTAGATGACAATAACAAACCCGTAAGCATCATTTTTGTCAATCATAACATCACCAAAGTAAAGAGCACGGAAAAAAAGTTAGCAGAAGCAGAAGCTACCTACGAAAAGCTGGTGAATACGTTAGTCGATGGTGTGATCATGCTTGACCGTGAGGGAAAAATTACAACTTGTAATAAAAGGGCGTCGACGATATTGGGATTGCCTGAAGAAGAGTTGCTGGGAAAAGAATTTGGCGATTCATCCTGGAAGGCAATAAAGACAGACGGCGGTCCTTTTCCATGGTATGAATTTCCATCTGTTGTCACGCTTCAGACAGGTTTTCCCCAACGCAATGTAAAAATGGGCATTACCCTTCCAAACGGCTTATTTGTCTGGTTATCGATCAATACCGAAGCATTGATACGCATGGGTGAGTTCGAGCCTTATGCTATTGTGGTTTCATTTGCAGATATAACCGATGGTGTGAACCGCGAAGAAGAACTCAGAAAAAGCAACGAGCGGTTTTATTATGTTTCAAAAATAACTTCTGATGCCATTTGGGATATCGATCTTGCCACCAACCAGATCTATCGCAGTGAAACTTTTTATGAGCTCTCCGGCTATAGCCCGGATGAGATAAAACCTGATATGGATTGGTGGTTCAATAAAGTGCATGCGGGTGACAGGGAGCGAGTTCGCAATAAAGTGCAGGAATATATACAGGGCGGAAAGGAAAGATGGGAAGACGAGTACCGGTTTTTATGTGCGGATGGAAGTTATAAATTCTTACTTGATTCAGGCACCATCTTGTATCGCCAGGGAAAACCTGTAAGAATATTAGGAGCTATTCGCGACCTCACTGAAAAAAAGAAATTAGAGCAACAATTATTACAGGAGCAGGAACAAAAACATAAAGCAGTGAGCCAGGCCGGTATCGCGGCCCAGGAAACGGAAAGAAGCAATATCAGCCGTGAGTTACATGATAATGTGAACCAGTTGCTGATGAGCGCAAAGCTATTCATGAATTCTGCTAAAACGGATCCTGCAAAAGCAGATGAGCACATCGAAAAAGCTATTACTTACCAGATGATGGCAGTGGAAGAGATCAGGAAAATATCAAAGGCGTTAAACAGTTCCCTTGTAAAAATGATCGGGTTAAGCCGGAGCATTGATGATATCATTATTAATATGAAAGCTTTCCAACAGATAGAAACAAAGTTTCAATATGATGCAAAGCTTGACAAAATACTTTCTGATGATCAAAAGCTGATGATATTCCGTATTCTCCAGGAACAAACAAATAATATCATCAAATATGCCGATGCAAAGAATGTAAGTATCTCCTTAAAAGAAAAGAACAACGACGTCTATCTTTCGATTACTGATGATGGAAAAGGTTTTGATAGTTCAGTTCAATCAAAAGGCATTGGCTTTATAAATATTGATAACAGGGTAGATGCTTTTGGTGGCGAAGTAAAACTTATCACGTCACCGGGAAAAGGATGTTCGCTTGAGATAATCTTTCCCCTTACGTTGAATTAATATCAGTCAAGATCAGTTCCCGGGAGCTGGCGCACCTTTAATTGCCTGCTGTAACGTTTCATCAATCGTTGATTTTTCCGGGCCCCAATACTTGAAGCCACTCCGCTCATTGCTATCTTGATATAGTAGTTAATAAATGACCGGTCACGCCATCTGGGGAAATATACCACGCCAATTCTTTTTTTATTCTCGTTTTTAATGATAAAGCTATTGGCGATAAAGGTTTTTAATCCCTGTAAAAATGTACGCTTGTCTTCTTTACCGTTTTTCAGGAATTGTACTTTCAGATCATGATAATCCATTCTCATTTCACCAAGAGCAAGGTGTTCTTGTCCTATTGCCCGCATAGTAAGTGTATCAAGATAGCCGGATTGCAATTTGATAGATGATAATGCCGGCAGTATCTGGTTAAGATACATCATGGAGTGAGGCCGCATACGTACTGTGATGAGGAAACCAGATAGCGTATCAAGATATGACTCTCGTGTTCGCAATCGTATCCACCCCGAATCAAGGAGGTAGCCATTCAGGCGGATCCTGAACGTATCGGAATTGGTCAGATCGAAATTTCTGATAGGAAAAATATCCCCGCTCATCCGTGTAACGGGAACGACCGCTGTTTCATTTGTTTTATCATTTAATTCTGTATAAACAGCAGTACCATTTCTTATAAGGATAGTGTCAACTGATACCTTGAAAGGGATTTTCTGGATCAGCTTTGCCGGGAGAGGTTTGATGATGCCACCATTGAATGGCGGTCTTTTATCCCTGTAAGATGTAAAATAAGGATTATGAATAGTGACATTACCCGAACGAAACACACTGTCTTCGAGATACTGGTCGAGATCAAAATTTGAAACGGTAACGGTGCCCGTTTTGATAGTCATATAATCAGTTTGCCACTTGTGAGCGGCAACAAACTCATCGCGGCCTTTGACAGGATGATAGGAGAATGAATCCAGGGAAAAACTTTTTGCCCGTTTGTCGAATGAAAGGTTATACCAATCCCACTGATTGTTTTGATCAACGATTTGCCCCGAAATATCTGTGACCGTAAATGCGGGATTTTTCTTAATGATCTCCTTGATATTTCCTTTGATCTCAGAGCCAAGCCTCAGGTTTTTGATGACGCCTTCATAAACTTTTACGTTGGCAGGTTTGTTACCAATACTATCTGCCGAGAAATTTTTGGCAATGATCTCATTCGCACTCGCAGACCATAATAATTCTTTGCCAGGCTTTAACTTAATATCACTTAACTGAACCTTAACTGATCCTTCTTTTGAGGTGGTTGTCTTGTTTTCGGCAGAGGTAAAAGAGAAATCAGAGATAGTAGTATTGAGCGAACCGATATTGATGCCGTTCTTTTTATCTACCTGCAAATTTTTTAAATGAATATCACTTTTATTACCATTCCAATCTATTCTTTTTGTTCCTTTTGTTGCGCCGTTCTCCATAGAGAAAACCGGTTGCTGCAATTCTAACTGATCCACCGATAAATCAGGAAGCGCTATGCCACTGCTGTCATTGTTGTCACCGCTTCTTATATATATCAGGGGTTGTTTGACTATTACATTCTTAAGATCTGTTGATCCCTTTATCATGCTATTCACATCAGGTATAAATGAGACATTCGCGGCTTTTATATCAACACCTTTGTTATCTTTAGTTTGTTTATAATGCAGATCGTTTACTACTGAAGCGCTGTGATCGGTCAACGAAAAACCAGTAACTGCCAGGGATGAGTTTTTATTGTACCAATAAAGTTGTTTTCCATCCGTTTTTAGTCCATCGATCCGGGTTTTCTCTTTCCTGTCC
>Ga0075421_100005562_pt1 | contig 15269 bp, 14 predicted proteins | sample SoiMetdeltSBSDD5_FD_75292 | JGI IMG/M metagenome (GOLD analysis project Ga0075421, IMG submission 75292) | Bulk soil microbial communities from a Populus tree surrounding site in Tennessee, USA - Soil MetaG P. deltoides SBSDD5 | ecosystem: Environmental > Terrestrial > Soil > Tree plantation...
CGCACTTCCGCGTCGTGCGCCCTGGTGCGGACATCGTGGATCAGACGATCTCGACGGAGTAATCGCGCAGCTCGCTGCGCTCATCAGCTTGGCGTGTGCGCTTCGCGCACGCCGCAGTAATCGCGCGCTAGGGGCAGTGGTCACCCAGATAGATCATGCGCAGCGTCTGTTGGTAGGTCCGTGCTCGGCTCACCCAATCGCGATCCGTGTGAACGATGGCGTCGCATCCGGCTTCAATGGCCGTGGCCAGCACGATCGAATCCGGGAGCGGGAGCTTGGTCTTCGAGCGAACGTGGGCCGCGCTCGTGGCGAGATCGAGGAAGAGCGGAACGATGGTCAAGTTCGCAAGCGTTTCCAGGTGCCCTTTTCGAGCGAGGCCGTCGCTCAGGCTCTTCGCGAAGCCTCCCGCAACGATCTCGGCAACGTTTATGACTGAGATCGCGCAGCGAAATCGCCCCTGCTCCACCGCCCGTGTGAGCCACGCTGCGCACTCGCGCCGTGGGTCCTTCTCCTCGCTTGCCGCGATGAAGACACCTGTGTCAAGCGACAGTTGTCTCACGCCAGCGAGGCTGCGCTGCAGTGAGGCTAGGGACAACTAACCGCGTTTCCGCCATTCCCGACGAAGCTTTCGCACGTAAGCCTCGGCTCCCTCGGGCGCGTCGCCTGCGAGCAAGGCTTGCAGCGCTCTCGCGTGGCTCTCAGGCTCGGGCATGAGCATCACCACACTCCCGAACCCGGGAAGCCGGGCCAAGGTCGCAATGAGCTTTCCGCCCGGCTTGACGCCAAGCTCTCGTGCGAATTCGGCCGGGAGACCCACCTGTCGGTTACTGCTGAGCTTCACTTCACGCGTGGTATCGGTCGGTGCTTGAGCGCGGGTTGTCATGCTTAGCAGAATATCAGATTCGCTTAGCGGCCTTTCCGCCGGCAGTGAACGATGGCGGTCAGTCGAGGCGCGCGAGCAGTCGGTCGAAGAGCTCCGCCCCGCTGCGCACCTTGCGCGGCCCCAGCGCGAGCAGATCCGGCGTGAGTCCCGTCTCAGGTAGTCCGAAAACGTACGCGTCCCGGGTCGAGCTCCTGCGCGCGACGCCTCGCGCTGCAGGTCCCACTCCTGCTGCGGCGCCTGACCCGTTCGCCAGAGGGTCCAGACGTAATGAAGCTTGAACGGATCGGTGTCGACCACCACCAGGCTGTCGCGTCGTTCCCGTTCCATGACCTGCCGCCACCGGGCGACGTTGCGCTCGACCCAGAAGCGTGCCTGCGCCTCGGGCTCGCTTGGGATGGTCGAGTGGTCGGGCAGCTCCTCGAGCAGGGCAAAGCTTCGGCCATGCGTTCGGCACCAGGTCGTCTTCCCAGCCCCGCTGGGGCCTTCGACAACGATGATCACGTGTGGTGCGCGCCCGCCGGCACGACGCGGAATGTGATGAAGCGCTGTCCTAAGTGTGGCCTTGTGAAACCCGTAACGCAGTTCCATCGGAACAATCTTCGGCGTGATGGCGTGCAGTCCATCTGCAAGGTCTGTCGGGCGGAGATGGACCACGAGCGGTACGAGGCCAAGGTCGGTCGATCCGTGAAGCGTCAACCACAGCGAAGCCGGAGCGGCCTGCGCGGATGGCTAACAAGCCTCAAGCGCGACCGGCCATGTACTGACTGCGGAAAGGTGTTTCTGCCGCAGGTTATGCAATGGGATCATCGCCCAGGCTTCGAGAAGTTGGGCGAACTCAGTGATTTTTTGGGGTCGCTCGCGCGACGAGATTCTGGCTGAACTGACCAAGTGCGATCTTGTGTGCACGAACTGTCACACGATCCGAACATTCAGTCGGAACGATTGGGGCGCGGGATGGATTCGGGAGGACGCGGGCATGTACAACCTCTGGATCTGTGCTGCCTGATCAAGAATGGCTGGCGATGACGTAGTCAGCGGCATCTCCACTAACAGCGTGCCTGATGGAACAGTTCGGCTTTGCGCGATGTGCCTCGAATGGAAGCCGATGAGCGACTACCACAACTCGGTAACTGGTCAGTTCACATACTGTCGTGACTGTCGACGTGTTTTTCCGATCTAGGTCATGCACTGGGATCATTTGCCGGAGTTCGACAAGATCGGAGAAATCAGTTCGATGGTCGCGAGTCGCAAACGTGAAGTGATCATGGAAGAGCTGAAGAAATGCGAATTGGTCTGCGCGAATTGCCACGTACTTCGCACTGTGGTTCGAACTCGTCGCACCTGACCTGTCGGGGTGACCGGTCCCGCCCCGGTGACCTCCTGCTCCCAAAGCAGGCGCGCTACTAACTGCGCCACACCCCGTGACACCCCAATTCTCGCACTCGGTCACCCCACGCGAGCCGACCGCTGTGGAAGGACTCCGGATGGGTGCATTTGACTCGCCCAAGGGACCTGGCGTCCGCCGGGAACCGCCCCAAGCGCACCGATCTAGCGATTCCACCTACGCTCTGACTCGCACATCACGAGGTGGGAGGACCGAAGGGTGTTCGAGGCCTGGGGCCGCTTTGTCTACCGCCACCGTTGGCCGGTCCTCGCCATTTCCATCGTGCTCCTGGTCGCTTCGGGTTTCATCGCGGGCCAGGGTGGCAAGCTCGAGAGCGGCGGCTTCATCGAGACAGCCGAATCCGGGCGCGCATCGCGCCTGATCGAGCAGGAGCTCCCCATCGTCGGTGGCTCGACCTTCACGCTCATCTTCTCGAGCGACACGCTGAATGCGCAGGACCCCGCGTTCCGCGCGGCCGTCGAGGCCGCTCTGGCGCCTCTCCGCACCGATCCACGCATCGACACGGTCAATACGCCGTACGACACAGGAGTGGTCAATCCGGCGCGCCAGATCTCGAACGACGGCCGCGCGATCGCGGTCGACGTCGCCGTCAAGGACACGATCGACATAGCGCGCGACTACTACCAACAGCTTCGAGCGAAGGTCACGTCCGACAAGCTGAAGGTGCAAGCGACGGGCATCCTCGCGATCAACAACGGCTTCAACGTCGTCCTCTTCGCCGATCTTCAGCGCGCCGAGGTCGTCGCGCTGCCTCTCGCGCTCCTGCTGCTGCTACTCGTGTTCGGCGCGGTCGTCGCGGCCTTGATCCCCCTGGGGACGGGACTGCTCGCGGTCATGAGCGGCATCGCGGGGATGTTCCTTCTCTCAAAGATCACCGGCGTCTCCGTGTATGCGCAGAACGTCGTCACCTTGATCGGACTCGGCGTCGCGATCGACTACTCCTTGTTCGTGACGAGCCGGTTCCGCGAGGAGCTGCTGCGCGGGCGGAGCCGCGAGGACGCACTCGCCACCGCCATGTCGACCTCAGGGCGAGCGGTGACGTTCTCGGGTCTCACGGTGGCGATCGGGCTCGCGGGGATGCTCTTCTACGTCGGAACGTTCCTCCCGTCGATGGGTCTTGCCGGCGCGATCGTCGTGGCGAGCGCCGTGTTCTATGGCCTGACGTTCCTGCCGGCGCTGCTCGCTCTCCTCGGACCGCGCATCGACCGCTTCCGCGTCCCGGTCTTTCGACCCAACGAGAGCGGCCGCGGCTGGTGGCACGCGATCGCCACCGCGGTCATGCGTCGACCGATCCTCGTGCTGATCCCGACGGTCGCGTTCATCCTTCTCGCCGGCTCGCCGTTCCTGCACCTGCGCCTCGCGTCGAGCGACGTACGCACGCTCCCGACGCACGAGGAGTCGCGCGCCGGCTATGACCGGCTGATCGCCGAGTTTCCCGGCGGCGGGCAGAACCACATGAGCGTGATCGCGTACTACCCGAACGGGAGTCCGCTGGATCGCGCTCGCATACCGCAGCTCCAGGAGCTCGCCGCCCGGCTGACGAGGGTCCCTGGGGTCCAGCAGGTGCAGAGCGCGTTCTCGCTCGATCCACGCCTCTTCGGTGGTGCCGCGCCTGACCTCGCCACGCTCTACTCGCTGCCTCGCGAGCAGCTGCCGGCACAGCTCCAGACCGTGTTGCGTCAGACCGTCGGCGCGCACATCGCGTTGTTCGATGTCGTCGCTCCATATCCCTTTTACAGCGACGAGGCGCGTCAGCTCGTGCGCGATCTCCGGGCGGTCGAGCCACCTCCGGCTGGCGAGAAGCTCGTCACCGGCTTCAGTGCCATCGACCTCGACACCGTCAACTTCATCGTCGAGCGCACGCCGACCGCGGTCGCGTTCGTGATGATCGCAACGATCGTCGTCCTCTTCGTGTTGCTTGGCTCGGTCGTGCTTCCGCTGAAGGCGGTCGTGATGAACCTTCTGTCGATCACGGCCTCGTTCGGCGCGCTGGTGTGGGTCTTCCAGGACGGGCACGGCGCGCAGCTGCTCGGCTTCGAGCCATCAGCGATCGATCCTTCGACGCCCGTGATCATGTTCTGCATCGTCTTCGGCCTCTCGATGGACTACGAGGTGCTGCTCCTCTCGCGCATTCAGGAGGAGTACCTGCGTACCGGTGACAACACGCACTCCGTCGCAGAGGGCCTCGAGCGGAGTGGCCGCCTCATCACGGGAGCCGCGGCGATCATGGTCGGTGTCTTCGCGGCATTCGGGCTCGCCGAGATCCTGCTCATCAAGGCGATCGGGCTCGGGATGGCGCTCGCCGTCGCCATCGACGCGACGCTCGTGCGCGCGCTCGTGGTGCCCGCGACGATGCGTCTGCTCGGTGACCTCAACTGGTGGGCGCCGGCCCCGCTTGCGCGCCTTTATCGGCGGCTGCGCCTGGGCGAAGCGGCTGTGCCCTCGCCGACGCCCGAAACGTCCTAGACCGCCCCTAAGATGCGGCGGTGGACGCACCGCAGCTCCGTCCTCTGGGCATCGGCGACATCGTCGATCGCGTCTTCTCGGTGTATCGGCAGCGGCCGCTTCTGTTCATCGCCCTCGCCGCGGTCCCGTATCTCGCGTTGTTCCTGGTGATCGGCGGGATCGCGCTCAGCCTCGGCTCGCTCCTCACGCCGCTCGGACCGTACATCGATTCGCTCAGCGACTCCCTCACCGTCACGACCGGCGCCCGGCCGAACGTTCCGGTAACGCCGGCGGTCGGGACCGCGATCGTGGCGCTCGTCGTGCTCGCCGTGATCGCCGTGCTCATCTCCGTGCTCTTCCTATCGGTGCAGATCGGCTCGCTGGTCGACGCCGCCGCCGCCCGCTACCTCGGGCGGGAGGCGACGGTCGGCGCATCCTTCCGCGCCGGCCTCAAGGTGGCGCCGAAGATCATCGCGACGGGACTCATGCTCTTCCTCTCGCTCACGGTCGGCTGGCTTCTGTTGTTCGTCCTCATCGCGTTCTCCAACAACGCGCTCCTCGCGACCGTGGCGATACTCGGCGGCCTCGTCGCCACGGTCTTCGTCTTCGCATCCTGGCTCGTGGCGCCGGTGGTCGCCTCGGTCGAGCCGATCGGCCCGCTGCACGCGGTGCGCCGCTCGTGGTGGCTCTCGCAGGGTCACCGCTGGCGGATCCTCGGTCTGCAGCTCCTGCTGGTCGTCCTGCAGGTCGTGCTCTCGACCCTCATCTCCTTCATCTTCATCGCGGCGTTCATCTCGGACGACACCGTACGCCTCGTCCTTCAGAACATCGTGAACGTCATCGCGACCGTGCTGTGGGCGCCGATCGAGTGGGGGACCTTCACGATCCTGTATTTCGACCTGCGGGTGCGCAAAGAGGCGCTCGACCTGCAGCTCGCGGCGGAGGCCTTGCCGCGCGACGCCTGACGCGCGTGCTGGTGCTCGCCATGGCGCTGTGGCTCGCGCAGCCGCTCGTCGCGCACGCGGACACCATCTCGCCCCGCGACTACCGGCAGCGCCTCACCGACGCGAGAGCGCTCGTCGTGCAGGCGCGGAGCCTGGCCGGCGCCGACCGCGAGGCCGCGCTGACGCGCGCGCGCCTGCTGCTGCTGGCGACGACCGCGATCACGCTGCCGGGCGGGGAGCTCACGATCGACGACAGCGCTCTGGCGGAGCGTCTGGTGTCGAGCGACGCGGCGCTCGATGCCGGGGTCGCGCTCCTCGACGCGCAGCTCGCCCTCGTCTCGCGCGCGGTCTCGCCATCGCTCGACGCCGCGCGGTCGGACGCGGCGCTGCGGGACGTGTTGCGCGCCGTCGAGAGCGCGCAGGCATCGCCGTCGCTCCTCGACGCGATCGTCCGCGCGCTCCAGCGTTTCCTCGCCGGCCTCGAGGGCCCGCGTGTCGACTTCGGCGTGGTGTGGCCGGCTCTCGGGATCCTCGGAGCGGCGATCATCTTCTTCGTCGTCGCCACGCTCGGCCGGGGCCTGGGCGAGCGCGTGCGGACGGAGGTCGCGCTTCGCGAGGCGGCGGGCGCTGACCGTGCCGATCCGGCTCGTCATCTCCGCGCCGCGGACGAGGCGCTCGCCGCGGGCCGTCCGCGCGACGCGATCCACGCGCTGTACCTGTTCGCGCTCACGTCGCTCGTCGCGCGTGAGGCGATCCGCTTCGACCCGGCGCTCACCGACCGCGAGCTGCTCGTGCGCGCCGCCGCGATCCCGCACGCGGACGCCCTGCGCGATCTCGTCGCGCTCTACGAACGGTCGTGGTTCGGTCTTCGCGACCCGGGCGCCGACGAGGCGCGACGCGCGCGGACTCTCGCGATGCGGGTGGCGGGATGAGGCGCCCGAGCACGCTCTATCTCGTCGCGCTGCTCCTGGCGGTGGCGACCATCGTGTTCGCGTTCGCGACGGTCGGCACCGCGCCCGCGAGCTCCGGCCGGACCGGTTCGGTGTACGACGGCGCCGGCGCGGGCGCGCTGCGCCGATACCTCGAGGCGATGGGCGCGCGGACGACGACGCTGCAGGGCGAGCGCTTCGCCCCCGACGTCACCACCGCGTCCGTCCTCTTCATCCTTGGCGCGACGGAGGCCATCACGCCGACCGACGCGGAGAGCGTGAAGAAGTTCGTCTCCGCGGGTGGCACCGTCGTCGTCGCGACGGACCTCGGGCTCCTCGAGCGGCCGCTCCTCGACGCCTTTGGCCTCAGCATCACCGGCCTGGCGCGTCCGGGCACGCATCCCTTGTCGAGCGCGGTCTTCGCCGATCCACCGGCACGCGCGCTCGCGGTCGACCGCGCCGGGTCGCTGTCGCTCCCGCCGCGCGCGCTCGCGCTGGCGTCGGATGGACGCACGACGATCGCGGCGGCGGTACGCGAGGGCCGCGGCACCTTCTACGTCGTCGCGAGCCTCGGCCCGTTCCTCTCGTCGGGTCTCGGGCAGGCCGACAACGCGCGCGTCGCGCTCGCGTTCGCCCGCGACGCGGTCGCGCGGGGCGGCACGGTCGCGTTCGACGAGTACCACCACGGTTCCCACCCGAGCGCCGACGTCCTCGTGCTCATGCAGACCACCTGGCCGGGACGCGCTCTCGTCTTCGCCGTCGTCGCCGCCTTCCTCTATCTCGTGCTCTCCGGTCGGCGCCTCGGACCGCCCGTCCCACTCGACCCCCGTCCCGCGCGGTCGAGCCTCGAGTACATCCGTGGGTTCGCGGGACTGGTGCGCCGTTCGGGCCGCGGCGAGATCGCGCGGCGCCGTCTGCGACGCGATCTGCGCGGCGGCCTGGCGCGCGCCCTCGGCCTCGATCCGGGCATGGACTTCGAGCGAGTCCTCGCGACGCTCGCCGCGGCGGACCGGGGGCGCGCGGCGGAGGCGCGCGCGGTCGACGACGCGCTGGGCCGTCGCTTGCGCGAGGACCAGCTGCTCCGTACCGTCGGCCAGATAGAACGGCTCGTGAAGCGGTGAGCGGGCGCGCGCGCGAGGTCGCGGAGCGTTTCCACCGCGACGTGCATCGCATCATCGTGGGCCAGGACGAGACGGTCCGGCTCGCGTTCATCGCGCTCGTTCTCGGCGGCCACCTGTTGATCGAGGGCGTGCCGGGCACGGCGAAGACCCTTCTCGCGCGCACGATCGCGCGTCTGGTCGGCGGCACGTTCAAGCGGATCCAGTTCACGCCCGACCTGATGCCGAGCGACATCGTCGGCACGTCCATCTACGAGATCACGACGAGCAGCTTCCGCATCAAGGAAGGCCCGATCTTCGCGAACGTCGTGCTCGCCGACGAGATCAACCGCGCGCCGGCGAAGGCGCAGGCCGCGCTGCTCGAGGCGATGGAGGAGAAGCAGGTCACGCTCGAGGGCGATTCGCGGATGCTCCCGCGTCCGTTCCTGGTCATCGCGACGCAGAACCCGGTCGAGTACGAGGGGACGTATCCATTGCCCGAGGCCGAGCTCGACCGCTTCCTGTTCAAGGCGATCATGCGCTACCCGGAGTCGTCCGAGGAGCAGTCGATCCTGCGCGCGCACGACAAGGGCCAGCCGCTCCTGGAGGTCGACAAGCTCGAGCCGTTCGCGAAGAACGCGCTCGAGGAGTGCGCGGCCGAGGTCGAGGCGGTCACCGTCGAGGACTCCGTCCTGCAATACGTCGTGCGCATCGTCGAGGAATCGCGCAAGTCGACCGACCTGCTGCTCGGCGCGAGCCCGCGCGCGGGCGTGCACCTGCTGCGCGCGTCCAAGACCGCCGCCGCCATCGAGGGCCGCGACTTCGTGACGCCGGACGACGTGAAGTCGCTCGCCATCCCGACGCTGCGCCACCGGCTCGTGCTGCGCGCCGAAGCCGAGATCGAGGGCCTCGACGCCGATGCGGTGTGCCGGCGCGTTCTCGCGCGCCTCGACGTCCCACGCTGAGCCGCGTCCCGCTTCCGCGCCCGCGGCTGCTCGCGCTGGTGCTCGCGGCCGCGGTCCCGCTGGCGCTGGGCGGCGTCTCCGACGCGTTCGTGGCGCTCGGCGTCGCCGTCGTCGCGCTCGCGCTCGTGCTCGCGATCGTCGACCACCGCGCCACCCCCGCGCCCGCGCGCATCCCGGTGGAGCGCCTCGCCGATCCGCAGCTGTCGATCGGCGTGCCCAACCGCGTGACGCTGCGCGTGACGAACCCGTTCGCGCGGCCGCTGCGCCTCGAGCTCGCCGACTCGGTGCCGGTGTCCTTCGACGTCGATCGGCGGCGCTCGCCGCTCACCGTCGCGCCGCAGGGCGCGGGCGAGACGGTGTACGCGGCACGGCCGCATCACCGCGGAACGTTCTCCTTCGGCGACATACACCTCCGCGTGCGCGGCCCGCTCGACCTGATCGAGCGGCAGGGCCGCGTCTCGGCGGCGGCGCCCGCGAACGTCTATCCGGATCTGCACGAGGTCCGCCGCTACGAGGTGACGCTGCGCCGCGGTCTCGCGTACGACGCGGGTCAGCGACGCGCGCGCATCCCCGGCGCCGGCACCGTGTTCGAGCGTCTGCGCGAGTACCTGCCCGACGACGACCCCCGGTCGATCTCGTGGACCGCGACGGCGCGGCGCGGCCGGCCGATCAGCGTCGAATACGAGACCGAGCGGCAGCAGCGGATCCTCATCCTGCTCGACGCGGGCCGCATGATGTCGAGCACGCTCGCCGGTCTCACCAAGCTCGACCATGCGGTGAACACGGCGCTGATGCTGAGCTACGTCGCCACGGCGAAGGGCGATGAGGTCGGGCTGCTCGGCTTCGCCGACACCGTGCGGTCCTACGCGCCGGCGCGCCGCGGCCGCAAGCAGTTCCTTCGCCTCACCGAAGAGCTACGCCGTCTCGAGGTCACGACCACCGAGCCCGATTACCGCGCCGCGTTCGAGTTCCTGCGCTCGCGGACCGCGCGCCGCGCACTGGTCGTGCTGTTCACCGATCTCGTGGACGACGAGGCATCGCGCGCGCTCGTCGCCGCGGTCACGCGTCTCGCCGGCAACAACCTCGTTCTGTGCTGCCTCCTCGCGGACCCGCAGCTCGCGGAGGTCGCGTCGAAGGTGCCCTCGTCGACGACCGAGCTGTACGAGCGCGTGGTCGCCGAGGACGTGCAGGAAGCGCGGGCGCGCGCGCTCGCGATCCTGCGACGCCGCGGCGTGCACACGATCGACGTGCCCGCCGAGCGGCTCACGGTCGCGACGATCCAGCGTTACCTCGAGCTGAAATCGCGCTTCCTCTGACCACGCGCCGCTGCGGCCACAGCGCGGCGGTGATGATGACGAAGATCAGGAGCGCGACGCCCGCAGCCCAGCCGCGCACGTAGATCGTGTGCAGGTACCACATCACAGGAAAGAGCAGGACGGCTCCGGAGACGATCACCAGCGTCCGCCTGCCTTTCCCGAGCGCGCCGGCCGCGAGAACGATGGGAATGAGCAGAAGCAGCAGGTCGTACGTGTTGCTGTACACGACGCCCGCGATCGACAGGGAGAGCCACACCGGAAGCCATGCGTCGCTCCGCGGGTCGAACTGCAGTGCCGCGAAGACCATCGCGAGGATCGCGATCGGTGCGAGCCAGCCGCCGTTCGGACCGAAGATCTGGATGAAGAGGGTCTGGATCGTGACCGGCTCGATCCCGACCTGCACGACCGCGATGTGCTCGAACCACGCGGGCCACCAGCTCGGGATGACCAGCCACGAGATCAGGATCGCCGCAAGACCCGCGCCGACCGCGACGAGAACGAACCGCCGACCCGTCTTCGGGTCGGCGCCGCTGGGCCAGAGCGCCTGGACGGCCAGCCCGAGCGCGGAGAACACGAACAGCGGTGGCTTGACCAGCATCGCGAGAGCGAGCAGGCCCGCGGCGACCGGTCGCCCTGCGCGCAGGCAGAGGACGAGGGCGGCGAGCGCGGCGACGAAGAAGAACGTCCACTGGCCCGTGAGGAACGTCACCGCCGCGGGAGCCGAGATCACCAGCAGGAGACCGACGATCCCGTGCGCCCAGTCGATGTTCGGCAGGCACGTACGAAGGAGAGCGCGCATCGCCACGACCGCGGAGAGCATGCCGAGGAGCGTCCAGACGACGACGCCGTCGCGCGTGGACAGGAGCGCGAAGGGCACGAGCGCGATCGTGACCCACGGCGGGTACAGGTACACCGCGCTGAAGAGGTTCGTACCGGCCCCGACGTTCACCTGGGTCGTGCGCCACGTGACCGGGTCGTATGGGTCGAAGCCCAACAGGAACGCGCGCGGGCCCGCCCAGATCGTCGCGAAGTCGTCGACGCCCAGCATCGCGACGCGCAGATTCCAGAAGAAGATCAGAAGGCCCGCCAGACCGACACCCAGCCCTACGAGGTAGGCGACGTCGGTGCGCCGCCCGCCTCCGCTCACTGCGGCAGAATATCGCCGGGTCGGGCGCGGCGACGCGATCGGAGGCAAGGGTGTACCGAGGACAGCGCGTCTGCATCGTGATCCCCTGCTACAACGTCGCGCCACATATCGCCGAGGTCCTTTCCGCGATGCCCGAGTACGTCGATCAGGTGATCGCCGTCGACGACGCCAGTCGCGACGAGACCGCGACGCTGCTGGGGGCCACGACCGATCCGCGCGTCGAGGTGGCGCGCCACGACCGCAACCGCGGCGTCGGAGCTGCGATGCGCACCGGTCTCGCCCGCGGTACGCAGAAGGGCGCCGACATACTCGTGAAGGTCGACGGCGACGGCCAGATGGACCTCGCGGACCTCCCGAAGCTGCTGGATGCGCTCATCGACGACCCGCGCTGCGGTTACGCGAAGGGCAATCGGCTCGTCGACCAGAAGGCGCTGTCGCGAATGCCTCGCCTGCGCGTCATCGGCAACTTCGCGCTCACGTTCCTGACCAAGCTCGCCTCCGGATACTGGTACGTCGTCGACCCGCAGAACGGATATGTGGCGATCCGGCGCGAGATCTGGGAGCTGGTCGATCCGGCGCGGATCAGCGACGGCTACTTCTTCGAGAACGACATGCTCGTGTGCCTCAACATCCTCGACGTCCCGGTGAAGGACGTACCCATCCCCGCGCGCTACGGCGACGAGCGCTCCTACCTGCGCGTCCGTCGCGTGCTATTCCCGTTCGCGCTCCTGTTGCTGCGCCGCACTTTCTATCGGATCTGGGCGAAGTACATGCTGCGCGACTTCTCGCCGATCGCCCTGTTCCTCATCACCGGCCTGCCTCTCTTTCTCTGGGGCGTCGTCTTCGGCGCGTACCAGTGGTGGAGTCACCTGCAGCAGGGCATCGTGACGCCGACCGGCACGGTCATCGTCGCGGTCGTCCCGCTCATCCTCGGCTTTCAGCTGTTGCTGCAGGCTCTGGTGCTCGACATCCAGAACAGCCCGCGGACGCGCCGGTACTGACGCGCCCGTGCGGTTCACTCGTAGCGCGTGATCACGAACGCGCGCGGCAACGGAAAGCGCGGGATGAACGTGCGCGATGTCACCCGCCAGTCCGCGAGGAGAGCGCGATCGATGTCGAAGATGTTGCGGTGGTGATACTCGTTCTTGAAGCCCGCGACCGCGCGCCCCACCTTGTATGCGGCCGACTCGGTGGGACCGCTCACGATGAACCGCCCGCCGGGGCGCAGCAACGACCGGAAGCTCGTACTGAGATCGCGCAGCTCGTCGCTCTCGACATGCTCCAGGACATCCAGAGCGAAGATGCAGTCGAGAGCCCCGTGATTTGCCGCGCTCCATAGCCGGAAGTCCGGCAGCTCGACGAACTCGACCGCGATGGAGCGCGCCGCGGCGGTAGCGCGGCTTGGCGCGAGCTCGATGTCCGTCGCGACGATCCGCTTCGCCACCGAGCCCAGGGTCGGGAGGAGGATCCCCGAGCCCGTGCCGTAGTCGAGGACGGCCATGCCTGGTGTCAGACCCGCGAGCCGGACCGCGGCATCGAGCCGCCACCAGAAGAGCCAGCGGATGAGCGGATTCCAGTGCGAGTACGACGGCACGGCCATCTCGGCGCGCTCGGCGGGAGCGAGCGCCGCGGTCGCAGCGCGCAGCTCAGTGGGCGAGACGCGTACCGCCATCCGCAGGGCGTCCGCCCTCATGTGGCCGCGACCTGCCCACGCCGACCCACCAGCAGAACGTAACCCCAGAGCATCGTGCCGGTGATGATGCCGACGCCGGCCTTCACCGCTTCGCTCGCGCCGCTTGGCGACAGGAAGCCCTCGATCAACCCGGCGATCCCAAGCACCGGGATGACCAGCAGCATCACGCGCGACGCCTGAGCGCCGCCGAGACGAAGCGCGTCACGACGCGAGCGCTCGCCGGGACGGAGGATCGCCCACGCCAGGCGCAGCCCCGCGCCGCCGGAAAGGAAGATCGCCGAGAGCTCGAGCACGCCGTGCCCCGCGATGAACGCGAGCAGGCCGCCGCCGAGTCCGTAGCCCTGCACCACCGCGAAGATCGTGCCGAGCATCGCGCCGTTCGCCGCGAGCGCGTAGATCGTGAGCGCGCCCGCGGTGAGCCCGCCCGCGAACAGGACGACCGCGACCCGGACGTTGTTCACGATGATCAGCGGGCCCGCGATCGGCCGGAAGCCTTCCGGGATGTCGGTCCACAGGTTCCGCTCGGCGAGCTGCTGCCGCGTCTCTTCGGGCAGCGCGTTCGCGGCGACATCGGGGAGGAGCAGGCCGACGAGATACATCCCGAGCGCGAACGCGACGAAGATCGCGAACGCCGCGCCCGTCCACGGCAGATTCGCCCGCACGATCGCGGGCAGCTCGCGCAGCACGAATCGCCGCAGGCGCCGTCCGCTCGTCGGCGCCTCGCTGTAGACGAGAGCGTGCGCGGCGGCGACGAGGTCGTTGAGGCGTTCGGTCGCGACGTCGCGGGCGAAGTCGCGTCGAGCGATCGCGAGATCGCTGGTCGTCACGCGGTAGAGGCGCCCGAGCTCGACGACGTCGTCGGCACTGAGCCGATCGACCCGCCCGCGCGCCGCGTTGACGAGCTGCCCCAGGCGCGCCCAGCGCGCCCGCCGGTCTTCCACGAACCGATCGATCGTCAGGCACCGAACGTACCATGTGGCTATGGCCGTCTCGCTTGGGCGGCTCGAGGTCGAGACCGCCGATCACGTCGTCCTCCGCTACGACCTGGCGGGAGGAGGGAATCGCGGGTTCGCCGCGCTCGTCGACTTCATCCTCGCCACGCTCATCTTCGTCGGCGCGTTATTCCTGTTCAGCACGCTTGCGGACGCGGTCGGATTCGAGTCGGCGTCGCCGTACTTCGGGATCGGGGTGCTCCTCACCTTCGCCGTCGCATGGAGCTATTTCATCCTGCTGGAGTGGCTCGGGAACGGACAGACGATCGGCAAGCGCATCTTCGGACTGCGCGTGATCGCCGAGGATGGCGCGCCGGCGGGCTTCACCGCGGTCCTGGTCCGCAACCTCCTCCGCATGGTCGACTTCCTCCCGGGGTTCTACGGATTCGGCCTGCTGGCGATCGTGGTGTCCTCGCGGTCGCAGCGCCTGGGCGATCTGGCGGCGGGCACCTTCGTGGTCCGCGCGCCGCGGCCGCAGCTCGACTACTTCTCGCTCCGCACGGTCACGCCCCTGGGCGCCGGCGCCCACGTCGAGACCCGGGTCCTGCCCGGTGAGGCCCAGCGCCTGGTGCGCGAGTTCGTCGCGCGCGAGGCCAAGCTCGCGCCGGACCACCGCGCGCCCCTCGCCGGGCAGCTCGCGGAGCGCCTGCGTCCGTACGCGCGCGACGTCGACCCCGGTCTCGGCGACGTCGAGCTGATCCGCGCCATCGCCCGCTCGCTGCGTGCGAGCGGGGGTGACCGCTGATGGACGCGGTCTGGTTCGGCCTGCTGGTGATCGGCGTCGCCGTCCTCGGCATGCTGGCCGGCGGCGGTAGCCGGCGGGACGACATCCGCGCCCGCCGGCGCTGGGATGCCGCGTTCGAGCACGAGAGCCGCCGTACGACGCACACAGACGCGACCGGGATGCTCCTGTGCCGCTCCTGCGGCACCAGTGCCTCCGAGCGCGCGGGTCGCTGCCCGCGCTGCGGGGCGATGCTCTAGGCAGGCACAGCCACCTTTAGACTTGTCGTATGACCACCACTACCCACCCCCCTGGGGAGGGGGTTGCCACGCTCGACCGGCGGGACCTCGCCATCACCGGAATGACCTGCGCCTCCTGCGTCGCGAACGTCGAATCCGCTCTGCGTGGGGTGAGCGGCGTCAAAAACGCCGCCGTCAATCTCGCGACGGAGCGCGCGAGCGTGGAGCTCGATCCGACGCGCGCGGACTTTCCGGCGCTGCTGCGTGCCGTCGAGCGCGCGGGCTATGGCGCGCTCGCGCTCAGCGGAGACCAGAAGGAGCGCGCCGCGGTCGAGGTCCAGGAGCGTGAGGCCCGGCGCGCACAGCTGGCCTCCCTGCGCCTCCGTCTCATCGTCGCGGCCGTGCTCGGCGCGCTGACGATGATCGTGTCGATGGCGGATCTCGTGATCAGCGGGATCGAGCACGAGCAGTGGCGCGCGTACCTCATGTTCGC
>Ga0075421_100005565_pt1 | contig 15263 bp, 9 predicted proteins | sample SoiMetdeltSBSDD5_FD_75292 | JGI IMG/M metagenome (GOLD analysis project Ga0075421, IMG submission 75292) | Bulk soil microbial communities from a Populus tree surrounding site in Tennessee, USA - Soil MetaG P. deltoides SBSDD5 | ecosystem: Environmental > Terrestrial > Soil > Tree plantation...
TACCCAACCAGCCGGGGTCGGTGCAGAACTACCAGGTGATCAGCTCGATTCCTTCGAATAACGACAACCTTGGCGTGATGCTGAACCGGACTCTGACTACCAAAGATCGGCTCAACACCATTTTCAATTGGCAGCGTGGAGATCGGGTGCAGCAACAGACCTTCGGATTTCGCGACGATTCGACCAACGGGGGAATGAACCTGGGCCTCGGATGGTCGCACACACTAGCGCGGCGGTCGACGAATAATCTGCGCTGGAACTTCAGCCGAAGCCGGAACGAAACCATTCCGTTCTTTGCCTTCAAAGAGGATGTTGCGGCGCAGCTCGGGATCCGCGGGACGTCGAGCAATCCCATCAACTACGGACCGCCTAATCTGAGCTTTACCAATTTCGGCGCGCTGACGGATGCGAGTCCGTCGCTGACGAGGAACCAGACATCGTCAGTGAGCGAGGGATTGCAGTTCACCAGGAGGTCGCACAATTTTTCGGTGGGCGCAGAGTTCCGGCGGCTGCAGTTCAACAGCGTCACCGATTCGAATGCACGCGGCACGTTCCTCTTCAGCGGCCTTGCGACTAGTGCGCTCGACGCTTCCGGCCAGCCCTTGGCGGCGACGGGCTACGATTTTGCCGATTTTCTGCTGGGGCTGCCGCAGCAGAGCTCGGTGCGTTTCGGCTCCTCCGATACCTATTTTCGCGGATCGGTTTACAACTTCTACGGCCAGGATGACTGGCGGCTGCGGAACAATCTGACGGTCAATATCGGGCTGCGGTATGAGTACTTCTCTCCACTAACGGAGAAATATGACCGGCTGGCGAACCTCGATATCGCTCCGGGGTTCACAGGTGTTGCGTTGGTTACGCCCGGCAAACCTGGCCCTTACACCGGGGACTTCCCAGATGGACTGGTAAATCCTGACAGGAACAACATCTCGCCTCGAATCGGAATTGCCTGGCGGCCTACGCGTCGCGGGCGGCTGATGGTCCGGGCGGGATATGGGCTCTTCTACAACGGGTCGATTTACAGCAACTTTACGCGGCAATTGGGTTCGCAGCCGCCTTTTGCCGCTAGCAGCGGAACCCTGACGACCAGCCTGGCGCAACCGCTGACGCTGCAGAACGGCTTCCCTACGGTGGCGTCGTCGATTATCACCAATACGTATGCGATCGATCGATACTATGTGCTCGGCTATGCGCAGACTTGGAATTTCAGCGTGCAGCGGGAATTCCCGCGGGCGATCGTTGTCGAACTGGGTTACCAGGGGACCAAGGGCACCAAGCTTGATATCCAACGACTGCCGAATCGCGCGGCGCCGGGCTCGCCGCTTACCGCCGAGCAGCGGCGACAGATCGGCAACGCGCAGGGGTTCACGTTCGAAAGCTCGGAAGGGAATTCGATTTATCATGCGCTACAGACCCGCGTGACGCGGCGGATGCAGAGTGGCATCGCTGTGAATGCGACTTACACGTACGGCAAATCTATTGACAACGCATCCACGTTTGGAGGCGGAGGGGCTACCGTTGCGCAGAATGACAAGGATCTGAGCGCCGAGCGCGGGTTGTCCAGTTTCGATCGGCGGCATGCGCTGCAGTTGAACGCCATGTTCTCTTCGCCTGCCGGCAGGGGTTCGTTTCTGCCGACCACCGGACTTGCCGGGCGGCTGCTGAAGGACTGGACTCTAAATGGAAACGTCACGGCGCAATCGGGCTCGCCTTTTACAGCTCGCGTACTTGGCAACCAGTCGAACTCGGGGGGCACTGGTTCGGTCGGCAGCGGTCGGGCTGATGCGACGGGACTGCCGATTGAGGCGGTCCTGCCGGGGCAGTATTTCAATCTGGCGGCGTTCACGGTTCCGCAGGCGGGCACGTTCGGTAATGCGGCGCGGAATACGATCCGGGGGCCGAGTACCGTTGTGGCGAATCTGTCGCTGATGCGGTCGTTCCAGCTTGGCGATAGCCGGCGGCGGATCAATTTTATGGTGAATAGTCAGAATTTTCTCAATCATGCGGGGATTGTCGGGATTGGGACGGTGGTGAACTCGTCTACTTATGGACTGGCGACGTCGGCGCAGCGGATGCGGACGTTGTCGCTGGGGTTGAGGCTGAACTTTTAGTATGAACAAGCTAAAGCTTGTTCCACTGGTTCTCGCTGTGAGCCTCGTGGCGCAGCAGGCGACCGACAAGCCTACGATCACCTTTAAGAGTTCGAGCACGCTGGTGATCGTGACTGTGTTCGTGCGCGACAAATCCGGCAATCCGGTCGAGGGGCTCAAGAAGAACGATTTTAAATTACTCGAGGACGGCAAGCCGCAGAATATTGCTGTATTCGAATTTCAGAAGATCGACGACGTGGCTGCCTCGGCCAAGACTGACACGACGCCGAAAGCTGCCGAGCCAAAGGCCAAGGCTCCGGCGGCGATTACGCCGTCGAAGCCGGGTGAGGTGCGCTTTCGGGATCGCCGTTTGATTGCCATGCTGTTCGATTTCGCGGGGATGCCGCAGCCGGATCAGCTTCGGGCTCAGGATGGGGCGATGAAATATGTCCGGGAGCAGATGAGTCCCTCGGACGTCGTCGCGATCATGAGTTTCGCTAATACGCTGAAGGTTGAGCAGGACTTCACAGATGATCGCGATCGGCTCATCGACGTGATCAAGGGATTTCGCATCGGCGAGGGAACAGATGTCGGCGCGACGGCTGAGGTCGGCGATGAGGACGAACAGGATACGCAGGCGGCGTTCACGGCGGATCAGAGCGAATTCAACATCTTCAATACGGATCGCAAGCTCAGCGCGCTGGAATCTGCTGCCAGGATGCTTGGGTCGCTTCCGGAGCGGAAGGCGCTCATTTATTTTTCTAGCGGCGTCGGGAAGACCGGGACGGAGAACGAATCGCAGCTTAGGTCGACGATCAATGCGGCGGTGCGGTCGAACGTGGCGTTTTACCCGATCGATACGCGCGGTCTCGTCGCGCTGCCGCCTGGTGGTGACGCTAGCACGGCGGCTCCACGAGGGTCGGGGGTCTTCAGCGGCCAGACACAGACTCGGCAGCGGCAGACCTTTAACAGCCAGCAGGAGACACTCACTACTCTGGCGCACGACACGGGCGGCAAGGCGCTCATCGACGACAACGAGCTGTCGCTGGGTATTACGCAGGCGCAGGAGGACATGCGCAGCTACTACATTCTGGGCTATTACAGCAGCAATGGCGCTCTCGACGGCAAGTATCGGAAGGTGTCGTTGAGCCTGACCGGGACGGCGCACGCATCGCTCAAGCTCGACTACCGGCAGGGTTACTACAGCGCCAAGGAGTTCAAAAAGTTCACCGCGACTGATAAGGAGCGACAACTGGAAGAAGCGCTGCTGCTCGGCGATCCTTTGACCGAGCTGCCGATGGCTCTTGAAGTCGACTACTTCCGGTTGACGCCGGACCGCTACTTTGTGCCGGTATCGGTGAAGATTCCCGGGGCGGAGATTCCGGTGGCGAAGAAAGGCTCGAACGGGATCACATCTCTTGAGTTTATCGGCCAGATTCGGGATGCCAAAGGAGCCATCGCCGGCAATGTTCGCGACGGCATCCAAGTCAAGCTGTCCGAAGAAGACGCGACGCAGCTTGCGAAGCGGAACATGCAGTACGATACGGGCTTCACGCTTGCGCCGGGCAAGTACAAGCTGAAGTTTCTGGCGCGTGAAAATCAGACCGGCAAGATGGGGACCTTCGAGACGACGTTCACGATTCCCGATCTGACGGTGCGGCGCGAGGGGCTGGCCATGAGCTCGGTCGTGCTGAGCAATCAGCGCGAGCCGCTTAGCGCGGCGGTGGGGTCGGCGACGAATAAGAAGAAGCTGCTGGAGATTCATCCGCTGGTGGCGGACGGGCAGAAGCTGATCCCTAGCGTCACGCGAGTGTTCCGCAAGGATCAGAACATGTTCGTCTACTTCGAGGTCTATGATCCGGTCACCGATCCGGTCCAGAAGACACCGAGTGTTGCGGCGACGATGGCTTTCTATCGCGGGAAGGTGAAGATTTCCGAGTCTGAGCCAATCCGGGTGACGCAGGCTCCGAAGTCGCGGCCGCAGATGGCTCCGTTTCAGTTTCAGGCTCCGCTGGCGAAGCTCGCGCCGGGGAGGTATACGTGCCAGGTGAATGTGGTCGATGAGCTGGGTCGGAAGGTTGCGTTTGCGCGGGCTCCGGTGGTGGTGACGCCTTAGGTGTAACGAACAAGCTAAAGCTTGTTCCACAGTGACTTCGAGAACGGCCTGCCGAATTCTAGCGCCGCCGGACAACCTTCGTTTCGGCAAGCGTTGATTGCAGCAGGCGTTCGATTTCCTGCGAAATTTCATCCGCTGGCCGGTTACCGTCGATCCGATGATAGTTCGCGCTTCGGTAATGCTGCATCAGCGGACCGGCCATCTGCTCGTAGGACTTCAGGCGGTCGTCGACAACCTGGTCCTCATCGTCGGCGCGTCGCGTAAGTTTCTGTCCATCTCTATCGCAGACGCCGGGTCTGGCAGGCGGACTGTAGAGCAGATTGTAGATCTTGCCGCATTCTGGGCACTGGCGTCGCGCGGTGACTCTGGCGAGCAGCATGGAATGCGGCACATCCAGATGAATGATCGTTGGAACCGGCCAGGAACATCGGTCGATCAAGGATTGAAGAAACAGAGCCTGGGGCACCGTGCGCGGATATCCGTCCAGAAGGAATCCGGATTTGCAATCGGGTTCTGAGATGCGGGCGGCGACCATGGTGTTCACCAGATCGTCGCTGACCAGGACTCCGGTGTTGACTTGCTCGCAGGTGGCGCCGGTCTGATCGCCAATCTCGCAACTGGCTCGCAGCATATCGCCGGTCGAGATGGCCGGAATTCGAAACAGCCCTGAAATGAAGGCCGCTTGCGTGCCTTTTCCGCAACCCGGCGGACCGTAGAGCAGAATTACCAAAGAAATCACCCCGTTGTCGCAACTTGGCGAACTGTTACAAAGGCTAACGCAGGGGAGTGGGGCTGGTCAAGGTGAGAGAAGGGGCAGACCGAGCTGGCCTGCCCCATTCAAGTACTAAGTGGGAAGTACGACTTTGGCGAAGATAATGACCAGGGTGTAGAGCGCAAGAGACTCGATCAGCACCAAGCCCAACAGCAGCGCAAACCGGATGGCAGCCGAAGCTCCTGGATTGCGCGCCATGGCTTCCGCGGAGGCGGCGACCGCTTTCGCTTGCGCCAGTCCGCACAGACCGGAGGCGATGGCCATGGCGAAGCCGGAGGTGATGGCTACCCATTTGTGGACTTCGTTCGCGTCGGTAGTCTGCGCCTGCGCGAATATCGGGCTGGCGAATACGAACAGCGCCAGCAGGATCAGAAACATCTTTGTGTTCATTTGTGGTGTTGCTCCTTATATGAATTCGCCCCAGGAGGTGGTTCCCGTCATCCTCTTACAGCCGGGCTCACACTGGGGCGGGATAATGCCGTTTAATGATCGTGCGCAACCGCTCCGGCGACGTACATCATCGTCATGAGAGCGAAGATGTAGGCCTGCAGGAACGAAACAAATACGTGAAGTCCCATGAAAAGGGCGGGGCCCACAAGGTAAGTAAGACTTAAGAAAACGAGAGTCACCTGCTCACCGGCGTACATGTTGGCGAACAGACGGATAGTCAGGGAGAGGGGCCGGGCCATGTGGCTGACCAGCTCGATCGGGATCATCAACGGCGCGAGAATCGGCATCGGGCCGGCGAAATGCTTGAGATACGGCCACGTGCCCTGCTCGCGGATTCCCATGATGTTGTAGTACAGGAACGCCACCAGCGCTAAGCCTGCCGGAACCTCCGCAAACATCGTCGGAGACTCGAGTCCAGGAATGATGCCCAACAGGTTGGCGAACAGGATGAATATGAAGAGAGTCCCGAACAAAGAAAGATACTTCGGCCCGTCGTGGCCGACGTGCTCTTCTGACTCGGCATGCAGGAAATTGTAGATAGCTTCAAAGGCGTGCTGAAGTTTTCCCGGACGATCCATCGAAAGCTGAGATCGCAAAACGGCGAACAGAACAACGAGGATCACTGCGACCAGGATTTCCATGGTGAGCGACACGGCCCATGGACGCTGGGCGGTCGGAAGTCCTACCATCGAGAGCACGGCGTTGGCTAGACCTGCCAGGTGATCGTTAAACAGAGCGGTAAGCCACGGTTCATGTACGGGCATAGATAAGTTCGAACAGGATTTCCAGGATGACGGCAGCTGTGGGGACGAACAATCCAACCATACAGGCCATCAAACTGATCTCGGAAAACCTCAATATAGCATAGGCGGCCAGTCCCAGGAGCAGATAGCGCAGGCCCAGAAATACGGCGACACGTGCGCTCGGCGGCTTGCCGGTAACTGTTTGTCCCAGGGCATCGACCGTCTTTTTCAGCCAGCGAAAATTCAGGTAGGCTACCATCGCGCCGAGGAGGAATCCCAGCCCGCCGCGCCATCCGGCCATCGCAAAGTAGACGATCGCGCCGGACGCCGTTAGCGCCCAGGTAAAGCGGGAGATACGCCCGACTGCGCGCTCAGGATCCATTGTCGCGAGTATCCCGCGAGACCTGCCGGATTAGTTGCATGAAGCCCGCTGCGATCCCGATTATGAGAAACACCAGGTACAGAAAACGGGTACCGAACGCCTTGTCGAGCAGGTACCCGATGGCGTATCCGACGAAGGTTGCGGTGGGAAGCAGGAAGGCTAGCGCAGTGTATTCGCTGACCAACGCCGCGAAGGATTTTTTCCGCTTCATGGTCGCGAGGCTGCGAATTGGGCGGTCTCGGAAACCAGGACACCCATCTTGGGATGGCTGGGCTCGAAATCGACGCGGATGCCGTGCTCTTCGAGAGCTTCACTGGTCGCCGGACCGATGGAGGCCACCAGCATTCTGTCGAATCCATCGCGCACCTGCGGTTCAATGCTCTCTTCGGCGGCAATGCGTAGCAGATGGGTTACCTGGATGGAGGTCGTAAACAGGGCGATCCGGAAGTCTCCATTGGCGATGCGGTGGGCGGCCTGGCGCAACGGGCCGGTATCTTCGGGGAGATCCCACTGGTAGACGCGGACAGCGGTTACTTCGGCGCCGCGGGCGCGAAGGGCGTCGAGCAGCTCTGGATTCGATTTGCCGTACTCTTGGACGGCGATGCTGCGCTCTGGCCGGCCTTCTGTTGTCGCCAGGACTTCGCGCCAGGTATTTGGCTCGGGAACGAGAATCGCCGGGACGTTCCAGTCGCGCAGGACAGCCATGGGCTTGGGGCCGCGGGCAACTATGGTGAGGGTGCGCAGGGCTTCGGCGAACCGTCCGGGCGAAAAACGGGTTGTGAGGACCTGATCGAGCAGGCGGGTTCCCACGCCGGTGAGCAGCACGACCATGTCGAAGCCGCCGGTGAAGAGCTTTTCGGCGAACTGGAAAGCTTCTTCATTGCGGTCGAGCGGGGCTTCGCGCATGGAGGGCGCGACGAACGGGTCGCCTTGGTGATTACGAATGAGCTGCGCGATTTCCCGGGCTCGCCGGCTTTCGAGGGATAGTACCTTCGTGCCCGCGAATGACATTTGGCCTATTATAAGCGTTCCAAGCCCCTGCTACACTGGTACAAAGTCCATGTTCACGGGAAAACCTTCCGCGCGCAGGCGGAGGCAGTGGGCCGTCATTGCCGCGATCGCGGTTGGTAGCGTCGTCGCGACCCTGCTTCTGGGGGATCTGAGGTTCTTTCAGCTAATCCATCTCAAGGCCGGGGATTTCCACTTTCGCCTTCGCGGAAAGCAGCCAACGTCTAATATTGTCGTGCTGGCGATTGACCAGAAATCGCTCAACACCTTCCGCGAGTTGCAGGTATTTTGGCACCCCTACTACGCCGAGGCGATCAACGCCGCGGCGGAAGGTGGCGCCAAGGTGCTCATGATGGACATTGCCTTCGGTGTCGATGTGACGAAGTATGAGAAGGATCATGACCAGATGCTGGCGGGCGCCGTCCTCACCAACATCGAGAAAATGCCGGTTGTCGTCGCCAATGTCGCTGACATGAACGCCAACGCGAAGAAATGGCCTGTGGCGGTGAACATGGCCGCTGCGCTTTTCCAGTTGAACGCGTTTCCCAATCTCACGGTAGATCGCGACGATTTCATACGACGCCAGGAACTGATGGAGGCGCCCGATGCGAACGGTGACTTCACCCGCAGCCTGCCGTTGCGCACAGCCGAGAAGTTCCTCAATGAGAATGTGAAATCTAAAAACGGCGGCCTGACGTTGCAAGGCCGGACGATCCCGATCACGCCCGAGCGGACGATCGTCATCAATTACGCCGGTCCACCCGAGACATTTCCGTTCATTTCGTTATCAGATTTCATTGCGGCCGCCCGGGCCGGCAACAAAGAGCAGATCCGCAATTGGGTAGCCGGCAAGGCGGTGCTGCTCGGACCCAATACGATTGACGACCGGCATGCGACGCCGTTCTTCACTGCCTTCACAGGGCTCCGGTTCAACACCGCCGGTGTCGAGATACACGCCAACACGCTGCGGACGCTGCTCGATGGCGACTATCTGGTGCCGGTGTCGGAGCCGGTGCGGATCGCGGCGCTGGCGCTGATAGCTGCCTTTACAGCGATTCTGGCAGCATTGTACGAGGCGCGGCGCCTGGCTTTCAACCTCTCATTAGGAGTGGCAGCGACGGCCATTCTCACACACGTGAATTTTCGAAACGGCAGCTTGATTTCAACATCGGAGCTGCTGTTGGCCGCTTTGATCAGCCTCATCGCCTCGGTGGTGCATCGCTTCCTCACTGCAGAAAAGCGCGGCGCATTCTTTCAGGATGCGATCTCGTTGTTCGTCGGCAAGAAATTTGCGGCTAGTATTTCTGAGGACCAACAGATCTCCCTTTCCGGCAGCCGGCAATTGGTGACGATCCTCTTTTCCGATATCCGTGGATTTACGGCATTTTGCGAAGAAAAGGATCCTGGCGTGGTGGTCGATCTGTTGAACGAATATATGGGCGCGATGGTGAAAATCATCGTCGCCCACCATGGCGCGGTGAACAAGTTCATCGGGGACGGCATACTGGCGATTTTCTCCGACGAAGATGGCACGACGCCCGGCGACCATGCCCTGCGGGCGGTGCGCTGTGGCACTGAGATGTGCCAGTTTGTGGGCAAATTCAAGACGGGCGTGGGAATTCACAGCGGCATCGTGGTGGTCGGCAACGTGGGCTCCAGGGATAAGATGGAGTACACAGTCCTCGGCGACACTGTCAACCTGGCATCGCGGCTGGAGAGCCTGAATAAGGAAATGAAGACGCAGCTCATCCTGAGTGATGCCACACGGGAGCTCTTGAACGGCGAGTTCGAGACTTCGTATCTGGCCGAAGTGCCGGTTCGCGGTAAGACGGTTCCGCTGGTCATCCATACGTCGCAGGCGCTTGTCCAACCTAAAGTTGAGCCCGGAACGTTGGCGGAAAAAACATGAGCCGGTCGATCCTGGCGTGGCTACTCTCGGCCGGTGTTCTTCTGGCGCAAGCGAAGAAGGAAGAGCCTGTCGGATTGGTCCTGATGCCGGGTGGCGCGAAGCTCATTCGGTCGGGCGTTGAGACTCCGCTCGCGGCCAAGCCCGGTGACATCCTGTTCTCCGGCGACGCGATGAAGACGGAAGCGGCGGCGGCCAGTTTTCTTTACTGCCCGTCCAAGTCGTCGCAATCGCTGGCAGCCGCGGGCGACGTACTGTTCGGTCCGTCGCAGCTCAAAATCCGCGCGGGGAAGATAGCCGACACGAAACAGGTCTCCTCTTGTTTTCTTCCGCAGGTGGTTCGTGTGGCGGTCGCGAGCCAGCAGCATTACGGGGTCAGCATGACCCGCGGGCTTGGGGATCCGAAGGAGCCCACGCTGACGCCGTCCTCGCAATGGCCTGCCGGGGCAGCCGCGGAGATTGCGGTATTCGACAAGGCGCTGGTCGTCGATCCGAGCGATCAGGGCGCGCTGGTCGGCCGCGCGGCAGCTTTTGAAAAACACAACCTGCTGGCCAATGCGCTCGCAGACTATAAGAAGATCGGCGAGCAGTGGAAGGACGCGGTCTGGGTCAAAGGCAAAATCTTCGAGCTATCCGAAACGCTCGCATCGGCGGCGGCCGCTGCTGCGGCGGCTACGCCGGAGGGCGGGAAGACGTACGCGCTGCTGATCGGGGTTTCGAAATATCAGCGGCTGCCGCAGGAGCAATGGCTGCAGTTCGCCCATGCCGACGCTGCCGCGTTCGAGAAGCACGTTCTGAGCCCGCGCGGCGGAGGGCTGCCGCCGGAAAACGTGCTCAGGCTTACCGACGACAAGGCTACGACGGCTGCGTTGCGTAATGCTTTCCAGACATTTCTTAAGGGGCGGGCGACTAAGAAGGACACGGTGCTGATTCTCATCGCCGGTCACGGGACGGTGGAATCGCCGGGCAGCAAGGGCGCCTACATCCTCACCAACGACAGCGACCCGCAGGATCTGGCGGGGACAGCGATGCCGATGATTGAGGTGCAGACGCTGATCAATGAGGAGCTTTCGAAGGTCGGTCGTGTGGCCGTTTTTGTGGACGTCTGCCGAGCGGGGAACATCGGCTCGATCAAGAACACGACGGTTAATAGTGTGGTTGAGAAGTTGGGCGAGGCGGAGGGGGAAATACTCGGGCTCATGGCGAGCCGTCCCAAGGAGCTCTCCTTTGAAGGGCCGCAATTCGGCGGCGGGCACGGAGCTTTTAGTTACTACTTGCTTAAAGCGCTGGCGGGCGCGGCGGACAAGAACAACGACGGGAAGGTGGACGTGAATGAGGTGATCAACTACGTCCAGACCGAGGTCGCGAAGAACACGAACGACAAGCAGCATCCGCGCGAGTTTGGCAGCATGGACAACGCTGTCGCTCTGTCCGACACGACCAAGCCGGGGATCGACCTTGCTCGGGTGCATTTCCCGATGGTGTTCGATTCCGGCGGTGAGCCGGCCTACCTGGCGCAGTCGCAAGCGACCCCCGGAGCTTTGTCATCGGCTGCGTCGGCGCCACTGGGGCGGTTTAACGATGCGCTCGCGAGCGGCCGTCTCCTGCCGGATGTCGCCAGCAGCGCCTTCGCTGCACTGACGGAGCTCAAGCCGCTACTTTCGGCAGAGCAGTATCGCATGCAGGAGAATCGCCTTCGTGTTGCGCTCGAGGACCAGGGGCAGCAGGTGATTCTGCGATATCTGACGGGCGATCAGGTACCGCAGACGCAGAGGGATTTTCAGAACGGCGAGGCGCATTACCGGGCGGCGAAGCTGCTGACGCCGGAATCGATTTTCCTCGACGGCAGGCAGTCATTTCTGCGCGGCCGGTCGATGCTGTTCGATAAGAACTATTCCCAGGCCGCCGATTTACTGGAGGAAGCCGTGCGCACCGATCCGGGCGGCGCGCATGCTTACAATGCTCTGGGCATCGCTTATCTCGAGCAGGCGGATTATGCGCGCGCCATTCCGGCATTCCGGGACGCCATAAAACGAGCGCCGCACTGGACCTATCCGCTGCATAATCTCGCCCTGGCTTACATCGAGACGGGCGACTCCGCTGGCGCGATCCAGGCTTATCAGCAGGCGATTCGGCTTACGCCGCAGTACTCGTACCTTCCTTACAATCTTGGGCTCGTTTATCAGCGGCTGAATCGCCGTAAGGACGCCGAGTCGGCCTACCGGAAGGCGATTGTGATTGCGCCGGACTCGCCTGAGCCTTACAACGCGCTCGGCTCGCTCAAGGCGTCGACCGGAAAACCGCGCGAGGCGGAGGAGCTATACAAGCAAGCGCTGGCGAAGAATCCCGCCCTGCTGGCGGCTCGGCATAATCTGGCGCTGCTGCTTACTGATCAGAAGCGGGTACCGGAGGCGATCGTCCTGTGGCGCGAAAATCTTACGCGCGCGCCGGACTATCTGCCGTCGCGGTTGAGTCTGGCTGCTGCGCTCCCGGATGCTACGCAGGCAATTGCGGAGTATCGGACTATACTGGGCGCTCGGCCGGAGTATCTGGCGGCTCGGCTGGCTTTGGCGGATCTGTTGGCGAAGAGCGGGGACCAGGCGTCGGCGTTGCAGGAGTTGCGGCTGGCGCTTAAGAGCGATCAGCGGAATCCGGGGATTAACGAGCGGATTGGGGATTTGGAATTGCAGGCGGGGCATGCCGCTGAATCGCGCGCGGCGTATGAGGCGGCGCTGCAGAATGCGCCGGATTCGCAGGCTGCTAAGAGGATTCGGAAGAAGCTTGGACGCTAGTCTCCGCTTGACGAACAAGCTAAAGCTTGTTCCACAGTGATGTCGACTCCTTCGTTGCGAGCGTTACTCGACGTAGGTAACTGGCTTCAGCGGGCCGTTCAGTGAATTGGTGACGCCGCCGATTCGTAGCGTGATCGGAAGCGCATCGCCCTTGGTGTGGAATCCGGGTACGCGTACGCTGATCTGATATACGCCGATTAATCCGGGGACCAGGCCGCTCCAGTCGACTATCACTTCGGATTGCCTATACGCAGGATTGCCAAAGTACACTTGGATCTTATCAGTCACCGCCAATGGATTCGACGGCGCGGGCTGACCCGCTACGACCGTGCCGCCTTTGGTGACACCTAGACCCGCGGCGTAGAGCGACAGCGGCTCATCGCGATTCGCGGGATTGTCTTTTGTGACGAGGCGGCCATCGGCGTGATAAAGCGCCGCTAAGCCTTTGTCGTCGGTGAATACGGCCGGGGCCACCCTGCTGACAGTAACCAGGAAAGCAGTCGACGCGGCCTGCCGGGTCAACGAACGCACTACCAGCGGATACCGTCCGGCGGCCAGAGTGGGGGGCACCTGAAAGTTAATCTGGCGGTCCGAGGTCAAAATCAGAGGCAGCGGCTGATTATTCAAGGTGACGCAGACCCCGCCTGCTACCGTCGGCAGCGAGGTGTTCACGGGGCCGCCGGAGTCAGTCGCCATGTTCCTGCCGAAGACCGTCCCGAGACTGCCGGGCGCGAAGGTGGGCAGGTAGCTGACCATGCTGACGACGCCATTCGGGTTTACAATCGGCCGCTCGGCGGGCAGCACAGGCGTGAGTGGAATAATGCTCAGGCCGCTGGTTGTCAGCGCATACGCCGTTGTGCCGGCCGCGTCGATCGACATGCTGCGTCCGGTGACTCGTTGGGTCTGGTTCCCATTCACCTGCGCAAGAGGGCCTTCCAGCGCGGTCACCGAGCGGGTAATGGCGCCGGTGTTCACATCCACTATTTCGACGCTGGGGACAGCCGTCGTCTGGTTCTGCAAGGGCTGCAGGAATCTGGCGAAGGTAGTGTTGCTGGCGGCGAACACAGCCGACACCGGAACCAGAGTGGCGGTTCCACCCCTAACAGGCACGCCTACTCCTCCGGTATCGGTGGCCGATCCGATCTGGGTCAATGATGGGTTGAAAACCAGGCCGTTCGCCAGGAAGTATTGTCCGCGTGGACCCACGGCAACCGGACCGAAGTAACCGGTAATGGAGGGCAACGTAGGCTGGGCTGCGTTGCCGAAAAGCTGCCGCCCGATCACCCACTCGTCGACAGAGGCGTCGTAGAGATAGCCGGTCCCGGCCGCGTCGAGCAGAAAGATGAACTCGCCGCCAGGGCTGGACGCCATCGTCTGGGGGCCGGGCAGCGTCTGCAAATTGCCGAACACGGCCGTGTTCAGCGTTCGTGGCAACACTTGGTTTCCGACTACTCGCCACAGCCTGCCGTTGCTCATCACTACCTGAGGTCCGCGCACGCCGGATGCGATCACGCTGGGTGTTACCAGCGCCACGTTCGAATTGAACGGCAGCGGGGTGAAGCGGACCAGGCCGGTTTGCGCGCCGCGATCCAGGTCCACGATGCTGATGGTCTCACTGCCGCTATTGGCGACGTACATCGTGATGCCGTCGGTCCCGAAGGCGAGCGAATGCGGCAGCTGGCCAACCTTGATCGGGTCCAGGAATCGCCTCGTGCGGAGGTCGAATACTTCCACGCGATTCATTCCTGAATTCGCGATGTAGAGGCGCTGCCGCACGGTGTCGGTGAGCATGTCGAACAGGCCTTCGTTGCTGGCCGCGTTCAGCTTGACCGGAATTACGTCGCCGCGGGCCTCGCTGTCGCGATTGTTCTGGAAGACGCGAATGTTCGGCGGAATGTTGATGGCTTCGCTCGACTGGATGAGGAAGTCGTGAGGAGCGATGGTTCCCAGCGCGCGCGCAGCTAGAGGATTGAACTGGAAATTGATATTAGCTCCGGTGGGCGTAATCTGAGTCTGAACTTGCGGAGACGTCTGCAGCACCGCCGTGGGCCCGGCGACTCCGGGGACGGGGATCACGCCGGGGGGCGCTCCCACGCCCGGAATGATCGGCGGCAACAAAATGATGATTGTGCCGCCGCCTGGCCCACCGACTCCGCCAAGGCCTTGCGTCACTGCAGCGGGAAGCTGTAGCAGTTGGGCCGTCGCTGTCAGGCGTCCGCGGCCGATATTGTTCACCGCGACTCCGACTCTCCTATTGGGAACCTGGCCGCACTGATCGTTCGCGAGCAGGACCGTGGCATTGTCGGGCATCGCGATGGGGCTCTGAAAGATCGTCGATAGAGGCAGCGTCAGGAAGCCGGATTCCGACAAGGCGTACGCGGTGGCGCCGTCAGCGGTGACCACCATCTTGCCGGCCAGATTTTCGGGCAGCTGTAGGCCCAGGTTGATCAGCAGGTTGTCGGGATCGTTTAGCAGCAATCGGCTGACGTTGGGCCGCGCGGGTGGATTCTGAACCGGCGCCATGTTGAATGCCGAGTACAAAGTGGCGCCGTCCGGCGAAAAAATGCTGCCACCTTGATTCTGCTGCGTATTGAAATTGCCGGCTGCGCCAGTAGGGAATGAGAATGGCGCATTCGCGGCGTTCTGTTGGGCCAGGACTGTGAGCGTGTCGGTCTCGAACAGCGTCAGGCCGGCCATGAACCTTTTGCCATCCGGGGCGATCGATAGCACGTTCGAGATGAAGTTCACCGTCCTCGCCCGCAGCACGGTGGCGGACGCTACTTCGTACACGAAGACGCTGCGCGTGTTGGCCGCCGTGTTATTGACGCCGATAATCAAGGTCCCGTCCTTGGTCGACAGCAGCGCGCTGCGCGTGGAAAGAGCAGTTCTGCCGAGCGGCGGTGCGACGGGCGCGGCGGGCGGAGTCACGGCGAGCGGCACGGGGATGACGTCAGATCCCTGAGCGGCGTTCGGATCAAAGACCAGCAGCGTGTTGAACTGATTG
>Ga0075421_100005569_pt1 | contig 15258 bp, 14 predicted proteins | sample SoiMetdeltSBSDD5_FD_75292 | JGI IMG/M metagenome (GOLD analysis project Ga0075421, IMG submission 75292) | Bulk soil microbial communities from a Populus tree surrounding site in Tennessee, USA - Soil MetaG P. deltoides SBSDD5 | ecosystem: Environmental > Terrestrial > Soil > Tree plantation...
TTCGAGCCGGGCCAGGTGATCTTCCGCGAGGGCGACCCGGGCCAGGCGATGTGGGTGCTGGGCACCGGCACCGAGGTCTCGCTGGCCACCACCCCCGCGGGCGGCGAGCGTCCGGTGGTGGTGGCGTACGCCAGGCCGGGCGAGACCATCGGCGAGATGGCGCTGGTGGACCAGGGCCCCAGGTCCGCCACCGCCACCGTGACTCAGGGCGGCCCGGCCCACAAGATCGAGGCCGTGGACTTCGAGGTGCTGCGGGTGGGGTACAACCCCGCGGCCTACAAGGTCCTGCGGAAGATCTGCATGGACCTGTGCGGGAAGCTGCGCGCCACCTCGGACCGCATCGTCCCGCCCGGGAACGCGGCGATCAACGCGCCGCCGCTGGACGCCAGGCCGCTCCGGACGCCGGACGTGGTGGACGAGTTCCCGGCCTTCCGGCCGCTGCCGCAGGTGGTGAAGCTGGCGCTGGCGCAGAAGCTGAAGCTGGTGGAGACCGAAGGGGTGGCGCCCATCTTCGGCGAGGGCTCGCGCGGGGACGCCGCCTACTTCGTGCTCGACGGCGAGGTGACGGTGGGGCGGAGCGGGAAGACGCTGGCCACGCTGGGCAAGGGGGCGATGTTCGGGATGGTGTCGGTGATCGACAACGGCGGGCGCTCCGCCAGCTGCGTCACCGCCGGCCCGGCGCGCCTGCTCCGCCTGGACGACCGCGAGTTCGACATCCTCTTCCAGACCGGCAACCGGTTCGCCTACGAGCTGGTGGACCTGGTGGCGCGGCAGCTGGTGGAGCACCTGCGCGGCGCCAACGCGCTGCTGCCGCCGCCCGGGCAGGGACCGGCCAGGCCCGCGCTCCGCGTCTCCGGCGCCAAGCGGTCGCTCCAGTCGAAGGCCGCCGCGGGGACCATGGACCCGGCCGGGGCCGCCGCCGGGGAGGGGGAGCTGCTCCCCCTGGACCTGGAGATCGAGCTGGAGCTGGAGCTGTAGGCCCCGCGAGCGAGCGTGCAGCTTCGGCCTGGCGCCCGTGTTATGGGAGGGGGCGGCCATGCTGAACATCCAGCTCGAGTGGACTCCCAACCCGTCGACGCTCAAGTACGTGCTCGACCGGGCAGTGCTGCCCTACGGGGCGCTCAACCTCACCTCCCGCGAGGAGGCGGCGGCCAAGTCGCCGCTCGCCGCCAGGGTGATGGAGGTGAAGGGGATCACCGCGGTGATGCTGGGGCCGAACTTCGTCACCGTCACCAAGGGCGACGACGGGGAGTGGGACGACCTGAACGACGGGGTGATGGCCGCGCTGGAGGCGTTCGACGCGTCCGGCCAGCCCGCCATCCACGAGGGGGCGCTGGTCCGGCCGTCGCCGGAGGGCGCCTCGGAGGCGGAGAGGAAGATCCGCCACGTGCTGGAGACGGAGATCCGCCCCGCGGTGGCCATGGACGGGGGCGACATCTCGCTCTCCCGCTACGAGGACGGCGTGGCGTACATGCACATGCAGGGCTCCTGCTCCGGCTGCCCCTCCTCGCAGCTCACGCTCAAGCAGGGCATCGAGTCCCGGCTCCGGGAGATCGTCCCGGACCTCGTGGAGGTGGTGCCGGTCTGAGCCAGAAGCCCCCCGCCCGGCGGCAGGTGAAGGCGGACCAGGTCCGCCGCGAGCTGCTCCCGGAGCAGTCGCCCGCGCTGCTGCGCGAGCTGCACCTGCTCACCCGCGACGGGCACCTGAACGCCGACGCGCTCCGCAAGCTCAAGCAGGTGAACCACCTGGTGGGCCTGTTGCGGCCGGCGCTGGAGGAGGTCTTCCAGCGCTACCCGGAGCCGGTGCTGGTGGACGCCGGGAGCGGCAGCGCGTACCTGGGCTTCATCCTCTACGAGCTGTTCCTCAAGCAGGAGGGGCGGGGGACGCTGCTCTCGGTGGAGTCGCGCGAGGACCTCACCGCGCGGGCCCGGGAGCGGGCGGCGCGGCTGGGGTTCGACCGGATGCGGTTCGCCACCGCCTCCATCTCCGAGGCCCCGTACCCGGAGCGGATCCACCTGCTCACCGCGCTGCACGCCTGCGACACCGCCACCGACGACGCGCTGGCGGCGGCCATCCGGCGAAAGGCCGACCACGTGGCGGTGGTGCCCTGCTGCCAGGCGGAGGTGGCGCAGCAGCTCAAGGCGCTGGCCGCGCGCGCGAAGGAGCCGATGAAGCTGCTCTACCGCCACCCCTGGCACCGCCGCGAGTTCGGCTCGCACCTCACCAACGTCATCCGCGCCCAGGCGCTGGAGGCGTTCGGCTACCAGGTGACGGTGACCGAGCTGACCGGCTGGGAGCACTCGCTGAAGAACGAGCTGATCCTCGGGCGCAAGGTGCACCACGAGCACCGCGAGGCGCGGGCGGAGCTGGAGACGCTGCTGGCCGAGACCGGCGTCCGACCCAAGCTCGCCCGCGAGCTGCTGCCCGGGGTGGACGTTCCAGCTCCAGGGGGTTGAGCGGTCGTCAGACCGGGATGTCCAGCCTGGGCCTGAGGGCCACCGTCTCGCGGAAGGCCTCGATGATCGCGTGGACCTCGCCGGCCGTCTCGGTGTCGGCCAGCGAGCGCAGGTAGAGGCAGCGGCGCGCGACGGCTTCCAGCTCGAATGCCCAGTACAGGCCCATCAAGGGGTTGATCCAGAGCCGGGACCCACGGGTCCTGGAGATGCGATGCGCGTCGCCATACTCGCCCTCGATCGCAGACGCGATCGACGAGGAGACGATGCTCGGGGCCTCCGGCATCTGCTCCGACGAGAACGCGACCGCCTCCAGGTACGCCGAGACCTCCGGCATCTCCTTGAGCAGGGACATGGCGCCCAGGAACGCGCCCTCGCGCGAGAGGGCGGCCACGTTCTCCAGGAAGTGGGCGTGGCACACGCCGTGGTGGCGGTCGATGCCGAACCCCAGGCACACCACGAGCTTCTGGCGCACCTCGAGATCGGAAACGGCCGCCACGCTGGTGAGGTCCTCCTGCGGCGTACCGAGGTCGCACTCGTCGCCGCGCATCAGGATGTCCGTCCCCCCGTCCACCAGGACGACGGTGTCGAGATCGAGCGCCGACCGGAGCGCCCGGTACGCCTGGCGCAGCGGACGGCAGCCGACCTTGTGGAGGCAGTAGATCGGCGCCGGCGTGCCCCGGGCCCGGAGCCACCGGGCCAGCGCGCGCTCCGGGAAATAGTGGCCCGGGCCCTCGGTGTCGGCGCCGATCCTCACCACGTGCTGATCGACCTCCTCTCCGCGCACCCGGGCGAGGTGGGTGAAGCTCAGGTTGGCGAGGTGGACCTCCTTGCCCAGGCCGCGGAGGAGGAAATAGAGCGGGAGGCCCGCGTAGAGGTCGAACCCGCCGCCGGCGCCGGCGATCAGCACCGAGCGCGACGCCTTCAGCCTCGCCACCAGCTCCGGCTCACCGAGCTGCATCATTTCCCCCTCGGGGACTATTTATTGTGGTGAGGACAATATGTCAAGCGAACGAGCCGCGCCAGGGGGCTGATGCACCGCGGGCGGTGCCTCAGGAGCGCTGGCCGGTGAGCTGCTCCAGCACGCGGAACACCTGCTGGATCTGCTCGCCGTTCAGCGTGCCGGCGGCGCGGAAGGCTTCCCGGCCCGCGCCGTCCAGCACCAGCACCGAGGAGGTGCCCAGCTTGAGCTGCCACGCCCCGCCGGTGAGCGCACCGGTCCAGTCGATCAGCACCGGGATGCCCACCTTCTCCTGGCGCTGGCGCACCGCGCGCTCGGCCAGCGAGCGCGCCGGGAACCAGTCCAGCTCCGGCAGGGCCGCCACGCCCAGCACCTGCGCCGCGTCGCGGGCGCTGGGGTCGTTCCCCCGCCGCCAGAGCGCGTCCTTGAGCGCGCGGTTCAGCTCGGTGGCGTCCCGGCTCTCGTACATCAGCACGGTGGGCTTGCCCCAGAACGTGCGCAGCTGGACCTTCTGCCCGGCCGCCGTCCATACCTGGGCATCCAGCGGCGTGCCTTCGTCGGTGGAGGTGAGCAGCGCGAAGGAGAGGGCGAGCCAGGCAAGAGAGGACATGAGAGCGCTTCGACGAAGTGGAAGGAGTGACGAACGGCGGCGTGGTGAAGAGCCGGCAATGATACAACAGCCCGATGCGCAGGTGCGGCCTCGCCGTGGTCACGTTCCTGGTGTCGGCCGCCTGCGTGCCCCGCGCCCCGCCGGCCCCGGAGGCGCTGGGGCTGGGGAGGGCGGCGGACGCCGAGCCGGCGTCGCTGATGGGCCCCGCCGAGGTGGTCCGGGCGCTCGAGGCCTCGCCGGTGCCGTACAACCTGGCACCGCTGGAGGCGCTGGATCCGCCCGTGCTGGAACAATACGCGGCGGAGCTGTGGCCGCAGGCGTTCGAGGAGCTGCCCTTCCCGGCGGTGGCGATCGCGCCGGGGGGCGAGCGGCGCCTGACGCGCTACCGGGTGAACGCCGCCGCCGACCGCCTGCTGGCCGAGGCGGAGCCGCACTACCGCCAGCGCCGCTTCGCCGAGGCCACCGCGCTCTACCAGCGCGCGCTCCAGGTCCAGCCGGACTACTACCCGGCGCTGCTGGACCTGGGGGACGTGGCGCAGATGGAGGGCGACGCGGAGGAGGCGCTCCGCCGCTACGAGCGGGCGGTCCAGGTCAACCCCATGGACCACCGCGGCCACTTCCTCCGCGGCAACGCGCTGCTGGAGCTGGACCGCGCCGCCCCGGCGCTGGACGCCTACGCGCGCGCCCTGGCGCTCCGGCCGCGCAACAGGGTGGTGCTGGACGGCATCGAGGCGCGGCAGCAGCGGCTGGGCGTGCGCCTGGTGCGCGACTTCTTCCTCCCGCGCGGCGTGGTCCGCCCGACGGGGCGCGGGGTGGACGTCCTCTTCGACACCGAACGCCCGCACTGGCTGGCCTGGGCGGCGTGCAAGGGCCTGTGGCTGGGTGAGGAGCGTCACCGCCAGGAGCTCACCGGCGTCACCGCTCACCACTTCACCGCGCTGGAGGAGACGGAGTGCCTGGGCGCGCTGCTCCAGGCCTACGTGCGCGAGCGCGTCACCGGCGACTCGGAGGAGGAGCCGGAGCTGGAGCGGGTGGGTCGGATCGCCGCCGCCGGGAACCTGCCGGAGCTGATCCTCTACGAGCTGGGCAGCCGGAGGAGCCCGCACGCGGCGCTGCTGCTGGACGAGGCGCAGCGGGCGCGGATGGAGCGGTTCGTCCGGCGCTTCGCCTTCGAGAAGCGGGGGCCGGGCGTGGGCCCCACCTACGAGGTCAAGAGGTAGCCCGAGGTGCCCGGGGGAAGCGGCGGAGAGATCGTCTTCGCGTCCACCTCGCCGGGGCTGGAGGGGCCGCTGGCGGAGGAGCTGGCGGAGCTGGGCGCGGTGTCCTCCACCGAGCGCGGCGGCGTGGAGGTGCGGGGGGGAGAGGGGCTGCACCAGGAGATCTGCCTGCGCTCGCGGGTCGCCAACCACGCGCTGCTCCGCCTGGGGTCGGCGCGCGGGCGGGACCTCCCCGAGATGGCCGCGGCGCTCCGGGCGGTCCCGGTGCACCGGGTGCTGCCCCGGGGGCCGCGGGTGCCGGTGGAGCTGGAGGTGTCCGGCCGCCACGGGCGGGTGCGCGACGCGCGCGCGCTGGCCGAGCAGGCGTGGAACGTCCAGGTGGCGCGGGGCGGGGGTTCCCGGCCGGTGGGCGCGGTCCGGCTCCTGCTCCGGCTCTCCGACGAAGGGTGCGAGGTGAGCGCGGACGCCTCGGGCGAGGCGCTGTACAAGCGCGGCTACCGGCAGGAGCTCTCCCGCGCGCCGCTGCGGGAGACGCTGGCCGCGGGGATCTTGCGCCTGGCGGGGTACAGCGGCGACCTGCCGGTGTGGGACCCGATGTGCGGGTCGGGGACGCTGGCCATCGAGGCGGCGCTGATCGCGCTCCGCCGCGCGTCCGGCCGGCTGCGGCCGTTCGGGTTCATGTCCTGGCCCTCCTTCAACGAGCCCGCCTGGCAGGTGCGGGTGGGCCGGTCCCGGCTGGGGGAGCGGGTCAACGGGCCGCCCATCTTCGGCACCGACCTCAACGCCGGGTCGGTGGGGGTGGCGCGGCGGAACGCGCGGCGGGCGGGGCTGCCGGGGCACCTGCAGCTGGAGCGGATGGACGCCCGGGAGATCAAGCCGCCCGCGGGCCTGACGCGGGGGCTGGTGGTGTCGAACCTCCCCTACGGGCGCCGGGTGGGCGCGGAGCCGGAGCTGGAGCCCCTGTTCCGCGACTTCGGCCAGGCGCTGCGCCGGTTCGGCGGGTGGAAGGCGGCGCTGCTGGTCTCGGAAGGGGCGCCGGTGGAGGCGCTGGGGCTGGGCGAGTGCCGGCGGGTGGCGCTGGAGAACGGCGGACTGCCGTGCGCGCTGCTCCTGGCCGAGCTCCAGTGAGCGGCCGCTCCGTGGTGTAATGGCGTCGGTGAGGGCTGGGGGGAAGGCTAGACATGAAGCCGTGGAATGTAGCGATCGCCGGCATGGTGGCGGGCTCCATCGCGGCCTGCCAGTGCGAGCCGACCCCGCCTCCGGTCGAGTGCGACGGCGGCTCCTGCTCGTGCTCGCTGGATGCGTCGACTCCGACCTGCTCGTGCAGTAGGTCAGTTGCCCCCGGATAGGCTCTGGGATGCCCGGCCGATGTCCCTTTGCCATCGTAGTGGCCATGGTGATCGCGGGCCTTGGAAGCTGTACCTGCGGCGGCCCGCCGCCCGCGCTCCGCGTCTCGGTGCACTACCTGGACTTCGAACCGGGCTGCATCCAGGTCATCGCCTCCGACGCCGATGGAGGGTCGCCCTCGCTGCCCGCGACGCCGCTCCAGTCGCTCCCGGGCAACCGCGCCGGCGAGCTCCGCGTCGCGGTGTATCGCCACCCGGCGTGGGGTCCCACCCTGCGCGTGCAGGTGGAGGCGCGCGAGCTGGACTGCGAAGGGCCGGTGGTGGTCGGCAGCACTCGCGACGTGGAGGCGTGGGACGGCGGGACGCAGGCCATCTCGTTCACGCTCTCGGCCGTCGACGTGGATGAGGACCGCTACGTCTCGTCCCCCCCGGGCCGGGACTGCGCGGACAACGATCCGGCCCGCCATCCGGGCGCCCAGGAGATCTGCGACGGGCTGGATCAGGACTGCGCCCTGGGACCGGACGACGGCCTCGGCGTGGGCGCCGCGTGCTCCGAGGGCTCCGGGTGCAGCGGCGTCGTCGTCTGCCTGAACGACGGTGGAACGGGCTGCTCGGTCGCCGGCGGCCTGCACCCGGACCAGGACGGGGACGGCGCCGGGGCGCCCGGACCGGCGACGTGCGCGGCTCCGGACAGCGGCTCGTTCGTCGCCAACGAGAACGACTGCGACGACGGGGACCCGTTCTCCGCCCTCGGGCTCAAGGAGATCTGCGACCGGCGGGACAACGACTGCGACGGGAGGGTGGACCGGTCGGCCGACGGGGGGAATCCCTGTCCGACCTCTCCGTCGTGGGTCGACTACAGCGAGGGAGGAGGGAACCACGACTGGCACTCGGTGTGGTCCTGGGCCGACGGCGGCGTGTGGATCGCCTCCGTCACGGACAACCACTTCAGTCAGAAGCTCCCGCAGAGCGCGACCTTCGCCGATCAGACGTGTGGCAGCGCCGTCTGGCGCGGCATCTGGGCGGACCCGCGCACCGGGGTGGCGTACGCGGTGGGCGACGGGATGAAGATGCTGGTGAATCGCGGTGCGTCCGGCTGCATCGACCGCAGCTCCATCGCCAATACGCCCGGAGAGCCCAGGGCGGTGATGGGATTTTCGAAGGGAGATGCCGGTGTCGAGCTGTACGTCGTCGGCGGACTGGGAGACACGGCCCGCTGGGACGGCGGCGGGGGCGTCGAGGCGCTGGATCCGGCGTCCCCCCGGCTCTACGACATTCACGGCACCTCGCCCGCCAACCTGTTCGCGGTGGGCTTCGACCCGGGGCCCGGGGCGCCGAAGATCTCCCGCTTCGTTCCACCGCGGTTCTGGTCGAGCCAGGTGCTCCCGCCGGCGGTGGCCAGCTCCGGCGATCTCATGTCGGGAGTCCACGCGGTGAACGAGCGTCTGGCCTATGCCGTCACCAGCGGCGGGCGGGTCGTTCGCTGGAATGGCCAGAGCTGGGAGGTCCACCCGGCGCCGGATGCGGGCGCGCTCGTCGCGGTGCTGGCGTTCGGCACGTCGTCGGTCTTCGCGCTGAGCGCGTCGACGCTGTGGGAGTGGGACGGCGGGAGCTGGGGGCCGATCCTCGGCCCGGCGGGAGCCCCGCTCTTCGACCTGCACGGTACCAACCCGGCCGACATCTGGGTGGTGGGGGACAACGGCACCGCCTACCACTGGCCGCAGTGAGCCGGGCGGCGCGGCTCAGGCTTCCTCGTCAGGGAGGAGCGTGAGGAGGAGCTCGTCGTCGGGGCCCTTCGGCAACCAGCCGGGGGGCGGTGGATTGGTGAGGAGGGCAGCGCTGGCCTGCTTGACACGCTCTTCATGAGTGACAGGGGTGAAGGCAGACCACGTACCAAGCGCCATTGCGACCTTGATGCGGTCTTGGCCCTCCACGCTCAGGTCGGCCGGCCAGCCCTCGGGGATGGATTCCCAGAGTTCTCGTACGAGCGTTCCGCGCACCAGGCGCGTGAGCTGATGACTCCGTTCCGCCTCATCGACCAACATCTGGAAGACCTGCACTCCGGCAACGTCGCCTTGGCCAAGCTCATGAGCCAGCTCGACAAGCGAAGCAGTTGGCCGTGTCTCGGCAAAGGCGGTCATCGAATTGTAACCACGCTCGCGAGCTCGCTCGCGCAGGCGGGCTGGCCAGTTGCCTTCCCAGGCACTTCTTTCGGTCATCCCCTTCTCCCGGGAATGAATTTCATCGGGATCTCGTACCTCCTCATCAGCAGGGCGACTCTCTGAAGGATCTCATTCCGGGTCAACATGCGGCCAGCGCTGGTTTCGGCGTCACGCAGCGTCCTCATGACGGCTTGGCTCCATTCATTGGGCCATGTCCGGCCCATGCGCCAGTTGCCGCCGCCGTGAATCGCCTGGTGGTCTGCCCGCTCCATCCTTACGCAGAACCTGTCGATGCTCATGTCGCCCTTGAAGCCGCGCTGTTCGAACCACGCGCGGTGCTCCTGCGGCAAGACGTGGTGCCTCGGCGCCTCGGACATGCCCGCCCCGGCTTTGCCGGTCGGACGCATGGCGCGAACCTCTGGCCCATCCCCGAGCGCGTCGCGGACGCCTGGTGGCAGGTCCCCGTTCGCCTCCATCATCATCACCTGGCCGGCGTGGATACGGACCGCGGCGCTGACGGCGGGAAGGGAGAGGACACCCGCCTGCACGAGCCGGCGAACCATCTCGACCCACTCAACGGAGACGACGATCCGCGAGCCCGCCATCACGCCGCCGGAGCCCATCACCAGGGCGGCGCCCAGCGTGACAGGAGCGGCCGGTGGACCCGGCAACCGCGCCAGCGACATCTTCATCGCGGACACCATGGTGACCATCTCGACGATCTGCGCCGCCGCCATGACCTGTCCGTTGCGCTCCATCGCCACGCGCACATCGTTGCGGATGGAGGCGAACTCGCGGGTGAGGTTGCCCATCAGCTCGGGCATCGCGGTCGCCGCCGCTTCCACCTGCTCCGAGTCCTGTGAAGCGAGCGCCGCCATGGAGGGCTCGATCAGGTGCTGCACGCGGTTCATGTCCGCGATGAGCTTCTCGACGCTGCAGGGATAGCACCGTCGGAGCATCGCCTCGGCAAGGCTCAGGAAGTCCACCCAGGCCGTCAGGAGGATGGCCCCGAACATGGCGGCCTGGAGCCGTGGGCCCGTCATCTGGAGGACGCCCAGTTCCATGTCCATCTCCCCGATACCCACAGCGGCATCCACCAGTTCCATGGAGCCGGCGAGCGAGCCGTGGAGCCACGGCAGTTGGTTGGAGGCATAGACGATGTGGCGGGAGAAGACGCCGTTGACCCTGCCGAAACCTGTTCCAGGACCCGCGAGCCCGGAGAGCGCGCTCGTGACGGTGCCCATGGAGCCCTTCACGCTGTGAACGGTGTCAATGACCGCTTGCCGGGTCAGCCTGGCGCTCGCGCGTTCAGGCCCCGCTACGCTCGATGGTGGGAAAGCACCGATGCGGTCCGTTCGCCGCGCCGGCACGGGCGCATCAACCGCCCGCCCCACGTCACCCAGGTCCATCCCCTGGCCACTCACCCGCGTCACCGACGCGCATCCGGCAGCCACGAGGGCAACGCTCACCAGCAGGGGTCCAGTACGCATGACCGCCTCCCATGACCGGCTTCGTCGGCTGCTAGCGGGATCGGCAAGCGGCCACCCCATGATTAGACTACGCCCGTGAGCGTCGAGTCGGACCGTTTCCGCGTCGTGCTGGAGCTCGCGGCGGCGGGCGAGGCGATGATGCGGCAGAACCTGCGCCGCCAGTTCCCGGACGCGTCGGCCGACGAGATCGAGCGCCGCTTGACCGAATGGTTCTTGACGCGCCCAGGTGCCGAGCACGGCGACGGCGTCGGTCAGCCGGGCAAGTGGCCTCGCCGCTGAGCCGGCTCGTTCCGAGCACCCGCGAACCCGCAGCCACAAGACACCGCGGCCGGAGCCATCTCTCGATGACCCCGGCCGCTAGAGACTGCCTCGGCCTGGCTTGCCTACAGGCCGAGCGCCTTCAGAACTACATGCCGTCGCCGGTCGGAACGTCGGTCGGAACGGCGAGCGCGTCGCCGGTCTCGGGAGCGCCGGCCTCGGGCACGGTGCTCATCACGTCGCTCTCCTCCAGGTACGGCAGCTCGGCCTGGCCGGTGCCCGGGCGGCAGTTGCTCAGCTGGCCCACCGGGTAACCCGCCAGCGGGGCGCAGTCAGGCGTGCCCGTGGTGGCGTTCATCACGCAGGACTGGATGGTCTTGAAACCCTCCTGCTCCATCGCGTCCCAGCACGCGAAGCCGCGGTACCAGGTCCCCGCCGGGATGTCCCCGCCCCAGGCCCGCGCCACGCCCGCGCCGCCCACGCCCGGCAGCCACCTCACCCGCAGGGCCACGTTCTCCTTCTCCGCGGTCGCGCTGGCCTCGATGTTCACCTTCGCCAGCAGCCGGATGCCGGTGGCGCCGCTGGGCAGGAACTTGTGGCCCACGAACGCCGCGTCCACCGGGCCGTGCTCGGTCGCGTTGGGGGTGAAGTTGCGGAGCAGGTAGGCCAGCGACTTCGCCGAGCCCGTGCCGGCCGCGTTCTCCACGTGCGCGAAGGCCGCCAGCGCCTTGCCCTGGCCGGGGAAGGTGTCGCCCAGCACCGTCTTCAGGTTGTCCAGGTTCAGGCCCACCACGCCGCGGCCGCGGTGCGGCTCCAGGCCGCGCTGCACGGCGCCGCCCATGATGATCAGGTACGCGGCGTCATCGGCGCCAATGGGCTTGGCCTCCAGCTTCCAGCCGTACTTGTTCGGCGCGATCCGCCTCACGGTCAGCTTCCAGGTGGCCCCGTCGCGGTCCTGCGGGCCGTAGACCCGCGTCGCCCCCGGCTCGATCCGCCCGTCGCGGGCGACCAGCGCCGCGATGGGCTCGATCGCCCGGCGGAGCATGCTGTTGAGCTGCCTCGCCGCGCCGCGGGCGGCCTGCAGGAACTCCGGAACGGTGCCCACACCCTGGCTCGACGTGCCCTCCAGCCCGGCCGCGCTCACGCCCTCCGCCGCCTGGTTCGAGATCTCCAGCGCCAGCCCCTCCATGTCCGGCATGGCATCCGTGAACTCCTCGTCTCCCCGGCCGCAGGCGGTCAGCGCCACCGCCAGCGTGCCTGCCAGAATCGTCATCTTTCCGAATCGCATGTGGGTATCCTTGTGGGTGTTGGAAATCGCGTGTGTGTTGGGTGCCCGGCCCGTGGCGTGACGAGAAACCCTGCTCCACGCATTTCGTTGCGGGCCGGAAAACTCCGGTAACGACAGGGCCCGGCAGGCGCGACGCAGCGCGTCTAGCCGCTCGCCGAGGTGTACCTGGCAATGGAGCGGAGCCAGACCAGCCGGGCGAAGGCGGCAAAGGCTGCGGTCCCCAGCATGGAGAAGAGGACGGTGGACGTCTCCAGCCGGCCGAGCAGCGCCTCCGCCGGGTAGGTGGTCATCAGCGCCAGCGGGATGACGAAGGTGAAGAGGAAGCGGACGGCGCCGCGGAACACGGTGGCCGGCCAGCGCGCGGCGTCGAAGATGGAGGTGAACAGGTAGCTCAGGTTGTCCACCTTCACCACGTAGAAGGCCGCGCTCACGGTGAGGATCCACAGCGAGTACAGCAGCGTGATGGAGACCGCCAGCAGCCCCACCGAGGTGAGCACGCCCACCAGCTCCGGCGCGCGGTGCATCTTCTGGAAGGAGTAGACGAACACCGCCAGCGCGCCGGCCGTGTTGGTGAGCTTCCACGGGTGGAAGCGCTGGGTGGAGACCAGGAACTGGGCGTCCGCCGGCTTGAGCAGCACGAAGTCCAGGGTGCCCTGCCGGATGTGGTCCACCACGCTGAGCAAGCTGGGGCTGATCGCCCCGTCGATGATCGCGTCCAGCATGATGAACCAGCCGGACACCAGCAGCGCCTCCGGGAAGGTCCACCCGGCGATGGAGTCGCGCCCGCTGAAGATGACCAGCAGCGGCGCCACCGCGGTGGCCGCGTAGAACACGTTGATGGTGCCGTCGGTGAGGAAGTCCCAGCGGTACTGGAGCGCCAGCAGCAGCGAGCTGCGGAGCTGGACCCAGAACAGCCGGAGGTAGCGGAGGACGCGGCGCATCAGCCTAGCCCCCGTACGCCGCGTACCGCTTCAGCCCGTTCTTCCACAGCGCCGCCGTCCCCACCCCCAGCCCCACCACCCACGCCCACTGGACCCCCACCAGCCGGAGCGCCTCCGGGAAGGAGTGCGCGTTGGTCACCAGCTCCACCGGGAGGCCGACCTGGAAGCGGAAGGGGAGCCACTCCACCGCGGCGCGCAAGAAGGGCGGGAACAGCTCCACCGGGATGAGGTAGCCGGAGAAGACCGCGAAGAGCGTGAAGTAGACCTCCATGATCTTCAGGCTGCTCTCCATGTAGAGGCTGAGCGCGCCGATGGCGATGTTGATCAGGAAGGTGATCATCCAGCCGCCGGCCAGCGCCAGGGGGACCAGCGCCCAGTACCGGCCGTCCGAGGCGAGCGTGCCTTTGGCGATGGCGAAGAGCGCGATCACCGCCATCGGCACCGCCACCAGCGAGCGCAGCGGGAGCGCCGCCAGGTTCTCCACCGCGTAGGTGGCGATGGGGCTGATCGGCTTCAACAGCCGCCGGGAGAGCGCGCCGGTCCGCACCTCGTAGTTCATCTGCCAGGCCGCCCAGGCGCCGGTGAGCTGCCGGCAGATGAACATCAGGAGATAATACGTGGTGAACTCCGCCTGGCCGAAGCGGCCCACCGGCGCGTCGGCCGCCACCGCGTTCCATAGCGACAGCATCACCAGCGGCATGGTGGTGGACAGCATCCACACCAGCATCTCCGCGCGGTACGCCACCGCCTCCGCGAAGCCGACCTTCATCATCGCCGGCAGGGCGCGCGCCGTGGTGCGCAGGCTCACGACGGCCTCCCGGTCCCGTTCGCCGCGGGCGCGACGGGCGCCCCGGACGCGCTGGCGCGGCGGCTGCGCTCGAACAGCTCGCTCATCACCTCCTCCAGCGGGGCGTTCTCCACCGTGAGGTCCTTCACCGGCAGCGTGGCCAGCGCGCGGCTGATGGTCTCGCTCACCGCCTCCTGCGGCACCTGGAGCACCGCCGAGGCGTGGTTGACGGAGACCACCTTGCCCAGCCCGTCCAGCACCGCGCGCTCCGCCTCCTTCTGGAGGTGGAACACCACCCGCTTCTCCGGGCGTATCCGGTGCACCAGCTCCTCCAGCCCGCCGTCGTAGGAGAGCGCCCCCTTGTCGATGACGATCACCCGCGGGCAGAGGGCCGCCACGTCGTCCATGTAGTGCGACGTCAGCATCAGGGTGGCGCCGTGGCGCTCGTTGTACTGCTTGATGAAATTCCGGATGGTGACCTGCATCGACACGTCCAGGCCGATGGTGGGTTCGTCCAGGAAGAGCACCAGCGGGCGGTGGATGAGCGCCGCCGCCAGCTCGCACTTCATCCGCTCCCCCAGCGAGAGCTGCCGGGTGGGCTTGGAGATGAGGTCGGAGAGGTCCAGCGTGGCCACCAGCTCGTCCACCGTCTGCTTGAACTGGGGCCTGGGCACCTCGTAGATGGCGCGGTTGAGCTCGAACGTCTCCGAAGGCGGCAGGTCCCAGAGCAGCTGCTGCTTCTGCCCGGTCACCAGCATGATCTTCTTCAGGTAGGCGTCCTCGCGCTTCTTGGGGACGTGGCCGCCCACCACCACCTCGCCCAGGCTGGGGTGGAGCAGGCCCGCCAGCACCTTGAGCGTGGTGGTCTTCCCGGCGCCGTTGGGGCCGAGGAAGCCCACCCGTTCGCCCGCCTTGATCTCGAACGAGATGCCGTCCACCGCCTTGACGGTGTCGTAGGTGCGGGAGAAGACGGACTTCAACGCCGCCAGGAGGCCGGGCGCCCGCTTGTGGACCTTGTAGTGCTTCGCCAGGGCGCGGACGGAGATCATCCGGGAGGGATTAACGCGCGGACGGACGTTGATCCAGCGTTCCCGCGCGCGGGCGAAAAACACGTTAAGGAAGCCCCGAGGTGCCCAAGGTGGTCGACCCGTATGCCAAAGCGCTCGAGGCCTGGATGCCCCGGCTCCTCTCGGTGTGGCGGCGGTCGCGCAAGCGGCCGGGGCCGCCGGACCGGCTGGAGCCGCGCGAGCTGAAGGAGCTGGGCGCCGCGGTGCGGCAGCTCTCCCTGGGGCTGACCCGCGACCGCGCCCTGGCCGGCGAGCGCTACATGGACGACCCCCGGCTGCTGGGCGCGTACCTCCTCTTCTACTGGCCGGTGTCCTACGCGCAGGCGCGCCAGGTGCTGGGCGAGCTGTCCACCCGCCCGCGCGCCGTGCTGGACCTGGGCTCCGGCCCGGGCCCGCTCTCCTTTGCCGCGCTGGACGCGGGGGCCGCGGAGGTGACCGCCGCGGACCGCAGCCCCCATGCGCTGGAGCTGGCGCGGGCGCTGGCGGCGGAGGCGGAGGAGGCGCTGGCCACGCGGACCTGGGACCCGTCGCGCCCGCGCGCCGAGCTGCCGGCGGGTGAGTTCGACGCCGTCCTCGCCGGCCACCTGCTCAACGAGCTGTTCGGCGACGGCGAGGCCGCGCTCGACCGCCGGGCGGAGCTGCTGGAGGCGGCGCTGGGGAAGGTGAAGCGGCGCGGC
>Ga0075421_100005571_pt1 | contig 15257 bp, 15 predicted proteins | sample SoiMetdeltSBSDD5_FD_75292 | JGI IMG/M metagenome (GOLD analysis project Ga0075421, IMG submission 75292) | Bulk soil microbial communities from a Populus tree surrounding site in Tennessee, USA - Soil MetaG P. deltoides SBSDD5 | ecosystem: Environmental > Terrestrial > Soil > Tree plantation...
TTTCCGGTCGAGCCATCGCTGTTCCTGCAGCCGGCGTTCGGGGAGTACGCGCGCCGTCTCACGAGCGTGCCCGGACTGCTCGCCGACGTCGTCGCGCAGTACGTGCGCAATCCGCGCAAGCGCTGGGTGGAGGCGCTCGATGCGCTCGGCCGCCTGCTGCCGACGGGGCTGTGTGACAGCCGGCCCCTGGAGCAGTTCTTCGCGCGCCTCTTCTCCGCTCCCGGCCGCACGAACGACTTCCGCGAGCTTGAGCACCGTCTCTACATCGTCGCGACCGAGCTGAACGGCGGTTACTCGGTACGCTTCGGCGAGCCGGGACTCGACGCAGTACCCATCTCGCGCGCGATCCAGGCGAGCACCGCCCTGCCGGGGCTCTATCCTCCCGTCGAGATCGACGGCCACACCTACGTCGATGGTGCCCTCATGCGCACGATGAACGCATCGATCCTGCTCGACGCCGGCATGGACCTCGCGATCTGCGTCAACCCGCTGGTCGCGTTCGACGCGTCGAGCACACGGGCGCGCGACCGGGCCGAAGCAGTCCCGGATCTCACGCGCGGCGGGTTGCCCGTGGTGCTCTCGCAGACGTTCCGCGCGATGATCCAGTCGCGGATGCAGGTCGGCATGGCCACCTATGAGCGGCGCTATCCGCGCACCGATATGCTGCTGATCGAGCCGGACCGCGGCGACGAGGAGCTCTTCTTCAAGAACGTCTTCAGCTATGCGGATCGCCGCCGTCTCGCCGAGCATGCCTATCGCTGCATGCGCCGCGATCTGCGCGCGAGCGCGCCGGCGCCCGGGCGGATGCTTGCCCGACATGGGCTGCAGCTGAAGCGGGACGTACTCGAGGACAAGTCGCGGAGCTTCGACGGTGCGGTGCGCGAGCGGCGCAGGCGACTCGAGCCCGTCACCGGGCCGCTGCATCGCGCGCTCGATCGGCTCGAATCCGCGGTCCGCGACGGACTCCAGGCGTGAGGTTGGGCGGTTCCCACGGCTCCCGACGTCGCGTCGAGTCCGGCCGCCTCCACAAGCTGCTGACCCGAAATGCGGAGCTCCGCGACGTGTTCCGCGGCGAGCCCGAGCTCGCGCGCCAGCTCGAGGCGCTGCAGGACTGGCAGTCGCGGCGCCTGCTGCGCACGCACAAGGAGCTGCATGCCGATCCGCGTTACCGGGCGGCGGTCGACTTCTTCACCGAGGAGCTCTACGGCTCCGGGAATCCGCGGGCGCGCGACCGCGACCTGCTCAGGGTCGAGCGCATGATGGAACGGCTGCTGCCGCCGGAGGCGCTCACCGCGCTCTGTCTTGCCATCGAGCTCGAGGTTCTCTCGCAGGAGCTCGATGCCGCCCTCGTGCGCGCGCTGCCCGAGGGCGCCATCACCGAGGAGCGGTATGCCGAGGCGTACCGCACGGTCGGACGGCGCGAGGATCGTGAGCGGCAGATCGAGCTCATGTACCGCATCGGACAATACCTGGACGGCGTGGTCAGAAAGCCGATCGTGCGCGCGCTGGTGCACCTGGCGCGGGGACCGGCGCACGCAGCGGGCTTTGGTGGCCTGCAGGAATTCCTCGAGCGCGGACTCGCCGCGTTCGAACGCATCGGCGGGGCCGCGACGTTCCTGAACGCCATCCGCGATCGCGAGCGACAGGCGATGGCGGCGCTGTTCGTGACGAAAGCGGACGATCGCGACACCGGTCGCGACGAGGGCTCCGCGGCATGACCAAGCCGCAGAAACGCGTGCTGCGGTGGCGGCGGCCGGCGGTCCAGGCGGACCTGCCGCTGCCCGATCCGCAGGCGCCGACGCCGCAAGGCTCGCAACCCGAGCTGCCGTGGTGGCAGCGGCGCGCGGTGGTCGCGACGCTGGCCGCGCTGGCCGCTGTATTTCTCGCCTTGACCATCGCGTCCCAGTTGAGCGCGCGCCGCGAGCGAGCTAACGCCCTGGCCCTGGCGGGCGAGCTCAAGACGGCGACACTGCGCGCGCCGACGCGCGACCGGTCGCTTCGGGTACGACCCAATCCCCGGAGCTGGTCAGCCGCCCCCGATGCGACCATCGCCTGGCCGGAGCCTCCGGAGCTGATCGAGCTCCTCATGCCGGTCGGCTACGCCCGCTATCGCGAGTTCGCCGTCACGATCGACAAGACGGACCAGGGACGGATGATGGTGCTGCAGCGGCTGGTCCCGGACTCGAATGGCGACCTGCGCATCTCGCTCAACTCGAGCGCGTTCGGGCCGGGTGAGTACCGGCTGCGACTGCAGGGCTATACCTGGCGCGGCCAGCGCGTCGACGCGGGATGGGTGCGTCTCACGGTCAAGCCGCGGCCACAGAAGAAGTAGCGGCGCTGGATCGGCACGTCAGGCGCGGAGCGTCGCCACCGGCGGGTGCGTAACCACCGACCGCGCCGCCAGCACGCCGGCGATGCCGACGAGCAGAGCACCGCCTGCGAGCCCGGCGATCCAGATCAAGGCGCCGGGGGTGTAGGTCAGGTCGAAAACCTCGCGTGCAAGGAAGTACCCGGCCACGGTCGCACCTGCCGCGGCCAGTAGGCCCGCGAGCGCCCCGAGCACCATGAACTCGGCCGCGATGCCCTGGAAAACTACGCTCCGGCTCGCGCCGAGCGTGCGCAGCATCGCGCTTTCATACCGTCGCTCGTCGCGCGTGGCCTGCACCGACGCGACCAGCACGGTAAGTCCGGCGAGCAGCGTAAACAGGAACACGTACTGCACCGCGAGCGCGGCCTTGTCCATCACTTCACGCACCTGCGAGAGCAGCGCGTCGATGTCGATGATCGTGACCTCCGGGAAGCGCCGCACCAGCTCCACCAGCGCGGGCCGCTGCGCGGCCTCGACGTGCACGCTCGTGATCAGCGTGCCGGTGATCTCGTCGAGCACGCCCGGCGAGAACACGACGAAGAAGTTCGGCTGAAAGGAATCCCAGCGCACCTCGCGCAGGCTCGAGACACGCGCCTCGATGGGCTCGCCGGCCGCGTCATAGCTCAGTCGATCGCCGATCTTGAGCCCCAGCGATTCCGCGAACTCGCGCTCGACCGAGACCCGCGGCCCGCCACCGTCGCCGTCCCGCCACCACTCGCCGGCGATCAGGCGGTTGTCGTCACGGAGCGCAGAGGTCCAGGTGAGGTTCGCCTCGCGCTCGAGCCATTCGCGCGCCTCCTCGGTCGGCAGCTTGACCTTGTCAGCGGGCACACCGTTGATGGCCGTCAGCCGCGCGCGCACCATCGGGACGAGCTCGGTGGGCGGCAGGCCACGCTCGGCGAAGAAGTTGCGCAATTCCTCGCCCTCGTCGGGACGGATGTTGATCATGAAGTAGTTGGGAGCGTCGGCCGGCAGGCTGGCGCGCCACTCCTCGAGCAGGTCGTCGCGGACCAGCGCGAGCAGCAGCAGCACCATCAGCCCCAGCCCGAACGCCACGATCTGCACGACGCTGTCGCGACCGCGGCGCGCGATGTTGGCCAGTCCGTAGCGCCAGGCGACGCCGACCCCGGCGCGAAGTGGCGCCAGCGCGCGGACGAGCAGTGCGCCGGCGAGCGCGAGCACGACGAAGGTCGCCGCGATACCGGCGCCCAGGTAGAGCACGAGCTTCGCATCACGCAGAAGCCAGAGAAGTAGCGCCAGCACCGCAGCCACCGCAAGTCCATAGACGAACGCGTAGCGAAGCGGCGGCGGCTCGAGGTTACGCCGCAGCACCCGCGCCGGCGGAACGCGCTTCAACTGCAGAAGGGGCGGCAGCGCGAAGCCGACCAGTATCACGACCGCGGTAACGACGCCGAGCCAGAGCGCGTCCGCCGCCGGAGGCGGCAGCTCCCCGCTCACGAGATCCCGCAGCAGATATGAAAGCACCGCCTGCGCCGCGAAGCCGAGCGCCGTCCCGAGGAGCGCCACGGCGATCGCCACCACCACCAGCTGGACGACCGTCTGCGCGAGGACGAAACGCTGGGATGCGCCCATGCACTTCATCAGCGCCGTCTGGTCCAGATGCCGCGCAGCGTAGCGACGCGCCGACATCGCGACCGCGACCGCGGACAGGAGCACGCTCACCAGGCTCGCGAGCGACAGGAACCGGCCCGAGCGCTCGGAGGAATCGCGGATCTGGGGGCTCGCATCCGCCAGCGTCTCCAGCCGCTCGCCTGTCTTCTTGTTCGCGAGCAGGTAGTCGCGGAAATCCGCGACCTGTGCCGGGTCGCCAGCGAAGAGCTCGGCGCGGCGTACCCGGCTGCCAGGCTGGATGAGGTCGGTGGCCTCCATGTCGCCCAGATTGATGAGGAGCGTCGTCGTGAGGTCGCTGAAGCCCATCCCCTGGTCCGGGCGGTAGTCGAGCACCCGCGTCACCACGAGCTCGTGCGCCCCGACGCGGATCCGCGCCGGGGGCGATGCACCGAGCCGCGCGAGCAGCCGCGAATCGGCCCAGGCTTCGCCCAGTCGCGGTATGGCACGTGTCGCGCGGGCCGGGCCGAACGGGCGGTCCGCGATCTTGAGCTCGCCGCGGAGCGGGTATCCCTCGCTCGCCGCGCGGAGCGCGACCAGGGTCGACTCCTCGCCGTAGTAGACGACGCTCGGCATCGAGGCCAGCCGGGCGATGGCGAGTCCGCGCCGCGCTGCCTCGCGCGCGTAAGTTTCGGCGATCGGCCGCGCCGACTCGAGCCGCAGGTCCGCCGCCAGCACACCGCCCGCCTGCTGCGCGACCGCGCGGTTGACACGGCTGGTGAAGAAACCGACCGCGGTGAGCGAGGCGACCGCGAGCAGCAGCGCGAGCAGCATCACCGCGAGCTCGCCAGACTTGAGGTCGCGGGCGAGGTTGCGAACCGCAAGCCGCAATGCGACGGCGAACGGGGTCGCGCCCGGCGCGACCGTCGAATCGGCCGGCCGCGAGGCGCTCATGCGTGGCCGTCGACCATCCGGCCGGCGTCGAGGCGGACGATGCGGCCGCAGCGCGCGGCGATCGAGCGATCGTGCGTGACCAGCACGAGCGTCGTGCCGGCGCCGGCATTGAGCCCGAACAGCAGGTCCATGGTGCGTGCGCCGGTGCCCGAGTCGAGATTCCCGGTCGGCTCATCGGCGAACAACACGTCCGGGCCGGCGACAAACGCGCGGGCGATCGCGACGCGCTGCTGCTCGCCGCCGGAGAGCTGTCGGGGATAGTGCCCGACGCGAGGGGCCAGGCCGACCCGGTCGAGCACGTCGAGCGCCGTGCGCCGCGCGTCGGCGCGGCCGGCCAGCTCGAGCGGCAGCATCACGTTCTCGAGTGCCGTCAGCGCCGGCACGAGGTGAAACGACTGGAAGACGAAGCCGACGTGCCGGGCGCGGAGCGCCGCACGTCCGTCCTCGTCGAGCGCGGTGAGCTCGCGCCCGGCGAGCCAGACCCGCCCGCTCGTCGGCTCGTCGAGCCCGGCGAGGAGCGCGAGCAGCGTGGACTTGCCCGCGCCGGAGGCGCCCACGACCGCGACCGATTCGCCGCGCTGCACGTCGAGCGTCACGTCGGCGAGTATGGCAAGCGTTCCTTCGGGGCTGCTAACCTGCTTGCCAAGCCGTTCCGCCGCAAGCACCGTGTCCGTTCTCTCCAAATTCCGCCTCGCATCGCTCTGTCTCGCCCTCGCGCTCGCACCCGGCGTCGGCGGTGCGGCCGCCAATTCCAGCATCCTGGTCCTGGGCGACAGCCTGAGCGCGGCCTACGGGATCCGACTCGAGCAGGGCTGGGTTGCCCTGCTCGACGCACGGTTGAAGCAGGAAGGGTACGGGCACCGCGTGGTCAACGCCAGTTCGAGCGGCGAAACCACCGGCGGCGCGCTCGCCCGTCTGCCGCGCGCGCTCGAGCGGCACCGCCCCGCGGTGGTCGTGATCGAGCTGGGCGGCAACGACGGTCTGCGCGGCCTGCCGATCGGCCAGGTGCGCGACAACCTCGAGCAGCTCATCCGTCTCTCTCGTCGGAGCGGCGCGCAGGTGCTGCTGGTCGGGATGCGGATCCCGCCCAACTACGGGCCCACGTATACGAGCGAGTTTCATGCGCTCTACGGCGACCTCGCGAAGCTGCACGGGCTACCCCTCGTGCCGTTCTTTCTTGAAGGGATAGCGCTCGATGACTCGCTCATGCAGGACGACGGAATGCACCCGAACGCGGCGGCGCAGCCGCGGCTCCTGGCGCAGGTCTGGGCCAGGCTCGAGCCGCTGCTCGCGCTCGACGCGGTGAAGATGGCGGGAGCCGGAGCGCAGGGATGAACGACAGGGAGTCACCGCCGCGGCCCTGGCTCGCCTCCTACCCGCCGGGTGTGCCGGCGACGATCAACCCGGACGAGTACCCCTCGCTCAAGCACCTGCTCGAGCGCAGCCTGGCGCGGTATGCGGCGCAGCCGGCGTACATCAGCATGGGGCGCACGCTGCGCTACTCCGACGTGGACCGCATGAGCGCAGATCTCGCCGCCTGGCTGCAGCAGGCGGCCGGGCTCGGCAAGGGCGATCGCCTCGCGATCATGCTGCCGAACCTGCTCCAGTACCCGATCGCGCTCGTCGCGGCGTTTCGCGCCGGTCTCACGGTCGTCAATACGAACCCGCTCTACACCCCGCGCGAGCTCAAGGCTCAGCTCTCGGACTCCGGGGCGCGCGCGGTCGTGATACTCGAGAACTTCGCCCACGTCCTCGAGGAGGTGATCGGGGACACTGCGATCGAGACCGTGATCGTCACGGGGGTCGGCGATCAGCTGGCCTTTCCGAAAGCGCCCGTAACCAACTTCGTCGTGCGTCACGTGCGCAGGCAGGTGCCGGAGTGGAGCGTGCCCGAAGCGGTGCGCTTCAATTACGCAGTCTCGCAGGGCCGCTACGAGAACCTGGAGCCGGTGGAGGTCGGACCCGAGGACGTCGCCTTCCTGCAGTACACCGGCGGCACGACGGGCGTCGCGAAGGGTGCGGTGCTGACGCATCGCAACCTGGTCGCAAACGTGCTGCAGCTCGAGAGCTGGTTCGCGCCGGGGCTGGCCGACGCCGAGGGCTCGACGATCGTGGGCGGCCTGCCGATGTATCACGTCTTCGCGCTGACGCAGACGCTTTTCTTCCTCGACATCGGTGGCTGCAACCTGTTGATAGCGAACCCGCGCGACTTCCCCGCCTTCATCGCCGAGCTGCGCCACAACCGCTTCACGTTCATGAGCGGCGTCAACACGCTCTTCAACGCGCTGCTCAACGCGCCGGGGTTCGCCGAGCTCGACTTCAGTCAGCTGCGCGTGAGCCTGGGTGGCGGGATGGCTGTGCAGCGCGCGGTCGCAGAGCGCTGGAAGAAGGTCACCGGCAATACGCTGACGGAGGCCTGGGGCCTGACCGAGACGTCACCGGGCGCGACGGTGAATCGGCTCGACGAGGCCGGCTTCACGGGCTCGATCGGACTGCCGCTGCCGTCCACCGACATCTCGATACGCGATGACGAAGGCCGGTCGCTGCCGCTGGGCCAATCCGGCGAAATCTGCGTTGCCGGCCCACAGGTCATGCGCGAGTACTGGATGCGGCCCGACGAGACGGCGAATGTCATGCTCCCGGGCCGCGTGCTGCGCACTGGCGACATCGGGCACATGGATGCACGCGGTTACGTCTACATCGACGATCGCAAGAAGGACATGATCCTGGTGTCCGGGTTCAACGTGTATCCGAACGAGGTCGAGGGCGTGGCGGCGACGCACCCAGGCGTGCTCGAGGTCGCGGCAGTCGCGCAGCCCGACGAACGCGCGGGCGAGGTCGTGGCGTTGTTCGTGGTGCGCAAGGATTCTTCGCTCACCGAGCAGGCGCTGATCGAGCACTGCCGGGAGTCGCTTACCGGTTACAAGGTGCCGAAGCGCGTTTACTTCCGTGACGAGCTGCCGAAGACCAACGTCGGCAAGATCCTGCGACGCGCGCTGAAGGACGAGCTGGCGCAATCCGCGACGCCCGCCGGCGGGTCCGGAGCGGAGGCTCTCAGCACGTCGTCTGGCTGAGCGCTATCTCCATGATGGGCAGGTCCTCCGGCATTCCGCCCAGGCTGACCGCGCAGCGCGATGCCGCGTTGAAGGTCACCAGGGCTATCGCGAGGTGCGCGAGCTCCTCGGGCGAAAACTCCGCGCGCAGCGCCGCCGCCAGCTCTCGATCGATCTCGCCGCCCGACTTCAGGTAGGCGTCGGCGAAGCTGAGGGCGAGCTTCTCGCGCAGGTCGAGATTGCTGCGCTCGTAGCCGTCGGCGATCCGCGCGACCTTGTCCTCGGTGAGCCCGTCGGCGCGGGCTACGTCGTAGCGCACGCTGCGGCAGTAGACGCAGTTGACGTGCCGGGCATTGCGAAGCCGCACCACCTCGAGGAGCGCGGGACGCACCGGACCGCCGGTCCAGACCCGCTCGTTGAGCGCGATCAGGGGCTCGACGGTCTCCGGCACGAGACCGAGCGCGCTGTCGCGGATGGAATTGCCGGTCTGCTCCCGGGGTACGGCGGCGCGCAGTTGCGACGACATGCGAGGTCTCCCTCTGGGCCTACGCGCCGCTGCGCGCGAGCGCGCTTACGAGCCGCGCCATGCGTATGCGCCCGTCGATGAACCCGAGCGCCTCGATCAGCACCACGAGACCGGCGTCGCCGTAGACGGCCTTGACCTCGCCCGCCATCGCGTCGGTGATTGCCGCGGGATCCTGCGCGTAGACCTCCGCGAGCGACAGCACGGCGACCTCACCCGGCGCGAACTGCCCGTCGGTCGCAAAGCGACCGCGGAGCACGCTCTCCCGCCGGGTGTGCGTCACCTTGACTGCCGGGTTCTCGACCTCGAGCTCTGGGGTCGCGCCGTGCAGCTGCGCTAGACGCAGCCGGCAGAGCTCGATGAGCGGCGGTGGCACCCGCTGCTGCGACCACAGCGCCCGCCACATCGACTCGAAGGCGAGCGCGGGGTTCCTGGCCCTCGCAACCGCATCACCCAGCGTCAGACTCGTAAACAATGGGGACATTCTCTATTTCTCTCGACGCTTGAACGGCCGACCGACCGGACGCAAGGAAGATTGCAGGCCGAGATCGGCGGCCGTCTGATCCACCCACGGCTCGCTGCCATAGGGACGCTGCCGGTTCACGCAGGCGCGCAGTTCCGCGAGCTCGGTTGGAGTCTGCGGGGTGTTTACCCACCGGATCCAGTCGTCCGGAAGTTTGACCGGGCAACCCGCGAGGAGCGCCTTGCGCTCCGAGCTTGCCCGCCACGCGAGACTACCCCACGGCCACGCCACCGCGTGCTCGACGAGGCCCGCCCGTAACGCGTTGCGCTCAACGTAGCGCATGACAGTCAACAGATGATCGTCGTGCTGTATCGGAAATGCCTTGAATCGCCCCTGCCAGACTCGTCCACTGGTCCCTTCGCGCCGGTGAAGGCGACGCACGTGCGTGGTCAGCAGCCACTGCATCCAACGGGCAAGCGCACGCGGCTCTCTCGGTATGACGACGAAATGAAAGTGGTTCGGCATGAGGCATGCCGCCAGGAGGTCTACGGGCACCCGTGCCCGCCCGGCAGCGATCAGGTCGACGAACGCCCAGTAGTCGGCGGCGCAACCGAACACCTGCGCGCGATTGTTGCCGCGGTTGATGACGTGGTAGCAAATCCCCGTCGTTACGGATCGTGCCGTTCGTGGCATGCGCGGATCTTCGCTCGCGCCGGGAGGCTATGTTGCTCGAGAATCTACGGTGAACGCGCAGGAAGGCGCAAACCCAAGCCGGTACAACGCGGCAACCGAGCAAACCAGGTGCAACAACAGTGAATGTCCCCATTATTTTCCCATTATTTTCGCAATCAGCGTTTGCCCCGCCGGAGCGAGCTCGCCGCGACGAAGTGCGCAGCCACGTCGTCGCCCTGTCGTGCCGCGCGGCGGATGCCGTCGGCGATCATTTTCTCCGCGCCGGCCGTGTCAAGCCACCGCGCGAGGGTCACCCACTTGCCCTTCTCCAGGTCCTTGTAGTGCTGGAAAAAGTGCACGATCTGCTCGCACAGCGTCTGCGGCAGGTCCTTGTACGAGCGGACACCACTGTAAAAGGGGTGCAGCTTGTCGACCGGCACGGCGAGGATCTTCTCGTCGGGGCCGGCTTCGTCCTTCATCAGCATCGCGCCCACGGGGCGGCAGCGGATGATCGCGCCCGGCACGACCGGCCCCGGGCCGACGACGATGACATCGACGGGATCGCGGTCGCCCGAGAGCGTGTGCGGGATGAAACCGTAATTGCCCGGGTAGAACATCGCGGTGTGCAGGAAGCGGTCGACGCGCAGCGCGCCGGACGCCTTGTCGAGCTCGTATTTCACCGGCACGCCGCCCTGTGGGATTTCGATCAGCACGTTGACATCGTGCGGCGGCGCCTCGCCGATCCCGATCTTGCTGATGTCCATGGGTCTTCCCGGTCAGGCGTGATACGGCGGCGACAGCTCGTGGACGGCCTCGACCATGGCGAGCGCGTGTTCGGGCGGAACGTCCGGGTGGATGCCGTGCCCGAGGTTGAACACGTGACCGTGGCCGGCGCCGTAGCTTGCCAGCACCTGCGCCACGCGTTCGCGGATCTGCGCTGGCGGGGCGTAGAGAACACCAGGATCGAGGTTGCCCTGCAACGCGACGCGCTCGCCGCAGGCGCGGCGCGCATCGGCCAGGTCGGTGGTCCAGTCGACACCCAGCGCGTCGCAGCCGCTCGCCGCGATGTCCCTGAGCCACGCGCCGCCGCCCTTGGTGAACAGGATCACGGGGACGCGGCGACCGTCATGCTCGCGAACGAGCCCGGCGACGATACGGTTCATGTACGCGAGCGAGAACTCGCGGTACGCGGCGGGCGTCAGCACGCCGCCCCAGGTGTCGAAGAGCATGACCGCCTGCGCGCCGGCGGCGATCTGGGCGTTGAGATACGCGCTGGTTGCGGTCGCGAGGATCGCGAGCAGCCGGTGCAGATCGCGCGGTGCGGCGTACATCATTCCCTTGATCGCGGCGAACGTCTTGCTGCCGCCGCCTTCGACCATGTAGGTCGCCACGGTCCACGGGCTGCCGGCGAAGCCGATCAGCGGCACGCGACCCCCGAGCTCGCGCCGGACGAGTCGCACCGCGTCCAGGACGTAGCGCAGATCGCGCTCCGGGTCGGGCACGGGCAATCGGTCGATGTCGGCTGCCGTGCGCACGGGTTGCGCGATGCGTGGCCCTTCGCCCGACTCGAACTCGAGCCCGAGGTTCATGGCGTGCGGGATGGTCAGGATGTCCGAGAAGAGGATCGCGGCGTCGAGGCGAAAGCGCGCGAGCGGCTGCAGCGTCACCTCGCAGGCGAGCTCGGGCGTCGTGCAGAGCGCGAGAAAGCTCCCGGCGCGTTCCCGCGTCGCGCGGTACTCGGGCAGGTAGCGCCCCGCCTGGCGCATCATCCACACCGGCGTCCGCGGCGTCGGCTGGCGCATGAACGCGCGCAGCAGCAGGTCGTTCGAGAGCGGGCTCACGCGGACGCGCGACCAAAGACGCCGGCAATCGTGTCCTGGATCGCTTCCGCTGCGGCCCGCGGGTCGGCGGCATCGCGGATCGGGCGCCCGACGACGATGTAATCCGCGCCGTTCGCGAACGCCTGCGCGACGTCGACCGTGCGCTTCTGGTCATCTGCGGGACGGTTCTCGACCGGCCGGATTCCGGGTGTCACCACCAGCAGGCGGCGGTCGAGATGCTGGCGCAGCATCGGCGCCTCCAAGCCCGAGGACACGACGCCGTCGCATCCCGCCTCGAGGGCGCGCCGCGCGCGCGACAGCACGAGCTCGCCGACGTCGCAGGCGAAGCCGAGGTCGTCGAGGTCGCCGCGGTCCAGGCTCGTGAGCACCGTCACGGCGAGGATCTTCACGTCGCCCTTGGCGGCGGCCGCGGCTTCCATGATGGCCTGGTTGCCGTGGACGGTCGTCAGCGTGACGCCGCGGTTGCGCAGCCGGCTCACCGCCGCTGCGACAGTCGCGGGCACGTCGAAGAACTTCAGGTCGACGAACACCTTCTTGGCGCGACCGACCATCCAGTCAATGAGCTCGAAATAGCCGCCGGCCATGAAGAGCTCGAGACCGAGCTTGTAGAAGCTGACCGAGTCGCCGAGACGCTCCGCGAGGCGCCGCGCCGCCTCCGCATCGGCGACGTCCATGGCGAAGATCAGCCGGTCGCGCGCGGGTATGTCCTTGTGGCTCCAGCTGTTCATCGGCGCCTTCCGCGGTCCGGGTCCAGGATGCGAAGGATAACCAGTCTCCCGTCACGTGCGCTCGGCAGGGTCGAACAGCCGCCGGTGCTCGAGGAGCGCGTAGCGATCGGTCATTCCGGCGACGTAGTCGGCGACGGCGCGTGCGCGACCGGCGCGACCGGTCTCGGCCTCCATCCGCCGCGCCGCGGCCTGGTGCTCGGCCGGCATCAGGTCGGCATCGTCCATCATCGCCTCGAACAGCTCGCGCAGCACGCGGCGGGCCTTGTTCGTCATGCGCAGCACACGGAAATTCCGATACAGGTTCTCGCGCAGGTAGCGCTTGAGCTCGAGATGCTCCTCGCGAACGGCGTCGCTGAAGGAGAGCAGCGGCGAGGGCATCGCCCGCACGGCATCGGCGTCCCCGGGCGCTGCGGCTGCGAGCGCGGCCCCGGTCGCGTCGATCACGTCGTTCACCACGTAGTCGATCATCCGCCGCACGACCTCGTGGATCAGCCGGCGTTGCGGCAGACCCGGGTAGCTCGCGGCGACGGCGTCGTGCTGGCGCCGGAAGATCGCGATGCCGCGGAGCTCGTCCAGGCCGAGCAGGCCGGCTCGCAATCCGTCGTCGACGTCGTGGTTGTTGTACGCGATCTCGTCGGCGAGGTTCGCGAGCTGCGCTTCGAGCCCGGGCTGACGGCGCTCGAGGAAGCGGCGTCCCACCTCGCCGAGCTCGCGTGCCTTAGCCGCGGAGCAATGCTTGAGGATCCCCTCGCGGGTCTCGAGCGTGAGGTTGAGTCCGGGAAAATCGGCGTACCGTTCCTCGAGCTCGTCCACCACGCGCAGCGACTGCAGGTTGTGCTCGAACCCGCCGAACTCGCGCATGCACTCGTTGAGCGCATCCTGCCCGGCGTGGCCGAACGGTGTGTGCCCGAGGTCGTGCGCGAGGCAGATCGCCTCGGTGAGGGGCTCGTTCAACCTGAGCGCGCCCGCGACGCTCCGCGCGATCTGAGCGACTTCGAGCGAGTGCGTGAGCCGGGTGCGGTAGAGATCGCCTTCGTGGTTGACGAACACCTGCGTCTTGTAGACCAGTCGGCGAAAGGCGGTCGAGTGCACGATGCGGTCGCGGTCGCGCTGGTACTCGCCGCGGTGACGCGGCGGAGGTTCCTCGTGGCGCCGGCCGCGCGAGCGGTGCTCGTGCTGCGCATAGGGCGCCAGCCTGGCGTCCATGTCGCTCACGCGGAGCTCCCGTTGAGGTGCTCGCGCAGCGTCGCCTCGAGCGCGTCGGCGCCGTAGTCGGCGGTGACGACGGCCTTCCCGAGGCCCTTGAGCAGCACCAGCCGGATCCTGCCCTTGAGCACCTTCTTGTCCATCCCCATGACCGCGAGCGCCTCCTTCGCGCCGATACCGGGCGCCGACGCTGGCAGCCCGGCGCGACGGAGCAGGTCGCGCAGCCTGCCGACGTCCGCCGCGGCGAGCCAGCCCAGTCGTTGCGAGAGCGACGCCGCCATCATCATGCCGACGGAAACTGCCTCGCCGTGCAGCCACCCCGAGTAGCCGGTCGCGGTCTCGATCGCGTGGCCGAAGGTATGGCCGAAGTTGAGCTCCGCGCGGCGCCCGTGCTCGCGCTCGTCGGCCGCGACGATCTGCGCCTTGATCTCGCAGGAGCGGCGCACCGCGTGCACCAGCGAGTCCGGTTCCAGAGCCAGCAACCGGTCGAGATTCGCGTCCAGCCAGTCGAGAAGCGCCGTGTCGGCGATCAGCGCATGCTTTACGACCTCGGCGAGCCCGGAACGGAACTCGCGCTGCGGCAGGGTGGCGAGCGTCGCGGTGTCGGCGATCACGCCGACCGGTTGATGGAAGGCGCCGATCATGTTCTTGCCGGCCGGATGGTTGACGCCGGTCTTGCCGCCGATCGAGGCGTCCACCTGCGCGAGGAGCGTGGTTGGCAGCTGCACGAGATCGACACCGCGCTGGTAGCAGGCGGCCGCGAACCCGGCCATGTCTCCTACCACGCCGCCGCCGAGCGACGCGATGCAAGCGTCCCGGTTGAAGCGGGCCTCGGCCAGGGCATCGAAGATGCGGGACACGGTGCCGAGCGTCTTGTGCACCTCGCCGTCCGGGAGGGCGAGCGAGTGCACACGCCTGCCGGCGAGACCCGCCCGCGCGCGCTCGAGATAGAGGGGGCCGACGGTCTCGTTGGTCACGACCAGCACGTCACGCGCCGCCACCGCGCGGCCCACGACCTCGGGGTCGCCCAGCAAGCCGTGCCCGATCAGGATCGGGTACTCGCGCCCGGGCAGCCGGACATCGACTCGCGTCGTCACGCGTCGGTCCCGGAGCCCAGCCGGCCGACGATCTCCTCCACGACGGCGCGGACCTTTCGCCCGTCGGTGTCCACGGCGACGCTCGCCAGGTCCTCGTAAAGCGGAGCCCGCTCGAGCATCAGGCGCTCGAGCGTGCCGCGCGGATCCGGATTGGCAAGCAGCGGCCGGTGGGTGCTGTGACGGGTGCGCATGAGCTGCTGGTTCACGGACGCCCGAAGATACACGACGCGGCCGCGCTCGCGGAGCCGCTCGCGGGTCCGCGGATCGAGCACCGCGCCGCCGCCCGTGGCGAGCACGATGCCAGGGCGGTTCGTGAGCTCATCGATCACGGCCGCCTCGCGCTGGCGGAAGCCCGGCTCGCCCTCGCGCTCGAAGATGTAGCTGATGTCGACTCCGGTGCGCCGCTCGATCTCCGCATCCGCGTCGACGAACGGCAGCGCGAGCAGTCGGGCGAGCTGGCGCCCGACCGCGCTCTTGCCCGAGCCCATCGGCCCGACGAGAAAGACGTTCGAGGTCACCGGCATGCGGAAAGAAAAGCGGCCGCAGGGTCACTGCGGCCGCCTATTCTCCCACCGGGAGCGCAGGGCGTCAGTAGATGTTCGCGCCCTCGCGCAGGATCTTCGGCGTAACGAAGATCAGGAGCTCGTCCTTGTTGTCGGTCCGCGACTTGTTGCGGAACAACACGCCGAGGCCCGGGATGTCACCGAGGTAGGGGACTTTATTCACAGTGTCGCGACGCTCGGTCTCGAGGATGCCGCCGAGCACCACGGTCTGGCCGTCGTT
>Ga0075421_100005572_pt1 | contig 15255 bp, 9 predicted proteins | sample SoiMetdeltSBSDD5_FD_75292 | JGI IMG/M metagenome (GOLD analysis project Ga0075421, IMG submission 75292) | Bulk soil microbial communities from a Populus tree surrounding site in Tennessee, USA - Soil MetaG P. deltoides SBSDD5 | ecosystem: Environmental > Terrestrial > Soil > Tree plantation...
GATCGACTCCGGATACTTGCTCTGCGCGCGCACTTGTGTGTCGCTCAGCTCCCGGACGATGTTGGGAATGTCCGCCAGCTCCATGGTCCCCTCGACCTGGGGATGGCTCGACAGGATCTGTTCGAGCAGCGTAGATCCGGAGCGCGGTAGACCCACGATGAAGATCGGATCGGGCGCGGCCGCGCCCTGCCCCGCGCGCGCCGCGAAGAATTCCGGCGTGAACAGCGCCTTCGCGCGCCGCATCTGCTGGGTGTTCCACTCGGCGTCGTAGCCGACACCCTTGCGCCGCAGGCTATTGCCTTGCTCGTAGTGCTGGAAGGACTCTGCGTACTGCCCGCCGTCCTCGAACGCCTTGCCGAGCGCGAAGTGCAAGTGAAAGCGATCCTCGGGCGTGAGCTTGCCGCGCGCCAGCTGCGACTGCATCGCCTCGATGTCCGCCGGCTCGAACTTGAATGTCTTGAGGTTGGCGAGGCTCCAATACGCTTCGCCGAGCTGCGGCGCGAGCTCGATGCTCCTGCGGTAAGTCTTCAAGCAGTCGGCTTGCCGGTTCGCGGTCTTCAGCGAATGGCCGTAGCTCATCCAGACCCGGGCGTTGTGCGGATAGTCCGCGAGCACGCCTGCATACAAGTCCAGCGCCTGATCGTAGTCGCCGATGCTGCTCGCCAGCGCGGCCTTCAGAGTGCGGTAGCTCGGATTGAGCGGATCCGCCTCGACCAGCTTCTGCACCTGCGCCCAGGCTGCAGCGATCTTGCGCTGACGATGCAGTATGACGGCATAGTTGTGCCGAGCCGGCAGAAAGCTCGGTGCCAGCTCCAGTGCGCGCTCGAGCAGAACTTCGGCGTCGGAATATCTGTGCAGCCGTGCGGCGACTTCGGCAAGCATGCGCATCGCCGGGACGTCGGTCGGATGCTGCTTCAGATGGGCACGCAGCAACGTTTCCGCAATCGGAATCCGGTTTTCGCACAGCGCCGCGGCCGCTTCGAGCAAGCGCGGATCGTGCGTCGAGAACTTGATGTGCTGCGCGTAGGCCTCGTCGGCGCCGGTCGCGTCGCCGATCGCAGTGAGGTGATCGCCGAGCGCACGCCATGCATCCGGCATCTCGGGCTTGAGCGACACCGCTCGTCGCAGCGCTGCGACGGCGCCTTCACCATTGCGTCGGACACCGAATGTCAGCCCGAGCTCGTAATGCGCGGCGGCCCAGTTCGGCTGCGATTGTGCGAGAGGCTCGAGGACCGACTGCGACGCGGCCGCGTCGCCAGCACGTCGATGCGCCACGCCGAGCAGCAGCGTGGCGAGCGGGTGGCCCGGCGCGACCTTGAGGATTTCCGTTGCCTGTTCGACCGCAAGCCGCGGCTCCGAGGGCAGCAGGCGCTGCGTATGCGCGAGCGCGGTTTCGAGCGATCCGACCGGTTCTGAGGTAGCAGTCATGCGAAAACTTCGACGCGGACCCGGGCATGATAGCGCCATCGGTTACTCTGCACGAAAAATGGCGCCTGCATTGATTTTTACCGTCGACACGCTGCCGAGCCCACTCGGCCCGATGCTCGTGGTCAGCGACTCGCAGCAACGGCTGCGCGCGCTGCATTGGGAGGACCAGGAGGCACGCATGGAGCGCGAGCTTGCACGAATCTATGGTCGTCAATCCGTGCGACTCGAGCAAGGCGCGGCGCCAGCGACGACCCGCCGCGCCCTGGAACGCTATTTCGCAGGCAAATTGCAGGCCATCGACGAGATTCCAGTCCAAACGGACGGCACGCCGTTCCAAAGCAATGTATGGAGCGCGCTGCGGACGATCCCTGCGGGGACGACGCTCAGCTACGGGCGCATGGCGCATCGACTGAAGTGTCCGCGGGCGGTGCGCGCGGTCGGTTTCGCGAATGGCTCGAACCCGATCTGCATCGTAATTCCCTGTCATCGCCTCATCGGCGCGGACGGTTCGCTGACCGGCTACGGCGGCGGCCTCGAGCGCAAACAGTGGCTGCTGGAGCACGAAGGTGTCCGCTTGAGCGACGACCGCTGAGGTCGTGCTAGATTTCGCGGCCATGCGAAAAATCAGAACCCTGCTCTGCTGCGCCCTACTGATCGGCGCATGCGCGAGCCCGCCGCCGCAAAACAATCAGCAGGACAAGCAGGCCGAGCTCGTGGCGGTGCCGCCGGAGCCGCTCAATCCTTATCCGTCCACCTACCGCGCGGGCACTGCGACGACGACACTGATTCGCGGCGCGACTGTGCTCACCGGCACGGGCGCGCGGCTCGACAACGCCGACGTGCTGATCGCGAACGGCAAGATCGAGGCGGTCGGCCCGAATCTCAGCGCACCGGCCGGTGCGCGCGTCATCGATGCGAGCGGCCGTTGGGTCACGCCCGGTCTCATCGACGTGCATTCGCATCTCGGCGTCTACCCGAGTCCCGGCGTCAACGCGCACAGCGATGGCAACGAAGCGACTGACCCGGTGACTGCAAACGTGTGGTCCGAGCACGGCATATGGCCGCAGGATCCAGGCTTTCAGACGGCACTCGAAGGCGGCATCACCTCGCTGCAGATCCTGCCCGGTTCCGCGAATCTGATCGGCGGCCGCGCCGTGACGCTGAAGAACGTTCCCGCCACGACCTACCAGGCGATGAAGTTTCCGAATGCGCCGCAGGGCTTGAAGATGGCGTGCGGCGAGAATCCGAAGCGCGTCTATGGCGGTCAGATGCGCGCGCCGAGCACGCGCATGGGCAACGTCGCGGGCTATCGCCAGGCCTTCGCGGATGCGCAGGATTACCGCGAGCAGTGGCGCAAGTACGAGCGCGACGTCGCTGAGTATCAGAAGAAGGGCGCCGAGAAGAAGGACAAGAAGGACTCGGAGGAAGCCGACGAGCCACCGGTCCCGCCGAAGCGCGATCTCAAGCTGGAGACGCTGGCCGGCGCGATGAACGGCGACATCCGCGTTCACATCCACTGCTATCGCTCGGACGAAATGGCCATCATGGTGGATCTGTCGAAGGAGTTCGGCTTCAAGATCTCCGCGTTCCATCACGCAATCGAGGCGTACAAGATCGCCGACCTGCTGGCCGCGAACGGCGTGTGTGGCGCCGAGTGGGCGGACTGGTGGGGCAGCAAGATGGAGATGTTCGACGGCATTCAGGAGAACATCGCGCTCACCGATCTGCCGCAAGGCGGTTGCGCGATCGTGCATTCGGACTCCGACGAAGGCATTCAGCGTCTGAATCAGGAAGCAGGCAAGGCGATGTCGCGCGGCAACCGCGTCGGCCTGAACATCGCACCGGAGCGCGCGATCCGCTGGCTCACTGCGAATCCCGCGCGCGCGCTCGGCATCGATCAATTCACGGGCACGCTCGAGCAGGGCAAGATGGCCGACGTGGTGATCTGGAATGGCACGCCGTTCAGCGTGTACGCGCTCGCCGAGCAAGTGTTCGTCGATGGCCAGCTCGAGTTCGATCGCGCCAATCCTTCGCCGCAACCGCGGTCGGACTTCCTGCTAGGACAGCCGGGTGCGGGAGCACAGCCATGAGAAAGCTCATTGCCATCGCACTGCTGGGCTGCGCCACGCTCGCAAACGCGCAGACGGTTCTGATTCGCGGCGCCACTGTTCACACGGTTGGCGAACAAGGCGTGCTGACGAATGCTGACGTACTCATTCGCGACGGCAAGATCGCGGCGGTCGGTAGCGGCCTCAGCGCGCCAGCAGACGCCACGACGGTCGATGCCAAGGGCCGTGCGCTCACGCCCGGTTTGTTCGGCGGACTCTCGGCAATCGGTGTCGAGGAAGTGAGTCTAGAACCGACCACGGCCGATGCCGGCATCATCCTGAACGCACCGCCATTCGAAATGCAGTGGCGTCCCGAGTTCGACGTGACGGCCGCGTACAACCCGCGCTCGGTCCTCGTGCCGGTGGCGCGGGTCGAAGGGTTGACGTGGACCGTGCTCGCGCCCGCCAGCGCCGAGGGCGGAACGTTCGTCGCGGGCCAAGGCGCCGCAGTGACTCTCGACGGGCGCTACGACGCAGTGCTGACCGGCAGTCGCTCGCTATTCATCAACCTCGGCGGCAACGCGAACGGGATGTCGGCAGGCAGCCGCGCCGGCCAGTGGATGTTGCTCGATCAGGCGATCCGCGAGACACGCTCACCCAACGCGCAGGACGAGCACTTGCTGCTGCATCCGGCGGGACGCGAGGCACTCGCGAAATACTTGGCGGGTGGACGCGTCGTGTTCGGCGTCGCTCGCGCCGCCGAGATTCGTCGCGTGATTGCGTTCGCCAAGCGTTACGGCATGAAGCCCGTGATCGCGGGCGGCGCGGAAGCGTGGGTTGTCGCCGACGAGCTCGCGCGCGAGAAGGTCCCGGTGCTGCTCGATGCGCTCGAAAATCTGCCGTACAGCTTCGACGGCATCGGCGCGCGGCTCGACAACGCTGCCCTGCTCCAGCGCGCCGGCGTGCGCATCGCATTCACGCAGTTCAACGAGAGTCACAACGCACGCAAGGTCCGTCAGCTCGCGGGCAATGCTGTCGCTCACGGACTGCCGAAGGATGCGGCGCTTGCAGCGCTGACGGTGCAACCGGCGGAGATCTTTGGTCTCGCGGGTGAGCGAGGTCGCATCGCACGCGGCCAAGTCGCGGACCTTGTGCTGTGGAACGGCGATCCGCTCGAAGTGACGAGCGCAGCCGACCAAGTGTGGATCGCAGGACGCCCGGTGGAGATGCGTTCGCGGCAAACCGAGTTGCGCGAGCGCTACCTCAAACGGTTGCAGTAGGCTGTAGGTCGGGCTTCAGCCCGACTCCCAGATCCTGTCGGCCTTCATCGCCGACACGAACAACGAATGGGACTTCAATCCCGTCTGCCCCATCCCCGATATTTCCACCAGCGACTCGAACGCCGCCGCAGTACCGGCCTTCCGACACAAGTCATCCACATCGTGGCGCAGCGAGAGACTCTGTGCCATCTGCATCACCCCTATGTCCCTCGTCCCCGCAATCACCACTACTCGATTCCCATTCGGCCCCGCGAACGTCGAAAAGTACCCGTAGTCGCGAAACTCACCGCCGCTCGTCGCGCCCATTGCCGTGCTGAGATAGGTATGGTCGGTCTTCGTATCCACCAACTCGTCGTATGAGCCGCCCGGCGACACGCGCGATGCTGCAAACACTCGATCGCCCAGCATGCCCAGGCCGCTGATGTAACCGATGTACACGATGTGGCTGTTCTTCAGCGCGTTCGCGTCGAGCTGCGACATCAGCACGACGCGCACCGGCTTGGCAGTGCCGAGCACCGGCACGATGTCTTGCAACGCGAAGGCGCTCGCCGCCGGCAGATACGTGAGATCGAGATTGCGATAGCGCTGCATGAGCTGCGGATTGAGCTCGGCGTGATCGCGGAAGTCTTCGTGCGAGTTGATGAAGAACTCGCGCACCAAGCGGTCGATGTGCCCGGTCTGCGGATTCGCTTCGCCGAGCAGGTAGTAGTCGCCGATGACGACCGTGATCGGCAGGTCGTCTTCCAGTAGCGGCGCCCACACTGCGCTGTGACGCACCTCGCGCATGTCCCACTGCGCGCCACCCATGCCGAAGCCCGCTCCGAGCAGCGCACCAACGACGAGCGCGCAACACGTTGCGATGCCGATACCGATCCAGTTCGCGCGTCGTGCGGGCGCTCGTGGAGCAGATTCCGCTACCGATGCAACGACCGGCTCAGCGGCCGGCCGCTCCAGCAGTAATCGATACTCGCCCTTGGGGATGACTATCCTGGCGCCGCGCGGCGTGCGTGCGTTGAATTCCTCGAGCCGGCGCCGCAGCTTGTGCACATAGACGCGTACCACCGCGTCCTGGGACACATCGAAGCCCGGACTCTTGCCGAACACCTGCAGGGCAATTTCCGTTTCCTTCGGCGCGCCGCCTTCGAGCGAGCGCGTCAGCAGAAAATCGAACAGGCGCGACAACGTACCGGGCTTGCCGAGAAGACCGCTGGCGCGGAACTGCTCGGCCTGGTGCATCAACTCATCGGGTGGGGACACGTCACGAACCTCTGGACCCACACATCCTAGCACCCGACCCGTCAAGGAACGTCAGAAGTAGCGGAAGCCGATCGCATTCCACTGCAGCAGCGTCGCGACGAGCGCCACGAACAGCGCGACCGCCGCGGTATGGCGCAGCCGACGCCCGATAGGCCAGGTTCGCTCGCGCCAGACGGGCACCAGCGTGGCGATGCCCAGCACGCTCAATCCCGTGGCCACGACGCCAATCGCCAGCGCGACCTTCAGCAACGGATGCGGATAACCATAGACGAACTGATCCTGAGCTTCCGGGGCCGAGAACGGCAGCATCCACGCGAGTATCAGCACGATGAACGCCAGCCAGCCGATCGCCGTGGCGGTAATGACCTGCGCCGAGCGACGTTCACCGATCGAGTGCGGCGGCACGGGCTCGCGCCGCCGCACAGCTGCGATGACGGCGCCGATGCACGTGAGCAGTACGGCGACCAGCAGCAGCGCGAGCCACTGCAGCGAATCGAAGAACCCGACGCGTTCGAGCGTGCCGATGTGCATCACCAGATGACTGATCGCTCCGCGCGCGTCGCGAACGAATGCGATCGTCGCGTCGCCATCGGGCTGGCGGAACAGATCCTTGCCGATCTCGACGTAACGCAGCGCGGGTCCGCCGAGCTTGATGACCAGGTAACCGTCCTTGGTCGCGGTCACGTTCACGGCGCCCACACTGACGATCTTCTCGAACTGCGTGTACGAGCGACGCGCGGTGCGATACTGCCCTGCGTATTCCTGCACGCGGCTCGCGCCGTCTTCCGGCACGGTCAGCGCCACTTCCGGCGACGGCGGAAAGTACTTCGCGAGTATCTGCTCTGCGACCGCCTGCACCATCGTTACGGCGGAGGCACTGTTCGCGGCGACGAAAATGCCGAGGTTGCCCTGATCACCCAGATCGTTCGTCACGACCATGAACGACCTGAAGTGCAGCGTCGCGCCGCCGTGCGACAGATTGTCGACGCCCAGACGCGTAGTCACGCCGAGCGGCGTGTTGAAAAAGCCGTGATGCATCGCCGGCATGCCCGGCGCGCTCTGGAACGACGGCTCACGCATCCGCGCAAACGTCTCAGCCTTGAGCACGCCGGCCGCTTCGAGGCGTTGCGGATCGAGCAGCGCAATCATGTACCGCGCCATGTCGCCCGCCGTCGACGACGCTGCACCGGCAGGAGCCATCGAGACGATGTGCTCATGAGGGATCGTTTGCCACGCGCCGTTGCGTGCTTCGATGTTCTGCGCCATGCCCGCAGCGAGCTCAGCGGACATCGGCTGCGGCAAACCTTCTGTCGGCTGGTATTGCTCGCGGAACGTCGTGTGCGACAGGCCGAGCGGCACCAGAATGTTCTGCTCGACGTAGCTCTCGTACTCCATGCCGGACACATGCGCGACGATCGCGCCGGCGAGCGCGGTGCTGTAGTTCGAATAAGCCATGAACTTGCCGGGCTCGCGCACGCGATGCGGCCGACGCTGGCGCAGTTGTTCCTTCAGGGGCAGCGGCGTCGCGCTCTGCGCGACGAACAGGCCCTGCAGGATGTCCTCGAAGCCCGCGGTGTGATTCATCAGATCGATGATGCGGATCGGCTGCTCGAACCCTTCGTCCGGCACGTCGAGTTCGTCGGGCAAGTGATCGTCGATCGGATCGTCGAGCCGCAGCTTGCCGCGCTCGGCGAGCTGCATGATCGACAGCCAGGTGAAGGTCTTCGAGATCGAGCCGATCCGAAACAACGACTGGTTGGGATCCACGGCACGACGCGGCTCCAGCGAGTCGATACCGTAGCCCTTGACCAGCAGCGTTTCGCCATCGCGAACGACGGCCACCTCGACGCCGGCGATCTGCTGCTGCGCCATGAAGCCGCCGACGACACCATCGACGAAAGCTTCGAGGTTCGGCAATTCCGCAGCAGCGCTAGGGCACGCGAGCAGCGCGGCCGCGATACCAACCACCCACCTCATTTATTACCCACATCCGGCAACGCATACGCCACGATGTGACCGCCCTCTTCGTCTTCCTTCTCTTCCGGCGCGCCTGGCCGTTGCGGCATACCAAACCGTCGCGAGCTGTTCGGCACCGTCAGCACCACCACCTGTCGATGGCTCTTCGGTGCGAGATAGCTCATCGGCGTTGCTTGCGCCGTCGCTGGTAAATAGTCGTGCCACAGCTCCTCGCCCGTGCGCAGATCGAACGCGCGGAAGTAGCGGTCCATCGTGCCGCCGATGAAGATGAGGCCACCTTTGGTCACGATCGTGCCGCCCGACTGCGGCACACCCATCGGCAAGCTGAGCTTGACGCCGATGCCGAACGGGCCGCTCTCGTTGGTCGTGCCGACCGGCTTGTTCCACACGACCGAGCGCGTCTTCAGATCGACGACGCCGAGCGTGCCGTACGGCGGCTTCTGGCAAGGCACGAACAGCGGCGACATGAACGGCCGCGTCGTCATCGCATACGGAGTGCCGGCCTGCTGGCTCACGCGCAGGCCTTCCGGAATCTGATCGCGCGGATAGAGCTGCAGTCGATTGCTCATCACCAGCGGGTTCACGACCATCAGCAGGTTCTCTTCATCGACAGCGACGCTGCCCCAGTTGAACCCACCGGCGTTGCCGGGAAACTGCAACGTCCCCGTGAGCGTGGGCGGCGTGAAGTGGCCCTCATAACGCAGCTTGCGGAACTCGATGCGGCACCAGAGCTGATCGAGCGGCGTCAGGCCCCACATATCCGCTTCGGTGAGATCGGGACCGCGGAACTGCGGCATGCCGACCGAGAACGGCTGCGTCTTCGCCGTCCAATCGCCAGGCACCGCACCCTGCGGCACCGGCTGCTCGCGCACTTCCGCGAGCGGCGTGCCGTTGCGGCGGTCGAGCAGGAACAACTCGCCGCGCTTCGTTCCCTGCACCAGCGCAGGAACAGTCGTGCCATCGGGCTGCGGCAATTCGAACAGCACCGGCTGCGACGGCACGTCGTAGTCCCAGATGTCGTGGTGCACAGTCTGGAACGACCACCGCACGTCGCCAGTCTCGATGTCGAGCGCGACGACGGACGACGCATACTTTTCCGACTCTGCGGTGCGATGTGCACCGTAGTAGTCGGGCGTTGCGTTGCCGGTCGGGAGATAGACGAGGCCGAGCGCGTCGTCATAGCTCGTCAGGCTCCAGACGTTCGGCGTGCCGCGCGTATACGACTCGCCTTCTGCCGGCTCGGTGTGCACACCGGGGCGGCCCATGTCCCACGCCCAGGCAAACTTGCCCGTCATCACGTCGAATGCGCGCACGACACCTGACGGCTCGTTGGTCTCTCGGTTGTCCAGGACCCAGCCGCCGATGATTGCCCGACCGCGCGCGATCGTCGGTGGCGAGGTGACGAAGTAGTAGCCTGGCTTCACTTCGCCCATGCCCGGCAACAGATTCACCTCACCGTTGCCGCCGAACGAAGCGCAGCGCTGGCCGGTCTTCGCATCGACAGCGAACAGGCGTGCATCGGTCGTCGCGGTAACGATGCGCTCGACACAGTCGCCCGCGTACGTTTCAGGCGCACGGTAATAGCTCACGCCGCGACAGCTCGTGCCGAAGTTGGGGATCGGCGGCAGCTTCACTTCCGGATCGAATCGCCAGCGCTCCGCACCCGTCTCGGCATCGAGCGCAACGATCACATTGCCGCCGGTGCATGCGTAGAGCAGGTCGCCGATCTGGATCGGCGTCGCCTTGAACGCGCCGCCGCGGCCGGTGCGGTAGTGCCAGATCTTCTGCAGCTTGCCGACGTTGTCCGGCGTCAACTGATCGATCCGCACATAGCGCGTGCCAGCTGTCGTATTGCCGTAGTTCTGCCATTCGGTGCCGGTGGTGGGCGGTGGCGGCGACGGCGGCGTTGCCGCTTGCGGCGTGCTCGCCACGCTTGGCGGCTTCGCTTCGTGCGCAGGAACCGACGCACGTGCGCCGATAACCGCAACCGTCACCCCGAAGACGATGATTCCAGCGAGCGCTGCCACGCTGCCGCGGCGACCGAACAACGGCGGCGGCTCCACGGGCGAATACAGCGAGCGCCGCAACCACGGCGTGAGAAACCACGCACCGATGACGAGCAACGCGAGCAGTCGCGGTGCCAGCGCCCAGAGATCGGCACCGACTTCGTAGAAGCTCCACAGCGCTGTTGCGACGAGCAACAAGCCGTACATCAACGAACCACGTCGGTCACGACGCCACAACAGCACGCCAGACAGGACCACCGTGATGCCAGCGAGCGCGTAGTAGATGGAACCGCCCAGCGCGACGAGACGGACGCCGCCGGCAGCGAGGGTCAGGCCGATCAGGATCAGGACAACCGCAAACACGCGCGGCGGACGCCGCAAGCGAACCTCGGTGTGCATGGCTCCCCCCAAGACTTATCGTTGTGGGGGGAGTGTATCGCAGTGGGGTAGGGCTTCGCTGTTCCGCTCCGCAATCAGGGATTGCGGAGCGGAGGCGTAGGCAGTTGTATCACTCCGCTGATCGCTGCGCGCTTGCCGTCGGCGCCGTAGCGATAGGCGCGCGGCTTCTCGCCGAGCCACGTCGCGTCAATCGCGTACTGCAACGCTTCGCGAGGCGCATCGCCGAACGCATATGCGTCCGACTGCACGCCGAGCTGCGCGAGCCGCGCCGCAATTTCGTCCGCGCTCTGCAGCGGATCCGTCGAGATCGTCACGATCTTCAGCTGCGGATCGGTGCGCTGCGCTGCGGCCAGGTGACTCAGCGACTTCATGCAGTACGGACACTCGAGATCCCACAGCACGAGCCAGAACGCAGTGCGCGCGTATTGCCGCTCGATGGCAGCCAGCGAGTCGCGCTCGAATGGCTTCACTCGGGTGTCGAGCGTCGGCGCCGCCAGGTCGCGGACTGCGATCCCCTCGGCATTGCGCCAGACAACCAGAACGCGTTGCTTCGCGATCACGAGACGCGGCTGATCGGAGTCCCCAGCGGTCTGCAGCGACGGCCCCGCCGCGAAGCTGCGACCCGCGTCATTCGAGATCAGCGATTCGATCTTCGTGACGCTGCCGTCGAAGCGCTTCCACGCGACTGCAACAGTACGGCCCGTGACTGCGACATCCGCATGGGTAGCGCCCGCCGGCAACGTTCGAACATGGGTCGGTCCAGTCTTCGTCAGCTGTCCATAGAACGCGCGACCTTGACCCTCGACCTGATTGAACCAGACTGCGTGTCGCGTGCCGTCCGGCCCGAAGGCAAGCGACGGTCCATGATGAGGACACGCGTCGACGCGCCAGCGATCGACCGTCGCTCGCTCGACTGTGATCTTCGGCGTGCCGAGGAACGCGAACGCGTGATCGCGCTCGTTCGGCTCGAACACATGCCGCCACATCGCTGCCACGCGTCCTTGGCTGTCGCTGGCGAGCGCGATCCGGCAGCACTCGCAGCTGCTATCGGCAAGTTTCGTGTCGTTGCTCCAGGTCGCGCCGCGGTCGTCGGAGTACGCGTAGTAGATCGCCGCGCCTCGATAGGCGCGGCCCGCCTCTTCCGCAACTTTCAGATCGCGCTTGTCGACCCACGCCGCCCACAGCCGGCCCTTCGGGTCGACGAGCAGCGACTCGAAGCGGTGCGTGATCAGCTGGCGATCGTGATGCACGACAGTCGGTTTCGACCAGGTCTTGCCGCCGTCGAGCGAGCGCGCGAAGCGAATGTCGCCGGTGAACTTCTCCGACGTCGGCGAAGTCCAGGTCACGTAGATTTCGCCCGCAGTGCCGAAGGCGAGCTTCGGTCGGTTCTCACCTTCCGCAGCTACCGGTTCGACCCCTGCGTTGACCCGCAACGGCGGTTGCCAAGTCGCGCCCCCGTCCTCCGACCGCTGCAGGACGACCTGCCCTGCTTTCCCCGCAGGCTGCGCGTATGCGACCCACAGCTTCCCGGTCGCGTCGACGGCCGCCGAAGTGCCCAATGCAGCACGATCCATCGTCGCGGCATTGGCAGCAGGTACTGCGGCAATCTGCGCGGCGGCGATCAGCGCGACGCACGAGATCGTCACAGCCCTCATCGCCCACCCCCGAGCGCCCAACGGACTTCTGCGAACGCCGTGCGCGACGGATACGGATGCGACTGATACGCGCGATCGTTCGTGATGTTGTCGATGCCGACAGCGATCTCGGTGCCGTTGGTCATGGTGTACGCGACGCGCCCGTCCCACGCATTCACGCGCGAGATGCCGCCGTACGTATCGCCGTTGATGTCGTCGTTCTCGAGACGACCGAACGTCTTGCCCGAGTAGCGGTAGCCGAGGCTCGCGAGCCACGACGGCGACGGGCGCCAGACCGCCTGCAGGTTGCCACGCCAGTCGGGCACTCGCGGCCACCAGTTGCCGACGTAGTCCGGATGATTCTCGTTGCGCAGAATGCGTGCTTCCGCGTACGCGATGCTGCCCTCGAGCGACAGATTCTCGACACCGACCTCGGCGATGCTGAACGCCGTCTCGACGCCGCGCGTGCGGACGCGATCGATGTTCTGCACGATGCTGGGACTGCGGAACACGAACGCATTGTTCTGATTCCAGATCGTGTCCTGCACGTCATCCTGGAACAGCGACACGCGCACGCGGCCGAACGTCGGCTGATATTCGACGCTGAGGTCCACCGAATCCGAGATCTCCGGCTCCAGGTTCGGATCGTTGACGACGATCTGCGTCGACGTGACTGCGCCGAGGAACAACTCCGCGACCGTCGGAAAGCGCACGCCGCGGCCGGCGCTGACGCGCACCTGCCACTCATCGTCCGGTCGGAACGACAGCGACGCCTTCGGCGACCACTTGCGCTCCGTGCGCGACGGATAGTTCTTGGGCTCCAGCCCGCGAACGAATTGGAACCCGTCGCTGGCTTCCCAATCTTCGTAACGCGCGCCGAGCGTCAGGACCCAGCGCTCCGCCAGCGCCCAGGCATCCTGCACGTAGAGCGCCTGCAGGTTCGTCTCGCCGCGTGCATCCTGCGAGAGGACGCCAGCCCGAGAGCGCCAGTCCGCGGTCTCGTAGATCGGACTTTCGAGTCGATAGTCATTGCGGTGATAACCGAAGGCGAGCGTGTGCGCGCCGCCGGTCCAATCGCCGTCGATCGGCGTGTAGACGCCCTGCACTTCGAACGTGTGCCAGCCCGTGCCGTCGCGCTCGGAGTTCGTGCCCGGTCCGCCGTTGGCAGCGAACGGATCCGGCGTGTTCGCCTGCAGCGTCGAGTCGTCGGCAATCCGGTACTCGGAGAACACCGCCGAAGCATTCCAGCCCGTGTCGCGCGTCGTACGCAACGTCGTGCCCCACTGCACGTGGCGTTCATCGCGAGTGCTCGGCGCGAGTGCCGCGGCCGGAACGTCGAACACGATGCCGTCGGCGATCACGCGGCCTTGCCACACTTGCTGGCCCGACGTATCGCGCATGAACGTGCGGTTCTCGTTCTCGGTATCGTTGCGCCACTCGGCGACGAACCCTTCGACCTCCAGGCTATCGGTCAGCGCGTAGCCGCCGCGCAGCTTCCATTGATTCTGGATCGTGTGATCGATCGCGCCGCCGCTCGCGCCGAACACCGCGCGCCGCCGGCCGAAGGGATCGGTGTCGAAGATCACCCCAGTCACAGGCGTCGGCGTGCCGGTGGCCGGCACCGCGGGGAATTGCCCGGCCGCCGACTGCGACACCGTGAAGTACTGCATCGGATGACCGGTCGAGTCCTGATGGTTCGCGGCCAGCGTGAACCACGCGCCGTTGTCGAACCGGTCGCCGAAGAATCCGGAGGCCTGATAGCCCGAGTAGTCTTCGCTCGCACCGTACTGGTCGAAGTTCTCGCCGAACGCAGTCGTGCGCACGCTCAGCTCGCGCTCGTTGGGCCGTCGCGTCCGAACCTGGACGGTCGTGCCGATCGAGTTGCCGGGGTAGAGCGCCGAGAACGGTCCGTACAGCACGTCGACGCGGTCGATCTCTTCCGGCGAGATCATGTTCCAGCGCGGCGCATCGAAGCGTCCCAGGAAGTTGGACAGCAGGTAGCCGTCCATCAGCACCAGGCCGCGCGGCGCTTGCAGCGTCGAGAAGCTGCGTCCGCCGATGAGCGCGTTGCGGTCGCCGATATAGCGCTTGCGGATCGTGAGGTTCGGAACGTACCTGAGCGCGTCCTCGGGATTCACGAGGTTCTGTGCGCGCAGGTCCTCGAAAGTCTTCGAGGCGATCGGCGCCGGCACATCGAGGTCGAGGTGCTCGCGCGCGCCGGTGACGGTGATGGATTCAATGAGCCTGTCGCTGGCGACACCTTGCGCGTGTGCCAGTGAAATGGCGGCAATCGACAGAACGACTGTCGACGCAGCGATGCGGATGAACATACCAATCTCCAAAGAAAGCAATCGCACGCGATTGGTCGCGCGTGCACCGACTGGGCCGTCGGTTGACTCGAATCGCTTTTAGGAGAGAGACGGAGGACCGCGGATGCGGTCGGCGCGTTGCGGGCCGGCCAGAGGGACGGCTATGACGCGTTCGGGAAGGATCTGCTCGACCGCTTCAGAGGCGACCGGGGCGAGATGCGGGATATCGATGACAGCCGCGACTGCCGCCACTGCGAACGGACACGGCGGATCTACGTGGCTACCGCTGTGATGTGGACCGGCGTGATCCGCATGGCCACCCGTGGATGCGTGGTGCGTACCCTGAACGATGGGAGCCTGGTCCGGGCAGAAGGCCAGCTGCAGGCCATCGGCCTGCGTCGTTGCCAGCATGAAACCGACAGGCAGAAATGCACGGGCCACCAATAACGGCAGCAGCCATCGTGCCCATTTCCTGAAGAGCCGGCGGTTCATGACGCGGTCGAGTATATGCGGACACCCCCGCAGTGGGCCACCTGCCCTTCTGGGCAACTCAGGATTTCGCCGGAAGGGGTTGCGCGGCGGCGACTTCGCTCTCCGTACGGAGCTCGCCTTCCCACTTGGATACGACCGCGGTCGCCACGCTGTTGCCGATCACGTTCGTGGCGGAGCGGCCCATGTCGAGGAAGTGGTCGACGCCGAGCAGCAGCAGCAGGCCGGTCTCAGGAATGTTGAACTGGCCCAGCGTCGCGGCGATCACGACCAGGGACGCACGCGGCACGCCGGCCATGCCCTTGGAAGTCAGCATCAGGATCGCGACCATCATGAACTGCTGGCCGAGCGACAGCTCGATGCCGTAGACCTGCGCGATGAACATCACCGCGAACGTGCAGTACATCATCGAGCCGTCGAGGTTGAAC
>Ga0075421_100005574_pt1 | contig 15252 bp, 6 predicted proteins | sample SoiMetdeltSBSDD5_FD_75292 | JGI IMG/M metagenome (GOLD analysis project Ga0075421, IMG submission 75292) | Bulk soil microbial communities from a Populus tree surrounding site in Tennessee, USA - Soil MetaG P. deltoides SBSDD5 | ecosystem: Environmental > Terrestrial > Soil > Tree plantation...
CTGCCGTTCAACTCAGCCGCCTTCCGGAGTGAGGGGATCGCCTCTGAGGGTTGTCCCGAGTCCAACAGAATGGCGCCCACATAGAATTGGGACTCAACGTCTTTTGAGTCTTTTTCAGCGGCGATGCGAAAATGATGAAGGGCTTTCTGGGGCTCGCGCTGGTTCAGGTAAAGCAGGCCTTGCTGTTTGTGATTGACAGTGTCACCGTCGGCGGCCTCCTGTCCTGCAGCAACCTTAGCCGCCCAGTTCACCCAGAGCAGAGCCGCGAAGAGCACAGCAATGGAGTGACAGAGTAATGCAACGGTGCAAGGACGACGTGTGAGCTGCAAGGCAGCAGGTCGGGGCCTCACACGCCCTCCCCCACTCTTGGGTGCCCATTGTTCCAGCATTCCATCATTCCAGCCTTCCGGTATCCTACGATCACCGCGGCTTCACCGACCAGCGCGGATAGGCGGCAGTAACGACTCCGCTCCCTTCTTTCACCGTCGCTGCCTGATCGGCGGCAAGATTCTTCACAGTTTCGACCAGTCCGCTTGGCCACTGAATCTCGATCAGATCGATCTTTGTTCGCGGTCCCAATCCAAAATGAAGTCGCGGATCATGAGCCGACTGATAGCTCCGCCCGCCTTTGCGCTGATCAAACGCAGCCCAGTTTTCCGAGACTACCTTGACGCGCGCTCCGACCGCGTCCCGGTTGGATCGTGTGCCGATCAACTGAAGCTGGAGCCAGTGGTTCCGGTTCCCTCCCTCGTTCTGCAACAATTCCGGCACCTGCCCGTTGTTACTGACCAGGACATCCAGGTCGCCATCGTTGTCGAAGTCGGCCGGCGCCGCACCTCGACTCACGCGTGGTCGCTGGAGATCACTTCCCAGCAGATCGCTGACGTTTTCAAACAGTCCCTTGCCCGTGTTCCGATAGACCAGCTTGGGCTCTGCGTAACGAGTCTCCGCGTGATAGAGCTCAATGTTGTCGAGAATGTGACCGTTAGCCATAAAGATGTCACGGGCACCGTCGTTGTCGTAGTCGAAGAAACATGTGCCGAAGCCACTGTACTTGAACGTGGCATAACCCAGCTTAGCGGCGAAAGTAGCGTCTTCATAGGATCCGTCGCGAAGTTTGCGATACAGGCGCGCGTGTTCAAAATCGAGGTGCGTCACGAACACATCCAGCCCGCCACTGCCGGTTGCGTCCGCGGCATCCGTGCCCATACCGGCTTCGGCTTTGCCATTGTCGCTCACAGCGACGCCAACCGGGTAGGCAACTTCACGAAAAGTCCCGTCGCGGTTGTTCTGGAACAGGAAATTAGGATTGGCATCATTCGCGATGAAGATATCCTGCCAACCATCGCTGTCAAAATCGAAGGTCACGATGCCCAATCCACTGCTGGCTTTGATTCCCACTTTGGACGACTCACTCACGTCACTAAAGGTACCATCACCGTTGTTACGATAAAGTGTCGGCTTCTGGCCTGCAAACTTGTTTGGGTGACAGTACCCTCGATAGCCGGGTTTCTGATCTCCGCACCAGATGTTGTTATCCGGCGACCAGGCAACGTAGTTCGCAATGGCGAGGTCGAGATCGCCGTCATTGTCATAATCAAACCAGGCCCCGCTCGATGCCCATTTTCCCTGGTTTGCCACTCCAGCGTGAGCCGTTACATCTGAAAGTGTCCCGTCGCGATTATTGTGGTAAAGGATCGAGCGGTCGTAGCCCAGCACCATCAAGTCGGCGAATCCATCGTTGTCATAATCGCCAACCGCGATACCCATCCCAAACAACCCCTCTGCACCCACACGCGCCTTTTCAGTCACGTCGGTCCAGGTGCCATCGCCGTTGTTGCGATAAAGAGCGCTGCGAAGAGTGCTTTTTGGTTTGTAGAGGCGCGTGGCGGCGCTGTTGACCAGGTAGAGATCCAGCCAGCCATCGGCGTCGTAATCAATCCAGCCGCAGCCTGATCCCATAGTCTCGATCATGTACTTCTCCGGCGTGGCAGCATTGTCATGAACGAAATCGATGCCTGAAGCGCCGATGATGTCGCGAAACAGCACCTGGCGCTCGCTTCCGTTGCTGGCGGCTGAATGAGTTTGTGCGAAAACAAAAAGAAGGCTGAGTGCGGCTGCAAGAGTAAGGAGGGGAAGGATTGACCGCACCGAGCGGCCCTGGGCGCCAACCGAAGTCAAACCGCAGAGACGCACAGCCGTCGAGAAAATTACTGATACGTGGATGAAGTCGAACAAGCGCAATTTTCTGGAACGTGAGTGCCTAGCATGAGCGACGCTACGCTTGCTTTCTTCATTACAGCGCAGATACCCATCAGTCGCCGCTTTTTTGACAAATGCGCCAAACCTGTGCTGCCCCACGAGTCCAGCTGTTTCCCTGCGAAGAAGAGCAGCGTCGCCCTTGGCAAGGGGGCAGAGTTCTGGGAGTTTCATCTTAGTGGCGAGGTCAATCTGCTTTACTGCCTCGTCCCTTCACGAACCAGTCGCAGCAAGGTTTGGTTCATGAATTTGTCGCGTTCCTCACTCTTGGCGCGATCAACTCTGGCAAACAGCTCCTGGGCCCGATTCAAATCGCCCTTTCTTCGGTAAGCCTGAGCGAGTTGGTAAAGTGGGGTTTCGTCTTTTGGGTCCAGCTGCAAGGCCTTTTCGAGTTCTTGAATGGCCCGATCGACCTCGCCTCGGCGAAGTAGTGTCTTGCCGAGTGTGGCCCGGGCCCCGGAAAAGTCTGGCTTCAACCGAATAGAGCGTTCCAGACTCAAGACGGCTTCCTCTTCTTCTCGACTTCCCGGAGGTGGACCATCTCGATTAAGCGCCTCGGCCAGTATGTAATGGCCCATGTAATCATTCGGGCTCGCAACCGTTCGCTGCCGTAAGAGCTCAATCGCTTTAGCTGCCTCGCCCGCCTGCAAGAGCATGATCCCACGAGCCACGTAGGGAAGGTTCTTCTCGGGAGCCAGTTTGCTGGCCGTTTCAAAGTCGGTCGCAGCTTCAACGGACTTGCCTTTCATTGCCAACACGGCGCCCCGTTGCAGGTGCAGGCGGTCGGACTGCGGAAGGTTTCCGATGCCAATACCGACAATCTCGAGAGCCAGGTCATAGTTGGCATGGTCGACACACAGGGCCGTTAAATCCAAATAGTTGTTTTCATCTCGAGGGTCGAGCTTGGCTGCAGTCCTTAAGGCGTCGTAAGCCTCTAGCGTTTGACCGCTGCCCTCATAGGCTTGGGAGAGTAGATTGTACAGTTCTGCTTTTGGCTGCCCCTTCGCAATGGATTCCTGAGCAGTGCGGATAGCCGCTGGATAGTCGTGCTTTTTCAGGTAAGCGAGCGTGAGATTGAAGCTTACTGCATAGGCATCTGAGTATCCGGGTTTTGCCAGCTCAAACTGGCGAGCCGCCTCGTCATACTTGGCCAGACGGGCGAGCATCAAGCCGGCCTCGAAATGACTGGCAGCATCGACCCTGGAGGGAAGCTGCCTCAGCACTGCGGCAGCTTTTTCCGGTTGGTTCGACTGCAGGCAGCTTGTGGCAAAGTTGAGGACAAGACCGGACTCCCGAAAAACCAGTTCGCCGCTCTGATCGTAGTGCGTGGTCGCTTGCTTGAACTGCTTGCTGGAGAAGTGAATCTGCGCCAGTGCGAGATGCACCGTTGCATCCTTCGGATCAAACTGAAGAACCTGATTGAAATGCGCTTTGGCATCCTCGGTCCTGTTGCGCTTCATCTCGTTGAGGGCCAGATTCTTGAGCGCGGGATAGAATTTCGGGTTAAGTGAAAACGCCTTTTGGAAGTAGGTGTTGGCCGCTTCAGCTTTTCCGGAAGCCGTCAATGCAATGCCCATGAGGTTGTGAGCCTTGAAATCGTTTGGCGCGTGCGCAAGGATCTCTTGCAGCAGCGTCATTCCCTGGTCGAATTCCTGTCGCCGAATCAACGCGGCCGCCCGCTGGTAGTCATCCGCTGGAATAGGAGCTTGTGCGGCGCTAATCAACTCGAGGGTGGTCGCAAGAACGATTGTTGCCCAGGCTTTGAGGATTGGTGATCGCATGCCATCAGGAGTTTCAGGGGCGAGCTTCCAGGTGTCAGTGCTCGGGCGAAGTGACTGGCTTCCCGCAACGGGAACGCCATGGTGAGCATCCCTACAACATTCGGCATTTTGCCCACAGCCCCTCTTCCCCGCCCCTACCTGGCCGATGGAATCCAAACCGTCATCTTCCCTTGCTTGCGATTGGCCCACGCATAGTAGGGAATGGCCTTGAGAGTTATGGGAGAAGACTGCGTGGAAACCATCGGACGATACAGTTGGTCTGTCCACGCGGGAGGCTGCATCCGCACTGCGTCGCCGGTGATGACCGCTACTCCATTCAGCAACCCTGGCTCAAACCGGCTTTCCAATCGGCTTTTCGCGGGCAACCCAATTTCGTCCAGGTCGCTCTCCTGGTCTACTTGCTCGAGACAATAAACCAAAGGCCCACGCCTTAATGCTACCTTGCCTCGGTTCTGAATCACGTGCGGGTTGGCTTCCAACTGCTCGATCTCCAGCGGCAGGGTCAATTCGACGATGTCGCCGTTTTTCCACTGCCTGTGGACCTCTGCATAGCCATTCGCAACAGAGGGAGAGGGACGAATCGGGTCTCGGTTCACCTTGAGGACGAAGCTGCTCGCCCAGCCTGGCACGCGCAGGCGCAAACTGAATTCTTGCGCCGCCTCCAGTCCTACCTCGAACCGGATGTTCCCTTCCCAAGGATAATTGCAGGTTTGGCGAAGATTCACCTTGCTGCCGTTGGGCAGTTGCGTCATCAGTTGGCTGCCAACGTACAGGTTCACCCAGAGCCCATCTGACGAGACGCCATAGACATACTTTCCCAGGGACGGGAAAAAACGGGCCAGATTTGTCGGGCAACAGGCAGTCCCAAACCAGGCTTGACGATAGATCGAGAACCGATTCAGCTCCGGTTTGAGGTCTTTCGTTTCCACACCGGAACTATAGAGCGGATTAATGTAGAAGAACCGGTCGCCAGCGAGAGATACTCCAGCCAGCAATCCATTATAGAGCGACTGCTCCATCACATCCGCATAGCGTCCGTTGCCGGTGAGCTTCAGCATTCGGTGATTCCAAAATACCATGCCCACAGAAGCGCAGGTCTCCTGATAGGCGGTGTCGTTGGGCAAGTCATAATCCGTCGTGAATCCCTCGTTGTATTTGGACGGGCCCAGACCACCCGTCAGGTACATTCGTTTCAGCGTGACATTATCGTGAAGCCGACCAAGGGCCCGCAGCAATCCTAAGTCGCCGGTTTCTGCAGCCACATCGGCCATGCCGGAATAGAGATACATCGCCCGCACGGCATGACCGACGACTTCACTCTGCTCGCGAACAGGCAGGTGATCCTGGCAATAGCGCGTGTCGAACTTTTCGGGATCCCGGCGGAACTGCCGGTCGTTCAATGTACGGTGGCTGATCATTTCGCCCTTGAACTCGAACCTGAACGAAGGATCCAGGCGCTGATACTCATTCTCGAAAAAGGAAGGCTTTTGTCCTCTCTGATTCAGAAAAAATTCGGCCAGGCGCAAGTACCGTTTCTCGCCGGTGACTCGATATAGCTTAACGAGACCCAGTTCGATTTCCGGGTGCCCCGAAGTTCCATCTCTCTTGCCGGGACCGAAGACGCTGTCGATGTTATCCGCCAGCCGAATGGCCACGTCGAGCAGGTTTCTCTTCCCTGTCACTTCAAAATGCGCCACAGCAGCTTCAAACAGATGACCTGAGTTGTAGAGTTCATGAAGCATTCCCAGGTTCGCCCATCGTCCCTGGGGATACAACAATTGAATGAAGGTGTTCAGGTACCCATCCTTCTCTTGCGCGGCCGCGATTTTCGAAATCACCAGATCAAGCCTGGCGTCCAATTTCGCATCAGGATAGGTGGCTAAGGAATACGATGCCCCTTCAATCCACTTGTAGACATCCGAATCATTATAGTGGCGCCCCTGGAACTGGCCTTTGACGCGTCCGGCTGCGACGTCGAAATTGGCAATCCTTCCGGTGCGCCCACATTCGTCATATTGATGGCCCAGGGATCGCGTGCGATTGAGCTCAATCCGCGGCTTCCAGAAATTGTCCTCTATCCGGACCTCGGCCAAAGAGACCTCAGTCAGTTTCACGCCTCCTACACCGGCCGCATGTTCCTGTTCTGAAGGTGTAAGATGCCCCAGACTGCCTAATACGAGGACAAGTAAAAGCCTCCACTTCTTTTCAATGAGGATCCTGTGATTTCCGGGGATGAATTGCATTTCTGTCAGCCTATCAAAACGGAAGCCTGTCGCCGCTCTCCCAGGCGATCTCAGAGGGGTTCAAAAGGACACGAGAAGGAATTGACGTGACGAAGCAGAAAGTAGTGTATACGCTTACATCGTAAGCGTCAATACGGCTACCGCAATGCGGTACCATGCAAACCTCGTCTTGCCGCACCCAGATTCGCACATGGAAGTAGTAGCAGTTGAACGACAAGGCACCCGATGCTGGGTTCCAGGCTCTACGCCTTTACTCGGAGCCGAATTGGGGACGCCCTTACCGGAGAAAGGGATACCAATGCTTAAGAGAACAATCAACTCTAATCTCTTGGGGCGTTGTCGTTCGACGCTGTTGAAGGTCGGCAACGCCGGTACCAGCGTCCGGGCTGGAATCGTTCTTACTCTTCTGCTGGCTTTGCTGGCTTCGCTGCGATGTGCCTCCAAGCCGCAACCGGTGCACCAGGCTCGGGTCACGCCCAAGGCTCCGGCAGCGCGTGTTCATTGGAACCGAAGCCCCTTGATACCCACTGGGTTCGCGCCTCTACCGCTGGGCTCCATCAAGCCCCAGGGCTGGCTACGCCAGCAGTTACAGACTCAAGCCGACGGGCTAAGCGGCCACCTGGACGAGTTTTGGCCTGACCTGGGCCCAAACAGCGGCTGGTTAGGTGGAATCGGGGAAAGCTGGGAACGCGGGCCCTATTTTCTGGATGGCTTGGTGCCGCTGGCCTATCTCTTAGAAGACCCGAGATTGATCGCCAAGGTGAAGAAATGGGTGAATTGGACCTTAGAGAACCAGCGTCCGGATGGGGCCATCGGCCCCGACAAAAGCAGAGGAAAGTTTCAGCATTCCTGGCAAGCCGAAGATTGGTGGCCGAACATGGTCATGCTAAAGGTTCTCACCCAGTATCACGAGGCAACCGACGATCCTCGCGTCATTCCCCTAATGCAGCGGTATTTCGACTATCATCTGAAGTACGCAGCGCAACGTCCCTTGATTGAATGGGCATCTTATCGATGGGCAGAAGAGCTCCTGAGTATCTACTGGCTCTATAACCGCACCGGCGAACCTCGACTCCTGGAACTGGCGCGAGCCCTGCACCCGCAAGCCTTTGACTGGAAGAGTCACTTTGCGAATTTCAGCTACAAGGAGAAGATCCAGAAGAAGGACGCCTCTTTGAAAACCCACGTGGTCAATAACGCGATGGCGCTGAAGAGCTCCGCCGTCTGGGGGTTATTGTCCGGTGACGAATCAGACAAGAAGGCCATCTACAAAATGCTGGAAGTCATGGATCAGTACCATGGTCAGGCGAACGGCCTTCACGCTGGAGACGAGCACTACGCGGGTCGCGATCCATCTCAGGGGAGCGAACTCTGTTCTGTTGTTGAGGCTATGTTTTCGTTCGAGCAACTGATCGCGATCCTGGGCGATCCTTCCTTTGGCGATCGGTGGGAGCGGATTGCCTTCAATGCGCTTCCAGCGACCTTCAAACCCGACATGTGGGCACACCAATATGACCAGCAGGTGAATCAGGTGCTGTGCAGTGTCTTGCCAGGACGTAACTGGACAACGAATGGCCCTGACTCCAACATCTTTGGCCTGGAGCCAAACTTCGGTTGTTGCACGGCCAACATGCATCAGGGCTGGCCGAAATTTGCTTCGCATTTGTGGATGGCCACTCCCGACCAGGGTTTGGTTGCAGTGGCTTATGCGCCGTCGCGCGTCGACGCCTACGTTCGAGGAGGCGTTGAAGTGGCAATCATCGAAGAGACGGAATACCCATTTCGAGAGGGCATTCAGTTCACAGTCTATCCGGCCTCTCCCGTCACGTTTCCGCTGCTACTGCGTATTCCAACCTGGGCGGAAGGCGCGACGCTCACGGTGGCTGAATCTCAGGAGTCCGACGTGAAGCCTGGTACCTTTCACAAAATCGCACGCGAGTGGAAGCCCGGGGATAAGGTGCGGCTGGTTGTTCCCATGAAGCCGAGGATCACGCGTCACTATCGAAACTCTGTCGTTGTGGAAAGAGGACCGCTTGCGTTCGCGCTAAAGGTGGGTGAAGACTGGAAGAAGATCAAAGGCGAAGAACCCCACGCCGATTGGGAAGTACATCCAACCACTCCCTGGAATTATGGGTTGGAGATCGATGCAGTTAATCCTTCCACCAGTTTCAGCGTTGAACAGAGGCCGGTGGGTGAGGCTCCCTTTTCACCAGAAGGTGCTCCCGTGATGCTGAGGGTCAAGGCGCGCCGCCTGCCTGCATGGAAGCTCGTCGCTGGCTCAGCCGGTCCGATGCCGATGAGCCCGGTGCCGTCCAAGGAACCCGAAGAGACAGTGACCCTCATCCCTTACGGCTCCACGAACCTTCGCGTGACCGCGTTCCCGGAGATTCTCCCGCTGGGTCCATGAGTTAAGTTCAGAGTCCAGCCTTCTTGACTGCTGGTCGTTTGGTTTGGAGCCCAGGTTTCAGCCTGCCTACTTGGTTTAGAGTCCAGCTTTCAGGCTACCTCTTCAGAGTCGACTGCGATCGAAAAAAAGCAGCCTAAAGGCTGGACTCTGAACAGACTTTACCGTTTCTCCGGACCAAGCTGCACCGTTCGCACGTCCAATACACTACCTGCTATCGCTTCCGGATGTGCCTGGAACTTGATCGTGACCCGTTCCTTCCCCCGTGTGAGCGCCTCCGCCAGCGGGTATTCGACATCGAAGAGCTCCGTCGGGTGAATCTCGAGCGACTGCGTTGCGACCCTTTGGCCATCGACGAGGATATCAAACACCCGTTTCCTACCTTCGCTGCCCCTGTAGGTGCAAACCAAGGTGACTGGTTTGTCGGGAACCACCTTCAACGTGTAGCTGAACCAGCCTTCTTGAGCCGCCCGGGACCTGCGCCCCTCGAAAAACCCGGTCGTGCTGTCCTGGCCCTGAAACCCGTGGTCGTGTTCACTACGCTCTTCGCCGGCCTGCACAACATCCACCGTGGCCCGCTCGATCTGCTGGCGGCGCGATTCTGTGGCTGCCAGTTCAGTCTTCCGATTCTCCCACTCAGCCTGCGAATAAACTTTCCAGTAGACCGAGTAGCGTGGTTCGAAGGTCTTGTAGAACGGCACCAGCGTCACGTCTTGAGGTTTTCCAATGCCGTTGGTCTGGAACGTCAGCGGCTTGCCCGGTACAGGTTTTGTGCTTGGTAGGACATTCTTCAGCTCACCCACGAACGCTGGAACGTCGACCGGCTTGATCAGCCCTACCTGTGGTGCGGTGGGTCCATACCGCTTGGCAGAGTCCAGGCCCTGGTTGCCCAGGTCGCCGGCCAGGACGATCGGCCCGTAGAGGAATGCAATCATCTTCGGGTCGTCGGGCATCGCTTCCAGACGCAGGCTCATTGGCAAGCGCACCTGAATGCTGTCTCCATCTTTCCATTCCCGCTCCACACTAACATACGAACCGGCCTGCGTCTGGAGAGGCTCGTTCTTACCATTGATCGTCAATGTCATTCCCGATTGTGCCCAGGCAGGGTGCCGAATCTTCAGAGCCAGCCGGACTGGCGCGCCGACCTTAATTGCAAGCCTTGTCGTGTCTTCTTCCGGAAATCGCGTCTCCTGGCGCACCACCAGCCCTTTTGCTTTCCAGGTCAGCTCTGAAGGGATGAAGAGATTGACATAAAGAGATTGGTCGTCGTGAAAATAGATCGTGTCCGGATATTTAGCGTGGTTTTCCATACCTGTGCCCACGCAGCACCAAAACGAATCGTTTTCGGTGGAGAAGGTCTTGAAGGCACCGGGCCTCAGCGGCACGTAGTAGCACATCATGCCTGTGGCAGGATCTTGCGAAGCCAGGATGTGGTTGAACAATCCCCTCTCGTAAAAGTCCATCGTCTCGGCCGAGGGGCTCCAGGCAAACAGGTGCCGTGTCAGCTTGAGCATGTTATACGTGTTGCAGGTCTCGGTGCTGGCCGCCCCGAGTTGCTTCGAGAAATGCTCGACCGGAAAGAAGTGCTCGCCATTGCTGTTGCCGCCGATCACAAAGGAATGATGCTGGGCCACACGTTGCCAGAAGAAGGTGGCAATGTCGTGATAGCGCTTCTCGCCCGTGACTTCATATTCACGAGCCGCTCCGATTGCCTTGGGGATTTGCGTGTTGGCATGCAATCCACCCAGCCGGTCTACTCCGCGGGCCAGCGGATCAAATACGGCTTTATGATCGAACTTTCGCGCCAGCCGCAAGTGTTCCGGGTTACCCGTAACCGCATAAAGATTGGCCAGGACTTCGTTCATGCCGCCAAATTCGGTGTCAAGCGCTCCCTGCTGCTGTTCCTCGCTAATGTGGTCTACGCGAAACTTCACCCAGTCGGCGAATTTCACCAGCACGTCGAGCGCCTGCTGGTTGTCGCAGCAGAGATACATGTCCAGCAGACCCGCCATGATCTTGTGGAGCGTATAGTACGGCGCCCAAACCCGTTTTCGGGCTTCCACGCGGTCAAAAAACTCCTCCGGAAAGGCCGACAGGTAGCCCGAATTGAAGCCTCGCGACCGCAGCGCCTCCTGAACCTTGGCCAGGTCCGCAACAAGGCCTGCAGCCTTTGTCTTGAATCGCTCGTCACCAGTGCTGGCGTACATGAGGGCACATGCCGACAGGTAGTGCCCCAGGCTGTGTCCACGCAACTCAACGTCCGGAGCTTCCCATCCTCCGAGCGGTTTGGCTGAAGAAGGCAGGTCGGCGTTGACGCGGAACATATGCAGCAGCCGGTCGGCATCCAAATTGAGTAGATACCTCTGGTCCCTCAGCATCGCCTCGCGGAACGGACCATCCAGCAGCCGCACGGCCTGCAGGTTAAAGGGGTAAGCACCCATTGGGACTTTGCTTGCCACCTTGACCTTGGGGTGCTCACCTTGCAGGAAGTCACCCAAGAGTCCCAGCGAAGCGCCAATGATCAGCACGGCCGCCAAAAGAATCTTATGTCTCATTTCTTGCCTCCTTAGAGGTTGCTGAGGTCATGTCCTTAGTCGTGCCGCAGAAAGTGTGAACAACTTGTCGTGGCGCTTTGTGTGCGTTTGATTCGAGAGATGCAAGTCCTCTACAGGCATACGCTCCATCACAGCTTGACCAGGCACCAGTCTTCGCTCCAGGGAAGGCGCGACATCTGGCGAGCGGGACCCTCCGGCTGAATCGCGAAATTGTCGGAGAAATTGACGCCGAAGCCGTGTTGAGGATCGAACAGTCCCGGCTCCACGGAAAACGTCATCCCAGGTTCCAGCATCGTGTAGTCACCCAACGCCAGGTAGGGTGGCTGATGTCCTTCCATACCTTCGCCATGTGCCGGACGGTGATAGATATAAGGAGCCACACCATTCTTCACCTGGTACTTGTGGATCTTATAGGCAACTGTCGAACAGGTAACGCCAGCGATCGATTCTTCCTTCTGCATCAGGCAGCAGTCACGGTTTACGGTCCACAGCTTCTTCATGTGGTCTGTCCAGGGATGAATTAGAAACGGACGGTACAGCTCGCCGCCGCAGCCGCCAATTCGAATTGCTCCGGCAATCTGAAGCGCATCTCCCCGACGCACGGGATTGTGATGAAACTGGTTGGGGTGGGGATACCCGGTCCCTTTGCCGGTGCGGCAACTCACCTCCAGGTTGATTCCTACTGCCGTGTGAGGCGCCTCGTCTCGCTTGATATCCGCCATTACCAAGTCGATGCCATAGCGGGTCGCCGCGATGCCCAGCTCGAAATCCGTCAGGTCCGTGCCGCGCTCGAGCAGCAGTTCTCTCGCGAAGGCATGGATCTGGTTGAAATAGTTGTAGGCCCTGCGGCAAAGCGCCAGCTCTTCCGGAGTCTTTCGCATGCGCATTGCGATGCAGTGATCGTCAGCAGAAGCCATTTCTTTTCCAAGCACCTTAACAACCTGGCGCTGCCGGGAAGGAGTCAATTCATGGTCTGCCGCCAGTTTCTTCCCATTGAAACCCCGTTTCCTGAGGCCTTGCAGGACCCATTCAAAAAGGTCTACTCGGGCGCCCATTTGCACTTTCCCTTCGTTGGGAAACGCGCCTTCTGCATGATGCCAATCGAAGTACATTTCCCCGTCGGCGAACCACCACGTCTTAACCAGATCACGGTCCAGAGCAGGATAAAACCAGACGGGATCACTGCCTTTCGTGGGAAGAAAGACATAGAAGAGTCGCTCCGTCGTCGTGTGCCAAAGCCCGGTGAAGTAAATGAAATTCCACCGATCCGTGAGCAGGATCCCTTCATATCCTTCTGCGGCCAGCATCTCCTGAAGCTTTGTGACGCGTTGCTTGTGCCACTCCAGCGGCAATCGGTCGGCAGTGGCAGGCTTCAGGTCGTCTGCAGGCAGGAAGAGGCCAGCCGATTTGCCGCCGAACCCGCTCTTGGTGCGTGACGAAGCCTGCTGCCCGACCAGTGCGTTGTGACTAAGAGCCGGTCCGGTTAACGTGACAGCTCCAGCAGCCAGAAACATCCTGCGACTAACCATTGGTGACCTCCTCGAACGAGAAAGGGGATCGTGCACGATCGGCTTAACTCTTGACCAAGGCAGTGTGAGGGAACCGCTACGAGCTTGGGAGATCTGCAGGCTGGATGGACTCCTCCCGGATCTGATAGTTCTCCGGTGGCGTGACACCCAGCAGATGGCGAACCAAGAAATCCCATCGCCGCCTGATGAAGTAAGCATCGTTAAGCGCGTGATAGCGGTTGGGCATGAGGATCAAATCGAAGTCCTTGTTTGCCTTGATCAGCGCGTCGACCAGCTTGATTGTCGCAGCTATGGGGACATTCTCGTCCAGATCGCCGTGCGCCAGCAGCAGCTTGCCCTTTAGATTGGCCGCCAGTGTGGCATTGGACTGATCAATATAGTGCTGACCGACTGGAGATCCCATCCAGGATTCGTTCCACCACGCCTTATCCATTCGATGGTCATGGTTCCCTGCGGAAGAGACCGCAACCTTGTAAAACTCTGGATGGGTGAGAACTGCATGGGTCGAGTCGTAGCCGCCCGCCGAATGGCCCCAAACGCCCACCTTAGTCAGATCCAGGTACTGATAGCGCACGCCCATCTGCTGCAGCAGCGCGATGTGGTCCGGCAATCCACCATCCCCGAGATTCCTGTAAGAGACATCGTGAAAAGCCTTGGAACGAAGCGCCGTGCCCATCCCGTCGATGAACACACAGATGAAACCCAGCTCTGCAATGGCCTGGGCAGGATGACGGTATGCAGCAAAAGTCTTGGGCACGTGAGCGCTATGCGGCCCGGTGTAAATGTTTTCGACCACCGGGTATTTCTTGGACCGATCGAAATGCGTTGGCCTCCAGATCAGGCCGTAGATGTCCGTCTTACCATCGCGGCCCTTGCCCTTGAAGGGCTCAGGAAGCTTCCAGCCCATGGCCTGCAGTTCCCGGACATCAGCCCGCTCCAGTTCGTGCACAATTTGGCCATCCTCGGCGCTGCGCACCACTGAAACCGTGGGCAAATCCGCCCGCGAGTAAGCATCCACGAAGTGCTTGCCGTCGGGTGAAAATGAGATCGAGTGATCAGCATCTTCGGGGGTGAGCAGTTTGAGGCCAGTACCGTCAAGGTTGATCCGGTAGAGATGACGGAGGTAGGGATCCCGACCCGGTTCTCGCCCACCGGCGGTGAAGTAAAGTTGCCGCGTCTTCTCATCGACATGTTCAACTCCCCGAACGACCCACTCTCCTTTGGTGATCTGGTTCTTCTGCCGGCCGGTCTTTACATCGTAGAGGTAGAAATGATTCCATCCGTCCCGCTCAGAAGACCAGATGATCTCGCGCTCGTGGTCCACGAGGCGCATCCATAGCACGGTCGAATTCACCATCGTCTCAGCGCGTTCCTCCACCAAGGGTCGGGTCGCTCCGGTAGCCGCGTTCACTTCCAGCAACCGGAGACTTCTGTGCGCACGCTCTGTCTCCCGGTAGTAAAACCGCTCGCTGTCTGCAAACCAGGTGAAGGTCGGGTTGCCGTAATAGAACATCTCGATGGGCCGGGCGTCTACAGGAAGCTGCTTTCTGGTGGCCAATTCAAAGACTACCGGCGAGGCTGTCGGAAGTTTGTGGTCGACTGGGAGAGGATACGCATAGGAATAACTCTGGGGGCGGAAGCCACTGGGCGGAACGGACTGCAGCATCGAAAACCGCGGAAAGTTCCGCTGGTCCATAACAAAGGTCACCAGCCGCTTCGAATCAGGCGACCAGAAGACTGCAGGCGGCTGCACGACATCCTCCGTGCCTTGCTGAACCATGAGCATGGGCGACGGCAGGGGTGTGGCGTAGTCATAGAACCGCTCACCGTCGCGGCTTAACTGGATCTCTTCGCCGGTTGCCACGACCCGAAGGTAGAGGTTATGGTTTTTGACAGCCGTCGTGAACTTCCCGTCGGGTGAAACAGGCTTCGATTCGCCTTCTTGATCTCTCGCAGGCTGTCGTTGACCGGTCGCAGCCGTCGTTTCTACTTCCCCGACTGGTTTGCATTCATCGGGGGTCAAGTTGCAGCTCCAGCGAATGCGCCCCAGGTTGAACAGTATGGCTCTGCGACCTTCACTGAACTCAAAAAAGTCAAAGGGTAACGCGCGGGGTTGATACGGCTTGCCGGCCGCCCTCGAAAGCGAGGCGGCCAATTTCTCCTGATTGAAGGCCGACGCACGCGTGCCTTGAGTTAGATCAAAGAGAATGAAGTCTTTGCCGGCGGGGCTCTCTTTGAGATACCAGAACTGCGAACTTTGCTCGATCCAGTTGGGAGTTACGTGGCCTTCGAAAGCCAGCTGCTTGACGGCATTAGGCAGAAAGCGTTCGGCGCGCTGATAATCTTCCAACGTGCCTTGTGCCTGCACGAGCGCAGACAGCAAGGCGCACCAGACCGAAGCCGCCATCACATTCGCAGCTTGCCTTATTGATTCTCTCCTCAAGGTAGCTGCAGTTGAGTTTTCGATCAGTCCGTTTGTGG
>Ga0075421_100005576_pt1 | contig 15250 bp, 10 predicted proteins | sample SoiMetdeltSBSDD5_FD_75292 | JGI IMG/M metagenome (GOLD analysis project Ga0075421, IMG submission 75292) | Bulk soil microbial communities from a Populus tree surrounding site in Tennessee, USA - Soil MetaG P. deltoides SBSDD5 | ecosystem: Environmental > Terrestrial > Soil > Tree plantation...
AAAATGAGGAAAATCAAGAACGTTCTGGCGCTCGCCGTAGCCGTTGGCGCCTTTATGTTAACTTCAACGCCTGCTCAAGCCACGATACTGAGCGGGACGTTCACTGTCGCGGGTTTGGGAGATGTTCGGGTCGGCGTGACCGCCATCGACTTTGCCGAAACCGGAGATGTCTTCGGGCCAACAAACGGAGACATTACCTATCCAGGCGGCACCGGGGACTTTTCCGTCCTTATTGCTACCAACGGAACTATTCGGGATCTGAATGCGGCTACGGAGCCTATAGAGACTCCCCTCAATTTCCAGAACTTCATCACATCTGACTTCCAACCGACCTGGAATTTTGTGCTGACCCGTATTCTCGCGGGGGGGAGCGCTGATTCGACCTGTGACGACACCCCCGGAACTACTTGCACTCCATTGGGGACTCCATTCACAATCACGAATATTAATGCCGACGAAGCAATCGTCGGCATCAGTTTCCGCGGCTACGTAACCGATGGCAGCGGCGATCCTGCTTCTCCGTTCACTGCGTCTTTCACCACGACGGTCGGCAACACCGGAGGAGAAATAATCGCTCTGATCTTATCGCAGGGCTTCTACCAGACTTCGAGTGCGGGCAGGTTCACCGTTACGGCTGGAGAAATTCCCGAGCCTGGGACCTATGCGTTGATGGGATCAGGGTTGCTGGCACTCGGCATGGTTGCACGCCGCCGCCGGAAATAAGAGCTACATATTCTTGGAGACTTAGCACGGTTCGACGGCGCTAAGGCTTCACATTCCTTCAACTTAATGGGGGCGCGACCAGCGGGCCGCGCCCCTTTTTGCTAGACGCAATCGGCGAAGATTGCACGTAACTACAGCAGACCAGCCTTTCAAATCCCCTAGCTCTTTTACTGTCCTACTTTTACCACCCGAGGCAAACCAATAGTTTTGAATCAGTTACAGAGAAATTCCCCAGCTTCGCACCCGACCTGACTGATATGAAGTTCAGATGAGAAGACGCCGATCTCACTGAACATGATTAGTCAGTGGCGTTACGGAATTGGATTGAAAGAGTTTAACAACTGGCGCCGTTTTTCAACTTGCGCCAGGGCGCAGGACGATAGTACTATAGCCACTTGCGAAGTACTACTCTCCGGTGTTCTAAACTCCATCCAATCCGGGGAATCCTGCGAATGGCCCCCAGACTCCTATCGCTACTGAAATCGATGCTTCGCGCACGCCAGCTGGCGCTGTATCCAGCAGGCCAATAACAAAGCATCGAGTTGCCGGTAAAGTTATAGCGCGAAAGGAGTTATACGCGTGACCTCTTCTCCGAGATTTTCGCTCTTGACGCAGTCCAAGAGGCTCGTTATCCTGGCCCCCACATCTGCGGGAATGCCGAGTAAGATTCAAAATATCGAAGTCAGTCAGCACCACCACAAAGAGGTGCTGTCAAAAGTTCAACGGCTTCGAGGCGCAAGCTACCTCCGCGATGGCGCCATCCAATCTGAGCACCTTACGGGCGATGGCCGTCACCTTCAGCGTGAAGACAACGCAAGCTTTCATATTGTTACTGTCGAGCCGGACGGCCGCGTCACCGGTTGCGCCCGTCTACATCAATACGCGCCAAACGCGGCTCCCGAGGATCTTCGAGCATGGGATTCGGCGCTCGCGCAGAACAAGTTTTGGCAGGATAGGGTCCGAAGGGCACTAAAGGACGAGATGGCATTCGCCAGAAGGAGCAACCTGTCGTTTGTTGAAGTCGGAGGTTGGGCCGTGGCTCCGGACCAGCGTTTCACCCCTGAGGCCCTTCGCATCATACTGTCCACCTTCGCGCTAGCCAGAGCCATAGGCGGTTGCATCGGCATCACAACCGCCACTGTTAGGAACTGCTCGGCGAAAATCCTTCAGAGGACCGGCGGAAGCCCGTTGCGGGCATTGGGGCAACCCCTTCCGCCCTACTACGACCCGCAGTACAAATGCGAGATGGAGATCTTGCGGTTTCATTCCAATGCTCCTTTGGAGAAGTATCAAGATCAGCTCCAGGACATCGCAAATCGCCTGGCGGATGTTCGGTTCATCTGCGCGACCGATGCCGCCCAGCACCAGCCGGTTGCCATGCCGGCTGAAGTCCTACCGAACGTAGCCTAATGGGGGAAACCTGGTGGTAGCATCCGGTCTTTCTGCTAGCGCAGTTCGAGAACTGTGCAGTGTGGTTGGTGATGAGCATGTGGCCGGCGGCGCTCGGGAACTACGAGAAGTAGCGACGGCCACCTTCGAAACGCGGCAGGCTGTGCGCCTGATCATCCGGCCGGCGAACCGGCAAGAGGTGCAGGAATGCATGAGGATCGCCAATAAGCACCGCATTCCCATCTATCCGGTCAGCAGCGGAAAAAATTGGGGGTATGGATCCAGCGTTCCAGCTTCCGACGCAAATGTGGTGATGGATTTGGGCCGGCTCAATGAGATCGTCGATTTCAGCGAGGATCTGGCTTATGTCACGGTAGGACCGGGCGTCACGCAGCGCCAGCTGCAGGACTTCCTGCGGGAAAAGCAATCCAAGCTTTGGATGGACGCCACCGGAGCAAGTCCGGAGTGCAGCCTGATCGGAAACGCGGTGGAACGCGGTTTCGGGCACACTCCCTATGGCGACCACTTCGCCCAGGTGTGCGGCATGGAAGTGGTGCTCCCCACCGGCGAGTGTATCGAGACCGGCTTCTCGCGATTTCCCGGTGCCGCTACAGGCCCGTTGTACCGCTGGGGCGTGGGGCCGTCGGTCGATGGGATTTTTTCTCAATCCAACTTCGGCGTGGTCACCAAAATGACGGTGTGGCTGATGCCCGCACCCGAATACTTCGAAGCGTTTTTCTTCCGGTGCGACGACGAGCGTGGATTGAGCGACGTGATCAACGGGTTACGCCCGCTCCGTTTAACGGGTACTCTGCGCAGCACCGTGCATATCGGAAACGACTATAAAGTGCTGAATGGCATCCAGCAATATCCATGGGAAGCCACAAGCGGTCAGACTCCGCTCTCTGCGCAGGTGATGAAGCAGTTCCGGAAGGAAAAACAATTTGGCGTCTGGAACGGTTCGGGTGGCCTCTATGGCACTAAGGCCCAGGTCGCCGAGGCGAGGCGCCTCATCAGCCGCCAGTTGAAGGGTAAAGTGGCGCGTTTGCAGTTCCTCAATGACAGGAAGCTGGAACTGGCGTCGAAGTTTGCGGGGGTGTACCGGTTCTTCACCGGATGGGACCTGAGGGCGGCGCTTCAATTGGTCCGGCCGGTCTACGGTCTACTGAAAGGGCTGCCGACTAACAAGCCATTGGCCACCGCCTATTGGCGAAAACGCACGAGTGCACCGCCAGACGCGAATCCCGACCGGGACGGCTGCGGACTGCTGTGGTGCGCACCGGTGGCTCCGTTGGACGGAGCACACGCCCAAAGGCTATCGGACATAATCTGCGATATCGTCCTTGCCCACGGATTCGAGCCCATGATCTCCCTCTCGTTGGTTACGGAGCGAGCATTAACTGCTGTAGTGTCGATTTGTTACGATCGCGAAGTCGCCGGCGAGGACGCTCGGGCGATGATCTGCTATCGTGAACTGCTCAGTCGCTTAAACGCTGCGGGATACTACTCTTACCGCCTCGGAATTCAGTCCATGGACGAAATGAGCAGCAGCGCGTCTCATAGCGCGTTTCTGCATAGCCTCAAGGCCGCCCTCGACCCAAACAATATACTGGCTCCTGGGCGCTATCAGCCGGCCGCCACGGGCAATGGCGCGAACGGACACGCAGTGCGGGAAGATCTGTATGTTGCCGGAAATTGAAATCGGGATCGAGCAGCACACCGCGGTTGCCGTCGAATCGTTCGATCGTCAGGCGCAGCGGCTCGTCGCGGACTTGCACACACCAGAACCGTCGACGTATTGGACCGACTTCCTGGTGACAGCGGCTATCGGATGGACTGCATTCGCAGTCGCAGTGATGCTGCCGGCCTTTTCGGCGGGCATGCTTGCTGCCACGGCAATTACCTCATTGGCCTTCTACCGTGCACTGTGCTTCGTCCACGAGATCAGCCATATCACCAGAAGCGCCCTTGGCCGCTTTGAAACCGTATGGAATTGGCTCGCCGGAGTTCCGCTATTGATGCCGTCCTTCGTCTATGTGGGCGTTCACCAGGACCATCACAGCCTTTCGACCTATGGAACGGAGCAGGATCCGGAATACCTTCCCTTCTCGTCGTCGCACCGCATGACCTTGGGATTCGCCGCGCACAGCATACTGATACCGCTCTTCCTGCTGGCGCGATTTCTGGTATTGGCTCCGGTTGGACTTGTGTGGCCACGATTTCACTCATGGGTGGCGGAGCGGGCTTCCTCGCTCACCATGAACCCGGCCTATAAACGGAAGGTGGATGCAGAGCTGCTGAAAAGGATCACGCGCTGGGAACTGGCGATTCTGCTTGTGTGGGGAATCGCGGCGCTGCTCGTTTCGGCGGGCATGATTCCCGCGCGCATCCTTCTCGTCTGGTATTTGGCTTCAGCGAGCGCGAGCGTGTTAAATGTGCTGCGCACCCTTGGTGCGCATCGCTACGAAAGTTCGGGAGAGCCGCGGGATCGCGTTGGACAACTTCGGGATTCGATCGACGTTCCCGGTGCATGGTGGTCCGAGCTTTGGGCGCCGGTTGGACTGCGCTACCATGCGCTTCACCACTATTTTCCTGGATTGCCATATCACAATTTACCACAGGCTTACGATAGATTAGTGAAAGCTTTACCTCAAGAAGCGCCATATCATGAAGTGGCTAGCCGCAGCCTGGCCTCATCTCTTCTCGGCTTACTGCGCAGAGGGAAAGCCGCCACGGGAACCGTCAGGCGGGCGCGCGCCTAGCGCATGGCGCGGTTCGGCGTAATCACCCCGCCTGTTCCCGGCCACATCAATCCATTCGTCGCTCTCGGTGGAGAACTCCAACGGCGCGGGCACGAGGTCGTTTTCTTTCAAATGGCCGATGTTGGTCCCCGCGTTACTCACGAGGGACTCGGCTTTCAGGCCATTGGACAAAGCGACCACCCTGTGGGTTCATTGCCGGAGTCGTTGCGGACGCTCGGGACTCTGAGCGGTCTCGCCGCCCTTCGCTTCACAATTGCGGCTATTGGCAAGACAACCGAGATGATCTGCCGCGATGCTCCCGCCGCGGTGAAGGCGGCAGGCGTCCAAATGATGCTGGTCGATCAGACCGAGCCGGCGGGGGGTAGCGTGGCCGAGTATTTGGGCCTTCCCTTCGTTACCGTCTGCAATGCACTTGCATTGAATCGCGAACCGGAGATCCCTCCCCCGTTTTCAGCATGGAGTTTTAGCGGCACGGCGCTGGCGCGCCTGCGCAATCGAGTGGGATATGCGGTAGCGGACGCGCTGATGCATCCCGTAAAGACCACGCTTGAAAACAATAGGCGCCGATGGGGCCTTCCCCTACGCAAATCGACGGATCAGTATTCGTCGAGCTTGGCGCAGATCAGCCAACTTGTGCCAGGCTTCGACTATCCGCGAAAGCATCTTCCGGAATGCTTCCACTACGTGGGGCCCTTGCGATTTCCCTCGTCCAGGAGCGTCGAGTTCCCGTGGGAACGCCTCGATGGACGTCCGCTGATTTACGCGACGCTAGGCACCCTACAGGGCAGCAAAGAGGGCATCTTTCGATGCTTCTCGGAAGCCTGTGAAGGACTGCCGCTGCAACTCGTCATCAGCCACGGATCGGCGCTCACCGAACGGCAGGCGGAGGCACTCTCGCGGAATGCGTTGGTTGTGCCCTACGCTCCCCAAACCGAACTGCTCAGCAGGGCACGAATCACCATCACACATGGCGGTCTGAATACGGTATTGGATTCACTAGCCGCGGCGGTGCCTATGGTTGCCGTTCCGATCGCGTTTGAGCAGCCCGCGATTGCGAAGCGAGTGGAGTGGTCCGGCACCGGCGAGGTAATTCCGCTACGGAAGCTGAATCCGAAGAAGCTCCGCGCCGCGTTAGATGAGATTCTTGCAAATGATCGTTATGCGGCAAAAGCGCTTGACATGGCCCGCGCCATAAGTGCTGGTGGCGGTGCGAAGACGGCAGCCGATATTATTGATAGTTTACTTCATAAAAATATAGACAATCATAACATAAACAAAAACTTATAAACATGCGTTTGCTGATTTTTCGCGTTAGGGTCCAACACTTTAATATTGACAGTCCACGCGCAAGTTGGTAGCATTCATGTTTCGTTCTAAACTAGCGATACCGGCTGGTCGATCAGTGGAATAGTGGTCGAACGAACCGGTAGCCGGATGGTTTCGCGGAACAGCTCCATCGTTCCCGAGTAGTCCGAGTGGCTCCGTTTGATGGTCCAGCTTCGAGCCCGGCGGGGACTCCGACCCGCACCCAGAACGTAATGAAGCAGCAATCTTATTTTATTGTCGTCCTAGCCCATTCTTTCCATGGGCGTCTCCGTCGCCTCCATGTTCCCCATCAAGCCATTTATGTTGTGCTGGCTTTTGCCTTTCTCGGATTGTTCTCCGTGCTGGGCGCCGTGGGCAGCTACGCGCGCATGGCGTGGAAGGTGGCGAATTACAATTCGTTACAACGGCAGTTTGATTCCTTACGTGAACAATATTCGCGCTTGGAAAAGTCGAACGTACAGACCAGCGAGCAGTTGGCGACCCTCCAGATGCTCGCCAGCGAAGTGACACTCGCCTACGGTGTGAAGCAGAAACTGGAAGGCCCGAGCGACATTTCGGCAGAAGGCGCGCTGTTGCCCAATTTCAAAGAGACTCTCGACAACTATGACTTCCTCAAGTCGGCCCAGCTGTCGCGCAGTTTCCGCAAATACCCCCGGCTCTGGCAAACCAACATTCGTCCCAGCTTGTGGCCGCTGCAAGGCAGGTTGCTCTCAACGTTCGGCCGGCGCATCGATCCCTTCTCGGGTGAGGGTGCGTTCCACACCGGCGTAGATCTGTCGGCGAATGTAGGAAGCCCAGTGAAGGCCGCGGCCGATGGCGTCGTTACAATGTCCGAGTTTTTTGGCGGATACGGCCGCCTGGTTGTTGTGGACCATGGTAATGGTTTGCAGTCCTACTACGCGCATCTTTTGCGGATGAACGTCATTCCGGGACAAGAGGTACGCCGAGGGCAGATCATCGGATTGTCCGGAGCCAGCGGTCGTGTGACTTCGCCCCACTTGCACTATGAAGTGCGCCAAGGTGGCACGCCGATCAATCCCTACATCTTCCTCGCGAAATCGGCCACCGGCGCCACGCTGGCAAGAGATTTGCCCTTCTAACCCTCCTTTCAGAAGAGCCGTTGCTACCCGCCCTCGCCTTCGATACAATTCCGCACAGGTAGAGATTGGGGGTAGTGTATCGACGCCGTGCCCGTCCAACGGATAGCTCTCATAGCGTGCGTGGCTGCCACGTTGCAAGCGCAGTCCAATCAGGTTTCCTTTGATAAAGATGTGAAGCCTGTTTTGGAGGCTCGTTGCTTAAAATGCCATGGCCCCAAAATGCAACTGGGAAAGTTGGACTTGCGTACCCGCGAGTCGGCGCTTGCTGGCGGTGAACATGGCCCGGCGTTCATCGCTGGTGATCCCGAACAATCGCGTATGTACCGGCATATCTCCGGGCTGGAAAAACCGCTCATGCCCATGGATGGCAAACTGGCTGAGGCCGAGATCGGCATCCTGAAGCGATGGATTTCGCAAGGCGCGGTTTGGGAGGGCACGCTTGCCGAAGTCCTCCGACAGAAGGAGCCCGATCCCGAAGACCGCACAATCAAGCCGGAAGCACGCGAGTTTTGGAGCTTCAAACTCCCCGCCGTGCATGTACCGCCGAAAAACGGCGCTCCCGAATGGGATGCGCATCCAGTCGATGCTTTCCTCTATCGCTCGATTAAGGACAAGGGATTGGAACCGGCGCCATTGGCCGGCAAGACGACCCTGGTGCGGCGCGCTTACCTGGACTTGATCGGCCTGCCGCCAGCGCCGGATCAGGTGCAAGCCTTTATGAACGATGCACGGCCCGACGCCTGGGAGCGGCTGATCGATACGCTGCTGGCTTCGCCACACTACGGCGAGCGCTGGGGACGGCATTGGATGGACGTCGCCCGTTATGCCGACTCTAATGGCTACGAGCACGACTTCGACCGCCCGAACGCGTGGCGCTATCGCGACTATGTGATCGCCTCGTTCAACAAGGACACGCCGTACGACGTCTTCCTTAAGGAGCAACTTGCCGGCGATGAGATGGAACAGGTCACCAACGAACGCCTGATCGCCACAGCCTTCCTGCGCAACTACGCCAAAGTCGGCTTCCGCGAGAAGGACAATCCGCAATTTCGTTACGACTATCTCGACGACATGATCGCTACATTGGGCCGCGGCGTTATTGGTCTCACCGTGCAGTGCGCGCGCTGCCACGACCATAAGTTCGATCCCATTCCGCAGCGCGATTATTATGCGCTGCAATCTTCGCTGTGGGGCTATGTCGAGGTAGATCATCCACTGGTGCCTAAAGCGGAAGCGGATGCGTATGCGGCTAAAGTCGCCGATGTCGAGGCGAAGCTCAAGCCGCTGAAGGCCGCGATACGCGAACTCGATGAGCCTTACGCCAAACAGATTCGCGAGAAAAAATACCGCACCTGGCCGCAGAACATTCAGGACGCAGTGTTCACGCCGGAGGAGAAACGGACGCCTGGGCAGGTGTTGCTGGCCAATCAAATCATCCGTACCACCGGCGTCACTTCCGCCGAGGTCGATCGGATTATGCCCCCCGACGAACTGGCGCGCAAGAAGGAATTGACAGCGCAAATCGCCGAAGTCGAAAAGCTGCGGCCAAAACCCATTCCCGTCGCCATGGGCATCACCGACGGTGACTACCGGTTCACTCCCGATGGCGCGGGTGATGAGCCGGCGCCGGGCAAAGGCGTCAAGCAGGAAGTAACCGAAGGTTCGTTCCTGTGCGATGGCACCAAACCGTACAGCGCGCCGCCCGCCTATTTCCTGCATCACGGCGACCAGGGCTCGCGCGGCAAGGCGATGGAGCCTGGCTTCGTGCAAGTGGCCAACTATTCCAATCCGCCGACAGCGATCCCGCCCGCCCATCAACGCACTAGCGGACGCCGCACAGCGTTGGCCAACTGGCTCACGTCGCGCGACAATCCGCTCACGGCGCGGGTGATGGTGAATCGAATCTGGCATCACCACTTCGGCCGCGGCATCGTCACCACTCTCGACAACTTCGGCAAAACCGGCGAACGGCCGACGCATCCGGAACTGCTCGATTGGTTGGCCATCAAGTTCATGGACAACGGCTGGAGCATCAAAAGCATGCACCGGCTGCTGATGACCTCGCGGACGTATCGGGCGGCAAGCGGGTTTTCCAGTGCCGCAAACGAGCGTATCGATGCGGACAACCTGTATTGGTGGAGATTCCGCGCGCAGCGCCTGGAAGCCGAGATCGTGCGCGACTCCATCCTTCACGCATCCGGCGCCTTAAACGTCGCCATGGGTGGCCCCGCCGTTTTCCCTCCGCTTCCGGATGAGACGCTGAAGAGCATGGACAAGGGGATCTGGACGCGGCAGCCGGAAGGCCCGGAGACATGGCGGCGCAGCGTTTACGTGTACCGCAAACGCGGACTTCCCTTCCCCTTCTTCGAGGTGTTCGACCTTCCTGATCAGAATCTGACCTGCGGCCGCCGCAACGTCTCAACCGTTCCGACGCAAGCGCTCACGCTGCTCCACAACGACTTTGTCATCTCGCAGGCCGCACGCATGGCCGACCGCGTGGCGTCCGAAGCCGGAGCGTCGAAAGAGGCGCAAGTGGAACGCGCCTATCGACTCGCGCTGGGGCGCGCTCCCATCGCGAGCGAACGGACGGCGGGAGTCGAATTTCTGAAGGATCAGCCGCTGCAGGGGCTCACGCACGTCCTGCTCAACCTGAATGAGTTTGTCTATCTGAGGTAGCGACCATGGCTTTCATCGACCGGCGAAAATTTCTCTTCGAAGCGGGCGGCGGGTTGAGCGGAATTGCGCTGGCTTCACTTCTTAACCAGCGTGGACTGCTGGCAGCCGAATCCGCATCGGCGGCCTGCGCGAATTCGAACGTCACCGATTCCCCTTTCCTGCCGAAGAAACCGCACTACGCCCCACGCGCCAAAGCGGTGATTAGCCTGTTCATGAGCGGCGGCGTAAGCCACATGGACACATTCGATCCGAAGCCGTCGCTCCATAAGTACGCAGGCCAACCGCTGCCGGTGAAAGGCGACATCGTCGTTCGGCAAGGCCACCCCGGTCCGCTCATGCCCACGCCCTTCACATTCAAGCAGTATGGGCAGTCCGGCTTGCCGGTGTCCGAACTGTTCCCGCACGTGGCGAGCCATGCCGACGAGCTTGCCGTGATCCGAAGCGTCGTCGGGCGCTCGAACGATCACGTAATGGCGCACTACGAACTCGCTAGCGGAACCGTTCGCATGGGCTGGCCGAGCGTGGGCTCTTGGGTCACTTATGGACTCGGTTCGGAGAACCAGAACCTGCCGGCGTTTGTCGTCATCTACGACGCGCGCGGCGGCCCCTTCGGCGGCCCGGCCAACTGGAGCGCCGGTTACATGCCGGCCGCCTTTCAAGGCACGGTGTTCCGATCAGCCGGCGATCCGATCATGGATCTGAAGCCGCCCCAATCGGTGACCGACGAGCAGATGAAGGGCCGTCTGCAGTTGCTCGAAAAGCTCAATCAGATGGACGCGGCCAACAATCCGGGCAACAGCGAACTCGCGGCCCGCATCTCGTCCTACGAACTCGCCTACCGCATGCAGGGTTGCGCGCCGACCGCGGTCGAGCTGGAGAACGAGAGTGAGGCGACAAAGAAGCTGTACGGCCTCGACAATCCCGTTACCGCCCCCTTCGGCAGACAATGCCTGATGGCGCGCCGCCTTGTGGAGCGCGGCGTGCGCTTCGTTCAGCTCTATCATGGCGGGCTCGGCAACCAGAACACCGATACATGGGACGCGCACGGCAACGTGCAACAGAATCACACCCAGCATGCAGGCGAGGTGGACCTGCCTATCTCCGGTATGCTCACGGATCTGAAAGCGCTCGGGCTGCTCGACGAGACGCTGGTCATCTGGCAGAGTGAATTCGGACGAATGCCCATTTCGCAACGCGGGCTCGGCCGTGACCACAATCCCGGCACGATGTCCATCTGGATGGCCGGCGCGAAGATCAAGGGCGGCCAAGCGATTGGCGCCAGCGACGAGTTCGGCTACAAGGCCGAGCAGCAGATTGTCACCACGCACGACCTGCACGCCACGATTCTCCACCTGACGGGGATGGATCACACGAAGTTGACCTATTCCTACCAGGGCCGGATGATGCGCCTCACCGATGTCTACGGCGAGGTCATTCCGCAGATCAAGGCGACGTGAGTCCGAGTTCGGTTAGAATCTTCGGCGCCGTTTCTTCCATCGCCAGCAATTGATGGCAGGAGTTGCAGTCCTGTTGAATCGTTTTGCCGCCCGTTGACGTGTGGTCGGCATCGTGGCAGCGGAAGCAGCCAGGAAAGTCGGTGTGCCCGATCTGATTCGGGTACGCGCCCCACGTGACATTCATCGCCGGAAAGACGTTCCGCTTCCAGACGCCCACCAGCGCGCCTGCCGACCGCTCAATTTCCGCCTGTTTGGAGGCTGCTAACGCCGGGTACTTCTCTTTGTAGAAGCTCTTGAGACTATCGGTGATCTGCCGCGAGGCTTCGGCCGAATTGGGGTAGCTTGCCTTCAATAGCTCCACGGCCTGCTTTCTCATGAAAGGCAGTGTCGTGGAGACCTGGCCCCGCTCCATCGCCGTGTTGAGCGCCCGTTCGGGCAACTCGAAGGTGTGACTGGGACGCGTGTGACAGTCGATGCAGTCCATCGTCCGTAGCTCCAACTTCTCCACACTGGCTGGCTTCGCGGTCGAAGAGAGGAAGACCTCCTTCTTTCCGTTTTTCTCCAGTTCGACCCACGGAATTACCAGCCGCCTTTCATCGCCCGTACGATAGCGAACCACGGTCCCCTCCCCGAGGTGCGCACCATGAATCCCCGGCCCACTGCCGCCGCCGATGCGCATGAGCAGCACCGTGTCGCTGCGCGTGTTGGCCTCGTCGTCAGCATAAGTGGCAATACGGCGCAACCGGTCGGCGCCATACTTCTGCGGCCAGTGGCACTGTTCGCACGTTTCCCGGGCCGGACGCAAGTTATGTACCGGCGTGGGAATCGGTTTGGAGTAAGTGTTCAGCACCACGGCCAACACTTGCCGTACTCCGCTCAACTTACTTTTCACGAACCAGTCCGCGCCCTCGCCAATGTGGCACTCCGTGCACGACACGCGCGAGTGGGGCGAGTTCTGATGCGCCACATACTCAGGCTCCATCACCGTGTGGCAGGTAAGCCCGCAAAACTGGACACTCTCCATATGATGGATTGCGCGATAAGTGAACTGCGATCCGATCAACAGATTCGCGCCGGTTGTGACGGCGAGGAAGATGGCGAAGTTGCGCAGGGAACCCGGCTGAATCAAGCGCCCGCGCCGTCGCGCCAGCCACCAGCCGATCGGTATGAGTGCAAGTCCGGCAAAGAAAACGCCCGGCAGGATCAAAAACGTGAGTATTCCCGTGTACGGATTCGAGACTTCTCCACGCAACATCGTCGGCAGCAGGAACAGCCACAGGACCGCTCCTGTGGTGGTGAGCAGCACGCCCAGGGCGCCAATCCAATTCGCGGTCAGCAGAGCAAGCGGTTCAAGAAGCCGGTTCATGTTTGGTCTCATTCGGAGTGGGTTGCGCCGCATCCGCGCGGACGCTCTTACCGGTCAGCCAGGCGGTATCCATCGGATACACATCAGGGTCCAGAATCACGCGATAGAGATGCCACACGACGATGGCCAAGGTCGCCAGCACCGCCTCGTAGAAGTGCAGAGTCGTGGCCAGGTCAAGCCACCACTTCGGCAGATATTGGAGCGACCAGTTGTGGATCCACAACAGAAGTCCGGTGAGCCCCATCAGCATCGTGCCCCAGGCCACTGCCCAGTACTCGATCTTTTCGATATAGCTGTGTGGAGACTGAAAGGGAACATCGCGGCGCAGGCCAACGCGATAGAGCGTTCCTTGCAACAGTTCGCGGGCGTCGCGCGCGCGGGGAATTAGTTCCATCCAATGATCCCGTAGCCGCTTGTTGGCGATGAGCGTGATTATATGGACCACGCTGACGGCGAGCATCGCCGCGCCCGCGCAACGGTGGACGAGCCCGCGCACGCTCCACTTCCCTTCCAGCTGCATCAACGGCTGCGCCCACCAGGCGTCGGGGTACTTCAGCGCGAAGCCGGTCCACACGAGGGCGAGAAAGCTCGCAACGAGGGCGCCGTGCTGGAGGCGTTCGGCCAAAAGCATGCGCTCGGTACCGGCCGGATAAGGCGCAAGGATGGTTGCCGGCTTGCCGCCGGCCGCGAACCGAAGGCTCGCCAACTTGCGGATCCAGTCACCGCCCTGATGAAGCAGCATGAATCCGATCACAGCAGGAATCAGAAACAAATAGAACAGCCGCGCATACCGCAAAGGCCAGGCTTCCTGCTGGCCGTCGTTCCAGTGGATCTGTCCGATGGCGAAACGTGACCCCGCGCCCGGGTGGCATTGGCCGCAAGTCGCCGCAAGACGTTTTGGATTCGTCATCGATTTCGGATCGGACGATGGCAGAATGTCGTGGAATCCGTGACACGATGCGCAATTGGCGACCGACTGCGCGCCCGCTTTCGCCGCCAGTCCATGGAAAGAGGAGTCAAAAGTTGTAATGCGGTCGGAGGGCAATCCGAACCGCCTGGACAATGTGAGGTTGCCATGACACCGCGCGCACGTGTCGCGAATGCGTCCGGCATTCACGCCCGACGCTGCATCCGATTTGGGCAGAATTCCGTGTTCGCCGTGGCAATCCGTGCATACGGGAGCGTCCAGCCGCCCGGCGGAAATCGCCTTCCCATGCACGCTCGCTTGAAAGTGCTCGTTCACCTCGGTATGGCAGGCGCCGCACGTGTCCGGTACGCTTTGGCGAAACTCCGCCGTTATTGCCCGGCCGATTTCGTGCGCCGCGCCATGGCAGGTGTCGCAACTTGGGGCTGCGGCGTTGCCTGCCTTCAACTGCTTTCCGTGAATGCTGCGCGCATGCTCGCCCACCTGTTGCGCGTGGCAGCTCACGCACGCAGGCTTTGGCACATTTGCCGGATGGGGATACTCCTCGTGCCTGGCGTGGCATTGCTGGCACGCAACAGCGGCGTGTCCGCTCTTGGAGATCTTCTCCGCAACGTCATGGCAGCTCGCGCATGGACTCTCCGCGGCAGCGGGTTGAGCGGCAAGAGGCCCTGCCAGGTTAATCCACGCCAGAACTGCAAAGCCAACGAACAGTTCGGTGAATTTCCCCATGGCAAGGCCTCTCGATGAAATAGTCCGCGATTACTTCGCCGCGCAGGCTTCCATCGATTTCTTCGTTTCGTAGCACTTGCCCACGTCGTTCAGGTCCTTCTTGCCCATCTTGACGTGGCAAACTACGCACTTCTGCTTCTCTTTCTTGCCGATCTCTACCGTGGCGAAGCTGCTGATGCTCAGACCAAATAACAGCATGCCCATGATGAAATACGAAATTGATTTGAGTTTCATGTAGTGTTAAGCATCTCCTAAGTTAAATTTATTGCCCACCTGACAATCCGACTCCGTCACTTACGCCCCGAATTCAGGTAGGCGATTACATCCTGCATTTCACGATTCTCGAACCGCGGCCACCGAAGATTCATTTTCTGAATCTCTGCGAGCATCGCCGGTCCGTGCTTCCAGAGCGAACTTGCCATGGAAAGACTGTCGAACTTCCTTCCGGATGTCAATAGGTTCGGCGCGGCGCCTGAGCCGTGGCATCCCCCACAGCCCTTCTTTGCGAACAGGCTCTCTCCGCGCACCGCCCTTCCGGGATCTTCGAAGTATTGATTCGACCAAAGGTGCCCCACCAGCCCGCGCATCTCTTCGCTGCTGATCTCCGGCGGCATTTGCAGCATCTTCGGCGCGTGGTTCCACATGCCCGCGGCAAGCGTGGCAAACGTGCGCCGCTGCGTTCTCAGACCGGTAGCCAAATCCAAATCGCCATGATGACATCCGGAGCATCCGCGATTCTCAAACACCTCCTTGCCGTCTGCGGGTGCAGCCGCGCCGGACGGAGCAGCCGCGCTGCG
>Ga0075421_100005578_pt1 | contig 15248 bp, 10 predicted proteins | sample SoiMetdeltSBSDD5_FD_75292 | JGI IMG/M metagenome (GOLD analysis project Ga0075421, IMG submission 75292) | Bulk soil microbial communities from a Populus tree surrounding site in Tennessee, USA - Soil MetaG P. deltoides SBSDD5 | ecosystem: Environmental > Terrestrial > Soil > Tree plantation...
TCATAAAGGCTAAACCAATGCGAACAGCAGACATTACTTTACAAGGCAAGCATGTTCGTCTCGAATCACTAGAGATGCGCCACGTCGACGGTTTCGTCTCCGCCGCGGCTGCTGACCCATCCCTCTATCGGTGGAGTCCGGTTCCGCAGGGTTCGGTTGAAGCGGCACGCTACATAGAGACTGCCCTCGCCTCGAAGGATGCTGGCACCGCCGTGCCTTTTGCGATTATCCGAATAGAAGATGGAATGGTGCTCGGTTCCACTCGTTTCTTCAGCATCGAGCATTGGTCATGGCCTGAAGGCCATCCAAACCATGGGCGCGGTACCCCTGACGTCTGTGAGATCGGATACACCTGGTTGACCCGACCGGCGATACGAACGGCGGCCAACACCGAATCCAAATTGCTGATGCTGACCCACGCCTTCGAAGTTTGGCAGGTGCTGCGGGTTTGTTTCCACACCGATGTTCGCAACGAACCCTCACGCGCCGCATTGGAGCGGATCGGCGCGCAACGCGAAGGGATTCTCCGCGCGCATCGCATGGCGGCTGATTACATCCCCCGCGACTCGATGCGTTATTCCATCGTGGCGGCAGAGTGGCCGGTCGTAAAGCAAAGATTGCAGTTGATGATAAGTGGGGAATAGAAAAAGACGCGCGAGAGAAATTCTTCACCGGGCGGGGTTAACCGGTAATTGTAGATAGAACGTGCTCCCAGTGAAATTGACTTCATCATGACCGGCGCTTTCCACCCATGCTTTGCCACCGTGCGCGCGCGCGACCCCGCGCACAATCGCCAGTCCCAGGCCTGGTCCGCCGCCTTTAAAAGTGGTTTTACCTGAGGAGTGCAGGTCTACACTGCCCACCTGATAAAACTTTTCGAATACCAGGTCGTGGTGTTCCAGGTCCAACCCAATCCCTGTGTCTCTCACAGCAATTTCCACGCCTGGTACCTGGTGGTCCATGAGGACGGGACGTGTGGTGATGAGTACTCGCCCACCGTCCGGGGTGTATTTGATGGCGTTGACGAGCAGTTGATATAACGCCTTGTGGATGAGCGTGGGGTCGCCGTTGAGCATCAGCGATTCTTCCGCGTGCTGAGTTGCAATGAGAATGGGGCGTTCGGCGGCTTTTTCGAAATCATGCACCAGGTCGTTGATGAGCCGCCTCAACGGCACGGGCCCGAAGGCCAGTTTCTTTGTATCGGCATCGATGCGCGTCACATCCAGCATCAGGTTGACAATTCCATGCATACGGTCGGCGCCTTTGAGTATGCCGCCCATGACGTTGCTCAACGTGGCATTCTCCATGATCATCGGAAAAGACCCCAACATCTTGACGTAACCCTTCAACACGGTCAAAGGCGTGCGTAATTCGTGCGCAGCAACCTGGATAAACTCCAGTTTGTTACGATCCAGTTGGCGCAGCACCTTGTTGGTCCGTTGCAGGTCGGCAATCATCCGCTGATCATTGGCGCGGATTCGATCCAACGTGATGCGGACGATATCAATCGCCATGCGCGGACTGCGGCTGAGGATGGTCTCAAAGTCTCTTTTTTCCATCTCCAAAACGATGCACTCCGTAGCCGTGCGTACCGTCGCGGCTCGCGGTGCGTTCTGAATGAGTGCCATTTCGCCCACCATATCGCCCTTGCCGCCCAGACGTAACAGTCGTTCCTCTTCCCCTTCGATCAGCTTCTTGGTAATCTCCACCTGGCCCTCTGCAATGATATAAAACACATCCTCATGCGCGCCTTCACGGCACAAAACATATTCCGGCGGATAAGTCCGAAACTCTGTCAGGGTTGCCATCTCCTGCAACTCGTTATCGTCCAATCCCTTAAACGCCAGCCGGAGCAGCGAAACTTTATCAAAATGATGCGTTTCAATCATTGGGTATAGTATTACATGACCAGGGCTGCCACCAGATTGCCACTTCGTTGCAGGCTGATTTGAGGCTGCTATATCCAGGATTACAATTGTGCGTAGTGATTGGTATACGGAATTACTGAAATGAACTCACTCAGGAGGATTCGGCTATGAAGACTCAATTTGACCCTGCCTTTGTCACGCAAGGTGCCGCGCCGGGCATCGAGCACGATGAACTGATGACGCTGCCCAGTAGCAACACTCAAACCAGGATCTCTTGTATCGATTACAGCCCCGGCCAGGTAGCCATGCAGGAGATTGAGGATTTGGAAGACTTTGTGGCCCATCATCGTCCTGAATGGTCGGCTGTACGCTGGATCAGCGTTGTGGGACTGTCAGACATGAATCCCATCCACGCGCTGGCTACAAAGTACGATCTTCACCCCCTGGCCATCGAAGATGTACTGCTCGCTAAGCATCGGCCTAAAGTGGAATCTTACGGCGGCGAGGAGAGCGAATTCCTGGCGCGGCTTTTCATCATCTCGCGCATATTACAGCTCAAAGATGGGAAGCTGCAACACGAACAACTTTCAATTTTTTTGGGGCATAAGACGGTGCTTACATTCCAGGTAACGGGGGAGGATCACTGGTCGCTCATTCGCCAGCGCATCAAATCCAAAGGTTCACGATTGCGCGGGAACGATGCCAGTTTCCTGGCCTATTCTTTGCTGGATTCTGTTATCGACAATTGCTTTCCCATACTCGACCACTACAGTGAGTGTGCCGAGCAATTGGAGGCCCTTATCCTGGAGCGCTCGACACCCAATCTGCTCAATGAGATTCACCAGCTCAAACGCGAACTCTTATTGATGCGCTGGGTAATCTGGCCCATGCGCGAAGTGGTGCTGGGCTTGCAGCGAGACCCGCACGAGTGCCTGAGTGAAACCACCCAGGTGTACTTGAGGGACCTCCATGATCATGTGATCCAAATTATCGAGATCATAGAAACATATCGTGAAATTGCCAGCGACCTTACCGAGACGTACATGTCCTCGGTCTCAAACCGCATGAACGAAATTATGAAAGTGCTGACGCTGATTGGTACCATCTTCATCCCGTTGACATTTCTGGCTGGCGTATACGGTATGAACTTCCGTTACCTCCCTGAACTCGACATCCGATGGGCTTATCCGGCCTTCTGGTTGATCTGCACGCTACTGACCACCGGCATGCTGATGTTCTTCCGCCGCAGGAATTGGTTGTGAATGCCGCCACGATCGCGATGAAATTGCCACTTTCGCTTGCGTCCACATCGAATTACAATAAACCTCATGAGCACACAATCAGGCTATTTGCTGGTCGTCGAAGACATCCCCGATATTTTGAATTTGCTGGAGGCGACTCTCAAATTCAAAGGCTATCGCGTGGTGACAGCGCACAACGGGGAGGAGGCGCTGGAGATTATTCACAAGGATCGTCCGGATCTGATTATCGCGGATATCCTGATGCCCAAGATGGATGGGTTCAGTATGGTGCATCGGTTACGGATCAATCCTGAAACACGCCGGATTCCGGTCGTCTTTCTTTCCGCTACGTATGTGGCCCCGGAGGATAAAGCCTTTGCGTTGAGTTTGGGCGCCACCCGCTTCATCGAGAAGCCGGTGGATTTGCCCACCTTCCTGCCCATCATCGAAAAGATCCTGCAGCAGGGCGTGCACACTCCGGTGGAACCACTCAATGAGCATGACTTCTACGAAGGCTATCGAAAGCGACTTGAAATAAAGCTCTCGCAGAAAAACACGCAGATCGTGCGCGATGAACGACTGCTGGATTCGCTTTCAGAGAGCGAAAGAATTGCCATGAAAAAATCGATGGAACAGGCGGTGAATGAACGCCAGGAGATTCAAGCCTTGCTCGCACAGATACGCGAGCGGCTCGAAACCATTCCAAAGCCGAAGGAAAGTTGACTTTGAATACGGCCTCCACAAAGAGGCTGTATTTTATTTTCGAATTTGATACGCTGCGATGCTGAAAGCCATCGCCACATTGAACGATTTCTTTTCCCCGCGCATGGGAATCGAGAAGATTTCATCACACAGGTCCATTAACCCAGGATCGACGCCGGTCACTTCGCTGCCGAGGACCAAAACGACAGGTTCAGCGGTGGAAAGGCCAGATGCCATCTGAATCGGTTTTGCACGTTCCTCTTCCTCCAGGACCCATACGCGCCAGCCTTCTTTTTTCAAACCCTTAATCAACTTCACTGCATCCTTGTGATACGACCATGTAACTGAGTCTTCTGCACCAAGGGAGGTCTTGGTCACGGCTTCATGATCGGGAGTGGGGCTAATGCCGCACAGGTACACATGCGCAAATCCAAAGCCATCCGCGCTGCGCAGGATGGAGCCAACGTTCCAGGCTGAGCGAATGTTATCGAGAAGTACAGCATATTTCCCTCTACGTTTAGAAGAGAGATGAGCAGTAATTTCCGCCGCGGGGCGGGGCGGCGTGGGTTCGAGAATCAGCTCCCGGCTGAGAACGATGCGTGTGTTCCCCATGCAGACGGGGCAACGCGTGCCGAAGGTATGACCCTCGGTCAAAGGGTAGCGCAGGCCACAGGCGGCGCAAATTCTGATCTGAAATGTCTTTGCGAGCATCCTGGGGTGATTATACATGCTACAATTTGGTCATGCATCGGGTTGTGCCAGAGCTCATTGTTGAAAAATATCGGAATGGCGAATTCTATGGGGAATTTCGGGCGGTTGGTTTGTTTTTGGACTTAACCGGCTTTTCGAGCATGACCGACGCGCTGATGCAGCATGGACAGAACGGTGCAGAGGTACTGGCGAACTTGATGCATGGCGTGTTTGATCCGCTGGTGGAGAATATTTTTAATCATCGGGGCAAGATCGTCAGTTTCGCCGGTGATGGCATCCTGGCTTTATTTCCTGTAAATGAGAACCAGGCAGAAGTGGCCTTGCACGCGCTCTCGGCGGCCTGGACGATTCAAGATACCTTGTTGACCAACCCTGATCGTCAGACCCTATACGGCAAATTCCATTTCTCGGTGAAGATCGGCATTGCGCTAGGTTCGGTGTCCTGGGGTATTTTGCGTTCAACGGGTAGTGAGATAGCCACCTATTATTTTCGCGGCTCGGCTGTGGAGGATGCTTCTGATGCCGAACATCGTGCCAGCGCCGGGCAGATCATCCTCACTGAAAATTTCCGGGCGTTGCTTCGAGATGCAATTCGAGTTTCGCCTCACGACTCCTTCTACCGATTTGATGCATTCGCTGTCGAAATGCCTGGGCCTGCCCCGATCGTTTTTCCGGAAGTTGACCTTGAAATCTCGCGGCTCTTCATGCCTGAAGAAGTGATAACGCAAAATGTGCGCGGCGAATTCAGGCAGATCGTTAATTTATTCATGCGCCTTCCCGATTTGACCTATGAAGAATTGCAGGACCTCACACGAGTCATCTTTGAATTACATGACCAATATAGTGGCCTGATCAACCGGCTCGACTTTGGCGACAAAGGCTGTAATATGCTGATGTTGTGGGGAGCGCCAGTAACCTACGAGAACGATATCAGCCGTGCGCTGAATTTCATATTGGAACTCAAAGCGCGTGTGGATTTTCCTATAACCGCAGGTGTGACGTATTATATTGCGCATGCTGGTTATCTGGGCAGCGCCATGTGTGAGGATTACACCTGTTACGGTTGGGGGGTAAACCTGGCTTCGCGTTTCATGATGTCTGCGCCGGATGGCAGCATTTGGAGTGATGAACGGATCGCTCGACGGCTGAAAAATCAGTTTTCGTTCGTGTATGGCGGTTCACAACTTTTCAAAGGCTTCGCGGTGGAAGAAAAATTTTACACAATCCTTGGGCGGAAAGCCCAGGAGTTGTTTTATCAGGGCGAATTTGTCGGGCGTGAAGTGGAACTGCCGCGCCTCATAGATTGCATCCGGCCCGTGTGGCAAGGAAAGTTCGCGGGTCTGGCAGTGATCTGGGGAGAGGCGGGCGCCGGGAAGAGCAGATTGATGTATGAACTTAAGGCCTCCCTATCATACAGCGGACAAAACTTCCTTTGGGCGCTTTGCAACGCAGATCAGATTTTGCGATATTCATTCAATCCCTTTCGCTATTGGCTCGCGCGCTATTTTGAAATTGACTCTACAATGGACGTTTCCCTGCAAGAGCGGGCCTTCGATAACAAGTTGAATCAACTCATCCGTGATACGAGCGATTCTGAGCTCGCCGCTGAATTGGACCGGCTTCGCACTGTGCTCGGCGCGCTGCTCAATTTGCATTGGAAAGATTCTTTATATGAACAGCTGGATGCGGAAGGCCGCTATAACAATACATTGAACGCCCTGATTGACTTGATCAGGGCAGAAAGTCTTCAGCAGCCCGTCCTGTTCGTTGTGGAAGACGCTCATTTTCTAGATGAGGACTCAAAAGTCTTCCTGTCACGTTTGAAGCGTGCCCTGCTGGGCGGTACTCGTGAATACCCGGTTGCCATTCTGGTTTGTTCCCGACCCTTGGGACATGGTGCAGAGGCGTTTCTGACGGAGGCATTGATGGACGCGTCCATTCAACTTGGTGGACTTTCCGTGCAGGCTCTGTTCACTCTGTCAGAAATTTATCTGGGCGGTGTTGCGTCACCGGAGTTCATTCAGCTGCTGGAGGAACGCTCGGAAGGTAACCCTTATTTTGCTGAACAAATCCTCTTATATTTGAAAGAGGAGAATTTACTTGAAATGAGCGACAAAGGTTGGAGTCTGAAGCGTCGCATGCAGGAAACGGCTTTGCCGACCGATATCCGTGCGCTGCTGGTGGCACGCCTGGATCAGTTGCCGCGGCGCGTGCGGGATGTGATCCAAACCGCTGCGGTGCTGGGCCGCGAATTTTCAGTACATCCGTTGGCCAGGATGATGGCTGATGACTCGCTCCTCCAGGCTGGAATTGTGGAAGCGGAACAGGCGCAGGTTTGGCTTGCCATTCGGCCCTTCCAGTATTTTTTCACGCATGCGCTGTTACGTGATGCCGCCTATGCAATGCAAACTCATGCCAGCCGTGTGGAATTGCATGCCCTGGCTATGCATGCCATCGAATCTGTATATGGTGAAGAAGTACATCATCATTACGGTGAGCTCGCTCACCATGCCGAACGGGCTGTGTTGACCGAAAGGGCCTTTCACTATTTGCGCCATGCGGCGAAAGCTGCCGCAGACGCGTATCGAAACAGTGAAGCGGTGGACTACTACACGCGCGCTCTCGCCTTTGTGCCACCAGAGGATCTTGAGGCCCAATACGATTTACTGGTGGAACGAGTGGAATTACATTCACGTATGGGGAATCGTGAATTGCAGTGGAAGGATTTGACCGCCCTGGAGCGCTGGGCGGAGGCTCTTGTCGATAAGGATCGAATCGCAAAGACGTTGATGTTACGCTCTTTGTATTACTTTCATACCGGAAATTTTCTGGATTCAATTGATTGCGCGCAACGAGCTGAGATCCTTTCGCCATTCCTAGCGAATACCGAGTTGGCACTTTATACACAGGTTGTGTGGATTACTGCGCTGCTGCGGCTAGGTCGCCTCGATGAAGGTATGCAACGCGCGGAAGAAGCGCTGAAACGTTGCCGGGTCGCAGGAAATCGTAAGGAAGAGAGTAGAACGCTGAATGTCATGGGCCTGATTGCATTAGAGCAAAAGGAATCATCACCTGCTCGGGCCTATCTGATCGAAGCTATGGAAATTGCTCGCAAAGTGAAAGACCCAGGTTTGGAAATCAGAGTTTTGAACAACCTGGCTCTGGTCGAAGGTTCCATGGATGGGAACTATGTGCGGGCCCGTGAATATTATGAACAGTGTTACAAGGTTGCCCACCAAATCGGAGATCGAATTGCTGAGTCGCTTGCGCATGGAAACATTGGCTTCGCAGCAAGTATGCAGGGAGATTTCCGGGCTGCACACTTCTCTTATGAACAATCCTTGTCGGTTTCCCGCGAAATCGGAAGCCCCTATCAGGAAATGTACACGCTTATTAACTTGAGCGCACTCTCGGGCCTTCAACGCGAAGCAAAATCGGCTTTGCAATATGCCCAACAGGCGGCGGAATTGTCGGAAAAGATTTCCGAACGAACAGGTCAGGCATGGGCCATGTTGTATATGGGGCATGCTTATTTGTCGCAGGATCGGTTTCAAGAGGCGGAATCTGCCTACCACAAGTCTCTTGAGATTCGCAACGAATTGGATCAACCCTCTCTTTCGATGGAACCAATCGCTGGACTGCTGGACGCTTATCTGCGACAAAATGACCTGGAATCCGCTTCGCACGAAGCGGAAAAGATCTTGAGTTTTCTCGAACGTGGTTCAACGTTATCTGGCACAGATGAGCCGCTGCGCGTCTACCATGCTTGTTACATCTTTCTAGAAAAAACAGAAGACCCGCGCTCCAAACAGTTATTGCAGACCGCAATCAAACTGCTGGAAACGCAGGTCTCGAGATTCAGCGATGAAGCCGCACGAAAGCGCTATGTTGAGAACATACCGTGGCGACGCGCGATATGGGATGCCGCGCATTCAGAAATCCATTAGGGCGAACTGCCTGCTCCCGGATCACCATCTGTTAACTCAAACGTATCATTAACGATTTCACCCGTGTAATAGTACGGATTCCCATTGCCATCGAAGATCACCAGGCGCGAGCTCCCCAAGTTTGAAATGCCAGGAATGGTGACCTTGTATTTCTGGTTAATATATTGCCCGTTCTTCTTGATGGCAAAATTGTTGAACCAGCGAATGGGATTGCCGTCATACATGTGCGTTGGCAAACCGTCTACGCTGAGCTTGTCGACTTGAAAATCGCCATCCTCCTCGATCTCGATGTCAACGTCAACTTCGGAATCTTTATCCTTCCTGATTTTGAATTTCCTGCTGTTATCTTTTTGGACCTTGCCGGGAACTACAACTTTATTTTGATCCGCCATCTTTATCTCCTCTCTGTGATTTTGCGGATTATACTCCCAAAATGCGTTATATCCTTTTCAATAAACCATATGGAATGCTTTCACAATTCACCGATGAAGGCACCGGCCACCCTACGCTCAAGGAGCGTATCGATCTTCCGGACATCTACGCGGCCGGACGGCTGGATCGCGACAGCGAAGGCTTGTTACTGCTGACGGATGATGGCCCACTGATCAAAACGCTAACTGATCCAAAGCATCATATCGAAAAAACATACTGGGTGATGGTGGAAGGTGAACCCACGCAAGATAAGTTGACTCAGCTCAAACTCGGGATTCAACTCAAGGATTATCGGACTCTGCCAGCCAAAACGCGCCTCATCCCCAGCCCAGACCTGCCATCTCGACCCAAGCCTGTCACTCCCCATGGCCCTACCGCGTGGCTGGAAATAAAACTCCGCGAAGGCAAGAAACGCCAGATCCGACATATGACCGCGGCTGTCGGATTGTTCACGTTGCGCCTCGTTCGGGTGGCAATAGGAGAAATAAAACTGGGCGATTTGGATGTTGGTACATGGCGGGAATTAACCGCGCCTGAGCTTAAATGGCTGAAGAAGTAAGCGAAGTATAATCTTTTCATGTTTCCGCGGATCCAGCGGCTGGTTATTCTTCTCCAGCTGACAAGCATGTTTCTTCTGCCTGCTTCGGCGCGTGCCGACTCAGTTCATCAGCCAGCCTACCAGATGTCTGTGTACGACCTGATAAACGCCGTAAACGCGTTACGGGCCGCTTACGGTCTCGCGCCGTACAGCATTAATTCCATTCTGATGTTTACCGCTCAGAACCAGGCGGATTTCATGGCATCCAGCGGGCAGGTCACACATTCAGGACCAGGTGGCATCACATTGACTCAACGTCTGCTGGCTGCGGGCTATCCCCTGTCTGGGGATTTGTCGTTGGGCGGTTTTCGAGCAGAGAATATAACCTCTGGCCAAGTGGGCATGGCTGCCGAATCCGCCATCAATGGCTGGATGCGAGATGCCCCGCATCAAAACACAATGCTTTCGCCAAATCTCACAGAGATTGGCGCAGGTGTTGCTGAGGCAAATGGCAGGGTGTACCTGGTGATTGATGCTGCGCGTCCTACGAATGCGCCGAACGTTCCGTCAGAGGGCACTTCGGTCGTTGGAAGCGGGACAATCGTCCCTGCGCTTGAAGCGCCGATTTCACCTGTCGTTCTCAGCACGCCGAATGCAATGGGGGAGGTTTTCCATGAGGTCCGGTATGGTCAGAGCTTGTGGCAACTGGCGATTTCGTACGGGGTGAAGATCGATGACATCAAGCGGCTGAATGGATTGTTCGATAACAGTATCTACCCGGGCAACAAATTATTGATCAAGATTGAGACGACACCAACACCAGCTTCGCCAACAGTAACCGCGATCCCCAGTACGACTGTTGCTCCAACCGCCACCCTCACCATAACGCCTCCTCCGAGTGCAACGGCCACCGCGACCATGATGACTCCCATCGAGCGAAGCTCCAGCAATGTGATGGTCTGGGCGATTGGCATCATTGCGCTGGCAATATTTGGCGCCGGGGCCTTTGCATGGTTTGGTTCCAAACCTGGCTCTTCCAAGAGTGGATGAACATCACCAGAAAATCGTTACAATGATTTCTGCTTCTCCCAGGCTCAACTGATATACTTCTTTATTGTGAAATAATTCACAAATAGGAGATATACGTATGAGCGAAGTTCGAATCGATGCGTTACTGCCACCGGAAATGGCGACGCGCGCAGAATATTTGGGCGTCCGTAAGGCGGAAATGCCAATTCTGCGGATGTTCATGCTGTCCATATTAGCCGGCGCATTCATCGCGTTGGGTGCCATCTTTGCCACAACGGTCAGCGCTGGCAGTATATCGATTACCACGCCCATCGGAGAAGCGGCGTACAGCACCGCGTTGCCCTATGGTGTGACTCGCTTGCTCACCGGAATGGTCTTTAGCCTGGGCCTGATACTGGTTGTGGTGGGGGGCGCCGAGTTATTTACGGGCAACAACCTGATCGTCATGGCATGGGCCAGTCGCAAGGTAACGACCAGCGCCTTGCTTCGTAATTGGGTCATTGTCTATACCGGAAATTTTATCGGAGCACTGGGGACGGTGGTATTGATGTTCTTCACCCGTCAATATACATTTGGGTCGAATACAGTAGGAATTGCGGCTTTGAGGACGGGCGTGGCAAAAGTTGAGTTGACCTTCATTCAGGCGATTGCGTTGGGCATTCTCTGTAATGGGCTTGTGTGTCTGGCGGTCTGGTTAACCTACAGCGCTCGCAGCACCACGGACAAGATTTTCGCCATGGTCTTCCCGATCACAGCGTTTGTGGCGGCTGGGTTTGAGCACAGCATTGCTAACATGTACTTTATCCCATATGCCCTGTTCATAAAAATGTTTGATGCCGAATTTATCCACGCAATTGGCGACAACGTACCGCATCTCGAAAAGCTGACCTGGCAGACATTCTTCGTGAATAATCTTCTGCCGGTCACGATTGGAAATATCATCGGCGGTGCTGTGCTGGTCGCGGCCGTGTACTGGACAATCTTCCTGCGCCCGGGAAAATCATAGAGAAGACAAAGGATGCATTCATGAAAGCATATGTTTTGATCAAGGTAAGAGCTGGTGAGGTAAAGGAAGTTGTCCGCCAGTTACGAAAGACGGACCAGATCGTGGAGGCCAACATGACGTTTGGTCCATACGATGCAGTGGCTGTCATTAACGCGCCGGATATTACAACGATCGGAAACTTGATCGCCAGCGCGATTCAACCGATTCCGGGTGTGGAACAGACACTGACATGCCTGGCCGTGGAAATCTGAAAATCAAAAAGCGACCGTCTCAGCTCTCACCGATGAGACGGTCGCTTTTACCACTCCGCCGCAGAGCTTTCACGGCTATGTCGTTTTAGGGGAGCCTGTAGCGCAGAATGCGGTTGTTTCCGGCATCCGTAACCCAGATGAAACCTTGTTGGTCGACCGTTATGCCGGAAGCTAGACCAATTTCCTCTGGGCCACTTCCAAATGCACCCCAGGTCCGAACGAACTCGCCCGTTGAAGTAAACTCGATCACACGATATCCCTCGGGGTCAGTTACAAATGTATGTTCATTTGCATCCACTGCGATGAACGGCTTATTTTCCAGCGATTGACCGAACCAGCCACTGATGTCCCATTGAATGGTCGGGATGTAGAAATCGCCCGTCTCGCTCGGTATGAAACCCTGAACCCGCTGGTTCCATGTGTCGGTTACGTAAACGGTTCCGCTCGGAGCAACGGCAACTGCCACCGGTTCATCGAACTGACCAGGGTCAAACCCACCTGTGCCAAATTCCGTAACGTAATTACCGTCCTGGTCGAAAATCACGATTCGCTTGTTGCCCGTGTCAGCGACCAGGATTCGCCCGCGGGCATCTATCGCTATGCCGCGTGGACCCCAGAGGGAACTGGCAGTTTCAGGAAGATCAAGGACTGGTTGTCCATACTGCCCCCAGGTTTTAATGGGCCTGCCATCTCTGGTGAACTTTTGTATACGATGGTTCCATGTGTCTGTAACGTACACAGATCCATCCGGCCCGACCGCAATTCCCCACGGTTCATTGAACGTGCTGATGGGTGCATCCCCGGCGAAGATATCAGCGTAAGAACCCCATTCATGCAGGAGACTTCCATCGGAAGCGATGTGGAGAACGCGATGATTACGTGAGTCTGCCACGTAGAAATCTTCATCCAATCCCATGGCGATAGCGCGCGGCGCATTGAGTCCCAGTGGCGCATAGAGCTCCGAACCGAAGATTTGATCAGCCGGGAGGGCGATTGCGCTGACTTTATAGGGGTCTTCAATAGCCGCTGAAACAGAAGGTCCAACTCCGTAGTTCCAAATCTGCGCGGCCACATCTTTACGGACATACAGGCGCATTTGATCGGCAGGTTGCCATGTCGTAAGCGTCATCGAGCTGGAATTAATCGCCTGAGCGTATTTGGTGTAATCACGGTCCAACCAGACGTCAAAGATGCCTGCTCGAAGCTGCGGATTCGTTAGTGCATCCAGCATGCGCGTTTTCGAAAATTCAGCGCACAACAACCGTGCCCCACAGTTCGTAAGATTAAAATATTCCTGGTTGGGCCACCACATTCGGATGTAATCAAAGCGATAAAACCCATCACCCAGCGCGCCTTCAATTTTGTCGAAGTTCTTCTGATCTACGATGACGGCCACTGCCTCACGCAAGGCACGGGTTGGTTGATCGAAGGTCCGCAAGGCGGTGTAATCCCGCAGGTACCAAACGACCGGCCATGAAACGCCCGTATCTGGGGCGCTGTTATCGTAGGCAACGATGGCATTCAGGCCGCCGGTGGTTCGCTCTGAAATTTCCTCGACCTGAGCCATCACATCCTTGACCCCGGTTGCACCATGGGCATACACCAGATACTCAGTGGCGTTATCGTAATTGATATACGACGCGCGGAAAGCCGTTCGCATCGTCTGTACCGCAAGTAGCCCAAAGATAGTCAGTATGAAAAGCGCTGCCAGCGCGCTGGGCCGTTCCATGCGGATAAGCAATGCAATGCCGATGAGGCTTGCAATAAAGGCGACCAGCGCAGCGATAAATCTCAGACGTTCTGAATTCAGTAACGCCGGATCAACTGGAGCTGCGCTCATTGAGAAGAAAGACGCGCCATTGATCAGACTCGATCCAAAGGTGATGAATGCAACAATGACCAGAGCAACCAATCCCAGACTCGTCAGGTCGTTTTTCATCAGGTAGGCCAGTAAGATTCCGGAACCGATGGCTACCAATAACGGGAGCACGAACGCGGATGTCGCTTGCAGTTGTACCAACTCAGTGCCTTGGAAGGGAGGCGTCAACCCATATAGGGACCGAATTGCGTTGAACGCTGCCAGCAGGAATATTGCCAGCACGAAGATTGAAAGTATTGTCTGTTGTAGCCCATATTCTGCCAGCTTGGGTTTAACGGACTCGATGATCTGGTCCACTGCCCAACCGGTAAACAGGATCATCGGCCAAGCCATGTGCACAGTAAGCCAGGGCATGCGCTCACCGGCAACCGAGAGGGAAACAATACTGGCGATTGACCACCACGTCATCAAGGCCAGGAAGATGGGAAACATTGGGTTTTTTGATTCGGGTGAACCTTCCGCATCGGACTCAGGCTTGGCTTGCTTCGGCCCGAGTAGTTTTATCAAACCGAGAACAATTCCAACGATGGTGCCGATCGCCGGCAGGTATTCATATATTGGAATTTGCACGAGCCAGTAATAATACTCAGGCTGGCTCCCGCGTTCCACGCCCTGCTGTACCAGCCAGTAGCCCAGCGACCCCACAACGCCCGTGAAGAATCCCGCAGCATTCGTAAAGACTGTGGTGTACAGAATCGTGAAAATGCCCCAATAAAAGACGCCATACTTCCACCAGTCGCGATTCCAAAGGAGGCCAATCGCAGCGGTCATCACAAACAATATGAATATAGTTATCCCCATAATGGTCATGGAATATGTATCCAGTTGTGTTACAGAGGCCGCATCCGTGGGAATGGTTACGTTCGACAAGCCCAGTTTTTTCAGTGTCTCGAGCACAAACGCCGTAACCTGGGGCAGCACAAAAGTGAAGATAAGGATCAGCAGGTCAAATGACCGCTCCTGTGGCAATTCGTGTCGAATGTACGCCAGGTAAAAATAGATGATTCCCGCCGCAGCAATCCCAACTATTCCCAGTTCGAGAAGGATGCTGGATAATGAAAGGCCGCCGCCATCCAGACTGTCCGCGGAACCTACATCTCCCGTGGGGTTGGCAGGGGCAGCCGTTTCGCCGGTCGATAAGGCCTCCTCCGCTGGGCCGGAGAGGCTGTGTACTGCAATACCTATTCCCACCAGGAGTGCGCCGACTACCAGCAGGATGATAAACGCACGAAAGGCTGTAGGTTGATTCTGCCACGAGGTCCTGGTCACCTGCGCAAGGAAAAGAAAACCCAGAAAGAGCAGTGCTTGCGCTGTGTAGATGAAGGCTGTTTCTTTTGATGTAAAGTGCAACAGTGTTGCGGCAGTCACTAGATAAAGGTACTTATTTTCGCCGCTTTCGAGATAACGCAGGATTGCATAAAGCAACAATACCCCCGAAAATGCCACAAACGACTCGTTTCGGACGTACCGCCCGTAATACAGCATGTAGGGTGAAATGACCATGAGAAACGCCGCGACGATCATGCCCCAGGTGCCGAGATATCGGCGCCAGTACCAGACCATCCACACGATGGCAATACTGAACAGCACGGCCGGAACACGGGCAGTAAAATCGGAAACACCAAAGAGGAAATACGTCAGTGC
>Ga0075421_100005580_pt1 | contig 15244 bp, 7 predicted proteins | sample SoiMetdeltSBSDD5_FD_75292 | JGI IMG/M metagenome (GOLD analysis project Ga0075421, IMG submission 75292) | Bulk soil microbial communities from a Populus tree surrounding site in Tennessee, USA - Soil MetaG P. deltoides SBSDD5 | ecosystem: Environmental > Terrestrial > Soil > Tree plantation...
ACGCCGCGCGCCTGGCCGCCGCCGCCCGCCTTCGACGCAATGCCGGTCCGGGCCGAGGTCAAGGGCCGCACGGTCGAGCTGGTCTCGCCCGTCGACCCGTACTACGGCATCCGGACGCGTCGCCGGGTTGTGCTCGACGCGACGCGGCCGGTGATGACGATCACGACGGCCTACGAGAAGGTCGCGGGCGACCCGGTCAAGGTCGCGGTCTGGGTGGTGACGCAACTCAGGGACCCGGAGCGCATCTTCGTGCCTGTCCCCGCGGGGACGCGTTTCGCCGGGGGCTACGGGCTGCAATCGAAGGCGCCCCCGCCGGACCTGCGGCTCGAGGGCGGGCTGCTCTCGCTCGGGCGCGACGGCGGCGCAGCCTACAAGATCGGCTCCGACGCCGGGACGCTGCTCTGGGTAGGGGCGCGGCACGCGCTGCGCATCGACTCGCCGCGCGCGGCCGCGGGCGAGTACCCGGACGGGGGGAGCAGCGCCGAGGTCTACACGGCGCCGCGGCCGCTCGACTACGTCGAGCTGGAGATGCTCGGGCCACTCAAGCTGCTGCGGGTTGGGGACCGGGTCGAGGGGCGCAGCACCTACACGCTGACGCGGAGGACCGAGCCGAGCGCGGCGGCCGAGGCGCGTAAGATTCTGGGCGAGGGCTGATCACTGGGGGATTCGGAGTGCGACGAGTCGCCGCAGTTGACAGATTGACGCGTTCTTCCTTTTGTTATAAGGTCCGTCGCATGCGCGGCCAACTCCTCGCCATGATCTGCGTCCTCTTCGCGTTCGCGGCCCCGGCGCGCGCGCAGTTGCGCCCGCTGGTGACGGAAGAGGTGGACCCGATCAAGCCGGGGTCGGTGCGCTTCGAGTTCGGCTTCGATTTCCTCCAGGACAAGGATTTCACACTCTCAGGGCTTAACGGCGACCTCTCGCGGCTCGGGGTGACCACGGTGCGCGTGGGCCTAGCGCCGAACGTCGAGTTCCAGGCCGGCGGGGTGATCCGGAACGCGCTGAGCATCAATGGTCAGTTCCAGCCGAGCGCGGTCCCACTCCGGCTGAGCAGCGGGACCAACTCGACGCACGACGTCGGCGACTTCTACCTGGCGGCCAAGATCAAGCTGCGCGCCGAGGGGCGGCGCGCGCCGTCGGTCGGCTTCCGCTTCGGGGTGCAGCTGCCCACGTCCAACCAGGAGCGCGGCATCGGCCTCAACCAGACCAACTTCTTCGCTGCCGCGCTTTTCGGCAAACACTTCGGGCGCTGGCACGTCTTCGGCAACCTGGGCCTCGGCATCCTCACGGCCCCGGTCGACCCCTTCGCCCAGAACGACGTCCTCCTCTACGGCGCGGCGGTGACTTACGAGGTCAACCCGCGGCTGACGCTCGCCGGCGAGGTCAACGGGCGGGCCAACATGCGCGGGAGCGCCCCGCTCGGGACCGAGTCAGACGGCGAGGCGCGACTCGGCGCGCGCATCCGGGCGGCGGGGCTGGTCTGGGATGTCGCCGGGATCGCCGGGCTCAACCGCCACAGCGCGCGCAGCGGTCTGACCTTCGGCGTGAGCTACGCGGCCGACCTCTTCGCGCCCGCGAAATGATTTACCCCTCCCGGAGGGCGAAAGAGGGGGACGCGAAACACGCGAAGCAGGCGAAACACGCCAACCCTTCCCTTTCCTGATTCGCCTGTTTCATCCCCTTCGCGTGTTTCGCGTTCTCCCCACTTAATTCACTGCCATTGCCCCTTCGGGGTTGACCGCCCAACTTGACTTTAACCGGACATTTAGGTTTGAATGTTCTCCGCCGTGGCCAGTCCAACGATCCCCGTCGCCCGGTAATTCGCAAATTTTTGGAAGGACCGGTTCCGAGCCCGCACCGCTAGCCGATGTCGCTAGCCATTGTTGTCACCGTCATCACAAAGCTCATCGCCGTCCGACCCCGTTTTTGAATCGTGGGAAAACCGCGCGTGGCGCTCAACCCCGGCGCCACCAGAGGTGGTCAATGAAAATCCTGAAGTCCTCACGCCGGCCGGCCTCCGCCGGCCGCGCCCTCGCGCTCGCGGCGTTGCTCCTCACCGCTGCCGTGGCGCAAACGAATCCCAGTGGCAGCACCAGGATCCTCACCGTCGCGGGCGGCGGGTACGCGACCAACACGCCGGCCAAGGCGGCGCCCGTGGTCCGGCCCTCGGCCGTCGCGTTGGACCCGCTCGGCCGCGGCTTCTACGTCGTTGACGAAGTCGCTGAGACGAGCCTGCTGCGCTTCGTCAACACCACCGGCCGCCCGGTGACGCTCGCCGGGACGACCGTCGAGCCGGGGGCGATCAACCTCATCGCGGGCGGCGGGTCGCGGATCGAGGACGGCGCAGCGCGCGACGTCGACCTCTCACTGCTCGCCGGCCTGGTCGCGGACCCGACGGGCAACGCGGTCTACTTCGTCTCCCCGGTGACAAGCGGGCTGCGCGCCCTCAACGTGAGCACGCAGCCCTTCAACGTCCTCGGCCGGCTCCTCGCCCCGGGCCAGGTGACGACTGTCTTTCAGCCCTCCCGGACCGACTTCCGCTCCCTCGTGCTCGACCCGCAGGCGGGGGCCTTCTATTACATCGCCACGGCGGCGCGCAGCAGCCTCCGCGTAGTCTACCGGGTCGACGCGACGCTCAACGAGGCGGTCTACGCGGGCGGGGGCGACCCAGGGATGTCGACGAACGGGGACGGTGGGCCGGCGGTCGGGGCGCGGCTGGTGTCGCCGATGGCGCTGGCCGTCGACAGCCAGGGCAACGTGCTCATCGCCGAGGGCGGCGACTCGCGCGGCATCCCGCCCGGGGCGGTGCGCCGGGTCGACACCGGCGGGACGATCAGCACGCTCGCCGACAACCTCGAGTTCCCGACCGGGATCGCTGTCGCGCCCGACGACACCGCCTACGTCGCGCTCGGCAACCGGCAGCAGGTCTTGCGCCTGCGGCCGAACGGCTCGCGATCAATCGTCGCCGGCGACAACTCTGCCGCCGCCTGCGACCTGATCAGTAACCCGACCTGCGGCGACGGCGGGCCGGCCCTCTCGGCGAGCTTCAGCATGCCCGGGAGCACCGACCAGCGGACGCTCGTCATGGCCGCCGACGAAGCAGGCCTCCTGATCCCTGACCTGCGCTACCGGCGCGTGCGTTACGTCAACCTGGGCGCCAGCCCGGTGACCGTCGCGGGAACGCCCATCGACCCCTTACACGTCGACTCGGTGGTCGGGAGCGGGGCGCCGCCGCCTTACGATAACTCCCCGGCCACCGCGGCCGAGCTGCAGGCCCCGCTCGGCGTGGCCTCCGACGCGGAGGGCAACCTCTACATCTCCGACTCCGGGCGCGGCCGCCTACGTTTCGTCAACCGTACGGCGGGCCCGATCACGCTCTTCGCCGGGACGCCCTCGGAGCAGATCGTCCAGCCCGGCGACATCGTCAGCCTCAACAATCAGCCCGGGCAGGCGCCGCAGGACGACCGCATGAGCACGGCGACCTTCTTCACGCCTCAGGGGCTGGCCGTGGCCCTGAACGGCATCTTCGTCGTCGATTCGCAGGGCGGGCGGCTCTACCCGGTCCTCTCGCCGCAGGGGCGGCGCACCGGGCTGGTCCGCTTCATCAACACATCAGCCGCCGACGTCACGCTCTTCGGCGGGATCGTCGTTCCGCCGGGGCAGATCCGGGACGTCGCCGGGGTGCGGCCGAACGTCACGCCGAGTGGGATCGGCGACGGCGGCCCCGCGACGCGGGCCGTCATCTTCCCGACTGACGTCGCGCTAGACCCGGCCGGCAACCTCTACATCGCCGACCAGGGCAACAACCTGATTCGCAAGGTTGACGCGTTGACCGGCACGATCACGAGCCTCAAGGCGCAGGAGGGTGACGAGGTCAAAGACCTAAAGACCGACGGCGCGACCGGGATCGCGTTCGACTCTTCCGGCCGCCTCTACATCGCCGACACCAGGAAGAATCGGGTGCTGCGCCAGGACGCCCCCGGCGGGCTCGCCTTCACCACCATCGCCAACGCCACGCTCGGCCTCGACCGGCCGCGTGACCTGACAGTGGACGCCTCGGGGCTCGTCTACGTGACCAACACCGGGACGCATGAGGTGCTCCGCATCAGCGCCCCGGCTAACACCCTCGGCACGGTGCAGGTCATCGCCGGGACCGGCCAGGCCGGCTTCTCTGGCGACGGTGGGGCGGCGAAGCAAGCGCGGCTCAATCTGCACAACCCGGGCGAGGCGCCCAACGACGTGCAGGTCACGGCCAATATCGTTACGCTCCCGAACGGCGATCGCGCCTTCACCGACACTCTCAACAACCGCGTCCGCCTGCTCGTCCAGAGCGCCAACGCCGCGCCGGCGCTCGCCCCCGCGGGCAACCAGTCGCTCGACGAGGGGGCGCGCCTGACGCTCGCCTTCGCGGCCGCCGACGCGGACGGCGACGCGCTCACCTTCAGTCTCACCGGCAAGCCCGCCTTCGGCACCTTCACCGACAACGGGAACGGCACGGCGAGCCTCACACTCGCCCCCGGCTTCAGCGACGCGGGCGCTTACAACCTGACGCTCACCGTGAGCGACGGGGACCTGAGCGACACGCGCTCCTTCACGCTCACGATCAACGACGTCAGCCCTAGCCCCGGCGGCTGCGTCGGCACGGTCGCCGCCGGCCGGTGGCGCGGCGAGTACTTCAACAACGTCTCGCTCGGCGGCGAGCCGGTCATGGTGCGGGACGACGGCGACGGGCCCCTCGACCTCAACTGGATTTTCGGCGGCCCGAGCTCGACCTGCGGCCTGGGCGTCGACCTCTTCTCGGCGCGGTGGACGCGCGAGGTCAACTTCGAGGGCGGCAACTACCGCTTCACGGTCAGGCGCGACGACGGCGTCCGCCTCTACATCGACGGTGTCCTAAAACTCGATCGCTGGGAGCCCGCGGTCGGCACGTCTCACTCGGTCGACATCCAGCTCGCGGCCGGCAGCCATGTGCTCGTGGTCGAATACTTCGAGAATACGCGGGCAGCCCGGGTCAAGCTCACGTGGCAGAAGGATGCGCCCCAGCCGGGCGAGAACCGCGCGCCGGTGATCGACCAGATCTCCAACCAGACGGCGAGCAGCGGGCAGACCGTTAACACGGCGATTACCTTCCGCGACCCGGACGGTGACCCGGTGAGCCTGAGCCTGCAGAACGCGCCGCGATTTGTCTCGCTCGTCAACGTCGGGCCGGGCTCGGCGACGCTGCGGGTGGCGCCGCTCGGCCCGGGCGATCAGGGGAGTTTCGTCGGCGTGACCGTGCGCGCCGAGGACGGCCGCGGCGGCGTCGCCCAGAGCAACCCGTTCTCGGTGACGGTCGCGCCACAGGCCAACCGCCCGCCGCTGGCCTTCGCGGGCCCGCTGCCGGGCACCATTGTGGCGCCCGACGACCGGGGGGCCCTCGTCCGCCTGAGCGGGAACGCGTCGTCCGACCCGGACGGGGACCCGCTGACTTTCAGCTGGACCGACAACGGGGCGGTGATCGCCACTGCTGCGGTCGCCGAGGTCAGGCTCGCCGTCGGCTCGCACTCGATTGTGCTCACGGTCAGCGACGGGAGGGGTGGCACGAGGTCGGCCGGGCCGCAGTTGGTCAACGTCACCGCGCCCGCGCCGCTGACCGTGCGCTCGATCAACCCGTCCTCGGGCAAGCGCGGCGAGACGCTGACGGCGATCGTCAATGGGACCGCGTTCCAGCAGGGGGCGAGCGTTAGGGTCGAAGGCGATTTCGTCTTCGCCGACACCGATTTCATCTCCGGCACGCAACTGCGCGTCCGGATCGTGGTCTCCGTCCGCGCCACGCTCGGCGCGCGCAGCATCACGGTGACTAACCCGAACGGCGCGTCGGCGACCCTGCCGCACGCCTTCACGGTGGAGCAGTAGGCGATGACAGAGGGGGAGAGAGTGGGTCAGGGGGAGAGGCGGAGAAAGAGAACTTTCAACCCCGCCTCCTCTCTCCTTCTCCTCTTTATTCTGGCGCTCGCCGGCTCCGCGCAGGCTCCCGCCCCGCCGCTCCCCTCCGCCCCCGTCGAGATCGACCAGGCGCCACTCTTCAACCTCACCGGGGCGACCGAGCAGGCCGCGCGGGAGCGCGCCGCCGAAGTCACGGGGAAGTTAAGTGATCTGGTCAGGGCCGAGAGCGTCCCGGCGATCGAGGCCCGGGGACGGCGAATCTACGCCGGGACCCGAGAGCTTCTCGCCGTCGTTTCCGAGGATGCCGCGGCCGAGGGCGTTTCGGCCGAGGAACTCGGCGCGCGGTGGGCCGAGACGATGACGCGGCGGATCGACCTCGCGCGCCGGCAACGCTCGGGCCGTTATTGGGCGGTCGCCCTGACGCTCATCGCCATCGCCGGCGGCATCGCAGCGCTGCTCTACTGGCTGATCGGGCGGCTGCAGCGTCGGGCCACAGGCCGCTGGGGGGCGCCGCGGGCCGCGGACGAATCACCGGCGCTGCGCTCGCTGCTCCTGGCCTGGGCCGGCAACGGCCTGCGGACGCTCGTCTGGGTCCTCTTCTTCGTTTTCCTGGTCAACCTCCTGCCGCAGACACGGACACAGTTCCTCTCTTTCCGCGAGCTGGTGGCGGACAGGCGCGAGCGGGCCGTCGGCTGGCTGCTGAGTTACGGCATCGGCGCGATCGTGGCGCTGGTGGCGACGGTCTTCTTCATGCGCTTCGCGACGGCGCTCGTCCGGACGGCCTTCGACCTCTACGAGCGGCGCGCGGCGGCGCGCGGCGCGGCGGCGGCGCGGCGGCGCTCGCAGACGCTCGCGGCGATCTTCGTCCGGCTCGCCCAGATCGTCATTTTCTTCGTCGGCCTCATGATCGTCCTCCAGCAGCTGGGCATCAATGTGACGCCGATCCTGGCGAGCGCGGGGATTGTCGGCATCGCCGTCGGCTTCGGCGCGCAGAGCCTGATCAAGGACCTCTTCGCCGGGTTCCTCATCCTGCTCGAGGACCAGTACAGTGTCGGCGACGTCGTCAAGATCGGCGAGACGAACGGGGTGGTCGAGAACCTGACGCTGCGCGTCACGCAGGTGCGCGCCCTGGACGGCTCGCTGACGACGATCCCGAACGGCGGGATCGCGACAGTCGCCAACCTCTCCAAGGGCTGGTCGCGCGCGGTCCTCGACGTCGAAGTCGACTACCGCGAGGACGTCGACCGCGCCATGCGCGTCATGCTCGAGGCGGCGCGCGAAATGCGGCGGGACCTGCCAGATCAGATTCTCGACGAGCCGACCATGCTCGGCGTCGATCGCGTGACAAGTAACAGCCTCGTCCTGCGCATGCTCGCCAAGACCGCGCCCGCACAGCAGGCCGACGTCGCCCGCGAATTGCGCCGCCGGGTCAAGCTCGCCTTCGACCGCGAGGGGGTCAAAATCCCGCCCTCGCAGCAGCAGGTCGTCCTCGCCCCGCCCGAGCCGAAAAAATGAATAGAACACGGATGCCAGGGATGTGACGGATGACCACGGGTCGATCCATGTGAACCTGTCGCGTCCGTCCCGATCCATGTTCTCTCTTCTATTTTAGGAGGAAATCGCGCGCCAGTTTGAGGTCCTCCCATGCCTCGCGCTTCTTCTCGGGCGCGCGGCCGGGCAGGAGGTAGGCCGGGTTGAACGAGGGGATGACGGCGATCTCGCGGTCGTTGAGGCGGAGGGTGTAGAGCTGGCCGCGGAGCCCGGAGATCGGCTTCTTCGAGCGCAGCAGCGTCTGCGCGGCCAGGGCGCCGAAGGCAATGATCGCGCGCGGGCCAACGGCGAGCACCTGGCGCAGCAGCAGGGGGCGGCAGTCCTCCACCTCCTCGGCCGGGAAGTTCCGCTCGCCGGGCGGGACGCACTTGATCACGTTGCAGATGTAACACTCGGCCTGCCCGACCCCGATCGCCGCGAGCATGCGCGTGAGCAACTGTCCCGCTGGCCCCTGGAAGGGCATCCCCGAAGGGACGTCGTCGATGCCCGGCCCCTCACCGATGATCATGAGATCGGCGCGCGGGGGGCCCATGCCGAAGACGATGGGCATCCCCGTCTTGCAAGCCCCGCAGAGTTGGCTCCCCTTGACGTCGGCGAGGATTTTCTCGAGCGAGTCGCCGGGCGGGACCTCGACCGTCTCGCGGCGCTCGCGCGACTCGGTGATCGAAAGGTCGCCAAAGAGGGACTCCTCGCGCGGCTCCGGCAGTGGCTCTCGGCGCTTCGGCATGCCGAGATCATGCCACAGGGCGGGAGCCGATTTCGAGTGCGCCGCGCTTGACAGGCGGCGCGGGGGGCGGCTAAGATCAGGTCTCGTTTTAGGGGCGAGTAGCTCAGCTGGGAGAGCGCCGCGTTCGCAATGCGGAGGTCAGGGGTTCGATCCCCCTCTCGTCCACTTTCAGGTTCAATCTCAGGAGGTCGTGGGATTCCCCGCAGCTTGCTGCGGTTCCACTTCCTCCCCTCTCACGCGATACCTCGCAGCTTGCTGCGAGGAGGTTCATAGAACGGCTGCGTCGGGGCAGAATTCCAGCTCCCAGATTCAGCTATTGAGCCAATCTGTTTATGGGCCGGCACGCTCTCCAGTAGGGGGCGTTAGCTGGCTACCTCCTGTCTACCAACGTATGGGAAGAGTCGCGGGACCCCGAAAGAAAGTAGCGGCGCTGAAGTGGGGCATACCAAAGCATGCATCCTTATATGTGGATGACCATGATGATACCCGGCTAATGCTGATGCTCCTTCTTGAGCAAGCGGGCTACGGCGTGATGACGGCCGGCACGTTGGCAGAAGGCTTGGAGAAGGCGAAAGAAATCCCCTTCGATCTGTTCATTATTGACTTGTCTGTTTCTCCGCAATCCGGATTTGACGCAATAGATGTTTGCTTCTGGCCGAATCGGGATCGAAGCGCAACAACTGCTCGAGCGCTTCGCCCGCCTTCTTCCTGTTCCCCTGTGACTGCAGGGCCAGGGCCAGGTTGAAAGCGGCTTCGCTCAAGGCCGGATTGCGCGCGAGCGCATCCTGCCAGAGCGCGATGGCCCGCTCCGTTTCGCCCCGCGCCGCGTATATCCTGCCCGCATTGACCGCCGCGATGACAAACTGCGGGGCGCGATGAGGCTCGGTCCGCAAAGCCGCCTCGTAAAGTTTCAACGCCTGCTCCGTCTCGTTGCGCGCTTCGTGAATGAACGCCAGGCGCGTCAGCAGTTCAGGCTCCGTCGCGTGCCGGGGCAAGGCCTCGCTCAGCAGGAGCCAGGCCTCGCGCTGATGAAACTGATCGTTGCTCCGCAGCGCGACTTCCGCGTAGGCCAGCCCCAGCATCCGCGCATCCGGCGTGAATCCAGGGAACGAAACAAGCTTGCGACCGGCGGTGGCGCCGGTCCTCGGTCCGCTCGGAACGCGCGGGATGCGGTGGTCAGTCAAGACGCCATGACCGCCGTCCACCACGCGTGATTTCGGCATATGGCAAACGGCGCAATCCGCTTTCAGAGTGTGGCGCTCGTTCGCCGGCAGCGCCTCAGGCCGGTGACACGCGAGACATTTCTCGCGGAAGTAATCGGCGCGCTCCTGCGGCGCCGGCGTGGCATGCGGGTCGTGACAATTCAAACAGGACATCCGTTCCCCGCTCCGCTGTTTGCAGGCGCTCTGAGCTAGATTCTCGACGTGGCTGTTGGCTTTGAGGCCCAGCTTCTGCGATTCCTCAAAAACAAAGTAGGACACGTAGTCGGAAAGCAGATCGCCCGGGCGATAAAACGCGAGCCTCTTTCCCGGCCTCTCCACGCGAGCTTCGCCGGAGAGATGGCATTGCGCGCAGACCGAATCGCGCCGCGCCGCATCGAGCTTCGCGGGATTGACCATCGCGGCCAGCCCCCGCGCGTGCAGCGAGCCGGGGCCGTGGCAGCGTTCGCAACCTACGCCCGGCTGTGTGAATGGCGGATCAACGTAGCGGTTCTGGGTGCCGAAGACCGGCTGCGATTGCGAGGCATGGCAATAAAGACAATTCGCTTCAATCGGACGGTTCAACCGCATCTCGCGGTCGGCCTCATAACCCGGCGAAACATCCCAACGACGCGATTGTGCGTACCAGGTGACGGGCGCTTGAAAGAGGAAGCGGTCAATCATCGACAGGAAGCTGCGCCCCGCCGCGTTTGAACCGATGAAGTACTGCAACTGCCGCCGGCCTCGCAATCGGTCGCCCGCCGGCGCCTCGTCTCGCCGCTCGTATTCCAGCCACGCCGCCCCGTTTCCACGCACGATGCGGTAACTGACGCCCGAGGGGTTGTGTCGAAACTCGCCCTCGACGACACCGTCTCTGACCACACCGCTGCTCGCGGCCATCGGCGTCTGCGCGTAACTGCGCGCGATCTCCTGATGGCATTTGGCGCAAGCCTGGTTGCCGACATATGAGGCCTGCTCAACCGCGAGCGCATCGAGCCGAAAGGATGCGGCCCAAAAGGGTGTGATGAGGCCGCAGCAAAGCAGCAGAATCAGTTTGAGGCGACGAGGGGGTTGCATACCTTATGCTCTTCAGCGACGCAGCGTCGGCGGCGCGGCGCGAAATTTAGCCAGGTGAATTTCGGCCAACTCTTTCTGCCCGCTCTTCGCGTAAGCCCTCGCCAGCAGGAAGTGGATCTGCCGTTCGGTCGTGCCTGCGGCCGGCAGTTCGAGGGCCTTTTTGCCATACGTAATCGCTTCGGCGTAAGCGCGGCGCTCAAGTAGCAGCCGCCCTTTCTCGTAGCGCGCGTCGCGCGAATCGGGTGCGGCCGCCAGCGCCCGGTCAATCAGAGTCTCGCTCTCGCCGTAACGTCCGAGGGTGAAGAGCAACCGCGCGTAAGCGACCAGCGTGTCGGCCAGTATTGCGCCGCCATTCTTTTCAAGCTTCAGCGACTGTTCGTAGCTTGCAATCGCGTCATCCGCGCGGGCCAGCGCTTCCAAAGTCAGCGCGAGGTAAAAATGCGTCCGCGCATCATCGGGCTTCAATTGTCTGGAGCGTTCGAGCGGCGGCAGCGCGTTCTTGAAATCGTTGTCGACGTAATTACAAAAGCCGAGAAGGAAGTGGTTGTCAGCCACGCCCGGCTCGATCTCGACAGCCCGCTGCAGAGACGCTTTGGCGACGTCGAAACGATTGACTGCCATCGCCAGCCGCGCCTTGAGCGTCAAAGCCGGAACCAGTCTCGGGTTGAGTTTCAGAGCCTCATCCAAAGCCGCGAGTGATTGCTCGTACTGTCGCTGCTGGAAGAGCGCAGCGGCTTTTTGATAGAGGGCTAGAGCGGATCGCTCCCGGGGGGATTGCGATTGAGCTGTTGCTTGAGAGAACGCCGCGGGAAACGCCGCTGTGAAAAAGCAGACTGCCAGCGGAAGCGAGGGGAACAAGGCGCGCCTCATTGCAGCTTTCCTCCCTCTTTCAGGCTGTAATACCTGTCCGCCGCGACCTTCTCAAACCGGTCAACCCGCCCGCTCCTCTCCTTGCTCGGAGCGGGCCAGCGCACTTCGATCCAGTCAACCGTCTTCGCCGCGCCCAATCCTAGCAACTCGCGGGGGTCGTGCGATGAAAGGTAACTTCCGCCGGCGGTCTTCAAGCGGCTGCGCTTCACGCCGCCGGCAGACCAGGTGATGCGTGCGCCTGCCGCCTGACCGATCAAAGACAACCCGACCCAGTGATGCGACGTGGCGCGCGTATGGTGCAGCAGGAGCGGCGCGGCGCCGTTGTTCCCAATCACCACGTCCGGGTAACCGTCGTTGTTCAAATCTCCGACCGCAAGCCCGCGCGCCGGGTAATCGTGCGCAAACGCTTCGCCCGCCGCCGCGCCCAGGTTGACGAACTCTTGGCCGCGATTCTCGAACAACAGAATCGGCTCTTTGTGTTTGAGCGTCGTCGAGACCGCCTCGATCAAATCATCCGGATGGCCGTTGCAGACAATCAGGTCCAGATCGCCGTCGAAATCGAAATCGAAGAAGCGTAAGCCCCAGCCGCTGAACATCTGCGTCGCCGCGCCGATGCCGGTCTGGCCTGCTTCGTCGCTGAAGGAGTTGTCGCCGCGGTTGCGATAGATCGAAAAGCGTTCACGGTTGAAGTTGGCGACGAACAAGTCTTCCAGGCCGTCGCCATCGTAATCCGCCGCATCCACACCCATCCCGGAGCGCGCCGCGCCGTCGGGGTTGAATGCGACTTCGGCCTCGAACCCGATCTCTTTGAAGGACCCGTCACCCTGATTGAGAAAGAGGAAGTTGGGCACGGAATCGTTGGCGACGAACAGATCGAGCCAGCCATCGTTGTTGATGTCGGTGGCGACCGCGCCGAAAGACTTTCCCATCTGCTTCCCGACGCCGGAAGCTTCGCTCACGTCGGTGAACGCGCCATCGCCGTTATTGCGATAGAGTTTGCTCGGGAACGGATCGTAACTGAGCGGGTAACAGTAATGCTGCACACCGTTGTACTCACACTTGCGTTCGAGCGATTGGCTGTATTTGACGAAGTGGCCGACAAACAGATCGAGCGCGCCGTCGCGGTCGTAATCGAACCAGACCGACGAGGTGTAAAGTCCCGGCGCACCGAGTCCCGCCTCTTTTGTCACATCGGTAAACGTGCCGTTCTTATTATTGCGGTAAAGAATGTTCGTGCCGTAATTGGTGACGAAGAGGTCCGCCCAGCCGTCACGGTTGTAATCCGCGGCCGCGACGCCGATGCCGAAATCGCGGCCTACAACCCCGGCTTTCTCCGTGACATCGGTGTACGTGCCGTCGCGGTTGTTGCGATAGAGCGCGTTACGCAAAGGCTCTTTGGGTTGAAAGAAATCGCACGGGCCGCTGTTAGTGAAGTAGATGTCCATCCAGCCGTCGTTGTCGTAATCGAAGATCGCCACCCCCGGCCCGATTGATTCCGGCAGGTAGCGCCGCGGCGAGAGCGCGTTATTATGAACGAAGTTGACGTTGCTTTTCGATGGCGGAACAATCTCGAACAGCGGAGGCGGCGTGCCCTCACCGCCGGTGAGCAGCAGGAGCAGCGAAAGAGCGACCCCAAACTTGCCCATAGATGATCTGAATAAAAGCACAGCGTAAAGAAAGTTTTTCGATATTTTTCTGTCGCACATCTTTCCATAGAAAAGACAATCTACAGAAAGCTGTGCGACAGAAAAATGTTTCTCCCAAAAATACCAGAGAACGTAGCTGTCGCTGTGCTGATCGCGCGCGGCATTGCTTAGAACCGGAAGCGCAACGCGATCTGCCCACTGCGTGGCACGCTTGCGGTGTTCTGGTTATCCACGCGCCCGAAACCCGATTGGGGCCTGCCGTCGGGCAGGCGGCGCTGTGTGGCCAGCGCGTTGCCGGAATCCGGGTTGGCGAGCCGGACGCGGTTGAAGATATTGAAGAACTCGACGCGGAATTCCAAGCTCATCACCTCGCGGAATCTTGTTATCTTGCCGAAGCTCATGCTCTCGTCGTAAATGCGCGAGGTGCGGTAATCCGAGTAATAGGGGGCGGAGACGCCGAGCTGTCCCGGCGCCGGATCGGCCCAGGCCGCCGGGTTGAGGACGAAGTCCTTGCCCGGATCAATACAGCCGCAGTTCAAATCCTTCGTGAAGAGCGGCTGTCCCGCGACGCGATTGGAGAACGTGCCGCGGAACAGGAGCGAGGCGGTGTTATTCTGCGCGGCGGGAACTTGAATCGGCACGCCGCTCGCATAACGCAGGATGCCGCTGATGTTCCACCCCTGCAGCGCCGCGCGCGTCAGCCAGTTGCGATTGCTTAAGCCGAAGGCGGGAACTTCGTAGCGGAAGCTGGCGACGATGACGTGCGGTTGGTCGCTTGGCGAGATCGCTTTGGTCGCGCGACGGTTGAAGACATCGGCCACCGGCACAGTGCTGCCGCCCTGTTCCGTGACCGTCGTCAGGCTCTTCGAGAAGGTGTAGGCGAGCATAAAATCCAGCCCGCGGGAGAAACGCTTGGTCGCCTTGACCTGCAGCGAGTCGTACCACGTGTTGCCGAGTGGCGCCAGATCGAGGCCGATAAAACCGAACTGCGGGTACGGGCGCAGGCTCTGTGCGACGGTTGCCGAGAGCGGATAGCCGGCGTATGGAACCTTCACGCGGGGATCGGCTTTCGCCGCCGGGGAATCCAGACGCGAAACCAGCAGCATGCGATCACTGTCGCTGCCCACGTCAAAGCCGAACGATTTCAGCCGTTCCGGCGTCACCGCGTTGATGTCCACCAGGCCGTTCGCCTCGTACCACACGCCGCGATTGCCGACGTAGGCGATTTCGACCAGCAGATCCCGGCCGATTTCGCGCTGCAGATTGATCACCCAGTTGTTGATGCGTGGCGGGCGTCCGCCGTTCGGGTCAATCAGCGCGGGCGGCGCATTGAGCTGACCTGGCGAGGGACGAAGGCCGGGATCGAGATTTACCTTGTACAGGTCGGCCGGGTTGTAGACTAAACCATTCTTCAATTGCAGCGCCGGTTCGCCGAACGCCGCCGTGCCGAACGAAAGCGAGTTGAAACCGAAGCCCAGCGCGGAGCCTGCGCCGATATAGTTGAAACCGCCGAGCGCGCCGTAGGTGACGCCATACCCCAACCGTAACACCGTCTTCCGGTCGAACGCATAAGCCAGTCCGAAGCGCGGCCCGAGACCGTAGGGATAGGTCTTCGTGACATCGCAGTCGCAGCGGCCCGGCCCTTCGCCCGCAAACAGCGTCCCGCCGGGCAGTCCGCCCGCTGCCGGATTTCTGACCGTCGGGCTGAACATCGAAAGGCGATCATGCAGCTCATGCATCGCGTTCTGCAGATCATACCGCAGGCCGAGCTCGAGCGTCAGCTTCGGCGTCACCTTCCAGGTATCCTGGGCGAAGGCCGCCCATGACGAGCGGCGGAAGCCGACCGAGGTCGGATTGTTGATGCTCGCGCTATTGACCAGGCCAAGCAGGAAGCTGGCGTAGGCGTAACCGATGCTGCCGCCCTGCAAATTCTGCCCCTGTGTCGAAGGCAGCGTCGTCTGCAGGTTGGAAAAGCTGTAGGTCCCCATCGCGCCGTTGTTGGCGAGGTTGTTGAAGGTATCGATCCGGAATTCGCCGCCGAATCTGAAGGTGTGATTGGCGCGCGTCCACGTCAGGTTATCCACGACCGTCGGTTTGTCTTGCGTGTAGAGCTGAAAGTTGGTCGGCCCCAGATCACCGACGGCCACCAGGCCGGTGAACCGCGGGAAGGCCGTGACCAGCGCGCCGGGAAGGCCCAGTTCCTTGACCGAATCGTAATCGGTGATCGGCGTCGTGTCGGGGTTGTAGTA
>Ga0075421_100005581_pt1 | contig 15243 bp, 16 predicted proteins | sample SoiMetdeltSBSDD5_FD_75292 | JGI IMG/M metagenome (GOLD analysis project Ga0075421, IMG submission 75292) | Bulk soil microbial communities from a Populus tree surrounding site in Tennessee, USA - Soil MetaG P. deltoides SBSDD5 | ecosystem: Environmental > Terrestrial > Soil > Tree plantation...
AGGCCGATCACGATCCATGCGCCCAGCAGCAGGGCGGCACCGCAAAGGAGCGCGTAGACCCAGCCGATGACCGGCAGCGGCAGCGACAGGGCCGGCACCGGGCCTGGCTAGGCTAGTAGCGGTAGGGCTCCGCGCACTTCACGATCTCCGCGGTGGTGGGGAGATCCAGGCAGTGGCGCGCGTCTTCGTTCATCCTGGTCGGGGATTTCTTCCCGCTGGCCGAAGCGGTCTTCGTGGCCTTGGGTTCGCCCGACTGGACCGCCATGCCGGCGGGCTTGGCCGGCGCTGCCTGCGCCAATGCCCCACCCGCCGCGAAAACCGCGAGTAGTCCGATAAGAGCCGCTGCCAAGTCCTTGTTTGTCATGGGTCTGTCCTCGTCCAGGAACCCCCGGAACGCCATGCTAGAACCATCCGGGGGCAGATGGCAAATCGGCTGCTAACCTTGGCGCCATGAGCTCCCTCGCCCGCTACGCCTGGCTCTCGGTGGCGGCGGCACTGGCGACAATGATCCTGAAGGGGGTCGCGGCCTGGCTGACCGGCTCGGTGGGCCTGCTCTCGGACGCGCTCGAATCCTTCGTCAACCTGGGCGCCGCCCTGCTCGCCTTGTGGATGCTGCGCGTCGCGGCGGTGCCGCCGGACGAGAAGCACCCGTTCGGCTACAGCAAGGCGGAGTATTTCTCGGCGGTCGCCGAAGGCGGCCTGATCATCGTCGCCGCCCTGGCGATCGTCGCAGCGGCGCTGCCCAGGCTGATCGAGCCGCGCACGATCGAGGCCGTCGGCGCCGGCCTGGCGATCTCGCTTGGCGCGACCGCGATCAACCTCGGCGTGGCGCTGGTGCTGCTGCGGGCCGGGCGGCGCCACCACTCCGTCGCCCTGGAGGCCGATGCGCAGCACCTGCTCACCGACGTGTGGACCTCGATCGGCATCGTCGCGGGCGTCGGCGCCATCGCGCTTACCGGCTGGCTGATCCTCGATCCGCTGATCGCCGTCGCCGTGGCCGGCTACATCATCTGGACGGGTGTCGGCGTGATGCGCCGCTCGGTCTGGGGCCTGCTCGACCGTTCTCTGCCGGAGGAGGAAATGCGCGACATCCGCGCGATCCTCGAGCCCTACAAATCCCGCGGCATGGACTACCACGCGCTGCGCACGCGGCGCGCCGGGCGCCGCCGCCTGGTGGAGCTGCACCTGCTGGTGCCGGGCGAGATCAGCGTGCGCGAGGGACACCGCATCGCCGACGAAATCGAGGAGCGGATTCGCGCCGCCTTGCCCGGGAGCGCCGTGCTGACGCACCTGGAGCCCATCGAGGACCCGGCTTCCTACAAGGACCAGGAGCTGTTCCGCTAGAGCGCTCTTGCCTGTTCGCGCAGCACGTACTTCTGGATCTTCCCGGTCGCCGTCGTCGGCAGGTTGCCGAACACCACCTTCTTCGGCACCTTGAATTTCGCCAGATTGTCGCGGCACCACTGGATGTATTCCGCTTCCGTGGCCTGCGCGCCCGGCTTCAACTGCACGAAGGCGCAAGGCGTCTCGCCCCACTTCTCGTCGGGTCGCGCCACCACGGCCGCCAGCGCCGTCGCCGGATGCTTGTACAGCGCAATCTCCACCTCGACCGAGGAGATGTTCTCGCCGCCCGAGATGATGATGTCCTTCTTGCGGTCCTTGATCTCGATGTAGTTCGTCGGGTGCCACACCGCGAGGTCCCCGGTATGCATCCAGCCGCCGTGGAAGGCCTCCGCCGTCGCCTTCGGATCCTTGAGGTAGCCGAGCATCACGGTGTTGCCCTGGATCAGGATCTCGCCCATCGTCTGCCCGTCCTGCTTCACCGGCTTGCAGCTGCGCGGGTCGCCCACGATGTGGCCTTCCACCACCTGGTAGCGCACGCCCTGCTGCGCCATGCGGTTGGCGCGCTCCTCGACCGGCAGCCCCTGCCAATCGTCCTGCACCGCGCAGTACGTGGAGGGTCCCTGCAGTTCGGTCATGCCGTAGATGTGCAGTACCTTGAAGCCCAGGTCCTCCATGCCCTTGATCACCTTGGCGGGCGGCGGCGAGCCGCCGGTCATGATGTGCACCGGGTGCGCGAAGCTGCGGCGCTGCGCCTCCGGCGCGCCGATCAGCATGGTCAGCACCGTGGGCGCGCCGCACATATGCGTCACCCCGTGCTCGACGATCATGGGAAAGATCTGCGCCGGATCCACCGCGCGCAGGCACACGTGGGTGCCCGCCATCGCGGTAACCGACCACGGGTAGCACCAGCCGTTGCAGTGGAACAGCGGCAGCGTCCAGAGGTAGACCGGGTGCGCGGGCATCGCCCAGGCGACGATGTTGCCGAGGGACTCAAGGAAGGTGCCGCGATGGTGGTACACGACGCCCTTCGGCCGGCCCGTGGTGCCGGAGGTGTAGTTGAGCGCAATCGGGTCAGATTCGTGGGGCGGCAGCGACCATTGGAACGCAGGGTCCCCGCCGGCGATGAATTTCTCGTACTCCATGGCGCCCAGGCGTTCGCCGGGCCCGGTGTACAGCGGGTCGTCGACGTCGATGACGTAGGGCTTCTTCTTCAGTTTCTTCAGCGCCGGCCCGACCACGCCCGCGAACACGCGGTCGGTGATGAACACCTTGGCCTCGCCGTGCCCGAGGATATAGGCCACCGTGTCCGCGTCGAGGCGCGTGTTGATGGCGTTGAGCACCGCGCCCAGCATCGGCACGCCGTAGTGGGCGTCGAGCATCGCCGGCACGTTCGGCAGCATCGCCGCCACCACGTCGCCGCGCTTCACGCCGCGTTTCGCCAGCGCCGAGGCGAGCCGCCGTGCGCGCTCGTAGAAGCCGGCGTAGCTGATGCGCGCGGCGCCGTGCACGATGGCGACGCGCTGCGGATAGATCTGCGCCGCGCGGGCGAGAAACACGATGGGCGAGAGCGCCGCGTGATTCGCCGCGCCGGGCGCAAGACCCTGCCAGAGGTTCTTGCGCACCGCAGCAATCTTCTTTTTCCGCTTGGCCATCCCCCGCCCCTCGCCTTACACTGTTCCCGCAAATCTACCGCAAGGAGGGGGACCCAGTGAAGAAACAACTCGCGTTCGCCATCGCCCTGGCATTCGCCGCCAGCGGCGCGATGGCGCAGGAAAAGACCATCCGCATTTCCGGCTTCGGCGCCAAGTCCGGCCCGGTGCGCTCCTTCGGCGTCAACAGCGAAGCCGCCATGCTCGCGGCCGCCGACGTGATCAACAAGGCGGGCGGCGTGAAGCTCGCCGACGGCAGCAAGGCGAAGATCGTCGTCGACTTCTTCGACGACCGCTGCAATGCCGAGGAAGGCATTTCCGTCGTGCGCCGCATCGCCGGCAGCGACGCGCTGGTGGCGGTGGGGCCGACCTGCTCCAACGTGGCCGAGCCGCTGTTCGGCATCCTGCAGAAGAAGGTCGGCGACGCGAGCGACTCCGGCCTGCAGTTCCCGGTGTTCACCGACGTCGCCATCAAGGTCGGCCTGGCGAGGATCTCGGAGTGGGCGTTCCGCAACGTGCCGAACGAAATGACGATGTATTCGTCCGTGTTCTACTGGCTCAGCACCACGCGCCCGGACCTGAAGACGGTGTACGGCGGCGTGGAGGAGGACTTCGCCCATTCGCGCGCCACCTGGCACGTGGTGATGAAGAACCGCGCCCAGGCCAACAACTTCAACGTGGTGGGCGAATCGAAGTGGCTGCTGGCCGACACCAACTTCGCCACCCAGGTGCGCGAGATGAAGAAGGCCAACGCCGACGTCATCGCCATTTCCGCGCACCCGTTCAGCATGTGCGGCGCGCTGAAGGAGATGGCGCGCCAGGGCGTGAAGCCCAAGGTGCTGGTCGGGCTGACTTCCTCGTCCAGCCTGGAGACCCTGCAGGGCTGCGCCAAGCAGGCGCAGGGCATGATCATCCCGACCTCCTTCGCGCCGGTGAACAAGGACGGCAAGTTCGCCGCGCAGACCACCGCCAAGTTCAAGGGCGCGGCCGACCTGCACTCGATGGCGGCCTGGGAGAACATGTTCATCCTCAAGAACGTGATGGAGTCCGAGGGCATCACCGGCAAGGACCTGCAGGGCGACCGCCGCAAGATCCGCGACGGTCTGGCCAAGCTCAAGACCACGGCCGGGCTGATGGGCGTCACCAAGCGCACCGACGACCGCGAGGCGGACAAGCCCTACCTGTTCGTGCAGGCCAAGGGCAACGAGTGGGTCGTGCTGCACAACCCGCTCTGAGCGCGGGGAGAGGGAGACCACGGGCGCGGTGATGCCGCGCCCGTTTTTTTGCCCATGCTGGACGTCCTGCAGGCAGCCTCCGACGGCTTGCTGTTCGGCGCGACCTACGCGCTGATCGGCATCGGCTTCACGCTGGTGTTCGGCGTGATGCACAAGATCAACATGGCCTACGCCGCCGCCTCGGTCGGCGGCGCCTACGCCGGCCTGCTGGTGCTGCAGGTGGCGGCCGGCGCCCCGCCCTGGCTGGTGTTCCTCGCCGCCTTCGCCGCCGGCGGCCTGCTCGGCTGGCTGGTGTACCTCGCCTGCTTCCATTTCATTCCGCTCGCCAACCCGCTGGCCACGCTGATGTCCACGGTCGGCATGCTGCTGCTCATCGACGAGGTGATCGTGCATGCCACCGAGGGCATGCCGCTCAGCTACCCGGCGATGTTCGACGACGTGATGCTGCGCGCGGGCGAGCTGACGCTGCGCGGCGACCTGCTGCTGGTGTTCGGCATCTCGGTGCTGGCGATGATCGCCCTGCTGCTGCTGCTGTACCGCACGCGGCTGGGGCTGGCGACGCGCGCCGTGTCGCAGCAGCCGGTGGCGGCCCAGCTCTGCGGCATCCGCCTGGTGCGCGTCAACGCCCTCACCTTCGTCGTCACCGGCCTGCTGGGCGGGCTGGCCGGCGCGCTCATCGGCGCCTCGGTGGGCGCCCTGTCGCCGCTGCTCACCACGCCGCTGACGGTGAAGGGCCTGATCGTCACCGTCATCGGCGGCCTGGGCAGCATCCCGGGCGCGATCATCGCGGGCCTGCTGGTGGGCGGCTTCGAGAGCGTCCTGCAGATGTTCCGCGGCGTCACGGAACGCGACCTGTACGTCATGCTGCTGCTGTTCGTTTTCCTCATCTTCCGGCCCGGCGGCATCTTCGCCGGCAGCGCAAGCCGCGACTGACATGGACTTCTACTTCGGCCTGGCGCAGCTGATCGGCGTGCATACCCTGCTCGGGCTGTCCGCCTACATCGTGCTGCTGACCGGGCAGGTGAGCCTGGCGCAGGCCGGTTTCTTCGCCGTCGGCGCCTACACTGCGGGCATGCTGACCGTGCTCGGCGGCTGGCACCTGGTGCCGGCCCTGGGCGCGAGCGCGCTCGGCGGCGCCGCGGTGGCCTGCGCGGTGGGCTTTCCTGCGCTGCGCGTGAAGGGCCTGATGCTGGTGATCGCCACCCTCGCCTTCGGCGAAGGCGTGCGCCTGTTCTTCTTCAATTTCGACTACCAGATCGCCAAGGGCGACATCAAGGTGGGGCCGCTGGGCGGCGAAGGCTTCCGCCAGATCCGCTACTTCCCGGAGAACGGCTGGAGCACCGGCGAGGTGATGCTGTTCATCTGGCTGTTCGTCGCGGCGGCGCTGGCACTGCTGTGGTGGTTCGACCGCTCGCGCTACGGCACCGTGCTGCGCGCCGTGGGCGAGGACGAACTGGCGGCGCAGTCGGTGGGCATCAACCTGACCGCGGTCAAGGTCAGCGCGATGACCGTGGGGGGCGCCATCGCCGGGGTCGGCGGCGGCCTGTACGCGCACTACACCACGCACATCGAGCACGCGAGCTTCAACATCCTGGTGGCGACCTTCGCCATCGCCTACCCGATCGTGGGGGGGCTGCGCAGCGTCTTCGGCACGCTGCTCGCCGTCGTCTTCGTGCAGGGCGTCCTGGTGGAGGGCCTGCGCTTCATGGGCGACTGGCGCAACCTCCTGTTCGGCGCGCTCATCCTGCTGGCGATGAACCTGCGTCCCACGGGCTTCCTGGGCGGGCGCCGTGCTTGAGCTGCGTGCGCTGTCGCGCCACTTCGGCGGCGTCAAGGCCGTGGACGGCCTCGACCTCAAGCTGGAGGCCGGGCAGATCTTCGGCCTGATCGGGCCCAATGGCTCGGGCAAGAGCACCACGGTCAACGTGGTCACCGGCCTGCTGGCGCCGACTTCCGGCTCGATCCTGTTCCGCGGCGAGGACATCGGCGCGCTGCCCACCCACCTGCGCCTGCGCGCGGGCATCGCGCGCACCTTCCAGAACATCCGCCTGTTCGGCCAGCTGAGCGTGTGGCAGAACCTGTGGGTCGCGCAGAACTCCGCGGCGGACCTGGCGCGCCAGGGCTTCCTCGCGCGCTGGCTGGGCGGCCAGGGCCGCGTGCGCGAGGAGATCGCGCGCCTGCTCGAGTTCTCGGGGCTCGCCCACAGGCAGGACGAACTGGCGGCGAACCTCGCCTTCGGCGAGCGGCGACGCCTGGAGCTGGCGCGCGCCATGGCGGCCAAGCCCGGCCTGCTCCTGCTCGACGAGCCCGCGGCCGGCATGAACAGCGAGGAGATCGGGCAGCTGCGCGAGCGCATCCTCAAGCTGCGCGAGGCGGGCGTCACCATCCTGCTCGTCGAGCACGTCATGGAGCTGGTGATGGGCGTCACCGACCGCATCGCGGTGCTCAATTTCGGCCAGAAAATCGCCGAGGGCACGCCGGCGGAAATCCAGGCGCACCCGGCGGTGCGCAAGGCCTACCTGGGGGGCGGGTCGGCATGAGCCTGCTCGACGTCCGGGACGTGGTCACCGCCTACGGCAAGATCGAAGCCCTGAAGGGCGTGTCGCTCGAGGTGGCGCAGGGCTCGATCACCTGCCTGCTCGGCCCCAACGGGGCGGGCAAGACCACGCTCATGCTAACGATCGCCGGCATCCTCAGGCCGCGCCGCGGCAGCATTCGATTCGGCGGCGAGGACATCGCCGGCGGCGCCCCGCACGCCATCGTCGCCAGGGGCGTCGCCCTGGTGCCGGAGAATCGGCTGGTGTTCCCCAGGATGAGCGTGGTGGAAAACCTGCAGGCCGGCGCATACCAGCGAAACGACAAGACGGCGGTCGCCGAGGACATGGAGAAGATGTTCGCGCGCTTTCCGCGCCTCAGGGAGCGCGCGGCGCAGGCGGCGGGCACGCTCTCGGGCGGCGAGCAGCAGATGCTCGCCGTGGCGCGCGCGCTCATGTCGCGGCCCAGGCTGCTGCTGATGGACGAGCCCTCGCTCGGCCTCGCGCCCCTGGTGGTGGAGGAGATCTTCCGCATCGTGAGCGAGCTGAACCGCGACGGCGTGAGCATCTTCCTCGTCGAGCAGAACGCCCACATGGCGCTCAAGGTGGCGCAGCACTTCTACCTCATCGAGCAGGGCAGGATCAGCTTCAGCGGCACGCCCGGCGCGCTCGCCGAGGACGAAGTGATACGGCGCGCGTACCTGGGCAGCGCAAAGACCTGAGGCGCCGGTGTTCTACTGGATGAACGAGCAGCAGGCGCGCGACTTCACCGCTGCGCTCGAAGTCCAGCAGCGCATCTACCCGCGCATTTTCGCGAGCGACATGCTGGTCACCTTCCGGCGCAACATGGGCTTCTCCGAGGACGCACGCTTCATGGACGCGCTGCGCGCCGAGGCGGCCACCGACCAGGAGCGCAGCCTGATGTGGCGCCTGCACGTGCTGTGCTGGTGCGCGGAGAATGCCCTGCAGCTGGAGGGCGATTTCGTCGAGTGCGGCGTCTGGCGCGGCTTCAGCACCGCCGTCGCCGCGCGCTACCTCGAGTTCGGCGCGCGCCGCAAGACCTGGCACCTGTACGACACTTTCGCGGGCATTCCCGCCGATCAGCTTGACGATGGCCACGTCAGCCCCGCGAATTTCCAGGAGGCGACGCTGTACGACAGCGTCGTGCGGCGGTTCGCGTCCTATCCGAACGTCGCCGTGCACCGCGGCCGCGTGCCCGAAGTGCTCGCGGGCACCGCGCCCGGGCGCATCGCCTTCCTGCACCTCGACATGAATTCATCCAGGGCCGAGGCAGGCGCGCTCGACGTCCTCTATGACCGGCTGGTGCCCGGCGCGTACCTGCTGCTCGACGACTACGGCTGGTACGACTATCGCCAGCAGAAAGCCGCCGCCGACGCCTTCCTCGGCCCCCGCGGCGCCCGGGTACTGGAGCTGCCCACCGGCCAGGGCCTGCTGGTCAAGCCTGGGGCGCCGGCGTGCTCGCCGACCTGATCCAGAACACCCTGGACGGACTGGGCGCCGGCGCGGCCTACGCCTTGCTGGCATTGGGCTTCACCCTGATCTTCGGGGTGCTGCGCCGGGCCAACCTGTCCTATGGCCCGGCGATCATGTTCGGCTGCTACTGCGCCGCCTGGACGCACGCCAATTTCGGCGCAGGCCTGCTTCTGCTGGCGCTGGTCGCCGTCGCCGGCGCGGTGCTGGCCGGCGCCTACGTCGAGCGGCTGTGCTTCGCCCCGCACCGCGGCGGTTCGGCGATCGCGGCGATGGTGGCGAGCTTCGCCCTGTGGATGCAGTTCGAGGAGCTGGCGACCCTCGTCATGCCGCGGCACCTGTATGCGTTCCCCGCGCTCTATGAGGGCGGCCCGCTCGCGCTCGGTCCGTTCACGCTGCGCGTGGAGTCGCTGGCCATGCTGGCCGCCGCCCTCGCCGCCTGCGCGCTGCTGTGGTGGACGCTGTACCGCACGCGATTCGGCCTCGCGGTGCGCGCCGTGATCGAGCAGCCCGCCGCCGCCTCGCTCTCCGGCATCGACGTGCCCGGCGTGCTGGTGCGCGTGTTCGCCCTCGCCTCCGCGCTCGGCGGCGTCGCCGGCTATCTCGTCGTCGCGAGCCACGAGCAGATCACCCCGATGCTCGGCATGTGGTCGACGATGAAGGGGCTGCTGGCGATGATGCTGGGCGGCCTGGGTTCGCTGCCCGGCGCGGTGCTGGGCGGACTGGCCCTCGGCCTGATCGAAGCGCATAGCCAGTGGTTCTTCGGGCCGCAGTGGCGCGACCTCATCGCCTACGCCCTCCTCTTCGTGCTGCTCGCCGCCAGGGTCCCATGGATGACTACGCGCTCGGCGTCCTGACGAACGTCGGGCTGTTCTCGTTCGTCGCGCTGTCGGCCTACCTGCTGCTCCTCGCCGGGGAAATGTCCTTCGGCCAGCAGGCCTTTTTCGGCATCGGCGCCTACGCCGGCGGCATCCTGACGGCGCTCTACGGCTGGCCGCTGCCGTTCGCCGCCATAGCGGCCATGGCGCTCGGGGGGCTGGCGCAGTTCCTGCTGGGCCTGCCGACGCTGCGCCTGCGCGGCCTGTACTTCGCCATGGCCACCCTGGCCGCAGCGGAGATGGCGCGCATCGTCTTCGAACTGGTCCATTTCCAGCGCGAGGTGGACGGCCAGCTCGCCGGCCCCGATGGCACCCAGGGCTTCCGCGGCATTCGCTGGATCCTCGAACAGGACATCGAACCGCCGGGATACCTGGGCATCGTGTGCTTGCTTCTCGCCCTGGTGCTCGCCGTGTTCCTGCGCGCCGAGCGCTCCCGGCTCGGCGCGACGCTGCGCGCCGTGGGCGAGGACCCGGAACTCGCAGCGGTGCTGGGCATCGACGTGCGCCGCGTGAAGCTGGGCGCCGCGGCCGCCGCCGGCGCGCTGGCGGCGCTGGGCGGGGTACTGTACGCGCACCACAATACCTACATCGAGCCGCGCAATTTCGACATCATGCTGGGCGTGCACAGCCTCGCCTATGCGCTGATCGGGGGGCTCGGCACGGCGTTCGGCCCGCTGCTCGGCGTGCTGCTGGACATCGGCGTGCTGGAGGCGAGCCGTGTCTTTCAGGGCTACCGGATGATCGTGTTCGGGGGCCTGGTGGCCGTGCTGCTGGTGTTCCGGCCGCGCGGACTGCTCGACGAGAAGGCGGTGCAATGGCTAAGACGGCGCTTATCCTGATGCTCGGAGTCCTCGCCTTCCCGGCGCAGGCGCAGGCGCCCCGGGCCGCGCTCGCGTGCACGCCCGCGGGGGCGGATTTCGTCTACGACTGCACCATCCGCCTCACGCGGGGCGGCAAGCCCCTGCAGGGCGCGCAGATCACCGTCGGTGCCGACATGCCGGCGATGCCGATGGCGCACAACGTCAAGCCGCAGCAGGCGCGCCCCGGCACAAGACCCGGCGAATATGCGGTGCGGCTGGATCTGGAGATGCTCGGGGAGTGGGCCGTAAAGTTGCGGCTTCGAGGTCCCGTGCGCGACCAGCTGATCCTGCACTACGAGTTCGACAGCCAGGGGGCGTCCCCAAGGCGCCGATGAGCACGCTGCCGTTCAAGCAGGTGGACGTATTCACCGCCAGGCCCTTCCACGGCAATCCGGTCGCCGTGGTGATCGGGGCCGATGCCCTGGACACCCCGGCGATGCAGCGCATCGCCGCGTGGACCAATCTGTCGGAGACGACGTTCCTCCTGCCGCCGACCGCGCCCGGCGCAAGCTACCGCCTGCGCATCTTCACGCCGCGCCAGGAATTGCCCTTCGCGGGCCATCCGACCGTGGGCAGCGCGCACGCCGCGCTCGAGAGCGGCTACGCCAAGCTGGTCGACGGCCGGTTGCGGCAGGAATGCGGCGCCGGCGTCCTCGACCTCACCGTCGAAGGGGCGCGCATCTACGTGCGGGCGCCGGAACCGAAGACGGCGAGCGTCGCCGCTCCGCTGTTCGGCGCTGCGCGGGCGCTGCGCGTCGACGTCGGACCGGTCTGGATCGTCGTGGACCTGGGCAGGGCTCAGGCGGTGGATGCGCTGGCACCGGACATGCCGGCGATCGAAGCCCTGAGCAATGCCCTGCACGCCACCGGCATCACCGTCTTCGGGCGCAGCGGCAACCCCGCGACCCCGCTGCACGTGCGCTCCTTCGCGCCGGCGCACGGGGTGCCCGAGGATCCGGTCTGCGGCAGCGGCAACATCGCGGTGGCGGCGTTCCTGCGCGAGACGGGATTGCTGCAGGAGTTCGGGCAGAGCTACACGGCGCGCCAGGGCATGCAGGTGGGGCGCGACGGGCGCGTCCAGGTGCGCGTCAGCGCCGACTCCATCCAGATCGGCGGCGAGGCCGTGACCTGCGTCGACGGCACGCTGCGCGTCGCCTAGAGAACTCTGCAGGCTTCGTCGAAGCTCAGCCGCGGATTGCGCGGAAACACCTTTGCCGGATCGGCCTTGCCGAGATTGATGAGGAAATTCGACTTCCACCGCCCGTCCGGGAAAAACGCCGCGTCCAGCTTGGCGTTGTCGAACCCCGACATCGGCCCGCAATCCACCTCGAGCGCGCGCGCCGCGACGATGAAGTAGGCGCCCTGCAACGAGCCGTTGCGCAGCGCCACGCGGTCCACCATCGCCTTCCTGTCCTCGCCCTCGAAGCCGTCCTTCGCCTTGGGGTTGTTGGGAAAGGTCCTCGGCAGATGCTCGTAGAAGCGCGAGTCGTAGGCGATGATCGCCGTCACCTGCGCCTTCATCGTCTTGTCGAGGTTGCCGGGGCTCAAGGCCGGGGCGAGCTTCTCCTTCGCCGCCTTGGAGCGCACGAAGACGATGCGCATCGGCTGCGTGTTCATGGTCGTCGGGCCCCATTTCATCAGCTCGTAGATCTGGCGCAGCTTCTCGTCGGCCACCGGCGCGTCGAGGAAACCCTGCGGCGTGTGCGCGTCGCGGAAAATCAGATCGAGGGACTTGTCGTCGAGCATTCGAGCCTCCGTGGCCGATGTTAGCATCGCGGCGCATGGAACTTTCGCAGTGGATCCGCCCCGGCGACGGCGTGGTTTTCGGCCAGGCCTGCGCCGAGCCGCAGGCCCTGGTCGAGGCGCTGGTGGCGCAGCGCGCCGCCTTCAGCGCGGCGACGCTGTTCATGGGCGTCAACTGGTCGGGCACGGTGAAACCGGAGCACGCCGACCACTTGCGCCTCACCGCCTACTGCGGCTCCGGCCACAACCGCGCGCTCGCCGATGCGGGGGTGCTGGACATCCATCCGCACCCGTACTCGCAACTCGCCGGCCTGCTGCGGCAGCGCAAGATCCGCGCCGACGTCGTCCTGCTTCAGCTAAGCCCGCCGAATACGAAGGGCGAGTACAGCCTCGGCCTTGCCGCCGAGTACCTGGTGCCCGCCCTGGAGGTCGCGCGCGCGGTCATCGTCGAAGTGAACGAGCGCGTGCCCTGGACATACAGCGACCGCATGCTGAAAAAATCGGATTTCGCGGCGCTGCTCGAGACCTCGCGCGAGCCCGTCGCCGCGCCCTACGCCGCGCCCGGCGAACTGGAACTGGCGATCGCACGCCATGCCTTGCCGTTCATCCCCGACGGGGCGACGATCGAGACCGGCCTCGGCGCCCTGCCCGACGCCGTGCTGCGGCTGCTCGGGGACCGCAAGGGCCTGCGGCTGCATTCGGGGTCGGTGGGCGACGCGGTGGTCGACCTGATGACTAAAGGCATCATGCCGCAGGCCGACGGCGGCACGCTGATGGGATCCCGGAAGCTCTTCGATTTCGCGCGCGAGAACCCGGCGCTGCGCGTGCGCTCCATCGAGTACACCCACAACCCCAGGGTCCTCGCCGGCCTCGAGCGCTTCGTCGCCATCAATTCGGCGATCGAGGTGGACTTCACCGGCCAGGTGAATGCCGAGGTCGCGAAGGGCAGCTACCTCGGCGCGGTGGGCGGCGCGCTGGATTTCATCCGCGCCGCGAACCACTCCCCGGGCGGGGTCTCGCTGATGCTCCTGCCCTCCTCCAGGATCGTGGAGAAGCTCCAGGGCCCGGTGGCCACCCCGCGCGGCGAGGCGGGCGTCGTCGTCACCGAGCGCGGCGCCGCCGACCTGAGGGGCTGCACGCTGCGCGAACGCGAGAAACGCCTGCGCACGATCGCTAGCGGAAGTCCCTGAGCTCCTTCACGGTCCAGAACGGCGCCACGGCCAGCAGCACGGCGCACAGCGACAGCACGAATCCCGCCCGGTAGCCGCCGCTCAGGTCGTGCAGCACGCCGCCCATCAGCGAGCCGAACGCTGCGCCGATGGCGTTGGCGGCATAGATCAGTCCGTAGATGGTGGCCACCTTCGGGCCGGCGAACTTGCGCGTGGCGATCGCCGACACCACCGGGCCGCGCACCCCCATGCACAGCCCGAAGACGGCCACGAACAGCGCGAGCAGCAGCCCCGAGGCCTGGTAGGACAGCGCCAGCAGCAGCAGCACGCCGGTCGCCGTCCCGGCGAAGCTCGCGCTCACCACCTGGCGGAAGCCGAAGCGCTCGGACAGCAGGCCGCTCAGCGACACCGACACCACCGACAGCATGCCGATCACGCCGTAGGCGCTCGCCGCGACGAGCGGCGTGAAGCCGAGGTCGATCAGGTACACCACCGCCTGCACCAGCACGCTGAACATCGCGGTGGCGGTGAAGAAGAACACCTGCACCAGCGCCCAGTACAGGCGTGCGCGCAACGCGGTGCGTACGGTCCAGCCGGCGGCGCCGGCGCGCGCGTCGCGCGCGCTGGCGCTGTCCTGCAGCCCCATGACGAAGGACTTCCAGGGGACGAGGAAGGCCGCGACGGGGACCGCCAGCAGCAGGACCAGGGCCAGCAGGCGGTAGGTGGCGCGCCATTCGAGGATCCCGATCAGCCACTGCGACAGCGGCACGAACACCAGCCCGCCCATGCCGGCGGCCGAAAAGGCGATGCCGATCGCCGAGGACAGCCGCGCGCGGTACCAGCGCGTGAGCAGCGCCGAGGCTGGCACCATCCCCACCAGCCCCACGCCGACCCCGATCATCACCCCGACGAAGAGGTAGAACTGCCACAGGTTGCCGAGCGAGGAGGCGAGGAAGAACGCCGCCGACAGGCACAGCAGCCCGCCGCTGTAGGTGAGGCGCGGGCCGAAGCGGTCGAACAGGGTCCCGGCGAGCGGCGCCATGAAGGCCCCCACCAGCAGGTACATGGAGAAAACGCTGGTGAGCTGCGAGCGCGCCCAGCCGAACTCACGCTCCAGCGGCAACAGGAACACGGCGTAGGTCTCGCCGCTGCCGCGCCCCAGGAAATTGAACAGGAACACGGTCGCCAGCACAGCGACCGCGGTGCGCTGCGGGCTCAATGCTGCGCCGGTTCCAGGCCGAACACCTGGCGCAGGTAGGCCAGGTAACGCGCGTCCGTGCTGACGATCTTGCCCGGCGAATCCGACACCTTGGCCACCGGCTGGCCGTTGCACTCGGTCATCTTGATGACGATGTTGAGCGGCTCGAAGCCGACGTCGTTGGTGAGGTTGGTGCCGATGCCGAAGGCCGTGCGGGCGCGGCCGTGGAAGCGGCGCGCGATCTCGATCGCCAGCGGGAAGGACAGCTGGTCGGAGAAAATCAGCGTCTTGGTGCGCGGGTCGACGCGGTTCTTCCGGTAATGCGCGATCATCTTCTCGCCCCAGTCGAAGGGGTCGCCGGAGTCGTGCCGCGCGCCGTCGAACAGCTTGCAGAAGTACATGTCGAAATCGCGCAGAAAGGCGTCCATGCCGTAGGTGTCCGACAGCGCGATGCCGAGGTCGCCGCGGTACTCCTGCGCCCACTTGTCCAGCGCGAACACCTGCGCGTCGCGCAGGCGCGGCCCGAGCGCCTGGCAGGCCTGCATGTACTCGTGCGCCAGGGTGCCGAGCGGCGTCACGCCGTGCTTCATCGCCAGCCAGACGTTCGACGACCCGGCGAAGTACTGCGGCACTTCGCGCTTCATGGTGGCGATGATTTCCTCGTGCCAGCCGAGCGAGAAGCGCCGCCGCGTGCCGAAATCGGAGATCTTGAAGTCGAGCGCCGGCTCGACGCCGCGCACCAGGTCGATCTTCGCCGACAGGCGGCGGCGCCCTTCGCCCAGGTCCGCCTCCGGCCGGGTGCGGCGAAAAAAGACTTCCGACACGATCGCCAGCACCGGGATTTCATACAGGATGGTATGCAGCCAGGGGCCGCGGATCACGATCTCGATCTCGCCGGGAGCGGCGCCGCGCACGATGCGGATGTATTTCTCGTTGAAGTGGAACAGCGCGAGGAAATCGACGAAATCCGACTTCATGAAGCGCAGCCCGCGCAGGTAGGCCAGCTCCTCGTCGCGGAAGCGCAGCCGGCACAGGTCCGCCACCTCGCGCCCGATCTCCTCGATGCAGGCCACCAGGTCCACGCCCGCGTTGCGGCACTTGAAGCGGTATTCGACCTGCGCGCCCGGGAAATGGTGCAGCAC
>Ga0075421_100005584_pt1 | contig 15239 bp, 10 predicted proteins | sample SoiMetdeltSBSDD5_FD_75292 | JGI IMG/M metagenome (GOLD analysis project Ga0075421, IMG submission 75292) | Bulk soil microbial communities from a Populus tree surrounding site in Tennessee, USA - Soil MetaG P. deltoides SBSDD5 | ecosystem: Environmental > Terrestrial > Soil > Tree plantation...
AAGACGATCCCGGCAGGCCAGCTCGTCACCGAGATCTGGCAAAGCGCTCGAGCGCTCCTCTAGTTTCGTGTCGTGCAGGCCTTCAGGCCTGCCGCGTTTCAAGCCATTTGTCGTGCAGGCCTTCAGGCCAGCCGCGTTCGGTACTTGGCCAGGCGCTCGACTGCTCGGCCCAAGCTGATGATCATCTGAAGCGCGACGAGCCGGGGCTGGGAACCCGGCTCGCCACGCGGCCGTCACCGCGCTTACCCGGCGACCGCCGCGATGTCGGATTTCGCGGCTCTCAGCGCGCGCTGCGCCTCTTCGTTTGCGTCGACGCTCGGGTTGGCCTGGCGGATGGCATCGGCCAGCGAGAGACGTTCCGAGATGACGCCATGCTTCAGGACCATGAACGGCACGTTCGTGTTGCGGGCCGCATGGGCGACCGCTGCAAATTCCTCGGCGTTCTTGAACCCATCGGCTGCGACTTCCATCCGCGCTCCGCGATTGAGCAGCGGTTTCATCTTCTCGTGCAGCCGTGGCTCCGACAGCGGTACTACGACGGCGGATGCAGCGATCGATTCCGCCGCCTTCGGCCGGTTGACGGCCTGCTTGGCGCGCGGGACGCTGCGCCGTACCGGCGTCGCGGCCGGCGCCTGGGTTTTTTCAGCGACTGTCTGCGCCGGCATCGCCGGCGGTTTCATTTCTTTGGTTGTCGTCCAGTGAGTCAGCGACGGACCGATTGCAATGCCCAGGGCGAACGCGCCCAGGAAGCCGGCGGTCAGAGCTGCAGCCTTGCCAACCGTCATGATGATCACCCTCCGGTTTAAGGAACGCTGTTCAGTTCCGTTCGCACGCCTCCCAGCTCAAATGCAAGAAGATGACCTTGCGAGCTCGGCGATAACGTCGCCGGCGCGCAACTCATTGCATCTGAAGCACGAAGCACTCGACGGCTGACCTGGCTTCGTGGAGCACTCGAGGATTGCTGCCGAGTTCGATCGCGATTCCGATCGTGTCGAATTGCTCGACCTGGATCGTATGAATCCGGCGCGGCGCCGATACGTTCGATGACGAAGCTGAGCTACTTGAGCAGCGCGACCATGAGCGCGATGAGGGCAACGATCAGCGCGGCGCCGGCGCCGATCAACGCGTAGGCGAGAAGGCGCAAGGTACGATCGCTTGGCACACGGAGATTCTGGTTTTCGAGCTCTGTAAAGAGCGATTGCCGCATCACGCGCTTGCCGGCGATGACATCTCCGATGCCCGCTTCCAGGTGGCGCTGGTGAATGCGTTTGGTCGAGTCCGGGCCCGGTTCACCGGCAGCCCCGAGCGCCGCCTTGAGCACGGCGTTGCTGATGTCGCCACCGCTTACTTCGTAGCGCCGCGCCAGCGTGGCAAAATCGACGTCAGCGGCGAGCGGCGTCAGCGTCGGATGCACTTGCACTCGCCAGATCTGTTCCCGCTCGGCTTCCCCCGGCATCTCGAAGAGCACGTGCGTGCGGATGCGCCGCTCGAACGCCGGGTCGAAGCTCGCCGCGAGATTGGTGGCGAAGATCACGACGCCGTTGAACTGCTCGAGCTCTTGCAACAGAACGCTGACGACCGTGTTCGACTCGCGCTGAAAGCCCAGGTCGACAAATGTCGACCGGCGCGACGCGATTGCATCGGCTTCATCGAACAACAGAACCGCACCTTCTTCGCGAGCCGTCCGAAAAATCGCGGAAACATTTTTCGGCGTTTCGCCCATCCACAGCGATTCGAGCTCCGCGTAGCGCACGAGCAGTAGCCGCCGGCCGAGCGAGTGGGCGATCGCTTCGGCGCAGATCGTCTTCCCCGTGCCGGGCGGGCCAGCGAAGTTGAACGCCAGCGCGAGGCCGGTGGGGTGGCGTTCGCCGAGCCCCCAGCGGTTGAAGATCAGATTGTGATGGGTGAGCTGCGAGAGCGCCGTGTCGAGCGCGCGCCGCGTTGCCGGCGGCAGGATGACGTCGTTGAACGTCCGCCGCGGAACGATCGACTCAACGGCGCGGCGGCCGATGCCGAACAGACGAGTAAATGGGAACGCCGCCACCCGAACACGGTACAGGCTGTCCGGCCAGCAATCAACGGCAGAACAGGTGTCGAGTCTGCAGTTCCCTTATCAGGTCCCGGTTTTTTCGCGGCGACCGCAGCCCGGGCTTCCTTCAGATGACCCATGATTTCCCGGTCGTTGGGCGCGAGACTCCAGGCCCGCTCGAGGATCGGCCCTCGACGTGTGGGCCCTATTGACTAAGGCGTGATCTGCCACGCCTTTTGGGCGCTGGCTCTGCAGATTGTCGGAAAAGTGTGACCGCGGTAAGTGCTTTTCTGACAGAAGAATGCCACGTCAGCGCCGGCAAACCAGATTCCGCTGCGCAAACGCGCCTTTCTGTACAGGAGGAAGTTGTCGTGGGGCCATCCAATCCTGTCGAATCAGAGCGAGCGCTGGTTGCAGCAATCGTGACCCTCTTCTGCGGTCCGCAGCTGGACCTGGGACCGCTGGAAACAGCGGAAGATCTCAATCGCGTGTTTGGCCACGCTGATCCAAGAATGGACCGACCGCGGGACGTCTCGGCGGGCGAGGCGGATCTGCGTGTCGATTCCGTGGCGGGCTTGAGATCGTGTACTTCGTAGCGTCGTGTCCGCCTTCGGGAGGAGAGGCAGAAGGAAGCGGAAACATGGGCTAATCGATATTGAGATAACCTGGCAGGCGATTATTCTCCTTCCACGTCCGGATCTCTTGTCTCGTGTACTCGTACCCTACTTCTGCGATCTCCTCGATCTTGGACCGGTCGTCCGCCCGGAAGCGATCGACGGGCGGACGCAGACAAAACTCCGCATCCTGTTCCACCTCGCGGGATTTTCGTTCGCTGGCGACCCACAATGTTCTCATCATGGTCGCCGGAATCCCGGGAACTCTGATCGTTTTTTCGAATGGATTCAGACGGCTGCGCAGAACCCGCCAGGCCGAAGGCATCTCAGTAAAGGACTCATCCATGGTCAGGTCCTTCCGCGGACTGACCATACTGACAATGACTGGTCCGCCGCACACCTCCTTCAGCAGATCTCCCGGGTGACTGTTCAACACGCCTCCGTCGATCAAGAGCTGGCCGCCATGGAGCACAGGGGGCAGCAATCCCGGTATCGCATTGCTGGCGTTCACAGACCACCACAGTCGTCCCCGCCGGTGAACGACCAATTGGCTGGTCGACAGATTGCAAGACGAACAGAAATAGCTCAGCCACAAGTCTTCGATTTCGATCTCGCCGAAGAATGTCTTCAGGGCGTTGCGGAAGCGCCGGCCGCTGCTCAGCGCAAACAGCGGAATGGCCAGGTCCGTGTTGAGCCGCTTGTCTGCCAGCAGACGCTTGTTCGAGCGAATCATGGTTGGCCAGTCCCATCCCATCGCATACTGGCCGGCGATGATTGCGCCCATGCTGACCCCGCAGATCATGTCGATCGGAATGCGCGCCTCTTCGAGCGCGCGAATCACACCGATATGCGCAAAGCCGCGCGCGCCGCCACCCCCCAGCGTCACACCCATCGCGCATCCCGCGAGGATCCGCGCGAGCCGGCCCAGGTCTGCCCGCACACCGCTGCGCACGTGATGATGCCGGACGACGGGTCTCGGTGCGAGCCACTTGGCGGTGCCGGGAAACGAGTGGCCGGATCGTTCGTGAATCAGGACCAGCTCGAAAGGCGCGGCCGGGTGCGCGGCGCTTTCCTGGAGCAACAGCTCCTCGGTCGCGTTCAAATCTGACGCGCTCCCTGCCCGGCCCACGAGAAGAACGCGGTCGGCCTGGCGAACGCAGCGCAGCGACTCGAACACCACGAACCGGTAGTCTTTTTCCAGCTCGCTGAGCCACGGCACGATCTCGCCGTTCGGATCGAAGGGTCTGCCGAACATTCGTTCGAACCGCTGCTCGTTGAGGTGCAGAACCGGCCCGAACGCGGAGAGCGCTTCGCACAACCCCTCTGTGAACTCGGAAAACGACGCAGATTCTCCGGCGCCGAGAATCACGATAGTCCTGAGAACCGGCACGGTATGTTTGCGAGAGACGATCGCCCGCATACGCCCGGCCAGGATCCTGGCAATCTTTTTCAGCGCCTCGGCATTCTCGCGCACGAGCCTTTCAAATCCGCGCGGGCCGATCCTGACCAGCTGGGTATCCCGGATCGCACGAACGGTGCTCATTCGCGGTTGATCGTCAACGAGGTCGGTCTCGCCTACGGTTTCGCCGCTGCCGAGCTCTCCCAGGTACCTTTCCCCGCCGTCGTCGGCGAGCGCGGTCAGCTCGAGCCGTCCGCTCACAACGGTGTACATGCAGTCCGCAGGATCGCCCTGGCGTATCAGCAACTCGCCACGTTTGAGGCCGACCAGTTGAAGCTCAGAAGCCAGTGCGCCCAGAGCTTCCGGGTCGGCATCAGCGAACAATCCGCACAGCGACAGCAACGCGGACGCCGCGGACGCGGAGGTGACGGGCTCGGAGGTCATTCAGGAAGTACTGGCGCGGGTATACACGCCGTGGTACTCGGGCGGCATCAACTCCGCGATCGCCATCATGATGGAGTCCGCGTGTTGTTGAAGATCGCCAGGCCTATTGAAGTCCAGGCGCTTACCCAATCTGACTCGCACTGGAACTCTACGCAACCGTTTCCAGAAATCGACGATCCGTTCATGTCCGTAAATGGCCAGCGGCCAGACGGGAGCGCCGGTTTCGCACGCCAGATACGCCACACCGGGTTTGGCACGCGCGAGGGCGCCCCTGGTGGGTCGGCCTTCCGGCGTGATGGCCAGCGCGCCATTGCTCGCCAGGACTTCCCGGGCCGCTTCCAACGCTTCCATGTCGCCCTGCCCCCGCCGAATGTAAATCGTGTGGCCGAGTTGAGACACGAACGGGTGCGCCAGCCAACGCCAGTTATCGGCGATGAGGAATGTCGGAGTTAGGGGAATGTGCTGGCGGAGGTTGCTGAGTACGGATCCAAGAATTGCGAAATCGAAAAGGCTGATGTGATTGCTGGCCACCATGGCAGGGCCCCGGGCTGGTACATGCTCCAGCCCGTCCACTTCAATGCAGACAAGGCAGCGCACCAGTGCCGCGCACGTTTTCACGAGCATCTGCCCGTGCCAGGTCTTCCTCAGCGGCTCGGTCCGAAAGGAGGCCTTTGCCTTTACGGTCACCGGAGCCGCAACGGGGACCGAGGCCGCCGCACTCGCGATCCGGTCCGCCGCTCGCGCAAATCCAGCGACGGTCAGCATGTCGTTGTCCATGCGTATCGGAATCTCGATCCCCAGTCGGCTTCCCGCGCGGCCTGTCATGAGCGCGAATCCCAATGAGTCGCCGCCCAGTTCGTCGAAACGATCGTGGACACCGACGCGCGGCGCCTTCAGTATCTCCGCCCAAAGCGCTGCAACCGCAGCCTCGGTGGCAGTGCGGGGCGGAACATACTCACGTTCCTCCGGCGCCGATGCTGTCACCGCCAAATCGCGCAGCGCCTTCCGGTCGACCTTGGAATTCGGCGTCAGGGGCAGGGAATCCAGATAGACAAAAACCGACGGAACCATGTATTCGGGCAGTTGAGCCGAGAGAAACGCCCGCAGGCTGCTGGGAAGCGCCGCCGGGACTTTGGCGGGCCGCACCAAGTAGGCGACCAGCCTTTTTTTCGATGAGCCCGGCTGCTCGTGGATGACGACCGCGACGTCCTGCACCGCGTGATGCCTCGCCAGCACGCTCTCGATTTCGCCAAGCTCGATCCGGTGGCCGTGCAGCTTCACCTGATCGTCGAGGCGTGCCAGGAACAGGATGCTGCCGTCCGCGCGACACCGGCACAGGTCTCCTGTCTTGTAGAGGCGCTCTCCAGGAACAAATGGATGATCGATGAATCGGGAAGCTGTCAGGTCGGGAAGGTTCCGATAGCCGCGCGCCAGTCCGGTACCGCCGATGTGGAGTTCGCCCGCCACGCCGATCGGAACCGGTTGCAGTCGGTTGTCCAGAATGTACAGAGCAGTGTTGTCGACCGGGAGGCCTAACGGAATCGCGTCCTCGTCCGGTCCGACTTCATGTACTGCGGACCAGATGGTCGTTTCGGTGGGACCGTACATGTTCCACAGCGAACCAACTCGCGGCAGCAGCATTTGGGCCAGCTCCCGCGGCAGCGCTTCTCCGCCGCACAGGGCTTTGAGACGCGCGCAGCCGCGCCACTCCGAATCGATCAACACACGCCAGCCAGCCGGTGTGGCCTGCATCACCGTGACCCCGCGACTCTCGATCTCCCGCGCGAGTTGCCGTCCGTCGAGCGCGGTGCCGCGCGCCGCAATCACCACGCTCGCGCCGGCGATGAGGGGAAGAAACAGCTCCAGACCCGCAATGTCGAACGAGAGCGTCGTCACGGCGAGCAGCACGTCTCCCGAGTCGAGTCCGGGGCGCTTGCGCATCGAGAGCAGCACGTTCGTCAAGGCGCTGTGCGGGATTTCCACGCCCTTCGGCCTGCCGGTGGATCCGGACGTGTAGATGACATAGGCGAGATCCGATCCCGATGCCGCCGACGGGGGATCGGCCTGGCGAGCTGGACGTTCAAATGCATCCAGTTCAATCACGGCAGCGGCGCCCTGCGCGAAGCGGTGCGCCAGCGCCGATTCAGTGATGATCGTCCGGGGCGCGGCATCTTCCAGGATCAGGTCGAAGCGAGCCTGAGGAAAATTTGGGTCGAGCGGAACGTATGCCGCGCCGGCCTTCCAGATGGCGAGCAGTGCCACCAACATCTCAACGGAACGCTCCACGCAGACCGCGACGAGATCGCCCGGGCGGGTGCCGGACTGACGCAAATACGCCGCGAGCGACGCTGACGCGGCACTCAGCTCGGCATAAGTGAGCTGGCGGTTCCCGCAGACTACCGCGATGCGGTCCGGCGCCACGCCCACCTGTGCTTCAAAGAGCCCGCAGGCGGTGTTCTCGGCCTGCGTCCGAATACGTAGGCCGGGTCCTTCGGACCCGGTATTCCACCGCCGACAAATCTCCTCGCGTTCCTCTTCGCCCAGCAGTCGAATAGACGAGACCGCCTGCGATGGGTCCGCGGTCACACCCCGCAACACATTGAGGTAGTGCGCTGCGAGGCGCTCGATGGTCGCTCGGTCGAACAGGTCCATGTCGAACCGGATCCGGCTCCAGCAGCGTTTGCCTTCCGCCACCGACAGCGCCAGGTCGAACTCGAGGTCTTCCTGCTTCAGCCCGTACGATTCCATCGCGAACGCTTCCGATTGAACGACCGCCGGTTCATGGCCGGTGACGAAGAGTTCGGAAAGCTGGGAGCCGCGAGCCATGAAGTAGGTGAACAGCCCCTGGGTCAGCGGCATGCAGCCAGGTATGCGGACCGGGCGCAACTTTTCCACGAGCAGGGGAAACGGATAGTCCTGGTGAGCGAGGCCCTGGGCGAGTCTTTGATGCTGGCGCCGCAGGAAATCAGTGAATACCGGATCGCCTTCGAGGCGTGCGCGCAGAATGATGACATTGCTGAACGATCCCACCGTGCGGGCATACCGGAGGCTCGGACGGCTTCCCGTGACGAAGCCGGTCAGGATATCGGTCTGGCCGCTGTAACGACACAGAAGGATCTGCCAGGCGGCCGCGAAGATGTCGAACAGCATGATGTCGAGGTCCGCGGCGAGCGCCGTGAGGCCCTGAACGAGCTGGTCTTCGATCGGGAACCAGAGCGATCCGCCACGGCCCCTCGGATGCGCAGGCCGCGGGTGGTCCGTCGGAAAATCGAGGATTGGAGGCGCTCCTTCCAGTTGCTCTCGCCAGAAGGCGAGGTGAGCCTCTCCCTCCGGACCCTCCAGCATCTGCGTTTGCCAGTCCACGAAATCGCGGTACCCAGCTTTGATGGGAATGAGCGAATGACCTTCGCCGGACCGTGCCGAGGTATACACCTCCAGTAGCTCAGTAAAGACGCGGCCCAACGACAAGGCGTCGAAGACCAGATGGTGAGCCGTGACGAGCAGAAGATGACTGTCGGCCCTGTTCGTGAACAGATGCGATCGAAACAACGGGCCCGCTGCGAGATCGAACGGCTGCCGATAAGCGGCGGTGACCCGCTCATCGATTTCGTCCGCTGAAAGGACAGCGGTGTCGACGGTTTCGAACCGGACGGGGCCGCACGCACATACCTCCTGCGCCAACTCGCCATTGGCATCCATCCCAAAAACGGCGCGCAGCGAGTCGTGACGGTCGACGATCACCTGAAGAGCGGCCTGGAGAGCCGGAACGTCGAGCGGCGGAAGGATTCTGACGGCAAGCGCGATGTGATAGACCGCGCTCCCAGGCAGCATCTGCTGCATGAACCACAAAGACTTCTGACCTGGCGTGAGGGGAAAAGGCGTGCTCAAAAGCTTATCAAGAAGTGAGAGATCTTCCACTGCGGTAGACTGACCGGGTTCAATGTCGGAAAGCCGCGAGAAGATGGCGATTATCGGGGCCGGCCCGGTCGGTCTTGGCATGGCCAGGGCGCTCAAGGTCCACGGCATTCCCTACGACCAGTTCGAGGCGGACGACGATATCGGCGGCAACTGGTACCACGGGGTCTACTCGACGACGCACACGATCAGCTCACGCAACGTGACGCAATATCCCGAGTACCCGATGCCGGCGCAGTACCCGGACTACCCGAGCCGCGAACAGGTGCTGGCCTACCTGCGTGATTACGCCCGGCATTTTGCGCTCGTCGGCGATATCACCTTCAACACGAAAGTGGTCATGGCGCGGCCGCGTTCGGACCAGCTGTGGGAGGTGACGCTCGGCTCGGGTGAGACTCGCATCTACAAGGGCGTCGTTGTTTCGAATGGCCATGACTGGAGCCGTCGTTATCCCCAGTATCCCGGCGTCTTTGCCGGCGAGTACATGCATTCCAAGGACTACAAGCGGCCGGAGCAGCTTGCCGGGCGCCGCGTGCTGGTGATTGGCGCGGGCAACTCGGCCAGCGATATTGCGTGCGAGGCGGCACGCGTCGGAACAAGCAGCGATGTGAGCATGCGGCGCGGTTATTGGTTCGTACCAAAGATCCTGTTCGGCAAGCCGTTTCACGAAGCCTTCCCGCTCGCGACTCCGATTTGGCTCCACCGTCTGCTGCTCCGGCTCGTGCTGAAGATCGCGGTCGGCGACTACCGCCGCTACGGCCTGCGGCGCCCGGAGCACAAGCTCTTCACCTCGGTTCCCACGATCAGTTCGGAACTGCTGCACTACCTGCGGCACGGTCGTATCACGCCGCGTCCCGATGTCGCGCGATACGACGGCCATCGAATCGAGTTTGTCGACGGCAGCTCCGGGTCCTACGACCTCGTCGTCTGCGCCACCGGATTCCACCTGGAGTTCCCGTTCCTGCCAAAGGGGATGATACCCGTCCGCGACGGGGTGGCGCCGCTCTATGGTGGGGCAGTGCCGCAGGACCTGAGGCATCTCTACATCACTTCCGCAACCCATCCGATCTATGGCTTCGGCCCTCCGATCACCGCTGGCGCCGACCTGCTCGCCACGTTGATCCCGTTGCAGGACCGCATCGAATTGCCGCTCGGTCGCGTCCTCAAGGCTTGCGGCATGAAGCCGGCGTCGACTCATCTCTTACATCCCGCGTCGGCGCTCCGGGAGCTGCGCTGGGCGCGCCGCCTTCTGCCGGTGATCGTGCCGTTCGTGGAACGGAGGCTGCGCCGCACGATCGATCGAAAAATGGGCCGAGCAAGCTCGGCCCCTACGGCCAACGAGACGGCGAGCGAGTCGCTCAATCCTGATATGACGGTCTACTAGCGCTTGAAGACATTCGTTGAGATTCTGCGGGCGCGAGCCCAGGAGGAACCGCACGCGTGTGCCTTTGCGTTCCTGACGAGTGACGGAGCGGAAACGCGCGTAACCTACGCGGAGCTCGAAGCTCGCTCTCGGGCCCTCGCGGCCCGGCTGCAAGACAAGGGCGCTACGGGTGAGCGCGTACTGATCGCGCTACAACCCGGCTTGGACTATGTCGTCGCAGTTTTTGGCTGCCTGTTCGCGGGCAGTACCGCAGTACCGTGTGCGCTTTCCAGCCGGATGGAGCGCACGAGGCAGTTGCCGGCGATTGCGATCGATTCGGGGGCGAAATTTGCGATCAGCGGCAAGCCGCTCAATGAACATCCCGAGTGTGCGCATCTCGAATGGATTGCCGTCGATTCGAGCAACGTCGAAGCAGGCGCCCTCTGGCGCGAGCCGGCGCTGAACGCCGATCAGCCCGCCCTCTTGCAGTACACGTCCGGCACCACCTCTTCACCGCGCGGCGTGATGGTGTCGCATGCGAATCTGCTCGCGAACGCGCAGTCGATCGCGGAGGGTTTCAGGCACCCGAAAGGTCTCTGGGGCGTCACCTGGCTTCCGCCCTACCACGACATGGGTCTGATGGGCGGAATTCTGCAGCCCGTGTATTACGGCTCTCCCTCCGCAGTGATTTCTCCCCTGGATTTCGTCCGGCGGCCAGTGGTCTGGCTGGAAGCCGTGTCGCGATACCGCGTTCGGACCAGCGGTGGGCCGAACTTTGCCTATGAGCTATGCGCCCGCACCATTACGTCTGCGGAGAGCTCGAACTTCCGTCTGGATTCCTGGGAGCTTGCGTACGTCGGCGCCGAACCGGTGCGCGAGGACACGTTGGATCTGTTCGCACGGAAATTCGGGCCTCTGGGCTTCAGGCGTGAATCGTTCTTTCCCTGTTATGGCCTCGCCGAAGCCACGCTCTACGTTTCAGGAGGACGCCCGAGCGTCCGCTATCTTTCCGCGGCAGGCTTGCGCGAGCACCGGGTTGTCGAAAAGCCTGATGGTGAACTTCTAAAGAATGACGCCGACGCTCGGGCAATCGTCGGCTGTGGCCGTCCCGCTTCAGCATTGCAGGTCTCGATCGTGAATCCGGAAACCGAGCGATCCTGCGAAACCGGTTCCATCGGCGAGATCTGGGTCTCAGGCCCGACAGTCGCGAGCGGCTATTGGAACAGGCCCGAGGATACGCGCGACACATTTCACGCGCGGCTGGCTGACGATGGCGACAGACCGTTCCTGCGCACCGGTGATCTGGGTTTTGTGCAGGACGGCGAATTGTTCGTGACCGGGCGTTGCAAGGATCTGATTATTGTCCGCGGCCGCAATCATTATCCTCAAGACATCGAAGATACAGTGGTCGGGGTTTCGCCAGTGATTCGGCCGGGCACGTGTGCGGCGTTTTCGGTCGACTCCGCTACCGAAGAGAAACTCGTGGTGATTCTGGAGATGCCCAGGCCCCGGCCGGAACACCTCGACGTGCTGGCGGGCGACATCCGGCAAGCCGTGGTCGGCGCCCACGAACTTCAGGTGTCCACGATCGTGCTGGTGCGGCCGGGCGCTATTCCAAGAACGTCGAGCGGCAAAGCCCGGCGCCTCGAGTGCAGGGCCCGGTATATCTCAGGCGCGCTGGAGCCGTTGATGGCCGTGTGACGTCGATGCGCATTCCTCCACAGTACGAGAAGGCGGAGTCTTTCGAGCGCGATTTTGGCGATCCCGCGGACGCGCACAGCCGCCTCTCGTTTGCCACTGCTCTCGAGCTCGATGAACGCGAGGAATATCCATCCGAGCAGCACGCCGCGCTGGATTCATGGCATCTTCCGGAAATGTACATACCCGCCGAGTGCGGCGGCCAATTGAAATCCTTTGAAGAAGTGCTTGCGCTTCTTCGCGCCCTCTCGCGCCGCGATCTGACCGTGGCGGTGAGCCACGTGATCACATTCCTGGGAGCCGTGCCGGTTTGGATTGGCGGATCGCACGAGCAGAAGCGCGTCGCGGCCGATCTGATACGCGGGGGCGGCAAAATCGCATTTGGCCTGACGGAACGCACGCACGGCAGCGATCTGCTCGCCAACGAGTTGGAAGCCCGTGAGGAGGGTGACCGGCTCTCGATCTCCGGAGAAAAGTGGCTGATTGGCAACGCCACGCGTTCAACAGCGATGACACTGTTCGCCAGGACCCGAGCCGAAGGCGGTCCTCGCGGCTTCTCGGTGCTGTTCGCCGACAAGCGGCTCCTGGACTCGGCCGGCTTTCATCACCTGCCAAAAGTGAAGACGGTCGGCCTGCGAGGTTCGGATCTGAGCGGGATCTGTTTTGATCGCTGCGCGGCGCCGGCGGCCTCCTGTATCGGACCGGCAGGTTCGGGGTTCGAGCTCGCGCTGAAAGCCTTGCAGATTACGCGAATACTGTGTCCGGGGTTGTCCCTGGGCGCGGGTGACACGGCCCTGCGCCTGGTGCTCGACTTCGCGCTCACGCGCCGGCTCTACGGCGGAAGCCTGTTCGACATCCCTCACGCGCGATCGACCTTATCCAGTGCATTCATCGATCTCCTGATCTGCGACGCGGTCGCGATCAGCGCCGCGCGCGCACTGCAGGCGTATCCGGGGCAGGCCAGCGTCTGGTCGGCGGCCGCGAAGTATTTTGTGCCGGCGACGATCGAGAAGGTGATGCGCGATCTCTCGGTCGTCCTTGGTGCGCGGTTCTTTTTGAGGGACGGACACCCCTGGAACATGTTTCAGAAAATGGTCCGCGACAGCTCAATCGTGAGCGTCGTCGACGGCAGCTCGATGGTTCAGTTGCACGCGCTTGGCTTACAACTCGAACAACTGGCAGCGGAGACCGCAAGACCGGACCCCGATCTGAGCCGCCGGCTCGAAACGGTGTTTTCGTTGAGCATGCCCTTGCCGCCCTTCGATCCGAAGCAGCTTGATCTCTTCAGCCGCGAGGGCGACGACGCGGTCACCGGCATCCCGTTCCTCTCTGATCAGCTCCGATCGGCGAAGGCGAGTGAAGGAGCGCTGAATGTCGTTGACCGTGTCTCTGCGGAACACCGGCGATTGACGGCGGACGTCAAGCAGGCCTGTGGCCTGTCAGGCCGCTCGACCGGACTGCTGCAACTCGCGAAACGGTTCGCTCGTCTCCATGCGGCGGCGTGCTGCTGTCACTTCTGGATCCATAATCGCGACATCCTCGGGGAGTTCTTTGCACGGGAGGAGTGGTTGTCGAACTGTCTGAATCGGTTGCACTCTGAAGACGGGACGATGGTCGAGGACAGCTGCGTCGAGCGGGAATTGCTCGCCCGCTCTCGCGATCGCAGGCTCTTTTCGGCGGTCCCTTTTCAACTGGCCTCGGGAGCCGCGACGGGTACGGCCAATGAATGACCCTGAAGCGGCAGCCGCGGAAATACAGCAATTTCTGATCGTCGAGTTGGCGCGGCGGCTCGAGGTCGATCCCGAAGCGATCGATCCGCGGCAGCCATTCGAACGATATGGTCTGGATTCGCTCCACGCGTTGAGGCTGGCTGTGGAACTGGAGGAGAGGATCGGCCGTAAGCTTCCGACAACGGTGCTGTGGGACTATCCCTCGATTGAAAGCCTGGCGAAGTATCTGGCGTTTGAGCTCGACATCCGTGAAATCACTCCACCCTCTCGCTCAGCTTCTTGAGCGGCCGCTTTTCCTTGGTAATTTGCCGGTATAGCGGCTCGTAGTCCTGCCACTCTGTCTTGAAGACCCGATCGAGAACGCGTGTGCCCAGGCCGTAATTGCCCGTATATCTCGAGTGGTGAAGCGAGTGATACGTGGTGGTCGTCAGCACTTTTCCGACGAGCCTCGTGTAGCCAGCTGATTTCAGCTCGAAATTCGCATGACTGAAAGAGTTGATCATGAGGTACCCGATGTACCACGCGGCTATTCCGGCAAAATTCAGGCTGACACACAGGTCGAGCGCCGCCAGTACGCCGAGAAATCCGGCGTCGAAGATCAGCTTTTCGGAGAATGAGAAAGAGATCGCCGTCAGCCAGCTATTGAGGTGGCTTTTGTGGTGTTCCTTGTGAATCCAGTGCAGCCATTCGAGGTGGAACGCGCGGTGTGATGTGTAGTGCCAGATCTCTGCCCAGACGGTCGCGAGCACCAGCGACAGGACCAGGGACAGCCACGTGGTGTTTGCGAAGAAGCCGAAATACAGGAACGGCGCGAGCAACACCGCATGCATCGGTGCGTGGAGCGAGTTTCGGAGCTCCCGCCGGATCTGCTCCCTGCTGATCGGCAGGTCGTAAATCGTGCGTGCGGCGATGCTCCAGTTGCGGGCGCCCGCGAGATACCACACGAAGGCCATGACGTGCCCGAGAACAGCGATGACCAGAAGAAGGGCGAGCTGACGTGGTGCAATCGTCATCACTTGCGTACGTAGGCCCGAGCTTCAGCTCGGACGATTCGGGGTACGTAGGCCCGAGCTTCAGCTCGGGCGATTCGCGGTATGTAGGCCCGAGCTTCAGCTCGGGCGATTCGCCGTGCGAGCGGTGCGCGGACCGGACTGCCAAGTCTCATCATATGACCCGTATCACGAAAGGTGATAGCCAATCTCTACTCCCGGACCTGCACATCCGACACGATACGGCCGTCAACCAGGTTGACAATCCTGTCAGCGCTTTCGAGAACGCGACTGTCATGCGTCACGAGCAGCACCGAGCTCCCGTCTTCGAGCGCCAGCGCGCGGAGCAACCGGATCGCCTCCCGCGCCGAGTCCTGATCGAGCGCGGCGGTCGGCTCATCGGCCAGGATCAACTTCGGGCGTGTCACGAGCGCGCGCGCGATCGCAACTCTTTGCCGTTCTCCCCCGGAGAGCGCTCGCGGTTTCTCGTGGAGCCGATGCCCGAGCCCCAGCTGCGTCAGAATGCCGGCTGCCTTGTGCTCGCGCTCGTCCTGACGAAGATCGATGAATCTGAGCGCGATCTGGACATTGAGTGAGGCCGTCAAGGCCTCGAACAGATTGTGCGCCTGAAAGATGAAGCCGATCCGGCGGCGAATCGCGACGAGTTCAGCGGGTGGTCGATCGCTGAGCTCGCGGCCCAAGACGCTGATGCTGCCGTCCTGAACGGCACGCAGCGCCCCGATCAACGTGAGCAGTGTGGTTTTGCCCGAACCCGACGGGCCGGTCATCATCCCGACCTGGCCGGGGAAGACGTCGAGATGGTTGTCGAAGAGGACCTGTTTCCGCGATTGGCCGGTGCCGAACGAGTAGTTCACGCCCTTGACGCTGACGACAGACGCCTCGCCTGCGGTGCGGGCCCTCGCGGCCGCCCGCGTCTGATCGAACCGGTCGGGTAGAGGCTCCGCCATCAATACAGATCGGCAGGTGCCAGGGCGAGCGCCTTACGCACGGCGATGGCGCCGGAAATCACGCACATCGAGGTTGTGAGGCAGAGCACC
>Ga0075421_100005586_pt1 | contig 15234 bp, 15 predicted proteins | sample SoiMetdeltSBSDD5_FD_75292 | JGI IMG/M metagenome (GOLD analysis project Ga0075421, IMG submission 75292) | Bulk soil microbial communities from a Populus tree surrounding site in Tennessee, USA - Soil MetaG P. deltoides SBSDD5 | ecosystem: Environmental > Terrestrial > Soil > Tree plantation...
CAAGGACCGTGGAGTCCAGAACAAATGATCGTCCCGTCGAACCAGTTCCCCGGCGGCATCTATGCACCGTTCCTGCACCCGTGGTCGACGGGTAGAACGCTGTACTACAACCTCTCGGAGTGGAACGACTACAACGTGATGTTGATGAAGACCGTGCTGCCATAAGGTCAGAGCGACTCGATCATCCGGGTTGCGGTAGCCAGATCGACATTCGTTTCGTCGCGGTAGGCCTTGATCGCGGCGATTTTGTTGCCGGCGGCGAGCAGCTGCCGAACATTGGGCGACACCTGGGCGAGGGTCTGCAGATCGGGTATTGGCACCCCCGTCTTTTCGTAGAGGTGTCGGACGAGCTGCTCGAGCACACCCAGCCGTTCGATAATTTCCCTGTCTGTCATCGCGACAGTGTGTCACCTTGGCTGAACCGACGGTGCAACACTTGCTTCGAAACCCCAAGAATCCGGCCGATTTCGCTCCATGAGTGCCCCGCTGTGCGGGCGCTACGCACCGCGTCTTCGTAACGGGCCCGGGCACGTTCGACCACGGCTTGCTGCCATTCTCCATGGGAGAACCACCCTTCTCGGCGGCGTCATCATGTGTTGACGCTTTCGGGAAGCGTGCCGTGTCCCTCCGACAAGTCGGGATCAGACGCTACTAATGCGGCGCCGGCTGGCGAACGTAGCCGCGTGCCTGGCTGAATGCCCGGATCCCGTCGACCCCGAGCTCGCGTCCGAGGCCCGACTGCCCCACGCCGCCGAACGGCACCCGCGGGTCCTGCGCAGCCATGCCGTGACAGTTCACGCTCACCGTCCCCGCGATCAGTTGACCCGTCACCTTGTCAGCCAGCGCCTCGTCGCCTGTCCACACCGACGCGGTCAGACCGAACGCCGTCGCGTTCGCCGCGGCCACCGCCTCGTCGATCTCGCCGTAGCCGAAGATCGGCAGCACCGGACCGAACTGCTCCTCACACGCCAACGCCGAGTCCGGCGCCACATCCGTGACGACCGTCGGCAACACGAAGTACCCGCCCGCGTCGGCGTCTTCCTCGCGGAGCCGGCCCGCCGTGCGCACCGTCGCTCCTTGTGCCGCAGCATCTTTCACCAGCTTTTCGACCCTCTCGCGCCCCGCCGCGGTGTGCAGCGGTCCGAGCGTCACCTCGTCCGCCAGACCGTCGCCGACCACCTCCCGCTGACACCGCGCCAGCACCGCCTCCGCGAGCTCGCCGACGCGATCGCGTGGCGCATACAGCCGCTTGATCGCCATGCACACCTGCCCGCAGGTGGTGTACGTCGCCGTCACCAGTTGCTCGACGAGCTGCTCGCTGATCGTCATGTCGGGCGCGATGATCGCCGCATCATTGCCGCCGAGTTCAAGCAGCACCGGCGTCAGCCGCGCCGCGGCGGCCGCCATCACCGCGCGGCCCGTCGCAGGGCCACCGGTCAGCGAGATGAGGTCGATCCCCGGGTGGGTGACCAACGCTTGCGCCAGCTCGATGCCCGGCGCCGACAGCACGTTCACCACGCCTGGCGGCAGCGCCGCCGCGAACGTCGCGCCGAACTGCAACGCCGCCAATGGAACCGTCGGCGGCAGCTTGACGACCACCGTGTTGCCAGCCATCAGCGCCGACGTCAGCTTCATCATCATCACCGCGAGCGGCCAATTGAACGGAATTACAAGGGCTGCAACGCCATAGGCTTCCCGGCGCAACCGTGGATAGGGTGCCTGTGGGTCGATCTGCTCGGACGCGAGCGCCGCCTCCGCCATCGAGCCGATGATCGCCGCCAGCATCGGTGCGGTGTCGATCTCGAAGCCCGCCTCGGACAGCACCTTGCCGTGCTCGCTGGTGTACAGCCGCGCGCCGTCTCGTTCCTTCAGCTGCTCTGCGGCCGCCGTCGCCGCCGCCACAACCTTGGCGACCCGCTCGGCGACATCCAAGGCGCGCCACCCAGGCGCCGCCCGCCGCGCCGCCTCAACCGCCGCGTCGAGTTGCACCCGGTCGGCGGCGGGTGCCAGTCCGACGATCTCCGCCGGTCTGGCCGGGTTGTGCACGGGATAGCTGCCCGCGGCGCCGGGCTGCGGCTCGCCGCCGATGGTCAGTGTCGCCAGGGTTGATGTCGTCATCTCAGGTCTCCCTTGACCAGGCCCCTCGTTTCGCCATCGTAAGGCCCGATAACGCCGACGCGATCGATATTGCCCACCGGGCTCCCGCACCTAAGACCACAGCCGCGCCCCAGGAACACAGCACGCGAGCTGAGTCGCGTACCAGCTGCTACGGTAAGCGCGGATGTTTTAGGTACATCCGCATTGAATGAGAGAAGTAAGTAAATGGCACAGGGAACTGTGAAGTGGTTCAACGGCGACAAGGGCTTCGGTTTCATCACCCCCGATGACGGCGCGAAGGATGTCTTCGTGCACTTTTCCGAGATCCAGGGAAGCGGCTTTCGCAGCCTCGAGGAGAACCAGCGCGTTCAATTCGAGGTTGAGCAGGGAGCCAAGGGACCCCAGGCGGTAAGAGTCAGCGCCATATAAGCGACCCATACATGACGGTGGGCTGGTGCGGATAGTTCCGTATCAGCCCATTGGTCGTTTCCATACTCCCTTAGCGCGGGTCCGCGGTTGCGGCCATCTCACGCATACGTCTTGTCCACGAAGCACTTTCGATCCGCGCGCTTTGCATGACGGAATCGCAAATGTCGTACATCTGACTGTCTTGTCGTGAGTCGGAAACCGGCATTGCCGCCGCAAAGCGCATCATCATGAGGCCAAGCATTAGCGACGTCATGTGCGGGACGACAAGGAGTTTCGCGCACGCCAGCCGACCGTCGATCACCATCAGCCGGTGATGCCGACGCTTCCCGGGGGATGTCAAACGGGCGCTCGCCGCCATCTCGTAAAGCTCGCGCGGCCCCTCGGTGGCGGACCAGTTGACACAGATATCGACGATTTCGCCGAGCGGTCGGTGTAACGCCTCGATAAGCCCCGGCAGTTCATCTGATAGTGACGCTGTGTAGGGCCACCACGCTCCATCGATGTCGGCCCCTAACTGAGGTGCAAGCGCGAGCCTGACGGGCCGGGCCAGGCGCCGCGGCCCTGCCATGCCGTTCACGAGGACTTCTGCGCATCACGAGGCAAATCGTTTCGAGGTCGGTCGGAGAAGGCGGGAGGCTGCACCGGTTCGTTGGAAGCATCTCTGTTCGGGACAACTTCTGGCTCATCGGGATGCGAGAACAAGTCGGACGAATTCATAACGAAGTCCTTTAATCAAGTTCAACCCGCAGCCGGATGTTCGGGGCGGACGGCGGTATCGATTCGTCTTGACGAGGCAAACACGAAGCGGCCTACACACCAACTTACACCCTTGGATATGTCATGTGTTCGCGGTCGGGTGCCAGCGGGATAGCTGCCAGGCCGACTGCGAAGGCCGTCAAGTGCCCCAGCTGTGTGAACGTCGGCCTGGCCGCCGCATTGCCGGCCAACGCCACCAACACCGCGACCTGGCATCGAGACCGCCACGGCCGCGGCGCATATCCCGATAACGCACCCGCCACCCCGAAAACGAAATAACTCACCCCGACGTCGCGGGCGTTCACCAGCCACCTCGGCGCCTTCTTCTTTGTGATCAACAACCGCAGATAGCCCTGGCCGACAAAGGTGGCGATCACGTGCGCCGCGATCCCGACGAGAAGCCAACGCCTCCAACGTAATCGACGCTCGGCCGGAGCGACCACCGCGACGAACACGGGCACGTTCGGCCACCATTTGCGCTCGTCGAGCCAGAACAGGCTGGTCGCTAGGACCCTCAAAGGTTGGCTGCGGAGCCAGCGCAGGTTGGTGGAGTGGTCGTGCTGAAGTTGTTGCGATCCGCCTGGCCCAGCCGACCGCTGAACGCGCGTGGTGACGAGAAGCACGACCAGCCACAGGAACGTGAGCGGAGCGCTGGCCACACTATGAAGTACGCCGTCCAGCCTCGCAGCCCTCATGGAGCCAACCTAGTCAAACCGACAGGCTCTGCTCCAGATTGCACTCAGGGTCGTGATCCACGTGCCGCCGCAACCCTCAGTGCAATTCGGCAATGGCAGCGACGACAACTACCGAACCGCCCCGTTGATCACCGGCTTGTCGATCATCCCTTTTTCGACACCCCACATCGTGGCGATCGTCTTGTACTCCCCGGTCTGCATCAGATGCTCCAGCGCCCGCTGCAGCGCTTCCGCCAACCCGGAGCCTTTGGCCACCGGCCAGCCGTACGGCGCGGTGTCGAAGATCTCCCCCGCCGGCGCCAACTGTCCGCCGGAGAGCTTGACCGCGAATCCCGTCACCGGTGAATCCGCCGCCATCGCCTCGACCTCGCCCGCGATCAATGCCGCCGTCAGATCGTCCTGCCGGGTGTAGACCACCTTGTCGATCGGCGAAACCCCCGCCGCCACACACTGATCGCTTTTCGCCGGGACCTCTTCCGTCTCCTGGATCGACGCGTACGTCACACCAATCTTCAAGCCGCACGCGGCCTCCGGATCCACCGTCGACCCCGCCCGCTGCGCCCACAAGGTCCCCGCCTGAAAGTACGTCACGAAGTCGACGTCCGCCTCGCGCTCTTTGGTGTCGGTGAACGACGACATCCCCGCATTGAAGCTGCCGCTCGACACCGACGGCATGATGCTCTCGAACGCCGTCTCGCGGTAGTCCGGCGTGAGCCCCAGCGTCTTCGCCACCGCATTCATCAGGTCCACATCGAAGCCGACGATCTCACCCGATGAGTTCTTGAATTCGTTTGGCGCATAAGGGACATTGACGCCGATCACCAATCGGCCCGACTTCCTGATGTCCTCCGGCACCGTCGCCGCGATCTCCGGGACCGCGCCCGTCACCGGCGCCGGCGTCGCCGAACTCTCCGCCACGCTGGCCGGCCGCGTATCCCCACCGCGCGATCCCCGCCACTGCAACACCCCGAACGTGCCGACCGCCGCCACCAACACCACCGCAGCCGCAATCGCCATCGCTCGCTTCGACACTCCTTGTGACCGCTGCCGAGAATGCTTGCCCGAGCGACCCGTCGTACGCACCGGCGTCTCCTGCGCACGCCGCGCGGCAGCGGCCAACTCCCCGGCCGTCTGATACCGCTTCGCCGGCTTCTTCGCCATGCCCTTGGCGATGACGTCGTCGAACGCCGACAACTTCGGGTCGATGGCCGAAGGCCGCGGCGGCGGCGACACCATATGTCCCTTGATCTGCTGTTCGTAGCTCTCCGCCGGATACGGCCGCGACCCGGTGATGCACTCGTAGAGCACACACGTCAACGCATAGATGTCTGCGCGCGGATCGATGTCCGCACCCTCGAACCGCTCCGGCGCCATGTACGCCAACGTGCCCAGCGTGTTGCCCGCCGTCGTCAAACCCTTCTCACCGGCCGTGCGGGCCAGCCCGAAGTCGATCAGGTACACGAAGTCGCGGTCGGTGATCAGGATGTTCGACGGCTTGACGTCGCGGTGGATCAGGCCCGCTGTGTGCGCGGCATCCAACGCGTTCGCGACCTGCGTCACCACAGTGACCGCAAACGCCGCCCCGAGCGGTTTGCCCTCGGCCTCCTCCAGCATGGTCCCGAGGTTGCGGCCCTCGATCAGCCGCATGTCCAGATAGAGCCGGCCGTCGATCTCGCCGTAGCCGTGGATCGGCACCACATGCGGGTCGTTGAGCCCCGCCGCGGCCTGCGATTCCCGCCGGAACCGCTGCTGGAACGTGACATCCTCGGCGAGATGGTGCGGCAGCACCTTGAGCGCGACAATCCGGTCGGTCTTGGTGTCGTAGGCCCGGTAGACCTCACCCATACCGCCCCGGCCGATCAGCTTTTGCAGCTGATAGTGCCCGAATGGTGTCGCATCCACCGTTAACTCCCTGGTCGCCGACCCCGCATCAGCGTGCCGTATGAAGCTACATCACGTTTGCCACCGTGTCGTGGCGCTCGTCATATCACGGCCAATTCGAAGTTAGTCGACGCTAAGATGAGGATGTCCGTGCCTCATCGCGGCGGCAAGAGGCTGAGCGGCCCGTCGTGTTTGACTTTTCCTTACTGGTCAATCCACACCTGGTGCGCGAGTGACCAAGGAGGGTGTCATGCAGTGGTTGACGGTGGCCTGGTGGCGCTGGCGCCTGGCGCAAGTCCGTGGGCGCAATCCGCTGGTGCGGAGGAGTGATCGCATCGACGTCGCCGTCACGGCGCTGGCCGTCGTAGTCTCGCTCGCCGTCATTCCTTTCGCCCTCGCCATCGGCAGCGCCGTCCACGACGAAAACGCCCGAACCTACGCCGCACAGCAACACGACCGCCACAAGGTGGTCGCGACAGCGACCGCGGACAGCACCGGCGGCGCTGGCAACCCGAAGGGACCCGTCGCCGTCGTTTCGGCCCGGTGGCAGGTCGGCGATGTCGAGAACGCCGGCGCCTTCACGTGGGACTCGCCGGTCAAAGACGGCTCGGACATGGACATTTGGGTGGACCGCAACGGCCGTCAGGTCGGCCCGCCCGCAGCGTCCTGGCAGGCAGGTGTCGACGCCGCCGTTGCTGCGGTGGGGATGTGGCTTGCGGTGACCGCCGCGGCCGCGCTGCTCGTTGCCGCAGTTCGGCTGGGGCTGCGCCGCGCCCGCTACGCCGGTTGGAACCGCGACATGGTCAGCCTTGTCCACGACAACGGAGGCAGAACCAACCGTCGCCGGTGATTCCGGCCCCAGCGGTGACTGCATAGCCCTACCGTGAGCACATGGCAGAACAACCCGCGGTTTTCGTCTCGCACCCGCCGGAGCGGCTTCTCCGCGCCGTCAACCCGGTCATGCGGTTCCTGCTCGGCACTCCGCTCGCGGGTCCCGCGCGCAAGCAGATGATGGTGGTCAGCTTCACGGGACGCAAGAGCGGGCGTCAGTACTCAATCCCGTTGAGCGCCCATGTGATTGACAACGAGCTCTACGCCCTCACGAGCGCTCCCTGGAAGAACAACTTCCGCGACGGCGCCGACGCCGAGGTCCTCAACGACGGCAAGCGGACGCCGATGCGCGGCGAACTCGTCACCGACCCCGCGATAGTCGCCGATCTCTCCCATCGCTGCGCCGAGTCCTACGGCGTGAAACGCGCCCAGCGCATGATGGGGCTGGGCTTCCGCGATCAGCGCATTCCCACGGTCGACGAGTTCAAGGAGGCGGCCGTACGAGAACGCATCGTCGCCGTCAAGTTCACCCCGACCACGTAATGGCAGAGCGCAACGTCCTTGGCGGACCGCTGGAACCGTGCGGCACCGAGCCACTCACCGGCTTCTACCGCGACGGCTGCTGCTCGACGGGGCAGGAGGACATCGGCTTGCACACCATCTGCGCCGTCGTGACCGCCGAGTTTCTCGAGCATCAGAGCTCGATCGGCAACGACCTGTCGACGCCGCGACCCGAGTTCCGATTCCCGGGGCTCACACCCGGTGACCGCTGGTGCGTCACGGCTGCGAACTGGTTTCGGGCTTACCAGGCTGGCTGCGCCGCTCCGGTCGTGCTCGCGTCCACCCACGAGCGCACCCTTGACCTGGTGTCGTTGGATGCGTTGCAGAAGCACGCCGTCGACGTGCCCGACGATCTCGAGGGCCTGTAGGGCACTTCTTGCGGCAGCGAAAATTAGTGCGTCAAATTTGCCACGGCGCGGTGCTTAGCAGCGCTACGCTGCCGCGATGGACATAAACCGACGGAGTTTCATCGGCCTCACCGGCGCAGCCGGACTTGCTGCACTGACCGCACAGGGTTCCCAATTAGCCAGTGCCGCACCGGCTTCTGGACCCGTCACGATCGATCACGCCTTCGGCCAGACCACCATCCCGGCGCCGCCGAAACGTGTCGTCAGCGCCGGGTTCACCGAGCAGGATGACTTGCTGGCCCTCGGCGTCGTCCCGATCGCCACCACGGCATGGTGGGGCGATGAGCCGTTCGAGGTGTGGCCCTGGGCGCGGCCCAAGCTGGGTAACGCGCAACCCACCGTGCTCAGCATCTACTCCGACGCAGGTTTCGAGTTCGACCGCATCGCTGGGCTGAATCCCGATCTGATCGTCGCCACCAATGCAGGCGTCGATCAAGACAAGTACAACCGCCTGTCGGCAATTGCGCCGACAATCCCGCAATCGGCGGGTCAACCGCCGTTCTTCGAACCGTGGCAGGTGCAGGCGAACACCATCGGCCAAGCGGTCTTCAAGGCCGGCGAGATGGCGTCGCTGGTGGCTGCAGCGGAAAGAAAATTGACCGATGTGGCGCGGGCGAATCCCCAGTTCGCCGGCAAGACAGTGCAAATGATGCAGGGCACGTTCTTTGACGACGGCGCGTGGGCAACGCTGCCCGGCTGGCGCACGAACTTTCTCACTGACATGGGCCTGGTGGTTCCTGACACCTTGCGCGCCTTCACATTCGACGACCACCGTGCGTTCATTCCGCGCGATCAGGTCGCCGCAGCTCTCGGCGGCGTCGACGTCTTGATCTGGACAACCCAAAGTCCCGAGGACCAGGCGGGGTTGCTCGCCGAACCGTCGGTGCAGCAGTTGAATGCCGCCTCGCCGAATCGCAGCGTCTACACGGGTCGGAATTTGGCGGCGGCCATTGCGTTCTCGTCGCCACTGAGCCTGCCAGTGGTGGCCGACCAGTTGCCGCCTCTGCTCAAAACCGCCGTCATCGCCGCCTAGGCGAACAGTCGAGTCTTCGGCGACCTGTAGGAATTGACCCTGCGCGCACACCGTCCGCGGCTTTGACGAGAATCCGAGCGTGGACAACCTCGCCACCGCCGCACAGAGCCAGCTGGACCAGTGGCAGCTGCGCCGCGACGGGGACCCGATCCAGGGCGCAGACTCGCTGGTCCTGCCAGTGCGGACGTCGCACGGAGCGCATGCCATCCTGAAGATGAGCCAGTCCGAGCACGAACACCTGGTGCTGCGACGGTGGGGCGGTAGCGGCGCGGTCCGGCTGCTCAGCGCCGACCCGCCGCACCGTGCGCTTCTGCTGGAGCGGCTGCGTCCGGAGAGCCTCGACACGCTGTCGGACGTCGACGCATGCGAGGTCGTCGCCGGCCTGTACCGCCGCCTTCACGTCCCCGCTCTGCCCCAATTGCACACGCTCACTTCGTATCTCGAGCAGTGGACACGCGACTTCGAGGTGCTTCCGCGTAGCGCGCCGATCCCGCACCGGCTCGTCGAGCAAGCGATCGCGCTGGGCCGGGACCTGGCGGCCGAACCGGGCGCCAGCGTCGTTCACGGCAACCTCCACTACGAGAACGTGCTGGCGGCCGTCCGTGAGCCGTGGCTCGCCATCGCGCCCCGGCCCGTGAACGGCGACCCGCACTACGAGATCGCACCGATGTTGTGGACCCGCTGGGACGAGCTCTCCGGCAACATCCGCGATGGTGTCCGGCGCCGCTTTTACACGCTGGTCGACGCGGCCGGCTTCGATGAGGAGCGGGCCCGCGCCTGGGTCGTCGTCCGAGTGGTCCAGCAGGCGATCCGCGACCCGATGAGCCTGACTAAGTACGTCGCGCTCGCCAAGGCCGTGCAGGACTGAGCGACAACGGACTTTGCTACAGGGCCGTCAATAACTGCGCTTGGCCGTTGCGACACGTTCCCTTATGCGCCAACAGTATTGGGTGGGCGGATGGGCCTGGCGTACGCTCGCCACAGGTGTTGAAGCAGCCGACACTTTGAATCCAATACCCCTATTCGAGCGTCAAAACAGGGATGCACAGTGGCAGAAACGCACATCAAAGCGGCTCAGTCGAAATGGCTGGCCAAGTCCGCAGCGCAGACACGCGGATCGGATAAGAAAGAAGTCCAATTCCACTACGACATCTCGAACGAGTTCTTCAAGCTGTGGCAGGACCCGACCCAGACCTATAGCTGTGCCTACTTCGAGCGCGACGACATGACGCTCGAGGAAGCCCAGATGGCCAAGGTCGACCTCTCACTGGGCAAGCTGGGCCTGCAACCTGGGATGACGCTGCTCGACATCGGCTGCGGATGGGGCTCCACAATCATGCGTGCCGTCGACAAATACGACGTCAACGTCATCGGCCTGACCCTGTCCGAGAACCAGAAGCAGCACATCGAGGATTACTGGTTCGCGAATTCCACGAGCAAGCGCCACATGGAAGTGCGCCTGCAGCCGTGGGAGGAATTCGACGGCAAAGTCGACCGGGTCGTGTCGATCGGCGCATTCGAGCACTTCGGCTTCAACAAATACGACGACTACTTCAAGAAGACCTACAGCTGGATGCCCGACGACGGCGTGATGCTGCTACACACGATCATCATCCCGAGCGATGACGAGATCAAAGCGAAGAAACTGCCGCTGACCATGTCGAACGTGCGCTTCATCAAGTTCATCATGGACGAGATCTACCCCGGCGGCCGGCTACCGCTGGCCGCGCAGGTCGAGGAGCACGCCGTCAAGGCCGGCTACACCGTCACCCGCAAACAGAAACTGCAGCCGCACTACGCCCGCACGCTGGACACCTGGGCAGCAAACCTTGAGTCCAAGAAAGACGAAGCCATCGCGATCACCTCCGAAGAGGTCTACGAACGGTTCCGCAAGTACCTGACCGGATGTGCCGATCTGTTCCGAAACGGCTACACCGATGTTTGCCAGTTCACTTGCGAGAAGCGTTGATTCAGCCAAAGAGCGAAGCGTGAGGTAGAAAATAGGAGGGGTCAGGTCCGTCGGGATCGCAATGCGATCTGTCCGGAGGAGGTCGATAACAAGTGGCTCAGAGCAAAGTGGGCTCAACGAGGATGCGTCCGCACTTCGAGGAAATCCAGGCCCATTACGACCTATCCGACGATTTCTTTGGGACGTTCCAGGACCCGTCGCGGACATACAGCTGTGCGTTCTACGAGCGCGAGGATATGTCTCTCGAAGAAGCGCAGCTGGCCAAGATTGACCTGGCCCTCGACAAGCTGGAACTGCGGCCCGGGATGACGCTGCTCGACGTCGGCTGCGGCTGGGGTTCGGTGATGAAGCGGGCAGTCGAGAAATACGACGTCAACGTGATCGGCCTGACGTTGAGCAAGAACCAGGCCGTCTACTGCGAACACCTTCTCGAGGAAATCGAGTCCGATCGGTCGCGACAAGTGTTTCTGCGCGGCTGGGAGGAGTTCGACCAGCCCGTCGACCGCATCGTCAGCATCGAGGCGTTCGAAGCCTTCCCGAAGGAGCGCTATGCGGCCTTCTTCGAGACGTGCCACCGCATCCTGCCGACCGACGGCCGGATGGTGCTGCAGACGATCTTGGGGCATCCCCTGAAGCGCTGGCCCGACATGGGCATTCCGATCACCATGACCGACCTGAAGTTCATGCGCTTCATCGCCAAGGAGATCTTCCCTGGCGGCGCCATCCCCTGCGATGAGGACATTGCGAATTACTCCGGCGCTGCAGGGTTTTCGCTTGTTCAGACGCAGTACCTCAACGAGCACTATGTGCGGACGCTTGAAACCTGGGCGCTGAATCTCGAAGCCGCCCAGGACGAAGCGGTCGTCGCGACCTCCGAAGAGGTCTACCAGCGCTACATGCGCTACCTGACCGGGTGCGCCGACTTCTTCCAGCGCGGCATCTGCGAACTGGGCCAGTTCACCCTGACGAAGGGATAGCGCTCAAGCGGCGCCGAAGACCACGGCGACGTTGTTGCCGCCGAGGCCGAATGAGTTGGTGACCGCGTAGCGGAAATCGGCGCGCCGGGGACTTCCAGCGACGACGTCGAGATCGATTTCGGGATCGAGGTCTTTCAGATTGAGGGTGGGCGGCACCACACCGTCGCGCAGCGCCTGCACCGCCAGCACCGACTCGACGGCTCCGGCCGCGCCCAACGGATGCCCCAGCGCCGCCTTGGGCGCGTAGACCGCGGGCGTGTGATCGCCGAACGCGTACTTGATGGCGCGGGCCTCGGCCAAGTCACCAAGCTTCGTACCGGTGGCATGTGCATTGACGTGGTCGATGTCGGTCGGCGTCAGACCGGCGAGTTTGATGGCGCGAAGGATGGCCTCGCCTGCGATCTGACCGCTCGGGTCCGGCTCGACGGCGTCGTAGGTGTCAGACGTCATGGCCGCCCCCATCACCCGCGCCAGGATCGACGCGCCGCGCGCCTTCGCGTGCTCCTCGGTCTCGATGAGCAGCAGCGCACCGCCTTCACCGAACACCATGCCGTCGCGATCCTTGTCGAACGGGCGACAGGCGCCGGGCGGGTCGTCGTTGTTCGTCGACAACATCCCCAACTGCCAGAAGGAGGCGACGGGTACCGCCTCGATGTGCGTTTCGACGCCGCCGCAGATCGCGATGTCGGCCTCACCGAGCACGATTTGCCGCCACGCCTCCGCGACGGCCGCGGCGCCCGAGGCGTCGGCCATGATCGGCGACATGATCCCCGCCTTGGCCTGACGATCCAGCCCCACCGCCGCGGCGGGCGCATTGGGCATGTACATCTGCACTGCGAGCGGGGACACCGCGCGCAGGCCCTTCTCCCGCCACGCGTCGTACTGGACGGGGATTTCCTCGGTGCTGCCCAGCGCCAGGCCGATCGAGATCATCAGCCGCCTGGTGTCGACGTCGGGTGTTCCGGCGTTCTCCCACAGCCGCCGCCCCAGCACCAGGGACATCTTCTGCATGAACGCAAGCCTGCGCAGCTCGACGCGGCTCAGGTGTTCGTCAAAACTTTCCTGAAGTGGCGCACCGATCCGCACTGGCGATTTGAACTCTCCGACAAACGGCTTATCCAACACGCAGACGCCGCTCGCGCCCTCCAGCAGTAGCTGCCACGTCTTTTCCGCATCGGGCGCAAGCGAAGTCGTCGATGCAACCGCGGTGACAACGACGTCAGCGAATCCGTCGCCGGTTCTCAACGGTGCCATGCTGCCATTCCTTCACTTGCTAGCTGACCGTGTTGAGGTGCCTGCCACCACAGTAAGAGTCTTTCGGGAGTGCCGACAGCCTTTCCCGTGGCAAGAGCCGCTAAACAACGGCTGGGCGATTAATCCAACCCCTGCATCAGTCGCATGTAGATCGGTCTTGGACAAGCATCGATGCGGCTCCTACCGTTGCTGATAGACCACGACCACCCGCGGTTGTTAGGACACCATGACAGCAACGATGCCCGACACGTCTCGCCTGACTGGACAGATGCTCATCGCCGGCTCGCCCGTTCGCGGATCCGGCGCCCCGATCCACGGGTTCAATCCGAGCAAGGGGCAGGAACTCGAACCGGCCTACCCATACGGCGACCAGTCCCACGTCGACGCCGCGTGCGCCGCTGCCGCCGCGGCGTTCTCGGATTACCGGTCGACGACGTCCGAGCAGCGCGCCCAGTTCCTCGAGACCATCGCGGCCAACATCGAGTCCATCCGCGACGACATCGTCGCCCGCGCCGTCGCAGAATCCGGACTCCCAGAAGCCCGCATCACCGGTGAGGTTGGCCGCACGACCGGGCAGCTGCGCCTGTTTGCCGACGTGCTCCGCGAAGGCAGCTGGAATGGCGCCCGGATGGACCCTGCGCTCCCCGACCGGAAGCCATTGCCACGTCCTGATATTCGCCAGCGGTCCATCCCGCTCGGACCCGTTGCTGTTTTTGGTGCCAGCAACTTCCCGCTGGCCTTCTCCGTCGCCGGCGGCGACACCGCGTCGGCGCTGGCCGCTGGATGCCCCGTCGTCGTCAAGGCCCACGACGCCCACCCCGGCACGTCTGAACTTGTCGGCCGGGCCATCACCGAGGCCGTCGCCGATGCAGGCCTGCCTGCCGGCACCTTTTCTCTGCTGTTCGGGTCCGGGCCCGAGCTCGGCATCGCCCTCGTGACCGACCCGCGCATCAAGGCCGTCGGCTTCACCGGATCCCGCACCGCGGGAACAGCTCTCGTCGCCGCGGCAGCGGGCCGCCCCGAGCCCATTCCCGTCTACGCCGAGATGAGCTCGATCAACCCTGTGTTCCTCTTGGACGGCGCGCTGTCTGGGCGCGGCGCTGAGCTTGGCCGCGCATTCGTCGCGTCGCTGACGATGGGATCCGGCCAGTTCTGCACCAATCCCGGCCTGGTGATCGCCGTGGACGGCCCCGGCCTGGATGCGTTTGTTGGTGCAGCGCGCGAGGCCCTTGCTGGAACGCCTGCGACGCCGATGCTGACCCGGGGCATCGCCTCGAACTACGTGGCCAGCGTGGACACGCTGAGCGGGGAGGCCGACCTGATAGTCCGCGGCGAGTCCGACGACAGCCAAACTTCCTGCCGTGCAGCCCTGTTCGCGACTGACGCTGGCAGTTTCCTCGGATCCGAGCGTCTGCAGGCCGAGGTCTTCGGAGCGTCGAGCCTGCTGGTCCGGTGCGCTGACATCGCCGAAATGCGTGCCGTCGCCGAGGGCATCGAAGGACAGCTGACAGCCACCGTGCACGCCGACGAATCCGACTATGACGACGCCCGGCAGCTGGTGCCGCTGCTCGAGCTCAAGGCTGGCCGGATCCTGTTCGATGGCTGGCCGACCGGTGTCGAGGTCGGCCACGCCATGGTGCACGGTGGCCCCTACCCCGCAACGTCGGACTCACGCAGCACCTCGGTCGGCTCCCGCGCGATCGAACGCTTCCTGCGGCCCGTCTGCTATCAGAACGTGCCGAAGTCGTTGCTTCCCAGCGCTATTGCCGACGACAATCCCGATCATCTGTGGCGGCGCATCGATGGCCGACTCACACAAGACTGACCGCCGAACACCGAGCAAGGAGTCCCCACCGATGCACCCCACGTTTAGTGGAGTTCTGTTCTTCCCTGTCACGCCGTTCACCGAGACCGGCGAAGTCGATCTCGACCTGCTGGCCCGCCACGTCGCTAGCGGCGTCGAGGCTGGGCCTGGCGGCCTCTTCATCGCCTGCGGCACAGGCGAATTCCATGCGCTCGGGGTCTCCGAATTCGGCCGGGTGGTACGGACAGCGGTCGATGTGATCGCCGGACGCGTGCCCGTCTACGCCGGAGCCGGCGGCTCCGTCACCCAAGCCAAGCTCTTCGCGCAGGCGGCTCAGGGCGCCGGTGCGGATGGGCTATTGCTGCTGCCGCCGTACCTCGTCGAGGTGCCGCAAGCGGGGCTGATCGCCTACACCCGCGAGATCGCCGCCGTCACCGATCTGCCCGTCATCGTCTACAACCGCAACAACGCCCGTTACACCGAAGAGTCGGCCGTCGCGGTTTCCAAGATTCCGAACGTCATCGGATTCAAGGACGGCAC